>Ga0207684_10002130_pt1 | contig 20282 bp, 18 predicted proteins | sample KBSK5501metaG_FD_184342 | JGI IMG/M metagenome (GOLD analysis project Ga0207684, IMG submission 184342) | Corn, switchgrass and miscanthus rhizosphere microbial communities from Kellogg Biological Station, Michigan, USA - KBS K5-50-1 metaG... | ecosystem: Host-associated > Plants > Roots >...
ACTTGCCGACAAGCTTCTTGAATTTCTAAGGTCTTCGACCTTTAAGATGGCGGTCATAGACCGCAGAGGTGGGTTGTCCCGGTCTTCGGTAAGTCCGAGACTTACCGCGCATCTGAGGTCAAAGACCTGTCGACTCCGTTCCACAAGGTAAATCTTCCCCGACAAGTCCCATTACTACTCTTTACTTCGATTCAGCAATTCAGGCGCCGAGTCGCTCTCGAATCTTGCCCAGTAGCGTTTCGATCTCTAAGGGCTTGGCAAATACTTCGGCACAGCCGGCCGCCATGGCATCCTGCTTCACGTCCGCAGTGGCGTACGCGCTCATCACAAAGATAGGTATGTGGGCGAGTGTGTGTCGCTCGCGAAGATAGCGCGTAGCCGCGACGCCGTCCATTTCGGGCATGGCCAAATCCATCAGGATCAAATCCGGAGTGACGCGATTTGCCTGCCGCAAACCTTCTTTGCCGTCGCGGGCTTCGACCACCTTGTAACCTTTAGCCCGCAGCAAAGAAGACAATAGCGAGCGACTGTCCGCATAGTCTTCGACCACCAGAATGATAGGAGTGCCGTCTTTTCTACCCATTTGAGTTTTCCCTCCCGAGCGCAATTCGTTCTTTGATTGTGAGATCCGATCGGATTAGGGGAAATTCCTCGGACAGGGCGTATTACTAAGATAGCGACTCGCGCAGAAAAAAGCCAATAGAAAGTGTCTTGGCCGCGTAGAAGTTCACGCAAAGGCGCAAAAGCCATTCTTGAGGCGCAAAGAAAGACTCATCTGGCTCGAATTACCAGCCCGGCCATCAGTGAACTCATCAATCCCAACACCGCGCCCACCAACATTACGCGTCGAAACCCGGAGACAAAACATTCGTTCACCGCCTGCTTGATGGCCGCGCGCGTTTCTTCATTCGTGTTCCAGGGGATTTCCATGGCCGCCAGTCTGGTGCGTTGGGTGTCCAACGATTTGCGTATCTCGTTGGGAACCGCGGTTTGATCCAGGCGGCGATCGAGACAGGTATTAAAAGAGTGAAACATGATCAGTCCCAGCACCGCTACGGATAATAACCCCGCAGTTCGCGAGACAGCGTTGTTGACTCCCGACGCGATGCCCGCGTGGCTCTGTTTTACTGAGTTCATGACGGTCGTCGTCAACGGAGCTACGCTGATTGCCATGCCAACTCCCAGCACGATTACTGCCGGGAAAAACGTCTTCCAGTAACTGCCGCCAACTCCCGGCCGCATGAACAGCGCAAACCCGGCCGAAGCGATTATCGGGCCGACGATGAGCGGCAGACGCGAACCGTAACGCTTGACCAGACCGCCCGACCAGCGCGACAGCAGGAACATGATCAGAATGAATGGCAGCGTCGCCGCGCCGGCGGCCGTGGCGGAGTAGTTTTGCACCTGAATTAAATTAAGCGGCAGAAAGAAAAGCGTTCCCGCGAGCGCCGCATATAGAAAGAACGTCAGGAGATTCGCGCCGGCAAAATTTGCCGAGCGAAAAAGCGCCAGCGGCATCATCGGACTCTTGACGCGCGCTTCGACAAAGATAAAGGCCGCCGAGACAATCAAGCCGCCGATCAATGCGACTAGCACAACCGGGCTTTTGAATCCCAGTCGTGATGATTCGATTAGGCCGTAGACAATCCCGCCGAGACTAATGGTCGCCAGGGCGGCGCCCTTCAAATCCAACTTTCCTTTGTCTTCTTCGTCGCGGCTTTCGGGCACAAAGAAAAAGACCAGCGCCAAAACCGTCAAAGCCAACGGTAGATTCAGAAAGAACACCGCCCGCCAGGAAACGTGTTCAATCAACCAGCCGCCCAGGACGGGACCCAGCGCGGTCGTCATCGCCGTCGAGCCTGACCAGGTGCCAATCGCCTGCCCGCGTTCTTCTTCCGGGAACGACGCGCTGATAATCGCGAGCCCACCGGGAACCAGGAGCGCGCCGCCAATGCCCTGGACGGCGCGAGCTGCGATCAATTGTCCAATGCTCGGCGCCAGGCCACACCAAATTGAAGCGGCGGCGAAAACCACAACTCCGATTGCATAGATGCGCTTGCGTCCCAGGTGATCGCCGAGCGAACCACCCAGCAGTAAGAGTGCGGCAAGAAAAAGCGCGTAAGCTTCGACCACCCACTGCACATCGACGGCAGTCGCGTTTAGATTTGATTGCAGAGCGGGCAGCGCGACATTGACGACCGTGCCGTCGATGAAGACCATGCTCGACCCGAGAATCGTCGCTGCCAGAATCCAACCGCGCTGAGCCTTGGTGCACGGCGTGACGATCCTCTTCGCAGAGATGACGCCTTCATCGCAAGGTGGTTTGAGGAGATTCATTTAGGCAACCGTATTGTTATCTCGGCTCGCGACGACCAGTATTCTATAGGCAATCTTCCCCAATTGTGGACAATTGTTTTTATCATTTGCCCATGAAGGTCAAGGAGGTCCTCAGGCTTCTTGAAAGAAGATGGGTCAAGGAGGTCCTCAGGCTTCTTGAAAGAAGATGGTTGGTATCTGGCGAGAACAAAAGGGAGCCACCGACAGCTCAAACATCCAAACAGATCCGGCACGGTCACCGTCGCGGGAAAACAGAGCATTGATGTCCACCTGGCACACTGAATAGCATTCTGAAGCAAGCCGGCTTGAAGAAAGAGAGGTAATGGGAATATGCGCTACGCCGTCATCGTCGAAGAAGGTGAGACTAGTTTTGGAGCTTACGTGCCTGACCTACCCGGATGCGTCGCGGTTGCGGAAACCAGAGATGAAGTTTTGAAGCTCATTGAAGAGGCAATAGAATTTCATCTCGATGGCCTGCGCCAGGACGACCAACCTATCCCAGAACCTTCCTCGAGTATCGAATACGTAGAAATCCAAGCAGCGTAACTCACTCTAAACAAAAAGACGCCGCCCGCGAATCGCGAACGGCGTCTGTTGTTGATCGACAATGCGTGATTGAACCCGTCGCTACGGCTCAGGTTCTGTATCGGCTCTTAGTACCTAATCCTCACGGTAAAGCTGCCGCCATTGTCGCTGTAGTCGTCATCGTTGATGGCCAGGATCAAGCGGCCGTCGAGGGGAACGGTGGTGGAAAGTTGACTGCCGATCAGATAGGCCTGGCTCATCTGCCCGTTGGGCATACGAATGTAAGCGATCAGCGCTCCGGCTCCCGCAGTCGGCACCGGCCGCGTGCCGATGATCCCGCCCAAACCACTGGTTCGGGCCCCTTCCGGCCCAACTTGGCCGATGCGCCGCCCGGCGATGACGGTTCCGGTCGCCGTAAAGGTTATCGGATCTCCGGCGCGCACATCGATGCCGGTGTCTGTGCCGCGCGACGTCCCGGGCACGGTAATCGTAACTTCCTGCGGAGTGGTTTCAATCGGTTGCCGCGAACGCGAGCGTCCGCGTCCGGGATTTCTTGGGTAGCGGTCGTCCTGGTTCTCGGCCACATTGAGGTCTCGCTCACTCCGAATCTGAACCGTGAAGCTGCCGCGCGCGTCGGTGTACGAACCTCGATTGGCGGTGAGATAGAGTCGCCCATCGCGATCGGCGACGAACTCGCGGTTCGCGCCCAGTTCAATGATCGGCGCACGAAAATCATCGCCGATAGCGCCGATCAGCTCACCTTCTTTGGCGTTTGGCAGAGGCGCGCTCGGATCAGTGCGCTGCACACCGTCCGGCGTTATTCGCGTGCGCCCGGCAGTGATAACGCCCGTCGCATTGATCTGCACGTGCTCGCCGCGTCGCAAGTCAATGCCGGTGTCGATCCAGTTCGGATCGATTGTCACTTGCACAGTCTTTGTTTCAAAGCGTGCACTATCGATCGAGCGCCCATCAATCTCGATGCGATCAACTTCGTTCGGACTGAAGTACTGAATCTCGCCCTCGTTGGCCCGGTTACGGGCCACGTTGGGGTCCGTCGTGGCGCTGGGATAGGTCGAATAGCGCGGCTCAATCCGCACGACGAAACGTCCGTTTATAAAGCCCAACAGCGTCCCTCGTACCGTCCGCCCGTCGCGCAGGTAAATCGTGTCGGCCGCAGCAAAACTCGCCGCCGCCATTACGAAGATCAAAGCCAGAATGATTTTTCTCATGGTGTTCCTCTTTAGACAACAAATGTTCTGATCGAAATACTCACGTAGATTCTTGCCTCGAAAACCTACAACGGAGAGAGTTATTCGGGGGTTTGTTGGGCTTTAGCTTATACCCAAGGGGCAGGAGGAGCAAGCGACGTAATGTCGGTTGAGTTGGTGCGGCTATGCCGCAGCAGAGTGCGGAAGGGCTACGACTTTTCTCGCTTGTAAAAATAAGGAGAGGCGACGCCTCGATTCAGAGGCGCAGCCTCTCTTCTACTTTCCGATCTAGCCGGTGAGGCAAGCCTCACCGCGCTGGGCAGCGGCAAAGCCGCAAGGTCTCAACCTTTCGTTAATTCATCCACAATCTCATTCGCGCCGAAGACTTTGCGCAGCACTTCCTGCATGGCTCGCACGTCGACTGAGATCGCGCGGTTGACCGACTCGTCGTAGATAAAGTCGCCCACCAGCGATTGAATGTTGCCGTCAAAGATCAAGCCCACCAACTCGCCTTGCTTATTGATGGTCGGCGAGCCGGAGTTGCCTCCGATGATGTCATTGGTCGAGACGAAATTGAATTGGGTACTCGGATTGACCGCCGACTTTTTCTGCATCCATCGCGACGGCAGATTGTAAGGAAACTCATACTTGAATCCGGCCGCGCGATCATAAAGACCGCCGAGCGTCGTGAATGGCGCAATTTTCTTGCCGTTCTCCATATATCCTTTGACGGCGCCGTATGAGAGGCGCAGCGTAAAGGTCGCGTCCGGATAAAGTTTAGTGCCTTCGGTGTCGAACTTAGCCCGGGCGATTTTGCTGTAATTGGTGCGCTCAACGCTCGTGACTTCGCTTTCAAAGCGCTTGCGCAACTCGCGCGCGCGCGCATCGATCGTCCGAGCCAGGACGATCATTGGATCAGTTGATGCCTCAATAGCTTTGGCTCCGCCTGCGGCCAGTTGCTTACGAAACGCGACCTCCTTCAGCTTCGTACCTTCGATCAATTCGTTGGCGCGCACTTCGGGCGTCTTACCGTTCAGGATCTGTTTGACGAGCGCGTTATCCGCACCCAGCAACTCCACCATGAATCCCAAAGAGTCGGCCAGCTTCAGCTTTTCGAAGTCGTCGTGGACCGGCGCCGGCGAATAGAGTGCCAACTCCAGCGAAGCGCGGCGGGCATCAGTAAATTCAGGCAAGCGCTCGGCATTCGGCTTGGCGCTCTCGGCAGCCAGTCTTACCAGGGTGCGCGCAATACCGAATAGCGCGGTGTTGAAGCCGCTGGCCTGATCAAAAATCCGGCGTTCGCGAATGTACGACGGGTAGGCCTGATGCGCTTTGGCAATCGCGTCCCAGGCGTCGCCATACATTTTCTGCCGTTCGGGATTGGCGGCGATAGACTTGCGCAGATCTGCTTCGTCTTTCATCTTGCGACCCATTAACGCCTGGTCCTTAAGTCCGGCAATCTGTCCACGGTAGACCTTCAAACTGTTCTGGACGCTGTTCAGCTCGTTCTGCGCGCGGCGGTTTTGCTCTTCTCCCATCGCCATGTATTTCTTGAGCATTGCTTCGCGGCGTTCGAGCAGGCGAAGAATGATCGGAATGGCGTTGTCACGCAAATCCTCTAAGTGCGCGACCGTGTCCAGACGTGAGGTCGAACCGGGGTTGCCGATGACGAAAACTAAATCGTTCTCTTTCGCGCCTGCCGACCATTTCAAATAGCTGGGCGGATGCACGGGCTGATCGTTTTCATAGACGCGCACCAGCGCCATGTCGATATTGAAGCGCGGGAAATTAAAATTGTCGGGATCGCCGCCAAAGAACGCGGCCTGAAATTCGGGCACGAACACCAGCCGGACGTCGGTGTATTTCTTGTAGTGGTAGAGATTGTATTGACCGCCCTGGTAAAGAGTGACGACGTCGGATCGAAGGCCGGTGGCTTTGGTTGATTCACCTTCGATGGCCGATATTTCCGCGCGGCGCGCCGTGAACGCTGCAGCGTCGGACATGCCGGCTTTGACGGCCGCGTTGACCCGTGCGGTCACGTCTTCGATGCTCATCAAAACGTTCAGTTCCAGGCTGGGCGCTTTGATTTCTTCCGCGCGCGTGCGGGCCACAAAACCTTCCTTGGCCAGGTCCTTTTCGGGCGTGCTTACTTCATTAACGATGTCTTCGACGATGTGATAATTCGTGAGCACCAGGCCGTTAGGCGAAACGAACGACCCCGAGCCGCCGCTGTTGAAGCGCACCGAAGCGAGCTGAACTTTCTTCAGCCATTCGTCCGTTATATCAAAGCCGTACTTTTTCTTAATCTCAGCCCGCGGGACATTATTGAAGGTCCACATGCCTTCGTCGGCCCGAGCCGTGAATTGAAGAGTCTGTAAACTGAATAGCGCCAGAACCAGCGCGCACAGGAATTTTCTTAATCTCATTGTTAACCTCGGATAAACTGAACTAAGGGGAGAAGGATTTAGAGCGCTTTGCCGTCCCATTGGATGCCTGAATAGTAATGGCAGCCTGTGTATAATGTCGAGCGCCACCGAGTTTCAGGTTTCACGTTCCAGGTTTTAAGTTCGCAAATCTGAGACCTGAAACCTGGAACTTTAAACTGAGTTTTGATGGATAACGAAGAAATCGCCAGCCGCTTTAATCGCATGGCCTCTTTGATGGAGGTCCGCGGTGAGGACACGTTTCGCATCCGCTCCTACCGCATGGCGGCCGAGGCGATCGAGACCTGGCCCACGCCCATGCACAAGATCGCGGCACAGGACGGCTTGGCGGGCCTGCTGGAAATTCCCGGCGTCGGCAAGGCGCTGGCCGGAAAGATCATAGAACTGATAGAAACGGGAACGTTCGCCGCCTGGGAAAAGCTGACCGCTGAGACGCCGGCAACCGTGCTGGATCTGTTGGAGCTTCCGGGCATTGGCCCGAAGACTGCGGCCACACTGCATCAGAAATTCAAGGTCGCATCTCTGGACGAGCTGCGTAAATTTGTCGAGAGCGGCGGTCTGGAAATGGTCGATGGCATTGGTCCGAAATCAGCCGCGAGAATCAAGTCGGCGCTGGCTCGAAGGTGATCATGCGAAAACTGTTCAGAGATTCCCTGATCCTGGCGATTGCTCTTTTCGTCGCTACGCGTAACGCTAACGGACAAGCCGGCGTTCCCCGCTTCAACGACTATCCCATAAGCGAACGTTTCAACGGAAAGACGGCGCCATTGGTCTTGACGGGCGGGGCGAGAATTTCGCACCCGTTTACGCGAAGCCGCTCGCGACAAGCCAAACTTTGCTCGTGCTCCTCAAATCAGTTCGGCATTAATGCTCAATTTCCTTGCACACGCGCCTGCGCTGTCCTACAATGCGGACATCAGCCGGAACAATCGGTGTCGCGCAGCGTTTCCCCGTCAGCGTTCTTTTTTCGAAAGTGAAAATCGTGCCGAGCTGCTCTTCAAACTTGAGCGCAGACTCGTGTGAATCAAAGCCTTCTCGGTCTGCGATATACAACGAGGCCCACACTCGCACAAGGATGAACGGCGGGTGGGCCCGTCCGGCTCGCGGATCTCAGCTTGGACGCTTACGAGACAGGGGGGTTCGATGAAATCGCGTCGCCATGCTACGTCAGTCACGTTCGTTGCCTGCATAGCTTTATTTCTGAGTTTCACTCTCTCTCCATCCACCTACGCTCAACCGAGGCCCGAGCAGAAACCGTCCCCGTCGCCTGAAAAGAAGGACCTACTGACGGTCCAACCCGCAGCGCCCCAGGTAAGCGTGGATAGCTCGCCACAGAAACAGCAACCTGCCGGCGACCCGCAAAAAAAGCCCGGCGAAATAGACGACAAAGGTCCGGTCATTACCAATACCGACCTGATCACGTTCACGGTGACCGTGACCGATATCTACGGGCGATTTGTTTCCGGTCTGAGCAAGAATGCATTCAGCATCTTTGACGATAAGCAGCAGCAGAACATTTCCTTCTTTAGTGACGACGACTCGCCGGTTTCGGTTGGAGTTCTCTTTGACGTTTCCGGATCGATGAGCGGCGAAAAGGTGAAACGCGCGCGTGACGCGCTGTCTCACTTTGTGCAAACCAGCCATGATAGTGACGAGTATTTCCTGATAGCTTTTAATTCGCGCGCCCAACTGCTGATGGATCGGACACGTGACGGCAACGCCGTACTCGACAAGTTGACCTTTGTGCAGACCCACAGCAACACGGCCCTTTACGATGCCTGCTATCTCGGTGTCGAGCGCGTGCAGCGCGGCACGCATCCCAAGCGCGCGCTGCTCTTGATTAGCGATGGTCAGGACAACAACTCGCGCTATACGTTCAACGAGCTGCGCCGCGTACTCAAGGAATCGGACGTCGTTCTTTATGCGATCGGAATTCTCAGCGGCAGTGACGCTGGCAGCGCCCTCGGTATGGAAGGCCAGGGCACCCTCGATGAATTGGCCGGCGTCTCCGGCGGCAAGGCTTTCTATCCGCGCAGCCCGGCCGAGATGGACGACATCTTCGAGCAAATCGCCCTCGAACTGCGGCACCAGTATTCCATCGGCTACCGCCCGCCGAACTTTGTGAGCGACGGCAAGTGGCACAAGATCAAAGTCAAGGTTGCTCCGCCGCGCGGACTGCCCCGGCTGTTCGTGCGCAGCAAGGAAGGTTATTACGCCATCGCGAATCCAAAATGACCTTTGAAGTGCAACCTTCGGCCTATAGTCTTTGAGACAGCAAGCAGAAGGTTAAAGTCTACTCGGCAACGCTCAGCGAGCTTCTACGCATCCTTACAGGCGCCGCCGTTCGTCAAACCAACCGATGACGGCGCCTGCTCTCCAGGTTTGAAAATCGTTTGACATTAGGGTTTTATTTATAGAAGGTTTAGCAGTAATGAGATTTCACACTGTTCGTTTTATTCGCGTCCGCCAGACCGCCCTGGTGCTTTCGCTTGGCTTGTTCGGTTTGCTTTCGATAGTGATTTCCGGCGCCAGCCTTGCTCAACAACCGGATTCGCGGCCGCGCACTACCGGAGTTACCCCCAGTGCGACGCCGGCGCAACCTACGCCAACGCCCCAGTCGGGTCCAGGCCGCCGCATCGCTCCGCAACTGGGCGAGCCGCCGCCGCCGCCGGTCTTGAAACCCAAGCCGACACCGACACCCGATCCCACTACCGCCGAAATCAGCGAAGGCGAAAGACTGACAATTAACACTGAACTGGTGACGCTGAACGTACGCGTAATCGATCGCAACAACCGGCCAATCAACAACATCGGCAAGGACGAGTTCCGCGTCTTTGAAGACGGTGTGCCGCAGAGGATTTTTTCGTTTACCGAAGAAGAGGTGCCGGTGATCTACGGACTGGCGGTCGACACTTCCGGATCGTTGCGTCCGGCGTTTGAACAGGTAATCAACGCCGCGAGGGCGATCATCAACAGCAACAAGAAAGGCGATGAAACTTTTCTGGAGCGCTTTATCAGCAGCGACAAGATTGAAACAATTCAGGACTTTACTTCCAGCAAAGACGCGTTAATGGACGGACTGGATACCTTGTACATCGAAGGCGGACAAACCGCGGTCATCGATGGCGTCTATCTGGCGGCCGAGCATGTGGCCGAATACAAGAAAGGCGGTAACGACGATCGTCGCCGGCGCGCCTTGATCGTAGTAACCGATGGCGAGGACCGCGCCAGCTATTATCCGGAAGCCGAACTATTCAGGCGCCTGCGTGAGGAGGACGTGCAGATTTATGTGATCGGATTTGTGAACGAGCTGGATGCCGAGAAAGGTCTGATCCGCAAGAGCCCTCGAGACAAGGCGGTCACCCTCATCAACCGGATCGCTACCGAAACAGGTGGCCGGGCTTTCTTTCCCCAGTCAATTTCTGAATTGCCTGAGGTCGCCAACCAGATTGTGCGCGATCTCCGCACCCAGTATGTGATCAGTTACGACCCGACGAACAAAGCTCACGATGGCACCTACCGCACGATCAAGGTGAGTGTGGCCGACGCGCCTGGCCGCGACAAGCGTATTGCTCTGACGCGTTCAGGACGGACCGCGGGGCAGGGCGTCAACGCGACCAAGCCGGCTATCAGGACGACAAACAACAACGCTCGGCAGCCGGGAGCGAATCCGCCACGGAAGTCGCCGTAACATAACCGCGGAACCGCCTATCAGCGAATCTTTCCAATTTGCAACCGCCTGACTACCACCGGCGCGCACCTACTTCTTCCAACTTCAACAACTTTTCGAGCGACTTGGATTATAATGCCGCCGCTTTACATAGACGGCCCTTAGAGAGGAACCACCTATGCCTTGTGATCCCAATTTTCTCGCGAACATCAAGATGTTTGAGCTCCTTAACGAAGACGATCGAGTCGCGCTCGCTAAGGTAGTCGATGAGTTGAAAGTGCCGGCAACCCACACGTTGTTCCAAGCCGGCGATCCTGGCGACTCACTCTTCATTGTTCGCTTAGGTGAGATCGAGCTCTATATCAAGGACACTGCCGGTCAAAAAATCGTGCTTCACACGGCTGAAGCGGGCGATATGTTCGGCGAACTCGCCATGCTCGATTCGGGCGCTCGCACCGCAACAGCACTGGCGCTTACAGATAGCGAACTACTGGTGCTCGATCGTGATGATTTGATTTTGCTCTTTCAACGAAAACCCGAAGCGGCGCTTCACATGCTTGCGTCTCTGAGTGGCCTGACGCGTAAGGCGGACGAATTACTACGCACACGCGTTTCACGCAACGTAAATGAAGAGATGGACGTGCACTCTACGGTACTCCAGCGGATTGCTGACTGGCTGGCCTGGTTTAGCGGCAGCATGCCATTTCTTATTTCGCACACTTTTTGGTTTATTGCCTGGGTCTCGCTCAACACTCTTATCATGCGAGACAAGGCCTTCGATCCATTTCCTTTTGGTCTTTTGACGATGATCGTTTCTTTGGAAGCAATCTTCCTCGCCTGCTTCGTCCTGATCAGCCAAAACCGGCAGGCGGAAAAAGACAAGGTTCGAGCAGACATTGAATACGAGGTAAACATCAAAGCCGAACTCGAGGTCGCGCATCTGCATGAAAAGACTGACCGCATCTATGAACAAATGATGGCGCGATTCGAAAAGCTGGAAAAGGGCATGGCTTCTTTCTAAATGGCCTCAACCTCGCTTGCTGAATTAGTTGAGACTGCGGTGCTCCGCCTAACGCTCATTTAACACATTGCGGAACAGAAATCACTGGGCTGATGGGCTTTGCGTTGCCTGAATGTGAGATTCTGCGGCTTCATTGCTTTGGATTGCCGCGCTTCAATTCCGCGAGCGCGCTATTGAGTTCTTCCATCTGCGTGTCGCGCGCTCTCTGTTTGCGAATCAATTCTTCCAGCATTAGTTCACTTTTCAGATTGACTTTAAAGTCCTGCTCGGCAGCGAGGCGATCTTTTTCAGCCGCGCGGTTCTGCGACATCATGATGATCGGCGCCTGCAGAGCCGCCGTCATCGAAAGCATCAGGTTGAGCAGAATGTATGGATAGGGATCGAACTGTGCTCCGTTCTCACCCCGGCCGTAGTGGATGAGCACGAATGTATTGAAGGCCATCCAGCCAATCAGAAAGGTCAAATAAATAATGATGAACGTCCACGAACCGCCGAACGACGCCACCTTGTCGGCGATCCGCTGGCCGATAGTCGACTTCTGTTCCATTTCGACATTGATGTTGCGCGCCGCGCGCTTTGAAACCAGCAGGTTCGTCTGGCGCATGCGCTGGGCGATCTCGCAGATCACATCGATTGAGGCGTCCGGGTGCTCAGTAAGGAACTGCTGAAAGTCGTCGCTGCTAAGGCGATGCAAGTGCGTATCTACAATAGCCGTGGCGCTGCTTGAACGCTCGCCGCGATCCAACACGGCCAGCTCGCCAAAAAAATCTCCCGGCTTCAGTTCCGCCAGTGTTACTTCGCTCACGTCTTCGTCGACCACCCAGATGCGCACCGAGCCTGTTTCGACGACATACAACGAATCGCCGCGGTCATGCTCGTTGAAAATCGTCTCGCCGGCCTGGTAGTTGACCTGGTCGATCTCTTGCGCAAGTTTCTCCAGCTCATGCGGCTCGAGGCGTTTGAAAAGGGGAACGCGCGCCAGGCTCTGAGCCTCTTCGCTCAAGTTGGTTGTGTCTGCGGACATTGGGATTTCATCTCCTGAAGGATTTCGCAGGGACGCTTAACTCTCCAGACGTTCGAGCAGTTGATCTGTAATGGCAAACGGATCGGTTGCTGGGTCGTTTTTGCTGGCTGCCTCGACCTCCGCAACCAGCTTCATCACCGCCGGGCCCAGTTCGGCATCATCAGAGTTGATCTCGATGCAGTCGGGAGAGTCGAAGGGTGTAACGAACAGATATCGGGGCACGCTGGAGTCGCTCAGCGGCGTCGCCGGACCGAGAATCACAAGATTATTATTCATCCGGGCGTAACGGTGCGCAGACCCGGCCTGTTTTTCCCAGCGCAGCTCGCCTTTTTCAGTCAGCGACTCGATTTTCGAAATCAAATTTCGCAAGCGGTTGATGGTGGCGGAATCGCGAGGCATTCGTTCCTCCCGTACTACCTTTGGCTAAACGCGGTGAGATTAGCACCTTTAGGGTTCGGGGAAAAGCTTGTCGAACCTCTCCTGGGGCAACTCGGAAGCTGGAAAAAAACCATTTGCCCGACGGCGATCAAAAATCAATCGTCAAGCCCAGTCGAACACCTACGCGCGGGCTGGCGGGGAATCGTCCACCCACGATTCCGAAGTCGAATGTCGTCTTCTTTGTCAGGGCATAATTTCCGCCAAACAAGCCTTGTAACTGACCTTGGCTCAAAATGAAATTTCCAGTCACGGCTCCCGTTAGCTCCACTCCCAGGTCAAGCTTCTTCGTAAATTGCTTGACCAACGAGCCGCCCCCGGTAAAAACACGTCCGCGCACGCTGATCCCCAGCTCTCCGGATTGCTGGCTACCTGCAAAGAGAATTCCCCCATTGAGTCTGAACTTTGTCTTTGAGCTAAATGATTTTTGCAGAACGCCGTTGACCCAGTAGTCTGTGAGGCCCGTGCCAAGGTCACGGTTAGTATCGCCGGTTGGAAACTGAATTTCCGCGGAAATGGCCATGGCGGGAAGTCTGGATCCCTTCCTCTCTTTGTAGAAGTTGTATTTGACATGAAGCGTGCTGTCGCCGACTCCGAAAACGTTCTTTGGGGTCACCACGTGCGAACTCAAGATCCCCAACAGGGGGCTGCTGAATCCTATCTCGATGTTGTTCAGGAGGCCGTAAGTAAGCTCAAAACTCGACGTGTTTTGCCGCAAAGCGGGAAAGTCAACGCGCGGCAAAATGTCGAACTCATTACCGATTTCAAGACTGAACTTGCGTTTTGCCGTCACGTCGGCGTCGTCTGTTGTGAACGGCTGTTGGGCCTGGGCCGTCGCAGCGAAGAAACCCAGTAGAAATAGTGCAGGTAGGAGTTTAAAGAGTCTTGGCTGATGGTATCGTTCAGTCAACGCAGTTCTCCTCATTGTTTTGGCTTTGTCTTGCTCCGCCCTTTGACTTACGGGAGCAAAGCCTACCGCACTCAATCCAATTTTACACGATTTGATCGAACGCTTCCGAGATAGATATTGGTATCGGGGCAACGATCGAACGTGGCTCTAGTTGGTTTGCGCCTTCAAACAATAATCGTGAAAAGCTTAGCAGGCGGAAGCAATCCCGCCTTTTTCGGACGGTGTCGAGGTTCGGGTTGTAGCATTAGTGTGTTACATTCCGATGCGCGAGCCTGCGACACGACCTCTACTAACCCGCGCTCTCATCAGCTCGCCGCGACCTTCAAATGCCTTCGATCGAAACCAAGAGGCTTTTGCTGCGAATGTTTGATCCGGAGGACCTGGACGAACTGGCTCGTCTATTCCGCGATCCTCAGGTAATGAGATATGTCGGCGATGGCCAGCCGGTGTCCGGGGAAGAAACAGAGCGCGCACTCGAGAGCATCATCCGTCACTGGCAGACGCATGGGTTCGGACGCTGGGCCGCGGTCGACCTACAGACGCAGGAATTTATCGGTTTTGGTGGATTGAGATCGCTGTTCGGCACGCCCGAAGTCGTCTATCACCTGGCTAGCGCGCATTGGGGTAAAGGTTTGGCGACGGAATTGGCACGGGCCAGTCTCAGATTCGGATTTGAAACGCATCAATTCGCACGCATCGTGGCGATTACCAAGCCGCTGAACGCCGGATCGATTCACGTGATGGAAAAGCTCGGCATGCATTACGAGAAGCACGCCAGCTACTACGACATCGACGTGGTGCAGTACGCGATCAGCCGCGAGGAATTTCACTGGGACGGTTCGGAGTACTTGCTGAAGCAGGAAACCTAGAGAGCCGAGAACGACGGCAACGCGTCAGCGGCGCTTTGCAGCTCGCTCTGCGGGAAAGGCTCTGCCATTTCCGGAAGAGGAACTCAAGGATTAGGCAAGGCCGCCTTTCATAGCTTCCACAAATCAACGCAGAAGCTCATCTTCTTCGGAGATACCCTTTGTTCCAGCTCTAAGGTAAACTGGAGTCCGTCGCTCAACTAACTTTTCAGGTTTACGTTCGGGGCCTCCGCGCATTTGACCTTCAATGGAGAGAAAAACCATGAGCAGAATAACCAATCTTTTTCACCGGATGTTGGACGTGATTCTGTCCGCTTGTAGTTCGGTTTGTCCGCAATGTGGCTCGCCGTGTGTGAATACATTCTCTCACCAGGCCGGGCAGCATAGTTGTGGCGACCATTCCTGGTAACTGAAAATCAGGTGGGCTTTCAGGAGGCGAGACGGGACTCAACGCCCGCCTCGCTTCAGCTACTGAACCGGCTACTGCTAAAGCGAGTGGCTCCGCTTACTGTTCTTCTAACTCGCGATATTTCGCTTGTTTCTGGCCAGGCGTCTTAGCAGTTCCTCCACTGCGGTCTCCAATTGACGATCGCGTCGGGCCAGGTTGGGCTACGATTCCGATTCCATTTAGTTTGACATGAGCTGCCCGGCTTTCTATAGTCACGCCAGTATCGCGGCGAATTTCCCCCGGCGCAAAATCTCACGCCGCGCGACTAGATTTCACTCTTAGAAGGTCTCACAAGATGACTCACATTCTCTTCAACCTCCGAAAACTTTTATTTCCAATTCTCGTGATCGGTACGCTGGCCTGTCTGACTCCGTCGCCAACCCAGGCAAAGGACACCTGGATCAGCGTGCGCACCAAAAACTTCACCTTAGTGGGTAACGCCAGCGAAAAAGAGATTCGTCAGGTGGCGACACGTCTCGAACAGTTTCGGGACGTCTTCACGCGTTTGCTTAAGGGCGCGAAGTTCGAAACCCCCGTGCCGACTACCGTCATTGTTTTCAAAAGCATGAGTTCCTACAAGCCTTTCAATATCGGCAATAACGCCGGTTATTTTCAGAAATGCGACGAGGTCAACTACATCACGTTGAGTACTGAATTGGGTGGGCAAAATCCCTACAGTATTATCTATCACGAGTTTGTGCATCTGCTGGTGGATAATAATCTAGGCAACGTGCCGCCTTGGTTCAATGAAGGCCTGGCCGAGTATTACAGTACCTTCGAGATTGAAGAGGATCGTAAGGTACATCTGGGCGAACTGATTCCCTATCATTTGCAAACACTGCGTGAGGATAAGCTCCTGCCGCTACGCACGCTCTTCGCGGTCGACCACTACTCGCCTTATTACAACGAAGGCCGTAAGCGCGGCGTGTTTTATGCTGAATCCTGGGCGTTGGTTCACTATTTGATTTTAAGCAACAACGGTCAGCACTTTCCGCAACTCAGCCAGTTCCTGAATTTGACGGACGAAGGTGTGGCGATGGACCGAAGTGAGTTTCCGATTTTATTCACCTTCCACCGGCGCGCCTGATTCTTTCCAGGCCTTCCAGCCGCCGGCCATCGACCAGACATTCGTATACCCCATCTTCTGCAAAGCATCTGCAGCCAGCGCTGAGCGATAACCGCCGCCACAATAAAGAATCAGCTCGGTTGATTTATCGGGCACAGTAGTCTCGATGTCGCGCTCGATAATGCCTTTGCCCAGGTGTTCCGCGCCCTGAGCATGTTCGGCTTGCCACTCGTTGTCTTCGCGCACGTCGATCAGCAGCGCGTTCGGATTCGCGGCCAGGCGCTCTTGAGTTTCCGCTACGGTCACTTCTTTGACGCGGCCCTTCGCGTCGTTGACGAGTTTGAGAAAGCCTTCGGTGTGTATCATGTAATCTCTTTCGTTAACTGACTTCTGATCGCTGGGAGCGCGGACGTCTCGTCCGCACAGCGCCGCAGGCGCTCGAAAGTTTTGACTCTCCGAATATTCGCGCTGCGCGCCCCTGACGTCCGCGCTCCCAGCGATTTCTTGACTTTACTTCATGCGGTCGGTTAGATGATAGCGCTTCAAAACTAACTTGTGGAGGCTCCTCCAAATGCGAACCAAACCTCTTGCGCTCATAGTCGCTTTTGCCTGCCTGCTTCTTGCCGGCTGCAAGCAAGACGCCGAAGTCAAAACGGCTCTCACCGATTTCGATTCGTTGGTGCTGGTGCAGTTTGATGTGACACGCGCATCCTGCGCGTTTATTCACGGGCGGGACGCCCGTGCCACTTTCTCAAACTGCACCAGTACCCGATTCGTTACCAATGAATTGGTCAAGCGGGTTGAATCCGCTTCAGACCCTGCGGCCGGCGTCGATGATGCGCAGAAGTATTTTGACTCGAAGAAAGCCGAGATGACCACCAGGATGGACACGCTAAAGGGAATTCGTGGCTATCAGGTTGGTGACGAGACCAGGAAGATGATGGAAACAAGCCTGGTCGACGATGCGAAGAAGATCGCCAACCTGCAAGTGAAGTACATGAGCACCTCAATGCGCGACCCAGCCTTCAAAGCCAAGCTCGACAAGTTGACGAGCGATTATCAGAGTCTGTTCAAGATGTAGGTTTTTGGAGGATCGCGGTCAGTCACAACCTACGACGCGTCGGGGCAGCAACCGGATCTTAGCTTCGACTTGCGATCCAGTTGTCGGACCAATCCGGCGCTCTGGTTTCTGTATGCGCTCGTCTTCAGGATTAAGACTTCCAAAAAGGGGCGGGCACACACCTTGCTGTTTGGACATCGCGCGCGCGATGCTTTATTTTGTTTCTTACCGCGATTTCCGAAACAATGACTAAGAAATCATCCGGATCAAGGAAAGGTCTGACTCCCCTCGGCATTATCTTTCTCGCGGCGGGTATCGTCCTGTTTGCTTACTTCGTGAAGAAAGCCGGAGTCAGTCAGATAACCGATGGGATTAAGCGGCTGGGGACCGGTTTCCTTTTGATCCTGGGAATTTCGGCGGTGCGACAGATCGCGCGTTCGCTGGCCTGGATGTTGTGCATGGAAGCGCCTCACCGACTGCGCTTCGGCGATGCGTTTCGCGCCCGGGTAATGGGGGACGCGATTGGCAACATACTTCCGTTCGCCAGTTTTGTTATTTCTGAGCCGGCCAAGCCGGCCTTGATTCGCGATCGGGTGCCTTTCATGGCCGGCCTTTCAGCCATCGCGATCGAAAATATTTTTTATAGTTTGTCCGTGGCGGTGTTCATCTTTGCGGGGATGGTGGCGCTGCTGCTGAGTTTCAGTCTGCCAAAAGGATTGCGGATTGCCAGTGTCGTCACGCTGGTTGTGATTCTGTTGATAATTGGGTTGGGATGTCTGCTGATTAGCAAGCAATTGAGATTTCTGAGCGGCAGCGCCGGCTTTCTTCACCGTCGCGGTCTGGACGTCAAATGGGTCGAGAAGGGCCGCGCACTGGAGGATCGAATTTACGGATTTTACCAGCGTAGTCGATCGCGCTTTCTGCCGATTCTTCTGCTTGAAGCCTGCTTTCACCTGGCCGGTGCCTGCGAGATTTACGTCACTCTAAGCTTCATCAGTCCACTTCAGCCCCCGACTTTTCTCACCGCGTTCATTCTCGAATCCGTGAATCGCGTGATCACCGTGGTGTTCAAGTTTGTCCCGCTGCGCATGGGCGTTGACGAGGCCGGGACCGGCAAGGTGTCGAAGGTGTTGCAATTCACCGAAGTCACCGGTGTCACCCTGGCGATCGTGCGCAAGGCACGCGACGTTTTCTGGTCGGCGGTGGGCATGGCGCTGCTGGTGCAGCGCGGTCTGTCGTTGCGCACTGTGGCCCGCGACGCAGAAGCAGCATTGGCAGAGCAAGCCACAGCGACAGCACTTCACACTATGCCGGCAAAGGAATCCAGTTAGCGAAGGACAAGTATTCGTCTTCCAGGAGAGTCTTGGAAGTTATGCTGAAGAAAAGATTTCCCTTAATTGTTGTTTTCGCCCTGATCGTCTTTACGCTGGCGGTATCGGTCCACACGTCGGCCGGCAACGATGAGGCCCAACGCGCCCATGTAGTCATTCTCCAGACTACTGACATTCACGGGCGCGTCTTTCCCATCGACTACTACTCGAACAAGTACGACAACGTCGGCATCGCCAAAGTCGCCACCCTGATTAAGGAAGCTCGCAAGACCGATCCCAATCTGATGCTGGTCGATTCGGGAGACACGATTCAGGGCACGCCGCTCGAATACTTTCACAACAAACGCAATAACACACCGCCCGATCCGATGATGCTGGCGATGAACGCGCTGCACTACGATTCGATGGCCGTCGGCAATCACGAGTACAATTTTGGCTTGAAGGTGCTGGAGAAAGCTCGCAGTGAAGCAAAGTTTCCCTGGCTTTCCGCGAATAGCTATAACAAGGGGACGAATGAGCCGCATTACACGCCTTACATCATCAAAGAAGTAAACGGCGTGCGCGTAGGCGTGTTGGGCTTGACGACGCCGGGCATTCCCAACTGGGAGAACTTGCCCAATTATGCGGGCCTCGAATTTAAAGAAACAATCAGCGAAGCAAAGAAGTGGGTGCCGATTCTGCGCGAGAAGGAAAAGGTCGATCTGGTCGTAATCACGATGCACATGGGCATCGAGGAAGACTTGCGCACCGGCAAGTTGAATCCGGCGCAGGTGCCGAACGAAAACGCCGCGGTCGCTATTGCCCGCCAGGTGCCGGGCATCGACGTAATCCTGATGGGCCACACGCATCGGGATGTGCCGTCGCTCGTTGTCAACGGCGTGCTGCTTAGCCAGGCCAATCGCTGGGCCAGTCACGTGGCGCGCGTGGATGTCTATCTGGAAAAGGGCAGCGACAATCGCTGGCACGTCATCGGAAAAGCTGCGCGCACAATTCCCGTCACGGAGAAAACCGCGATCGATCCGGAGATTGCTCAGATTGGTCAGCCTTACGACAAGGAAACACAGGACTGGCTGGGCCGCACCATTGGCGAATCGACGGCAGAGCTGACTGCCCCTGACTGTCGCTTTCGGGACACGGCGATCATTGATTTGATTCAGCGCGTGCAGCTCGAAGCCGGTAAAGCGGATGTTTCCATGGCCGCCTGTTTCAATCCGGAAGCACGCATTCCGAAAGGCGCCGTTACGGTGCGCAACATCGCCGGACTCTATGAATACGAAAACACGCTGGTGACTCTGGAGTTGACGGGCCGGCAATTAAAAGATGCCCTCGAACATTCGGCTCATTACTTTCGCCCGTTCGAACCGGGAAAGAGTCTGAGCGAACTGATCGATCAGCGCATTCCAGGCTATGACTTTGATATGGCCGAGGGAGTTACTTACGAAATCGACGTCACCAAGCCGTTGGGCCAGCGCATTCAGAATCTGAAGTTCAAAGGGCAATCACTATCGCCGACGCAAAAGCTGCGCGTGGTAACCAACAACTATCGCGTGAATGGGGGCGGCGGCTATACGATGTACAAAGGCGCGCCCGTGGTTTATCGCTCCAGCGAGGAAGTGCGCGAGCTGATTATCGATTGGGTCGAGCGCAACAAAAAGATTCCCACCGAAGCGGACAACAACTGGCGGATTGTCGGAGCGCAGTAAGGAATCACGCCACATGAGGTAGAATCCTCTGTGGCTTTTATTATGAACGAGATCAAGCCATTCAAGATTCGCAACATCGAAATTAATCCGCCGCTGGTGCTTTCGCCAATGGCAGGCGTGACGGATATTTCGTTTCGGCGCTTGCTCAAGCAACGCGGCGGCATTGGGCTGACTGTTTCCGAATTCATCTCAGTCGAAGGCCTGACCCGTAACAATCCAAAGTCGAAGCGCCAG
>Ga0207684_10002131_pt1 | contig 20280 bp, 26 predicted proteins | sample KBSK5501metaG_FD_184342 | JGI IMG/M metagenome (GOLD analysis project Ga0207684, IMG submission 184342) | Corn, switchgrass and miscanthus rhizosphere microbial communities from Kellogg Biological Station, Michigan, USA - KBS K5-50-1 metaG... | ecosystem: Host-associated > Plants > Roots >...
CGTAGGTCCCGCCAACCCAGGGCATCAGTTCTTCCATGATGAACGCGAGCATCGCGGCCGCGCCGCCCATGACGTGCATGTTTGGAAAGAGCCTGGCGAAGGCCGGATCCGACGTCGGCGTGAGGTCTCTTGTGCGAACCGGGATGGTCTCGGCGATGGCTCCGGCGCGGTAGCCGATGCCCACGACCAGCAGCGGCGGGAGATGCCGCCTCAGGTGCATGCTCCTGATCAGGTCAACCGCCAGCCCGAAGTAGCCGTTCGCGTCCGTCAGGTACAGGACGGCCGGACTGGCCGCCGGCGCTCTGGGCAGCGTCCCGCAGTGACCTATGAAGATCTTAAACTCGGCCTCGGCCCGTGCCGACCAGAGGTAATGCACCTCCGTGTCCGCCAGCGGTGACAGGTCATTGTCCACGACGACCTCCGAACGCTCACCCAGTCGGCCGCGTGCACGGGTCTGTGCACGCGGCCTCACCTAGTTTCCCGCCCGTCCCGGCGCTGGTTCACGCCTTCGCTGAGCTGAGGATCCGGCGCTGCTGATCCGCCTCGGTGGCGGGCTGGTCCTGGTCCTGCGGCGTGCGGCCCTTCGCCTGACGGCTCTTGCCGGCGAGCTGGACGTGCGCCGACGCGACTGGCCAGGGGTAGCTGACGATCATGAACATGAGACTGGTCCTTTCCGGGTGCCCTGCGGCTGACTGCTTCCTGTTCAGGATGGGCGTCCGGGGGCCGCAGACCATCGGCTGAAGTGCGGAGCTGCGATGCCGGCGGGGTCGTAAATCGGCGCGGGGTCCGGGTGAACATACGCGTAATCACTGATGGCCCAGGCGTTCTGCGGCCCGGCCGCGCTGGTGTGCTCAGCCGGAGGAGAGCTGGGTGAGCTGGTCGTTCAGGGATCGGCGCTCGGCGTCGGTCTGGGCGAGCTCGAGTGCGCGTCGGTATGCCTGGCGCGCCTCGTCGTCTCGCCCGGCGCGACGAAGCAGCACGACGCGGGCCGAGTGGAAGTAGCGGTAGTGGTCGAGCTCAAGGCCGTCGAGTATCGCCAGGCCAGCCTCGGGACCGTCGAGCTCGGCCACGGCGACGGCCCGGTTGAGTTCGACGACGGGGGAACCGGTCTGGATGGAGAGAGTGCTGTAGAGCGCCGCGATCTGTCGCCAGTCGCGTGGCTGTTGCAGGTGCAGATCGGCGATGGCGGCCTGCACGGCATAGGGGCCGGTCTCGCCGCGCGTGATCGCCTGCTGGAGCAGCTCGCGGCCTTCGCTGATCTGCTGGTCGTCCCACAGCGCGCGGTCCTGGTCGTCGAGCAGGACGATCTCGCCGTCGCGGATCCGGGCGTCGTGTCGGGCATCGTGGAGCAGCATGAGGGCGAGCAGCGCGAGGACTTCGCCCTCGTCGGGCATGAGTTCGCACAGGGCGCGGCCGAGTTGGATCGCTTCGGTGGCGAGGTCGACGCGGCCGCCTCCCCAGCCGGCGTTGAACACGAGGTAGACCACGGCGAGGACCGCCGCCAGCCGGTCCGGGAGCTGATGGTCAGGTGGCACGGCGAATGGGATCCGTGCGTCGCGGATCTTGTGTTTCGCCCGGGTCAGCCGTTTGCTCATCGTCTCGGTCGGGACGAGGAACGCGAGCGCGATCTCCTCGGTCGACAGGCCGCCGAGGGTGCGGAGGGTCAGCGCCACCTGTGCTTCGAGCGCGAGCGCCGGGTGGCAGCAGGTGAAGATCAGTTCCAGCCGCTCGTCCGGAAAGGTGGCTGACTCGTACACGGTTGCCTCCGATTCCGCGGTGAACTCGCGCGCGAGCAGCTTCGTCTTCTCGGCTAGCACGCGTTGCCGGCGAATGTGGTCGATCGCCCGGTTCCGTGCGGTCCAGATCAGCCAGCCGACGGGATTGTCCGGCTCTCCGTCGCGTGGCCAGCGTTCGGCAGCGATCGCGAACGCCTCTTGAGCGGCATCCTCGGCCAGCTCGATGTCGCCGAGGATCCCCACGAGGGTGGCCAGCACCCGGGCCCAGTGCTCGCGGAAGACCCCGTCAATCGCCATGGAACAACGCTTCGAGGATGGGCCGCACCTCGATCGCACCGCTGGTCCGGGTGTCCTGCAGTTCCTGCGCGATGGCGAGCGCAGCGTCGAGGTTGTCGGCCTCCACGACAATGACGCCGACTAGGAATTCCTTGGTCTCGATGAACGGCCCGTCGGTGAGCAGCGTCCGCCCCTCGCCGTTTCGCACGGTCGTGGCCGACCCGGCCGCGTGCAGACGGGCCCAGCCGGTCACATAGGGCCTGGCGAGCACGTCGGCAGTCGCGCCCTCCACCGGGCCGGCGTAGGTCCGCTGGCTGCCGTATGCCAGCAATGCGTACTGCATAACCCCTCCAGTCACTGACGGACACCGGTTCGAGTATCTGACGAACGGCATCGGCTCCGACGGACAACTCTGGCCGAAGAAATTCTCGACGGAAGAAATGTTGTCCGCGGCTGTCCGCGCCGGGCCGGGCTGTTCGTCATTACGGCAGATCCGCCCACAGCGGTGAAGGCGTGCATGGGGCACGCCGGCTCTCGAAAGGACGATCGACATGGCGAAGTTCATCTACCTCTACCGTGGCCCGGCGACTCCGATGTCCGACCGCACGCCGGAGCAGGGCGCCGAGCGTCAGGCCGCGTTTGGCGCCTGGATGGAGAAGGTCGGCGCGGCGCTCGTCGATGTCGGCAGCCCGTTCGGGACGAGCGCGTCCGTTCGCGATGACGGCACTGAAGGAACAGCCGGCGACCTGATCGGCTACACGATCGTCGAGGCCGACGATCTCGCTGCGGCGAAGGCGCTCACCGACGGCCTCCCGTTCCTGTCCAACAGTGATGGGAAGTGCGCGGTGGAGATCTTCGAGCTGCTGCCGATGTAGCAGGAACGGTCCGCCGCACCTGCGATGGAGGTGCGGCGGACCGTTGGCACTCAGCGCTCACCCGCCCGCTGGGCCAGGGCCATCACCGGCACCAGGCCCGCGTGCGACACCAGATCCGGGTCATCGAGGCGTGCGGAGGTCTTCAGCGGGTCATGCCACAATTGCACGTGTCAGGTGTCCTCTCGAACCGCGACCTGGAAGCTTAATCACTCCCATCGTCCCTGCTCATAGGGCACCTTTCCCGTTGCCGCGCACCAGCCTCCGATATCAGCCGGTGGATCGACGCTAAGCTCCGGCGCATGAAGCGGGCGATCGATGTGCCACCGTTTGGCGAGCTGGCCGACCCACGGGTTCTGGCCGAGCTCGCCGTCGCTGCGGAGGAGCGTGGCTGGGACGGTTTCTTCGTCTGGGACCACGTCGTGTATCGCGCGCCGGTGAGGGCCGTGGCCGATCCGTGGGTGGCACTCGCGGCGGTGGCGTGCGCCACGAGCAGGCTGCGGATCGGGCCGCTGATCACCCCACTGTCGCGCAGGCGCGTGCACAAGGTGGCCAGGGAGACGGTCACCCTGGACCTGCTGAGCTCGGGCCGCCTTACCCTCGGGGTTGGGCTCGGCAGCGCGCGAAACGGCGAACTCGAACCGTTCGGGGAGGTCGCCGATCCACGTGAGCGGGCTCGGCTGCTCGACCGAGGTCTCGATGATCTGGTCAGGTACTGGGCCGGGGAGTTCCAGCCGGTCCCGGTGCAGCAGCCGAGGATCCCGGTGTGGGTGGCGGCGGAGTGGCCCCACCGGCGACCGGTGCGGCGGGCGCTGCGTTGGGAAGGCCTGTTCCCTACCGGCCTGGCGGGCCCTGCGGCGCTCGCTGAGCTGACAAGCGAGATCCGCGAATCGCGCCCGGCCGGTGACCCGTTCGACGTGATCGTGGACATCCCGCCAGGCGACGACCCGGATCCATGGGCGCAAGCCGGTGCGACCTGGACAGTCACCGATTTCGGCATGCAACCTACCCAGGCCGAGGTGCGCGAGGTAATCGAGGCGGGCCCAGGGTGACCACCGAGCGCGACGTCGCAGTGCGTCGGCAGGCTGCAGCGGGCAGGGTTATGACCCTCAACATCTTGAGCGGAGTCTGTCACCCCTACCGTTAAAGATCTCTAGCGTCCCCTATCGCGTAGGTGCTGTATCACGTCGCGGCAAAAGGGGCCTCACCGGACCGCCTGGTCCCATCCGCCAGTAACCGTTGTAGACGCTGTGAACGACCAGTCCCGGCTTGAGCATCTAGTGCACGGGCGTGCAGACGCCGATCGCCGATCCCGCCGGCGGATTCGCTGGTCCGCCGGCGGGAGCCACCGGAAGCAGCTAGAACTGCGCTCCCGTGCCGGTCCGGTGCGGGGCACCATTGGCGGCGAGTTCGAGATCCCGCTGCAGGTCGTCATAGGCCGGCTTCGGCTGCAGGTTCACGTCGTAGAGCGTGGCGTATCCCTCGCCAGTGAAGAAGCCGGGAACCCAGGAGTCCGCGTCCCCGAAGCCCCAGACGGTGAACGAAATGCACCGCTGCACCGCGAGGCAGGACTTGAGCATTTGCGAGAACTCGTACGGCTGCGCGAACGTCGCCAGGTGATCCGTAGGCACCTGGTCGGTCGCGTTGTTGACGAACGTGCGAACGTCTGCCTCGGTAATGGCTACCTTCAGGCCGAGGCTGGCGAACCGCTGCAGATCCCCGGTCATTTGCGCGGGCGAGAACCCGTATTGGGTGTCAAGATGTCCCTGGTCTCCGACGCCGTTGATCGGAACGCCCTCGGCCAGCATCTGCTTGAGCCACGCGTACGCCGCGTCGCTCTTGGCGTTCGTGCCGTCCTCCCCGGCGATGTTGTAGTCGTTGTAGAAGAGCAGCGCGTGGTGATCCGCCTCGTGCGCCCAGCGGAACGCGTCGGCGATGATGCCCGGCCCGAGATGGGAAACCCAGAAGTCGTTCGGGTTGAGCGTCGAGGGATTACTGTCGGTGAAGAACTCGTTAGCGACGTCCCATTGCCAGATCTTGCCCTTGAAGTGCGTGACCTCGTCGACGATGTGCTTGTGCAGCAGATCCTTCAGCTGGGCGTCGCTGATGGTGCCATTCGCGACTCCCGTGGTGAGCCAGGCGGGTAGCTGGTTGTGCCACAGGAGCGTGTGGCCGCGCACCAGTTGCCGGTGCGCTTGCGCGAAGGCGACCAGGCGGTCGCCGCCCGACCAGTCATACGTGCCCTGGGTCGGCTCGACCACCTGCCACTTCATCTCATTGCCCGGAGTAACGACCGAGAACTGGTCCGCGGCGACGGCCGCGTAGCCGGGGTGATCCAGGTCGTACGGTATTACGGCCGTGCCGATGCGGAGGCCGACTTGCGCGGCCAGCGCTCGCAAGGAGTCGGGCGCGACAGCGCTGCTCGAGGTGGCGCCGAACGGTGCCGCCCCGGCGGCGGCACTGACACCTAGCACCGCTACTGCCCCGGCAGCACCCACCGCGAGAAGACGACGGAGTCTCATGGGATTGCCTCCTAGTTGCCCCGAAACATTTCGCTCCTGCGCGAAAGTTTCGGAGCACATCCGTGGGATCATGGCCAAGGTAGGCATCTCAGGATTGCGTGTCAATAGCCCTGGTTTCAACGATCCAGTAGCGTAGAGCGGCGCTTTACCTGCGTATCCATTCCTGTTGTACGGCCGAAACGATACGGTGAAGTAACCGATACTTTCGAATGCGCTCCGAGATTACGGCCTGGGCATGGCGGGGTGGAGGTGGGGTGGAGACGGAGCGCGCAGCCTCTTGGCGCGCCGGGCCGGGCGGACACCACCCCGGCTTCGCAGCCGTGCTCCGTGCCATCGTCAGGGTGCGCTCATGGACTGGATGACCGACCGCCACGAGCGCTCGGCTCTGCTGTCGGCGGGTATTTCGAAAATCTAGCAACATTTTCGACGCGCCGTCATCGGCGAATCGCCAACTCGCGGAGGTCGCGCCCTCGTCCGCTGTGTTACCGACTATTTACGGTCCGCTGTCATCGCCTCTGACCAGCCCGGCCACCTGGAGAGATTCCCTAGGCCACGCGATTCGCGTACGATGCACCATGAAGATCACGTCCCGGTCAGGACAATCATGGGCCGAAGATTTTCGGAAACAGTCGGGAAGGTGGCGCTGTGCGGCCTCAGGAAGATGGAACCGCGCGTCAGCAGAAGAGCGGAACCGCCCGGCATCGCGACGGCCAGCGGCTGCTGGAGCGCAGGACCACGCTGGCCGCGATCGCCGCTGAGGCGGGTGTCTCGCTGCCCACCGTGTCAAAGGTGGTGAACGGCCGTCCGGATGTCGCCCCGGGCACACGCGCCCGGGTGGAGCGCCTGCTCGACGAGCACCATTACTCGCGGGGCGGCCTGCGCAGGCACCGCCGCTCGGGACTCATCGACCTGGTGTTCAACGGACTGGACAGCCCGTGGGCGGTGGAGATCCTGCGCGGCGTGGAGGAATGGGGCGCGGTCCACGAGACCGGTGTCGCCGTGTCGTCCGTGCGGCACGGCAATGCGCGCCCGGCCAGCTGGACCAGCGCCCTGGCGAGCCATGACACCGACGGCGTGATCCTGGTGACCTCGGAGCTGACTGGCAGCCAGCTCGGGCAGCTGCGCAGCGCCAGCATCCCGCTGGTAGTCGTCGACCCGGTCAACCCGCCGTCGGCGGACCTGGCCAGCGTGGGCGCGACCAACTGGGCGGGCGGCCTCGCGGCCACCGACCACCTGCTCGGGCTCGGGCACCGCCGGATCGGCGCGATCGCCGGGCCGGGAGACTACCTGTGCAGCAGGGCCAGGATCGACGGGTACCGATCCGCTCTCGAACGGGCCGATGCACGGTTTGATCCCGCGCTGGTGCGGCACGGCGACTTCCAGCACGAGGGCGGCTTCATGCTCGGCGGCGAGCTGCTCAGCCTGCGGGAACGGCCGACGGCGATCTTCGCCGGCAGCGACCAGCAGGCCTTCGGCGTCTACGAGGCGGCGCGCCAGCGCGGCCTGCGGATTCCGCAGGACCTGAGCGTCGTGGGGTTCGACGACCTGCCGGTCGCCCGGTGGGTGTCGCCGCCGCTGACCACCGTGCGGCAGCCGCTTGCCGAGATGGGCCGCGCCGCTGCCCAGATGCTCGGCGAACTCATCCAGGGCCTGCCGCTGCGGTCCAGCCGGGTGGAGCTGTCCACCGAGCTCATCATGCGGGAATCGACCGCCGCGCCCGGGGAGTCCGCGCAGTGACCTGGCCGCTAGATAAAACCGGCATCCGGAATAGGGCGTGAGCCAGCGCGCCCGTTGACGAGCGCGTCGCCGACCTCCTCGAAGGCGGGCGGCGGTCTGCGCGACCAGCGCGGGTCAGCTCCACCAGACGGGCGCGCAGGCAATGGCGGCCTCGACCAGGTCGGACTTGGTCACCGAGTCGTCGCTGAGCCAGGCCTTGATGGCTCCGGCGAATCCGTGGGCGACGAACTGCGCGATGACCTGATGGCTGGCGTCAGGCAGATCCGGGTGGGTGCACCGGGAAATGAACGCCAGGCTGTAGTCGGTGAAGTGGCGAACCAGCGCCTCGTACACGCCGCCGTCCGCTGGATCGCCCAGGGCGTGCTGGTAGACGGCCATGAACCGCTCGACGTGATCAGCGACGTCGCCGGTGGCAAGCCGCAGCATCTGCTCGGCCGGGTATCCGCCTTCAGCGCGACGCCCATCCTCCCGGCGGTGGCCGCGGTCCAGGTCCGCGCAGAGCACCTGGATGAGCAGCTCCAGGGGGCTGCCGTAGCGGTTGTAGAACGTCGCGCGGGTCACCCCAGCGCGGTCAGCCAGGTCAGCGACGGTGATCTGAGAGACGGGCTGCTGCGAGGCGAGTTCCACGATCGCCTGCTCAAGGGCCCGGACCGTCCGGGTGATGCGCGGATCGGCACGGCCAGCCATCACGCTTGAACTCTCCCACGACAACTGCTTTTATACAAGTGTCAAATAGTCTACGAGAGGACTCGCCATGGCTTCCCACGCGTCGATCTCACCCCATGAAGCCGCCGACCGGCTGGCCATCCGCGAGCTGGTCGACGCCTACGCCCACTGCGCGGACCGGCGCGACGCCAAGGGCCAGATGGCCCTGTTCACCGCCGACACCCGGTTCATCGTGTTCATGGACGCGACTGCCGCGGAACCGACTCAGGAGTTGCACGGGCGCGAGTCGCTGGCCCCGGTGTTCGACAACCTCAACACCTACACCGCCACCATGCACTTCAACGGCCAGAGCACCGTCTCCCTCGACGGAGACCTCGCCACCGGCGAGAGTTACTGCCTGGCTCATCACCTCTCGGTCGGCGAGGACGGGCAGCGCACGATGATGATCGCGTCCATCCGCTATCTCGACGAATTCGTCAAGCAGGACGGCCAGTGGCTGTTCGCCGAGCGCCGGCTGATGGTCAACTGGACCGAAACGCGGCCGTCTGCGGCCTGACCACCAGGCCAGGGCCCCGGCGCGCACGTCTTGCTGGACCCTTGACCGGCGGCGTCACCCGAGGAGCTTAACGGGATGCGGGGTCAATCAGGCGGGCGCGGCCAGAGCGCGGGCCCGGCCCGGGCATCTAGTCCACCGCCCAACACCGGCGCCACTACTCGCCGGCAGCGCTGGGCCCGGCTGCGCCAGTCCTTGTGGCAGCCGCCCCGCGCTCACGGCGAGCAGCCGCGCGAACGCGTGGTCGGCCCGCTGGAGCTGTTCTACGACCTGGCCGTGGTCGTGCTGGTCGCCCAGGCCGCCCGCCACCTGGCCGGGCACCTGACCTGGCGCGGGCTCGGCGAGTTCGCCGTAGTGTTCACGCTGGTATGGATCGCCTGGACCAACGGCAGCCTCCATCACGAGCTGCACGGCCACGACGACGCCCGCGGCCGCAGCACATTCCTGCTGCAGATCCTGGTGCTCGCCGCGATGGGCGCCTTCATCCCCGGCGCAGGCGGTGCACGCGGAGCAGCGTTCGCCGTCGCCACAGCGGTTCTCTTCGCGGTACTGGCCTTGCTCTGGGTGCTGGCCGCACGCGGCGACCGTCTCGAATACCGCCGATCGAGCCGGCTGTTCGTCACCGGGACAGCTGCCTGCGCCGTCGCGCTGGCTGGCACTGCCTTCCTGCCGGCCAGCGCTCGCATACCGGCCTGGGGCCTGCTCGACGCCGCCTACCTGGCCGGCTTCGGAGCCGTGATCCTTACCGCGACCCCTGCCCAAGCGGCCGCGCTGACCGTCACCGACTCGCTCATCGACCGGTTCGGGGCCCTCACCATCATCGTGCTTGGCGAAACCCTCACGGGTGTCGTCGGCGGACTGGCCAGCGAGCCGATCAGCGGGCTCACACTCAGCGTCGGCCTGGTCGCCGTCATGGTCGGCTTCGGCGCCTGGTGGACGTACTTCGACTTCGCCGGAAACCGCCACCCCCGGCCGGGACGGACAGCGACCCTGCAGTGGATGCTCAGCCACCTGCCGCTCACCGCCGCCATCGCCGGCCTGGGCGCCGCCATGGTCAGCCTCGTCGACCACGCCCATGATGCCCGCACCCCAGCCGCCACAGCGTGGGTACTGTGCGCAGCCGCCGCCGTTGTGCTGTGCGCGACGATGCTGGTATCGGCCAGCCTGCAAGCCTGGCACCGCGACCGCGGCCTGTACCGGCCGCTCGCCCGCACGTGCGCCGCCGTGGCCGTGGCGTGCCTCGGCGTCGGCGCAGCACGGCCGGCGCCAGTCATCCTCGGCCTCGCGCTCGTTCTCCTCCTCGGCATCCCCTGGGGACTCACCGTCGCGCACCGCCTGTCGGCTGGGCCGAGGCGGTAGCGCGGCGGGTCACCTGATCCAGGTGATGAGGAGTCACCTGGCTGGCCGCGACCGTGGCGTCATGGACCCGCCCTGTACGCGATCCGGATCAGGGACCAGCTCACCCGCCACCGGAAATCACCAGGATCAGGTGACTGGCTCTCACCATGACGGCCACTAACTTCGGTCACGTCCGAACTCAGCCACCGAAGGTGCCGCTCCCCAGGCGACTTCTTCAGTTATAAATCACGAAAGGCGTCTCCATGACTATTTCGGATAGCACGGTTGCCATCATCGGCACCGGCAACATCGGCAGCAGGCTCGCGGCGAACTTCGCGGTCGGCGGTCAGCACTTCCTCCTGGCCGGCCGCGACCAGGAGGTCGCCGAGAAGCTCGCGTCCGCCCTCGACGACCACGCCGAAGCGGTGAGCGTTGACGAGGCGATCGAGCGGGCCGACGTGCTCGTGTTCGCCGTCTGGCTCGACAGCTTCAAGCAGCTCATCGCCCAGTCCGGCGAGCGGCTCGCCGGCAAGGTGATCGTCGACCCGACGAACGCGGTCGGACCGGATGGCGCTGGCGGCTACCGCAAGGTCATCGGCGAGCAGGAGTCCTCGGGCCAGATCCTGGCCGGGATGCTGCCTAGTGGAGCGCGGCTGGTCAAGGCGTTCGGCACGCTGTCGGCCGACTCACTATCCGCGGCCGCACGGCGGGAGCCCGAGCGTGCGGTGCAGTTCTACGCCGCGGACGACGACGCCGCAGGCGACCTGGTCGCTGAGCTGATCCGCACTGGCGGCTACGAACCGGTCCGCGTGGGCGGCCTGGACCAGTCCATCCGCATCGAGATGTTCGGCGACCTGCACGAATTCGGCGCCCTGGGCCGAGTCGTGACCAAGTCGGAAGCGCTGAGGGCGATCTGATAGCGGCCCCACACCGGGCATCGCAGCGTTCAGCTCGAACGGTCGCCGAATGCGCGGGCACAGTTACTGGGTGGGCGAATCGGTTCCGTTCGCCAGGCGGCGCGACGGCGATTCCCTAGGGAATGCTGAGCAGAACAACGAGCGCGAGAGCAAGGAGAAGTGCGCCGGCACACGGCCCGGCGGCTCGCCCGCGGGGCCGGTGGTCGCGGTCGGCCGCATGATCGCGTCATCGTGAGCCGGAACCTTGTGACAACGGGGATTTGACCCACGATAACCGGCAGGTCTGGCGCGGGCAGCGGCCGCGGGAGGGACTAAGGCGGGCGGGGCTGGTGAGGCTCGCGTGAGCGCGGCCCGGCCCAGCCCGGTATTCCCGGCGCAGCTCGGCTCACCGAGACCCGCGAGCGCGTAGCCGCGCGATCCAGGACGGCAGGCCACCGCGCCGGCAAGGTGATGTGGCTAATTAATTTCGGAGGTGTCGATGCGCGACATGATGCGGTCCGCGGCCAAGCCGAGGCGCCGCAGTTGCTCGGGCGACAGGACGTCGATGACGAGCGATCGCACATGGGCCACGTGCCCGGGCGCCGCTTCGGCGAGTGTCTGGAAGCCCTTATCGGTCAAGATGGCATTGGTGAACCGGCCGTCGGCCGGATCAGGCTCACGGTGCACCAGGCCCCGCTCTTCGAGGCGCTTGACCAGGTGCGACAGCCGAGACAGCGACGCATTGGCGAGGTCGGCGAGCGAGCTCATCCGCAGGGTGCGCTCTGGGCTTTGCGACAGCCTGGCCATGACCTGGTACTCGACCATCCCCAGGTTGGAATCGCGCCGCAGCTGCTGATCGATCGACCAGGGAAGCCAGGTCATCAACCGCACCACCGACAGCCAGGAGTCCACCTCCGCGGCGGTCAGCCACCTCACCGGCTGCTCCTCGCCTCCGCGGCGGGCTCCTTCGGTCATTCGATCAGAGTACTGATTCAAGTGACTCACGGTGCTCCGGCGCGGTGTCTGAGCGCGCGGCCCGGCAGGCATGCGGGTCAGGTCATATATCTCAGCCTGTCGCACAAAGCCGCGCTAAGGGCAGATTGGGGATCTTGGGAACGCAGATACGGGGCCGCGAGGTTGCGATTTTGGGCGTTCTTAAGTCCTGGCTGCTGGGGATGGGTCCTTGATCGTTACCCCTCGGTGCGGTGCCGGTGCAGCTCGGGACAGGATGTTCCGGTGGCTGAGCGGCGGCTGACGGCCGACGACCACCCCCAGGTGCCGTGGCCCGCATTCCCGTCCGTGGCTCAGGGCATCGCCGACTGGCTCAAGCAGCAGGCCACCACCCGCCCCGGCCACGTGATCCTCACCCGTGAAGAGGAAATTATCTCTGGCTTCACCGCGTAGCTGATCTCATGAAATCCCAGTTCAGGCACCATGCGATGGGTTTTGAAGCGGTACAGCCGCCGGCCAGGGGCGTCGCGGCCGGCTCACATTCTGCCAGGCCACGACTGGCACCTGGCACTGTGCTCTGGCGGATACGAGCGCGGCCCTCCTGGCACGACAATCGCAGGGAGGCAGCTGCTAGCCCGCAACCCTGTGGACAAGGCGATGGACGCCCACGCCGGCTGGCGGCTGGATCCGAAAGGCAAGCATCGCGACCGGCTCGCAGAACCGCAGGCAGTAAGGAGCGCCGCCATGACCACATGGCTGAACATACCCATCCAAACGCGTTCCGGCTCATCGACGGGTTGCCCGCCCGCTTCGCCTGCCGCGGTGCCCCCGCTCCCGGCGAGTCAGCCTCCTCCCCAGGAAGCACATCAACGGCGAGGAGGACTGCGATGACCCGGTTGAACGTGGCCGACGCACGGTGTGAGGCGCTGTTCGCCTCCTGGCTGCAGCGGTCGGACGATCCGACCGCCGAAAGGGTGGCCGAGGCGATCAGCCGCGCCGTGCGCCGGTTCGGTACCCGCGGCTGCGCCTGCCGGATGGCACAAGAGTTCGGCGACCACCCCGAGGCGGCCGCCGAGCGGATGCGCTGGGCCCGCCAGCTCACCGCCGGGACGACCGCCCGGCCACCGGCGGGCCCCGGCCCCAAGCCGCCTGGCCGATCCCTGGAACTCGCCACCCGCAGGCCATGACTCAGCCAAGAAACGGGCGGCGGAGATGAACGAGACTCTGCCCCAATGTCGTGACATCCCGGCAGCGGACCGGCCACCGGTGACGGCCTCGTAACAGTCGGGACGCGCCGAACAATCAGGTCTTGCGGACGGCGCTGGTAAAGCCGGCGATGAACAGCGCCGCGAACGCCCCACGCCAGTAGCTGCAGTACCCAGCCTTCAGCGGTCAGCCAGGCGGCGGCCGCGCTGGCCGAATCCCTGGTCAGATCGCAATCCGCCCGTGCCACGCTGGTGCCCACCACCGGCAGGTTGAGATCCAGCCCGACGCTGACCTCCTGTACCAGCGTGCCCGGCCGACCTGGGGTCGCCGTATTGTCAGTTTGCGCCAGCGCACCATGCGAGCCGGGCACGACCACGAGCACGCAGGACAGCGCTCACAACCGGACCTCACCCTGGACTTCCATACCGGAGAGCCAACGCAACGCCGGTACAGCCGCGTCAAGGTCATCGACATGATCTTCTTCATCGAAGGCGGCGGCTCCAGCCGGGCGATCTGACAGGCGGCCAGCGGCGGGCGGTCCTACCTGGCACACTCAGCCTCATCCAGAACGGGAAGGACGCGTACGCGTGGCCGGGCTTAATGAACTTGCCGGTAGACGTGTGCACATCGAACGGCCGAGCCCGCACTTCGCGCCGACTCCCCAGACTGGCTACCTCCATGGGTATTGAAGTCGGTTTCCGGAGCCGACGGCGACGTCCTTCGTGAAGGTCTAGGTGGCGGTGCCAGGGCTGGCTGGTGGCGGTGAGGGCGACCTGGTAGCTGCCAGTGTGCGCCGGACAACGGCGATCAGGGATACCGGGGTTTGCGGACAACGACCACGTTGTCGACCCGTGAAGGTCTGACCTACCGCCACACAGACGGCCTTGTCGGCGTTCTTCCCGCCACCAAACCACCCTTGTTCAGCAGAGTCCTAGAATCGGGACATGCGCTCCTCTGCGCCCTCGGACCCGCCGTCGACGGGTTCGAGCTACGTGGAGCGACCACCCGCCGCGGCGCTGGCCGGGCTCGTGTCGTCGACCTGGGTTCAGCGCATCACGCCCGGTGCGGCACCGTACGTCCACCGCAACATCCCGAACGGCGGCGTCGAGCTGCTGTGCCGGCTGGGTTCGGTGCCGCAGCTCGCCTGCCCGCTGACCAGGGCGCGGGTCGAGTCGCTCGCGCCCGGCAGCATTGTCGTCGGGCTCCGGTTCCATCCGGGCGCGGCCGCGGCCGTGCTGGGGATGCCGGCCTCGGAGCTCGCCGACCTCATGGTCGACGCCGACACGGTGTGGGGACGCCAGGTCGCGGCGGTCGGCGAGCGGATGGCCGAGGCGTCCTCCGCACAGCGAGCCGCGGCCCTGCTGCAGCAGCTCGTCGCCGACCGGCTCGCGGACGCCGCGCGTCCCGACCCCGTCGTCGCGGAGGCGGTGCGGCGGCTGATGCCATGGCAGGCCGACGACGTCACGTCGCTCTGGTCCTCGCTGGCCACGTCCGAGCGAAGCTTCCGCCGCCAGTGCCAGGCCACGATCGGTGTCGGCGCCAAGGCACTGCAGCGGATGCTGCGGTTCCAGGGCTTCCTCGCCCGCGTCCAGTACGCGGTGTCGCAGGGCCGGCGGCCGGCGGGTGACGGACTCGCGCTGCTGGCCGCCGAGGCGGGCTACGCCGACCAGGCCCACCTGACCCGCGAGTGCCTACGGCTGACCGGCGTCACGCCGCGGGTCTTCCTGCGCGAGACCGCGGAGGTCTGCGGCTGCGGCCACGACCACGAGACCTCGTACGCTCCCCTGCTCCGTCGACCCGCCTGACACCTGCGACCCGCCTGAGACCTGGCCGTTTCGTTCAAGAACCCACCACCCGCACCGATCTAGCGTCGGGGCATGTCCTCACCGCCGCGTTCCGAACCCGACTGGGCCGCACTGCGCACCGCCGTCGCGGGGCAGGTCGTCCTCCCGGGATCCCCCGACTACGAGCGGCTCCGCAGGCCGGCCATCGCCCTGTTCCACGGGACCCGACCGCGCGCGGTCGTGATGTGCCGCACTCCCGCCGACGTCGCGGAGACCCTCGCGCTCGCGCGCCGGCACGGGCTGCCGGTGGCACCGCGCAGCGGCGGACACTGCTTCGCCGGGCGCTCCTCGACCGACGGCATCGTCGTCGACGTCTCGCCGATGAGCTCGGTCGAGATCGCCGACGCGGTGGTGACCGTGGGCGCCGGAGCGCGGCTCGGTGACCTCTACACCGCGCTCGACGCCGAGGGCGTGACGGTCCCCGCGGGGTGCGGACCCGGGGTCGGGATCGCCGGGCTCACCCTGGGCGGCGGGTTCGGCGTCCTCGGCCGCACCCACGGCCTCACGGCCGACCACCTGGTCGGCGCGCGCGTGGTGCTGGCCGACGGCCGGGTGGTCGACTGCGACGCCCGGCGCGGCGCCGACCTGTTCTGGGCGCTGCGCGGCGCGGGCGGCGGCCAGTTCGGTGTGGTCACCTCGCTGACGTTCACGACCGTTCCCGCGCCGCACGTGACGACCTTCCGTCATGTGTGGGCGTACGATCACGCGGCCCGCGTGATCGACGCGTGGCAGCGGTGGTCCCCCGACGCTCCCGACCGGCTCGCGGCCAGCCTGCTGGTCACGGTTCCCGCCGACGTCGAGCGTTCGCCCGTGCTCAACGTGTTCGGCGCGTCGACCGGTGGCGAGTCCGAGGCCTCCGACCTGCTGGGCGGGCTCGCCGAGCTGGTCGGCTCCGCCCCGGCGTCCACGGTCATGACGCCGGCACCGTACGCGGCGGCCAAGCGGTACCTCGCCGACCTCGGCGACGAGATGGCGAGCGCGTCCGTCGAGAGCGCGCACAACCTCAGCAGATCGGAGTACTTCGACGGCCCGCTGCCCGGCGACGCGGTCGCCGCCCTGGTGCGGAACCTCGATGCCGACCAGTGCCCTGGCCAGGCGCGCGAGCTCGACTTCACGCCCTGGGGCGGGGCGTACACCCGGGTCCCGGTCGACGCGACGGCGTTCCCGCACCGCGACGCGAGGTTCCTGCTCAAGCACACGGTCGCCGTCGCCGCCGACGCGTCGAGCCGCGACCGCGAGACCGCACGCGGCTGGTTGCACCGCTCGTGGGCGACCGTGCAGCCGTGGGGATCCGGTGGTGTGTACCCCAACTTCCCCGACCCGGACCTGACGTCCTGGGCCGACGCGTACCACGGTCCCAACGTCGAGCGCCTGCGGCGCGTCAAGGCGGCATACGACCCCGACGGCTTCTTCCGGTTCCACCAGGCCATCCCCGCACCCCAGGACTGGACACCATGATGAACGGATCCACCATGACGGAGCTGCCCGCGGACGTCCGGAGCCTCTTCACCGGCGCCAACTACGCCAGCCTCGCCACCGCGCACCGCACCGCGCGCCATCAGGCCCAGCAACCTCCGACGGATGCATTCGTGATCCAGCGACGGAAGACAAGGAGATCACCGTCATGACTACGATCGCAGACAGGGAGTCCCGGTGAAGATGGCCGGGCGGCAGCGGCTGGCGGTCTTGTTGCTGCTGGGTACAAGTTTCATGCTCTCGGTCGACTTCTCGATCATGAATGTCGCGCTGCCCGTGATGGGCGCGGGCGTCGGTCTGAACGTGTCGGAGCTGCCGTGGGTGGTTTCGGCGTATGCGCTGCCGGCCGCCGGGTTCACGTTGCTATTCGGCCGGATCACGGACCTGTTCGGCCGGCGCCGGATGTTCCTTACCGGGTCTGCGGGCCAATATTCCCGCAGATGGCCGAGAGCCTGCGCTCGAACTATGGCTGGTCCAACGTCCGGGTCCACACCATCAATGATGCCAAGCACTACCTGGCCGAAGAACGACCCGAAGAGGTTGCCGCACTCATCGAGCGCCACACTGCGAGCAGCAATTGAGGTGTACGAGCTCGCGGAACGCCGCGAAGGAACCAGGTGCCAAGACACACGGAGGCGATCATGAAAGCTGAGGCGAAGAACGGCGCCGCCGGCACGACTGCGCTGCCCGCGGCCGTCGACCGGGCCAGCTTCCAGGCCGGACTGGATGCGCTGCGGGTCCGGGAGAAGGCGCACACTCACGAGGGTGACGCGATCGCCGCGGCCCGGCGGCGGCTGCCCATGACCGAGGTGGACGCCAGCCTCGCGCTGACAGGCCCGGACGGGCCAGTCAGCCTGCTGGAAGCGTTCGAGGGGCGCCGGCAGCTGATCGCCTACTACTTCATGTGGCACACCGGGCATCCCGCGGCCGAGCAGTGCGAAGGCTGCACGTGGGTCACCACCCAGGTCAGCGAGCTGTCCTACCTGCATTCCCGCGGCATCACCTACGCGGTGTTCTGCCAGGGCCCCTATCCCCAAAGCGCCCGCTACCGCGACTTCATGGACTGGCACATGCCCTGGTACTCCGCCCAGGACTCCCTCGGCCCGCTCCTTGCCGGGCGCCAGGCCAACCGGATGTACCTGGTGTGCTACCTGCGCGACGGCGACCGGGTGTTCGAAACCTACTGGACCACCATCCGCGGCGTCGAGACGATGGACTACAACTACGCGCTCATGGACCTCACCGTCTACGGACGCCAGGAGCCGTGGGAGGACTCACCCCCCGGCTGGCCGCAGCAGTGCACCTACACCCGCACGGACGGCGGCCCGCCCGCCTGGCCACCATTGTCAGAGTGGGCAGAGTGGCCGGGCGGACGCCCCATCGCCCAGTGGCCACGCCTGGCTGCAGGACGCTCTGAGGACCTCGGCAGCGGGCCCTGATCCCCAAAGGAGGGGCGGCTGGTTTCTGGAACGTCAACCATGAGGGACAGCACGTGAGCATCCGGCTCATCTCAACGGCCGACTTCGCCGCCTGGAACCACCTGGCCTGGATGTCGATCATCGCCGCCGTCATCCTCGCCCAGAAGGTGCTGCCGGCCAAGGCCGCGATCGACGTGCCGCTGGCGGTGGCGATCCTCCCGCCCGCTGGCGTTTCCAGCCGAGCAGTGCCGCCGCCCGCAGCCGGGCCGCGCACCAGGAACCGGCCAGCGGCCAAACCATGGACACGCAGGGAGGAAGAGTATGAGTGACCGGCCGAGCGGGGCCAGCGACTATAACACCACGATCATTGAGGAGTTCCGGGCGAACCAGGGACGCGTCGGCGGGACATGGGCGGGCATCACGCTGATTCTCCTCCACCACATCGGCGCCAAGTCCGGGATCGAGCGCGTCACGCCGCTGGCTTACTCCTTGCAGGCAGAGGGCCGCTTCGCCGTCTGGGCCGCCAATGGCGGATCGCCGGACCACCCAGCCTGGTACCACAACCTCAAGGCCCACCCAAGGGTCACCGTCGAGGTGGGTAACCAGACGTTCACGGTGCTGGCGGAGGAGCTGGACGGCATCACCCGCGCTCAGCTGTGGCCGAAGCTGGTCGCGCAGTACCCTTCCCTCGGCGAAATCCAGGCCACGACCACGCGGCAGTTCCCGGTGTTCCTGCTGACCCGCCAGGACTGACCCGCGACGCTAGCCGCCGGCTGCCCGGGCACCTCACCGCCCCGCAGCCACCCGCCGCCGGCTCACCCGGGACCCCGTCCCCGGCCGCGGACGCCGCAACCCCGCACCCGCAACGGGCACTCCAGTCCGCCACGGCGGTTAAACAAACCGCCAGCACAACTCGTTGCCACCGCGGTCCTGGTCGGGGCAGGCCTGGCGGTACGGATCCACGCGGAGGAACAGCAGCTGACCCAGTCGCTGGGCCCCGAGTACGAGCAGTTCGCCGCATTCCGCAAACGGCTACTCCCCGGTGTTGGTAATCGACCCGGCGACTGATGCCTTCACATTCATAACGAAGACCATGGGCCCCTATCAGAACTTGACTTTCGCTCCGGTGCAGACCAGCGCCTGTCGGCGCTCCCGGCTGCGGCGCGCTGCCCGGCGCCTCGCTGACATGCAAATCGACCGGGCGGTTTTCAGAATTGCCGTGGTCTGTAGATGTCGGAGCGATGTTCGATGGCCACGACGTCGACACGGCGGTGCTGGTCGCCGATACGGTAGATCACCCGGTAGTCGCCGCGCCGGGCACTGTGCAGCCCGTCGAGCCCGAGCTTGAGCGGCTTGCCGACCCGGTGCGGGTTGGCAGCCAGCGACCCGTACAGGAACTCGACCGCCGCGGTGGCGACCTTCTCCGGCAGCCGGGTCAGCGCACGGCGGGCCGGTGCTGTCCATGCGATCGCGTAGTCGCCCTCGTTCACCGGTCAGCGATCAGGCGCAGTGCATCGTCCTTGGTCAGCACCTGTACGTCGGCCGTACCGAGTTCGGCCAGAGCCTCGCGGATGTCGTCCAGGAGCGCTGCGCTGCCCATGACGTCGAGAGTCTCTTCCAAGGACTCCAGGTCCTCCACGCTGATGACCACGGCAGCGGGGTGACCATGCTTGGTGATCACGACGCGGCCGTGCTCGCGTTCCAGGCGGTCTACGACCTCCGAGAGCCGGTTCTTCACGTCCGCGAGGGGCATCTGCTCACTTACTGACATAGCTATAAGTATAGCTAGTTTATCCGGGCTTCTGCTAGCACCGGCGCACCACCAGCGACTACGAGCACCTGCCCGCCAACCACGAAGCCATGATCTTGTGGGCCATGATCGCTCTCATGACCCGGCGCCTGGCTGCGACCGCGCATTAATCAGACCACTCACTCAGTGAGCCGGATTGATCTGCAGCAGCCCGGCCATCGCGGCGCGCCCGTGCCGGGCGGGCGCGCCTGGCGCAGCCTAACCTGCGAGGAGGACGCCCCCACCAGCTAAAGGCCGCTGTGGCAGGCTCTCTGCTACTGAGCGTGCAGATGTTTGCCGGAAGGGCGCGTTGCATGAGTGAAGACGCACCGGAGCTAACCGCGGAACTGGTGGTGGACGGGGCCGTGCCGTCGCAGCCGGTGATCTCGCCAGATGGGTGCTGGGTTGCCTACGTCGTCGCTGCGGTGGGCCGCCGGGCAGAGCGTCGTATCTGCGCGCTTGGGCTGGCCGCTGCTGACGGTGGCTCACCGCCGGGGAAGCTGACCGCGGGTATGGCCGCTGACTTCGGTCCGCGATGGGCGCCGGATTCGGCGTCGGTGTTTTTCTTGTCGGATCGCACCGGATCGGTTCAGCTGCACCGGATATGGCTCGGTGGCGGGGAGGCTGAGGTCCTGACGGACTGGCGCGGTGAAATCTGCAGGGACGGTCCACGATCTCGGCCGGATCGGCCCGCGGGCGCGGTCGCCGGTCTGGTGGCAGGCCGACGGCAGCTGGCACCTGGCCTATCTGGCACGGCCCGGGCCGTTCGGCGGCTACGGCGGCTACGCCGTCTATGACGTCGCCGTCACCGCGGCTGCCGCTGTGCATCGTGACCTGACCGAGGGCATGACTGTCTGCCCGGCCGGCTTGGCGCAGGTCGCGGACGGCCCGCCGCTGGCCCTGTTCGCGGATGGGCTCGACACCGCGATCTACCGGCTCGACCCTGACCTGCTGCGGTTCAGGTGCGTGTCCGCCCGGGACGGCCTGGCCGGCTCGCTCA
>Ga0207684_10002132_pt1 | contig 20279 bp, 15 predicted proteins | sample KBSK5501metaG_FD_184342 | JGI IMG/M metagenome (GOLD analysis project Ga0207684, IMG submission 184342) | Corn, switchgrass and miscanthus rhizosphere microbial communities from Kellogg Biological Station, Michigan, USA - KBS K5-50-1 metaG... | ecosystem: Host-associated > Plants > Roots >...
GATTGCGTTCGATCTCGACCGTCTCCATTTCTTCGACCCCGAGACCGAGCGAAGCCTGGCGGCGTAGCGTCAGCGGGATGGGGAGGATCCAGAACAAGCGGAAGACGGCAGGAGCCTCGAAGGAGGCGACCCTCTTTCCCTCCGACTTTCTTTGGGGAGCGGCGACTTCGGCGTATCAGATCGAGGGATCTCCGCTGGCCGACGGGGCGGGAGCGAGCATCTGGCACCGCTTCAGCCACACGCCAGGGTGCGTTGCGCGCGGAGATAACGGCGACATCGCCTGCGACCACTATCGCCGCTTCGCGGAGGACATTTCTTTGATGCGCGAGCTGGGCTTGGCCGCGTATCGCTTCAGCGTCTCCTGGAGCCGCGTGTTCCCGCAAGGAAGAGGAGCAGTCAATCCGCGGGGGCTCGATTTTTACGACCGGCTCGTGGACGGTTTGCTCGAGGCGGGCATCGAACCCGTGCCGACGCTGTACCACTGGGACCTTCCCGCCGCGCTCGACGGCCTGGGCGGGTGGCTCAACCCCGAGGTCGCGGATTGGTTCTCGGACTACGCGGACGTGCTCTTCCGCGCGCTCGATGATCGCGTGAAGATGTGGACCACGTTGAACGAGCCCTGGGTGGTCGCCGACGGGGGTTATCTCCACGGCAAGCTCGCTCCGGGCCACCGCAGCTTTTTCGAGCCGCCGATCGCGTCGCACAACCTCCTGCGGGCCCACGCCCGGGCCGTCGAGGCGTATCGCGCCACGGGCCGCCACCGGATCGGCCTCGTGGTTAACCTGGAGCCGAAATACCCGGCCTCGCGCTCTCCGGAGGATCTCGACGCCACGCGGCGCGCCGACGCGTACATGAACCGCCAATACCTGGACCCGGTCTTCCTGGGGAAATATCCGGAGGAGCTCGCGGAGATCTTCGGCGACGCCTGGCCGGCCTTTCCTTCTTCCGAGACCGAGGCGATCCGCCAGCCCATCGATTTTCTCGGCGTCAACTACTACACCAGAAGCGTCACGCGCGCGGACCCGCGGTTCTACCCGGTACGCGCCTGCCGCTTGCCACAGCGGCGGAGCACCCACACGCACACGGGATGGGAGGTCTATCCCGACGGATTGGCCGATATCCTCCTCTGGGTGACCGAGCGCTATGGAAAGATTCCCCTCTATGTGACCGAGAACGGGGCGGCGTTCTACGATCCTCCCAGGCCCGCGGGCGCGGTGAAAGATCCGTTGCGCGTCAGCTATCTCAAGGATCACCTGCGCGCCGCTTTCCGGGCTCGCGAGCAGGGAGCGGATCTCCGCGGCTATTTTGTCTGGTCGCTGCTCGACAACTTCGAGTGGGCGCATGGGTACTCGAAGCGATTCGGAATCGTCCACGTCGACTTCGAGACGCAGCGCCGCACGGTCAAATCGAGCGGGCGCTTCTACGCCGAGGTCATTCGAACGCATGGAGGCGTTCTGGACAGCGAGGAGGTCGACTGATGTCGCGAGAGTGGGTTCGGCGCTGCGGGATCTGGTCCTTTCCGAGAGCGGCGCTCTTTTTGAGCGGTGCACTCGCCTTCCTGGCGTCCCGGGCAGAGGCGGAAAACCGGTGCTCGGCCGCGGTGACTCGGGGCGGGAAGAAGTTTGAGCTGGGTAACTGCGCGGTTGCGTATCACTCGAGCGAGCACAGCGTCCTGATCTGGTTCACCGAGACGCCGCTTTCCGCGGGAGAAGAGAAGTCTTTCCAGGGCTCCGCATTCGCGCCGGAGCGCGACATTCACGGAAAGTATCTGACGATGATGTCGCTCGCATTTTGTCCCGGCGGAGGCAGCTCGACGCCGGCGCCCGGCGATGTGAAGTCCGTCAAGGTTCGGATCCATACCGCCGACACGAAGCTCCTGGCGTATTGGGTCTCCGACGCGTCGAAGTCCCAGGAAGTCAGGGCCGAGAAGATGCAGGGCGATCTCCGGCCGGGAGGCAAACTTTCCGGCCGCATGACGGGGAGCGGTTCCTCCTGGGGGACCTCCTATTCCTGGCTCGCCGATTTCGATCTCCGCCTTCCGGAAGAGAGCTCCACGGCCGGGATGAACGGCTGCGACGCACGGGAGTGAGTACGAAGCGCACACATCGGATTGTCCTGGCAACGGGCGCCATCGCGTCCCTGGCGTTCTCGACTGCCACCGCGCCTTCGAAATCCGTGTCCCCGAGCGGTGCGCCCGCGCCCGTCCGCCGCGCGATCGAGGCGGGTAATGCCATCTGGGAACGGGCCTTCCGGAACCTCGATGCAGCCGCGATCGCCTCGACGTTCGACGAGGAGGGAGTCAACGTGGGCGCGGACGGCACCTATATGAAGGGTCGCCCGGCGATCGAAGCGGCGATGCGGTCCTACTTCGAGCGTTCCGGACCGGCGACCGCCACCCAGGTCGATATCGGAGACATCGTCCTCGACCGCAACCTGGCGTACGAATGGGGACACTCGGACTTCCAGTTCGCCGGGAAACCGGGTGGACCCCGGCAGCGTGCGGGAAGATACCTGGCGGTCTGGAAGCGCCAGCCCGACGGCGGGTGGAAGCTCTTCCGCAACCTGGGTCTGCCGGATCGGCCCTGAGAAACGAAAAGGAGAGATCGATGCGTCTATTTCTCGCGGCCTCGTTCGCTCTCGCTGTCGCCGTCGGTGCCCAGGCGGAAAGCAAGTGTTCCGCGAAGGGAGTGATGGGTGGAAAGAAATTCGAGATGAAACACTGCGCCATCTCGTACTTCGACGACGAGCACAGCGTCACGATCTGGTTCAGTGAGACGCCAGTCTCAGCCGAGGAGGGAAAGACTTTCGAGCTCTCCGCGTATCCACCCGATCACGACGCCAACGGAAAGCCCCGGACAATGCTGCACCTCTCCTTCTGTCCGGGCGGAGGCAAGCCCTCTCCCCGTCCCGAGGCGATCCCGTCCGTCGAGTTCTGGATGAGCCATGCGGACTCGCCTACACTCGGGCGTCAGTGGGTCATGCAGCTTCCCAAGGACAAGGAGCTCCAGGTGGAGAGAGTCTCGGGCGACCTCAAGTTGGGAGGAAGGCTCGCCGGCCGCGTGACGGGCGGCAAGACGAGCGACGGACTCCCCTACTCCCGGGAAATCGAATTCGACCTGCCGCTGCCGGCCAAGTCCGCCGCGAGCGGCGTCAGCTGCGGCGCTCCATGATCGAGAAACCCGCAAGGAGGTCGTTCGTGAAACGTTCTCGCTGGCCGCTCTTTCTCGCCGCCGCTTCGATCGTCCTGCTCGGCGCCTCCGAGTCGGGCGGCAAAGGACTGTCGCCGGAGGACCGGAAGCATCTCCTGTCGGGCAAGCTGACGATCGTCCATTTGACGTCGGACCTTCCCCCGAAAGTGAAGGCTGCCTTCGCCGCGCTGGTGCACCAGCCCGCGTTCGAGATGGCGGAGCCCGACGAGCCGTTTCAGGTGGGGGACACCATCATGCCGGGCCGCCGCCTGCTCGCGAGGCGCCTGGTGTTCGCCGCGTTCGACGACACTTTCTGTTTCGTTCACTACGAACGAGGCGGCATCGCGCACCTCTACTACGTCGTCGCCTTCGGCCTGGAGAAGGGAAAGGATCCGGTTTTCCGTTCGGGCGCCCGCATGGACGCGAAGCTCGAAAATCTGCCCGCGCTTCGGGATGCCGTTGCTGCCGGCAAGCTCCACGAACCCGTCGCCAACTCGTGGTAACTGGATTCTTGTGGCGGTCACCGGTCGCCGACGCGTCAGCGGGACACTTTTCCTGCCCCTTCGAAGAGAACCTCGACCGGTAGGTCTCGAAGGACGAGCTCTTCACCCGCCAGCGAAACCCTCTTTCCGTTGACGATCACCCTGCCCGGCGGCCCGGGAAGCGGGGGCCGAAGGACGAGGCCGCCCGGAGGAACCTCGAGATCTCCCGCGACGTGGACTCGCAGCCGGCCGGCCGTGCGGCGCATCGAATAAGTCAGAAGCCCGTACGGAGTTCGCAGCGCTCGCACTCCCACCGCTTGCCCCTTCGCCAGCCACTCTCCCGGAATCCCGGCGGCGAGGACGATCGCCCGGTCTCGCGGACGTTCGTAGGCGAAGAGGTCCAGGAACGAGCGGATGAAGTCGGAAGCGACCCAGCCGTGCGGCATGTCGCCGATGAACCGTGGTTCTCGCGGGTCGCGGCCGACGACCTCGGCCCACTGGTTCCATTCCGCGGGCCGGCGGCCGGCAAGAAAGAAGTCGAGCAGCGCGGCCACCCGGTCCCGCCATCCCAGGCGGACGAACGCGCCGACGTTGCGAAGCTCGTAAGGTGTGTAGTCCTTCCACGCTCGTCTACCGCTCGAGCGCTCGGCGAACTCGCGGCCATACCGCTCGAAGGTCCCCTCGAGCTCCCGGCGCGGCAGCGAGCTCTGCAACCCCGCGGGGTCCAGGGCGACTGTCGTGGACGTCGGATCGAAGTCGGCGAGCTCGACCGAGCCGGGGATGTACGCCAGCTTCCGGTTGAGGACGACCGAGCGGATGGAGGTCTCGACGTCTGCGGTGAACTCGCCGGTGATCGCGGCGAAGCGCGCGTGCTCCTCGGAACGTCCGAGCGCCTGCGCCAACTCGGCGGCCTCGGAGAGACCCGTCGCGGCCCAGAAGTCATCCCAGTAGGAGTGCACCGGCTTTGCCGAGTAGCCTTCATGGCTGATCGACTCGGGCAGGAGGCCGAAAAAGGGCACCTTCTCCGGGGAACGGTATTCCGCCGTACGCCTCTGCTGCCGCAGCCGCTCGATCCACGCAACGGCGGCCTGCACGTGCGGATAGAGACACTCGAGCGCGGCCCGGTCGTGTGTGTACTGCCACAATTCATATATTGTATCTATGAGCTCCCCGTGGCTGTCGTTCTCGACGACCGGGTCCGCGCCCCGCCGATCCACACAGCAGGGGACTCGCCCGTCCGGCGACTGGAAGCCCGCGAACCAGTCGGCATACCCCCGGACGATCTCCGGGTGGCCCAGGCGCAGAAGAGCGCGCGAGATCATCGCTCCGTCGCGAATCCAGGAGCGGGCATAGGAGCGGGAGCCCGGTCTCAGGGCGGCCCCCTCTCGGTGGATCAGGATGTAGGCGAGGTTCGTCCTCATCGTGCGCGCGAGAGTCCGGACGTGAGGCGGCAGATCGAAGCCGATGCGATCGAGCCTTTCGCTCCAGGCCTTCGCGCTCTCTGCCACTTGCCGCGCAAAGAGAAGGCGCTCCCGGCTTCGCGGGAGAGGACTCGCGGGCTCGGAGGCGGAGGGAGAAATCTCGATCGAGACCTCGTCCGATTCTCGGGACGGGAGATCGAAGTCGAATCCGAGCGCCCCCCAGGCGAATCCGGTGGAGTCCTGGACGCTCGCGGCGGAAGGCAGCGCGCCGCCATCGAGCATCGCTTCCCAGGCGCCGGAATCGAATGAGGCCACGCCCGCGTCGGAAGCCGCGACGAGCGGAATGACGCGCTTCTCCCCGTCGACTGTCAGCGAGCGGCCGTCCCAGTCGAATCGGTGAATGGGAGAGACTCCGCCGGAACCGTTCAGGAACTGCGTCGGCGGATTCACCTGGAAGGGCCGGACCGCAAGGATCAGCCGGCCGCGCCATCGTCGGCTGCCCCCATTGACGATCCGGTAGCGGATTTGGAGAGCGACGTCCTTCCCCCTCGGAAGAGCCAGGACCGTCGTGGCCAGTACGATTTTCTCCAGACGCCAGACGACGGTCGGGATAGGCAGGTCTCCCCGCTCCAGAGAATGGTCAATCGAGGCCTCGCTCCATTTCTTGACCGAACCTCCGAGGGAAAGAAAGGGCTCGACGGAGAAGCTCCCTTGCGCCGGCTCGACGGCTCCGTCCTCGCCGACGAGTACCTTGGGGGTCAGCCCGCTCTCGCCGACGACGGTCCAATAGGCCTGCTCTCCCGAGAAGGAGCGCGGGAAGCTGCCGCGAGGCGACTCGTGAGCGAGCGTCTGAAAGAAAGAGTTGGGAGACGAGAACTCCGCGAGCGACCGGACGGTCACCTCCCGGATCCCGTAGCCGGAGCCGCCCCCAGGCGCGAGAAGACGCAGCCGAACGAAGCGGGCTTCCGACTCGGGCAGAAGGAGATCGCTCCTCTGCCCGCCCGCGCCCTCCACAGAGCGCGCGGTCTTCCAATCCCGGCCGTCCTCGGACTCTTCGACGGCAAATCGCGCGGGCGTCCGGCCCGGCTCCCAGCGGATCGTCAGTCCACCGAACTCCCGCGGCTGTCCGAAATCAAGCGCGAGCCAGGCGGGGGCTCCCTCGCGGCAGGTCCATGCGGTGGACACATCGCCGTCGATGGCGCGAGACGGGTCGCTTCCCCGATCCGAGCGCGATGCCGTCGCGACGGGGCGCGGCGGAGGCTCGGACAGCGCGGGGACCTCGCGCAGCGTCAGGTCGTCGATCGCGATCCAGCCCCTGCCTCCAGAGCCTGCGGTGATCGCGATCTCGAGAGCGGCGACATGGCGGATCTCGCCTCCGCCGGCGGGGCCCCAGGCGAATGAGAAGTGGCGCTTCTTCAACCGCAGAATGCGCCAGTCAGCTGACGGCACGAAATTCTTCTGGACGGCCCACCAAACGTTCTCGCCGGAGGAATCGATGAGCTTGAACTCGAGGTCGTTGGCGAGAGCCTCGCCGCGCACCGCGAACGCGAACTCGTAGCGATCGGGCAAAGCGAGAGAGAGCGTCTTGCGCAGAGCGGCCCAGCCCGCCCGCCCATGAAAGTCGAAGTCGGCTCGCAGGGCACGCCCGTGCGCCCCTTGCGCGCTTGAGATCTTCAGATCCACCCCTTCCGAGGGAGCGGCGTGCCAGGCGGAGATGTCCTCGAAGTCGTCAACAATGCGGGCGCGATCCGAGTCGGGACTCGCCGGCAGCAGAAGAAGGAGAGCCACGGCGGCCGCGCCGGCTCTCACTCTTTGACGCCTCCCAGGAGAATTCCTTCCACGTACTGCTTCTGAAGGAGGAAGAACAGCAGCAGCACGGGCAGCACCGTGAGAACCGATCCCGCCATCATGAGCTCGGTGTCCTGCACGTGCTCGCCCACGAGGATGGCCAGCGAGACGGGAAGCGTGTAGTGCGAGGAGTCGGTCAGGACGATCAAGGGCCAGATGAAATCGTTCCAGGTCGCCAGAAACGTCACGATCCCCAGGGTCGCCAGGACGGGCCGCAGCTGCGGCAGGATGATTTTTCGAAAGAGAGTCAGCTCTCCCGCGCCGTCGAGTCTGGCCGCGTCGAGGAGGTCGTCCGGGATCGCCTGCGCGAACTGGCGGACCAGGAAGATGCCTAGGATAGTGGCGGACGCCGGAAGGATCACTCCGAAATAACTGTTGACCAGACCCATCGCGCGTAGCATCAGGAAGAGCGGCAGCATGGCGACGGGCGTCGGGATGACCATCGCCGCTAGCAGGACGTTGAAGAGCCGGTCGCGTCCAGAAAAGCGGAGCTTCGCGAATGCATAGCCGGCCATCGCGTTCAGAAGCAGCGAGATGGCCGTCGTCGCCGTCGCGACCAGAAGGCTGTTGGCAAAGGCCCGACCGACGGCCAGGCGCGTGAAGAGCTCGCCGTAGTGGACGAGCGTCGGCCGCGAAGGAAGAAAGCGGGGCGGGAAGGAGTTCGCCTCCCCGGTCGGCATGAGGGAGGCGCAGACCATCCACACGAGCGGAGCCACCGTCGTTACCGCGATCGCCAGAAGCGCCGCCGGGATCGCGACCCGGACCAGGAGCCGTTTCACGCCTGTCTCCTGCGCGCGAAAGCGAACTGGATCGAGGTGGCCGCCAGGATCACGAGAAAGATCACGAACGAGATGGCCGCCGCGTATCCCATGTTCCACCAGCGGAAGCCCTGCTTGTACATGAGAAGGCCGACCGACAGCGTCGCGTTCAAGGGCCCGCCGGCCGTCATGACGTAGGGCTCCGCGAAGAACTGGAAGTAGCCGATCGTGGTCATGACGCCGAGGAAGAGAAAGGTCGGCGAGAGCAGCGGCAGCGTGATCCTGCGAAACGTCGCCCAGGCGCCCGCGCCGTCGAGCCTCGCCGCCTCGTAGAGGGACTCGGGGATCGCCTGGAGCCCCGCGATGAAGAGGATCATCGCGTACCCGAAATTCTTCCAGGCGGCGAGCAGAATGATCGCGGGCATCGCCCAGCGCGGGTCTCCGAGCCAGTCGATCGGTGCAATACCCAAGAGGCCCAGGGCCCGATCGAGAAGGCCAAAGCGCGGGTGATACACGTAGCGGAACACGATCGCCACGGCGACGAGCGTCGTCACGTACGGCGCAAAAAAGATCGTACGAAAGAGCCCCTTCCAGCGGGCGAGCCTGGATTGGAGAAGCAGGGCGACCGCAAGCGCGACGCCGATCGTCAGGGGTCCTCCGACCAGTACGAAATAGAAGGTGTTGCGCATGGCGATCCAGAAGAGGGGGTCGCGCACGAGGGCGGCATAGTTGGCTACCCCGGCCAGGCGGATGTTCGCTATATCGGCGATGGCGTAGATGTCGAAATCGGTGAACGAGAGAAGGAGCGAAGCCGCGATCGGCAGAAGAAAGAAGAGGCCGATCACGAGCAGTCCCGGCGCGAGCAGCCACAGCGCGGCGCGGGCCTCGTGCGGGACGGAGACCGGTCCCGGCTTCATCGCTGTGTCCTCCGCGACAGAATCCAGCGGCGTTTCTCCAGGATTCGGTCCACGTCCGAGTCCAGCTTCGCAAGCGCCTCTTCCACCTTCTGGCGGCCGCGGATGGCGGGCTCGAGGTCCTCGGCGACGGTCTGGGCGATCTGCTCCCATTCCGGCACACGCGGCATCGGCGCGACGCGCTCCAACTGCACGCGGAAGGCGTGCGCCTTTGCGTCGGCCGCCAGCGCCGGGCTCTCCCAGGCGGCTTTTCGCGCGGGCAGGTCCCCGGAGAGATCGTAGAAGCGAGACTGGATCTCGGGCTCCGAAAGGAATTCGATCAACTTCCATGCCTCGGGCTTGCGAAGAGAAGCCTGGAACACGGCGAGGCTCGATCCGCCCGCAAAGGAGGTCCCCGGCCACGCCGCGGGATCGGGGGAGGGCAGGGGCGCCGTCATCCACAGGCTCTGCTGTTCTGCCGGCAACCGCCGCCGGAACTCTCCCAGGTTCCAGGGGCCGGTCATCCACATCGTGATGTTGCCGCGCGCGAATTCCTGATACGCGTTTCCCAGCTGCGAGTACGAGACGATCGGGGCCAGGCCCTCGTGAAAGAGGCCGACGTAGAAGCGCGCGGCCGCCTCGAAAGGGGGCTGGCGGAAAGCGCCCCGAGTCCCCCGGGAGTCCAGGAGAGTGGCGCCTTCGGAGACACCCAGGAGCGTGAGCTGTTCCCACTCATTTGTCGGCAGAAGAATCGGATGCGCGCCGGCCGGCTGGAGCGGACGGACGCGGCGCATCGCCTCGCGCCAGGAATTCCAGTCGCGCGGAAACTCGGAGTATCCGGCCCGCGCGAGCAGGTCGGCCCGGTAGAAGAGGACACGCGTGTCGACGTACCAGGGGATACCGTAGAGAGCGCCCTCGAAGAGGTTCGTCTGCCACACGCCCGAGAAATAGTCGTCCGGGGAAACGGCGCGCGAGGAGGCGAGCGAAGCGTTCAGGTTCTCCAGCGCGCCGATCGCCGCGAACTCGGGAAGCCAGGTGTTGCCCAGCTGCGCCACGTCCGGAGGGGCCTTTCCCACGACGGCGGTCAGGAGCTTTTCGTGGGCGGAGGTCCAGGGGATTTGCTCCACCTTCAACCGCACTCCGGGATTGCGGCGCTCGAACTCCGGCACGAGGGACGCGACCACCTCGCCTTCGCGACCGAGACCCCAGAACTCCAGCGCGGGAGACAGCCCGCGCCCGCAGCGCGTTTCCAGCAGGAGAACGCCGAGGGAGAGGCAGCAGAACAGGAGGCGCGCCGGCGCTTTCCGCCGGATCACGGCGCCGACAGAAGCGCGAAAAGCGGCCGCGCGAACGTTCCTTCTCCGAGAGGCGCGAGCAGGAGGCCGGCGGCCTTCCGTTCCCCCCGCAGCCATCCGCCGGTGAAGCCCGCGCGCTGGAGTCCCGCAACGATGTAGGGGTTGCGGCGCATGGTCTTCCACACGAGCTCCGTCCGGTAATTCTCGATCATGGCGACGATCGGGCCCTGGTCGATCCCGAGCTGATCGCGTTCGAACCAACCGACGCCGGCCGCGATTCTTCCGTGCTGGACGGGAACTCCCGGATCCTTGAGCGTTGGGTTGAATGCGTCCAGAAACCCGAAATCGTTCCAGAGGTCTTTTTCCCACTGCCGCTTCATCTCCCGCAGAGCGGGAATCGCGATCTCGGGCGCGAAGGGGATCGAGCCGGCCGCCGCTGTTGGCGCGATCGTGCCGTCGTCGCGAACCTCCTCCATCGACACGCCCCGCGCCGCGTACGTGAAGAAGTGCCGCCGCCGGCCGTCGACCTCGAGGTCTCCATCGAACGGACCGTAGCAGGCCGTCAGACCCCAGACGTCTTTGCCGTAGCTCATCCAGCCGTTGGGGTTCCGGATCGCATAGGCGCGATGAGCGTACGTGGCGCGCCGCGAGTTCTCGAAGTAGTCGATTCCCTTGCCCCTCATGTACGCGTCGCGGATGTCGCGAAAATCGAGCCAGACGTGCGAATACTGGTGGACGAAGAGCGGGGCGCAGGCCACATACTCCTGGCCGAAGCATTCGCCCCATCGGTACGTTCGCGTGAATTCCTCCCAGGCGGTAGGGTCGACGGGGTGCGTCGGCGAGCCGAGCGCCAGCACGTAGAGGATCATTCCCTCGTTGTAGCCGTGCCAGTTCCAGGAGTGGAAGCCTTCTTCGGGCGTCCAGCCCATCGCGACGCCGGGCGGGCGCGGGCGCGCCCAGTCCCACTCGATGCGGCGATACAGGGCGTCCGCGTCGGCGCGCACCTGCGCCTCGATGGGATCGTCGCGGTCGAAGTAACTCATGCAGGAGAGAGCGCCAGCCGCGAGCAGAGCCGTATCGATCGTGGAGAGCTCGACCGTCTTGAAGCGGCGACCCGTCTTCATGTCGAGAAAGTGGTAGAAGAAGCCGCGATAACCTGTGACATCCGCCGCCCGCCCGGACTGGGGGGCCTCGAGCAAGAACCGTAGCGTCCGGCCTGCCCGGCCCGCCGCCTCGGTCCGTGAGACCCAGCCCCGCTCGGCGCCGATCGTGTATGCGGTCAGGCCGAACCCAACGGCCGCGACGCTGGAGAAGGTGGGCGTCGGCGCCAGATCCGGCACGAGTCCCGTCACCGGGTCCGCGACGTCCCAGAACCAGCGGAACGTCCGATGCTCCAGATCCTCGAGGAAGTCCTCGGCAGCGGCGTCGAGCGGCGCCGGCGTACGCAGGGGGACGACGCGAGGCTCCGCCGCCCGCGGAACCGGGCGGCAGAGTGTGAATCCGAAGAGAAGGGCGACAGCGAGCGGCGCGAACACCGCCCGCTTCAGGGACGAGGGGGCGAACGGCTTTCCGTCCGCCCCTTTTTCTGTCAGTCCACCAGCGGATCTCCGCACGTTCTGGCGTCAGACAAGGACCTCAGAAACCGACATTCAGCCCGACCTGCAAGCGGCGCGGCTGCGTGACGAGACAGCTCGGCGTGCCGAAGTTAGGGTTGGGTGCGGGATCCGTTTTCGGCGCGATGAAGCCGTCATAGCAGCCGTAATTCTTGTGGTTCGTGACGTTGAAGACTCCGGCCCGGGCGCCGAGGTGCGCCGTTTGGGTGACGTAGAAATCCTTCTGCAACGAGAGGTCCCATGCCTGGAACGGGAAGGTACCGCCCTGGGTCGGCGTGCCGTCGTTCAGCCGCACCTTGAACTGATTGAAGCCGAAGCCGTTGCTTGCGTCCGCGATCGTGAAGCCGACGCCGGTGCCGAGCGTCAGCAGAGAGGAAAGTCGAATGTCCCAGGGTAATCCGACGATGCCCGAGGTCACGATGCGATGCCGTTCGTCCTGCGGCGCGCGGTGGCGGGGATAGTCGCCTGGTGTGAGGTAGTCGAGGCTGAAAAAATCGCCGCCGTTGGCGGTCGCGTGGCCGTACGTGTAGGCGAGCGTGGCCCCCCATTTCGACGCCGTTGTGTACGGCTTGTCGACCTGGAGGAAGAGCGCGTCGTACCAGGCGCGCTTCGAGGCGGCGGAGAGGAGCACGTTGCCGAAGTCCGGAGCCAGCGTGACGCAGCAGCTTCCGTCCGGGTTCCGGTTGCCAAAGATCCAGGTGTAGCCGTTGCGCGAGCGCACGCCCGCGTACGAGAGGGAAACGGCCACCAGGCCGAACTGCTGGCGGACGCCCGCGGTGAACTGGTCTGAGACCGGCGGCTTGGTGTTGTTGTCGATGAGGAAGACTTCGGGCTTGGGCCCGGTGCCGCTAGCGATAACGGCCTGCAGGCCCGCGGCGGTGCCGAAGGCCGGATTCCACACGAGCGTCTTCTGGCCGTCGCGCGGCTGGCCGTCGGCCGAGAATCGAAACGTCAGCGTCGTGTACTGAAGGCGGAACTTCTCGTCGAGCAACGCGTTGTATTCCACACGATCCACGTAACGCCCGTAGCCGCCAAAGAAGACCGTGGTTCCCTTGCCCGTCAGGTCATACGCAAACCCGATGCGCGGTTGGAAGGCATTTTTGTAGGACGGGCGATCGTTGCCGTTCGTGAAGTACTTGCTCGGGAAGAGGCTGCCGAGCTCCGAGCGCACGAGGGCCGGCGTGACGTAATCGTTGTCGAGTCCATTCGTCTCGTAATCCCAGCGCAGGCCGACGTTGACAGTGAGACGCGAATTCACCGTCCAGTCATCTTGCAGGTAGACGCCGAACTGGTTGTTGTTGAGAGAGAGATCCGGATTTCCGAAGCCGAAGGAGGCCTCGAACGGAAACGCGAAGGGACTGCCAGCGGGGATGTCCGACCGAAAACGGTAGACAGGAATGCCGTTGAACTGCTTCTGAACGTCGTACGTGTTGTGGTTGAAGACCGCGCCGAGCTTCGCGACGTGATCACCGAAACCGTGAAGATCGAGAAGCGTGAAGTCGTCGCGGATGGTGAATCGCTTCTGATTGAAGTTCTGAAGGTTGTCGGTCGAGCCGATGCGAAGCACGTTCTGATAGTCCTGCCCGACGATGCCTGGGACCACCGGGCTCGGGTTCCACTTGTAGTCCTGGTAACCGATGATCGTCTCGTTGAGGAACTTCGTCGACAGCCAGGCGTTCTTGGCCTGCACGTTCCAAACACCGTTGATGATGTCGGTGCCGGCCTCGAAGGCGCGTGTTCCGCCCACGTCCTTGACTTCGTCCTCATGCCGGTAGAACCCGTTGATGTCGACGATGTCGCTCTGGTCCGCTTGCCAGGAGACTTTCCCAAAGGCCAAATGCGACCGGAACGGGCTTGGAACGTTGCCCTGAAAACTCAGGAGCTGCGTGCGCTTGGGCTCGGGCACCTGGTTGATCTGCGAACCGACCGAAACGTTGCTGTTGCGGTTCTGGTCGTTGTACTCCCAGGAACCGAAGAAATGGAGCTTGTCCTTGATCATCGGACCGCCGATGGAGATGCCTGCCTGCCAGCGCGAGTAGTCGGGCTTGGTGAACCCGGCTTTCGGCTGGCCGGCGCAACGGTTGGCGAGCTCATCGCACGCGTTCACGGCCACCAGACCCTTGTTCTGGTAGTCGGCGAACCCGTCACCGTGGAAGTCGTTTCCCCCGGATTTCGTGACGGCTGTGATGATCGCGCTCGAGGACTTTTCATATTCGGCTTTGAAGTTCTGCGTGACGACGCGGAACTCCTGGACGGCGTTCTGCGGGAACGGATTGCCGCGGCTGGAGTCCTGGCCGACGACGCCGCCGTTCAGCACGTCGTTCTTGTAGCTCGTGCCGTCGATGAAAACGTTCGTGTTGAAGCCCGGGATCGCGCCCGCGAGAACCTCCTTGTTGTTTTCGTCGGTTGCCGTGCGCACGCCCGGCGCGAGATTTGCGAAGTTCAGGAAGTTCCGGTCGTCCTGCGGAAGCTGTCGCAGCTGTTGCTCGGTGACGTTGGTCGCGATCTCGCTCGACTTGGTCTCGATGTGGGGGGCCTCCGCGGAGACCGTGACCGCCTCCGCGGCCCGCGCCGCGAGCTTCAGCTCGAAATCGACCCCCTGAGTCTGGCCGAGCAGGATCCGGATCTTCCGTGTGCCGGGCGTGAAGCTCGGAAGAGTTGCCGTCACCGTATAGGGCCCGGGCTGAAGCGAAATGTTGTAGAACCCGTCGGCTCCGGTCGTTGCCCCGACTCGGAAGCCGCTGTCGTCGTTGACGGCCTCGACGCCGGCTCCCGGCAGAGCCCCGCCCGTCTCGTCTTTCACGGTTCCCCGTAACGTACCCGTCGTGGTCTGTGCCGTAGCGCCGCGGGGCAGCAAGAGCGCGCCCCACAGCAGAAGAGTCAGGACGCGACCTGCGCTCTTACCCATCTCGAATCTCATGGTTCACCCCTCCTTCGACGAAGTTGAAAAACGAGAAACTTCTCGGCTGGCTTTCTTTTCCTCAGGAGATTGCTCGGATGCTCGGGAGCCCTCTCGCGGAGTCCAGGCCTGCGCCCGCGCGCGCAGGAGAGCGCCGCAGGAGGCCCGCGCGATCAATGTCGTCGGGACCGTCTCGGACCTCCGCTCGCTTTCACCCTTCTCGAGCGCATGCAGAAGTCGCGCCGTCGCTCGCGCTCCGAGATCCGCGATGGGAACCCGAACAGTGGTCAAGGGGGGGGTGATGAAGCGGGCGATCGGAATGTCGTCGAAACCCGCAAGGGCGATCTCTTCGGGCACCCGAATCTGGCGCTCGCGGAACGCGCAGAGCAGGCCGATCGCCATCGCGTCGTTGGCGGCGAAAACGGCCGTGGGAAGGGGCTTGAGCCGCAGGATGCGGTCGGCGGCGCGGTAGCCCGCCTCTTCGCGGAAATCCCCCGCGACCGTCACGGGCCGGGCGCCCGACACGCGGGCCATCCCGCGGCGATAACCCCGCAGTCTTTCCTGGGCGTCGTGGTTTCGGGAGGGCCCCGTGACGAACACCAACCGGCGGTGGCCGAGCTCGAGGAGGTGCCGCACCATCGCCAGCGCCCCGCCGAAGTTGTCGATGCGGATCGAATCGAAGGCTCCGCGGCCGTCGGCATTGAGCAGGACCGCGGCAAAGCCCGAAGGCAGGTTGGTCTCGAGGGTCTCCACGTCGAGATCCGGCGAGAGCACGATCACGCCGTCCACGCGGCCGCGCATGGCGCGCAGGACCGCCTGCGTCTCGGCGCGGTCGCCGTGGGAGCCGGAAACGATCAGGTGGTAACCGCGTTGGCGGGCGGCCAGGTCAATCCCCCGAATGAGCTCCGAGAAGAATTCCCCGAAAAGATCCGGGAGAAGAACACCGAGGGTATGCGTCTTGCGTGTGATGAGACTGCGGGCGACTCCGTGCGGAACGTAGCGGAGCTTCTCCACCACGCGTCGGATGCGGCGCCGCGTCTCCTCCCGAACGGGACCCTTGTCATTGAGAGCGCGCGAGACGCTCGCGACGGAGACGCCCGCCTCTCGGGCGACGTCCTTGATCGTGGCCTCGGCCGCCCGCCGGGGGCGGCGGGGTCGGGAGCGCATCCTGTCGGCCGAAGGGCGGTTCCCCGTAGGTCACCCCCGAGTGTAAACGTTTACATCGGCCTTTTAGCTCGGCCCCGGTCTCGCTGTCAAGAAAAAGGAGGGAGGATCACTCGCGCGAAGCGGGAGCCGGCGCGGTCGCGGCCGCGGCCTCTTCCCATTCGAGCTTGCGATAGTCGAAGGCGGCCATGTCCCGGGCGTTGAACTTCACGATGTCGAAGTAGGGAGAAAGGTCGAAGTCTCGCGGAACCGCGAGGGTGGGGTGCCGGGCCCGGAGCAGGCCGCTGTAGGCGCGTCGGGTCGGCCGTCCCAGGATCTGCCGCTTCAGGCGCTCCCGGGTCGTGCGGGGGGGAGGAAGACGGATCGGGGTGGGAAGGATCGGAAACCGAACCTTGGCGAAGGCTTCGGCGATCAGGGTCGAACAGATCGTCTCCGTGGCGACGCCGCTGCCGAAGTGCAGCGCGTCGTCGTGCCAGCGGTGCGGGATGAGATGGAAGGGGAGAAGGTAACGAGTCAGGTCGAAGAAGTTGCGCTGGTCGTAGGAGTGTCCCACGCGGGAAATCGCGTGGTCCAGCACGACTTCCCGGTGCTCCGCGCGGAGGCCGCGCGGGCGGCAGATGCGGATATTCAAATCGATGTACTTCAAGAGCGGGGAGACGATGACCCCGCCTTCGACCAGCGCCTCGACGATGAGAAATCGCGCCTCCCGCCCAAATCGGCGGCGCGCCTGCCGAGCCGTGTCCGGATCGCGGCGGAGAAGCGCGTCTCCGATGAAGAGCGCGCTGTGAGACCAGGTCGACTGTGTGAGGTACTTGACCGCCTGCGACACGCGCTGATCGCCGTCGACTAAGAGCACGTCCCCGGCCTGAATCGTGGTCTTGAGCTTCTCCGGGTCGTTGAAGACGAAACGCTGGTAGTTGCGCCGGGGCTGAGTGATCAGCTGGACGAACCATTTGGCGAGCAACCGTCGGGGAGAAGGCATGGGACTATTGTGCCTGCATCGCGATCAAGCGCCACCCTGCTAAGCTGGCGGAGTCTTCTTCATCAGATAAACGGACTCCTCCAGGCGTGCGCCCCGCGCGTCGGCAACCGCGAATCGAGCGGGGGTGAACTTCTTGGAGCCTCCGTAGGAACCGTTCCAGATCGACGCCCCGCAGTACTCCCCCCGCTTGTTGACGACGTAGTAGTTGACGTTGAAGTCCGGCTCTCCGCGCTTGTTGCGGTTGTATTTCGCGCCGTCGACGATGCGTTGCAGGGTCGCCAGAGCCGCTTGTTCGGGTGACTTCCCCTGGCGCATGAGCTCGACGACCGTATGGGAACCGCAGAATCGAATGTTTCCCTCTCCCCATCCGGTCGATCCGCAGGCGCCGACTTCGCCGTCGACGTAGAGCCCAGCGCCGATCACCGGCGAGTCGCCCAGGCGGCCGGCGAGCTTAAAGAAGAGTCCCGAAGTCGTGGTCGTCCCGACGAGCTCTCCCTTCGAGGTCAAAGCATTGCAGTTAATCGTGCCCTGAGGGCGGAAGTCCTCGACGCCGAATTTGTCGATGTACCACCGGATGTCGGGGTCTTTCTCTTCCTCATCGCCGCGCTCGATCCAGTCGTCGATCTTGGACAGTTTCTCTTTCCAGTAGAGCCAGATCTTGCGCGAGCGCTCGGTCAGCAGGTTCTGTTCCGGCACACCGTGGGCCCGCGCGAACTTGAGGGCTCCTTCGCCGACGAGGAACGCCCTGTTCGTCTGATCCATCACGATCCGCGCCACCTTGGAAGGGTTCTTGATCCGCTCGAGCGCCCCGACCGCGCCCGACTTCATCGTGCGGCCATCCATCACCGACGCGTCGAGCTGGACGACCCCCTCTTCGTTGGGGATCCCGCCGTAGCCGACGGTCACGTCATCCGGGTCGTCTTCGACGATGTTGACGCCGGCAATGACCGCGTCAAGCGGATCGCTTCCCGAGGTGATCATGGCGTGGGCCTTGCGAACTGCCTCGAGCCCGTTGGCGGAGGAGATGACGAGAGGAGGGGCTCCGGTCTTGGTCGAAGCCATCCTGATCTGGGCCGCGATGGGAAGAATCGCGACGCCCTTGAGGAGATCCCTTCGAGTCGTTCCCGTCATGACTGCTCCTCGTCCGAGTTATCAGTGATCAGTGATCAGTGATCAGTTTTAGCCAGGAAGAACTGAGAACTGAAACCTGATAACTGAGAACTACTCATCGGGCAGCTCCGGCTCCTCCTGAATTTCGCGCTTGGTCCCCGGCGCGAGCAGATCCATCACCAGGTCGGGAAGGGTCTCGGAGAACTGGCTGCGGGGCATCACTCGGGTGACACCCGCCGACTCCGCCCTCTGCGCCAAGTCGCGGTCGACATGAGAAAGAAAACCGATCACCGGCAGTTCGCGGGTGGCTTCGTTTTCCCGGATCTTGCGGACGGCGTCGAGACAGTCGCTCGCGGAGAGCTCGACCAGCGCCGCAGCCGTGCCTTTCTCCTGGCTCGCTCCGGCCAGTCCGCGCCCGTCGACGAACCGCACCGGAACGTTCAAATGACGCGCGGTTGCATCGATCTTCGAGCGGAAAAAGAGATCTTCGACGCAAGCCACGAGAGATTTGGTCATGGGTCGGGCGATTCTATTACGTTGGGCGCGAGACGCTGGGCTCTGGGCTCTGGATGTTTCCCGCCGAGCGCCGAGCGCCTCTCGCCTAGCGCCTTCTTCTCAGAACATCTTTACCAGATCGACGGTGATCCGATTCAGCGTCGTCGGCAGGTCCAGGCGCTTCTGGAACATGACGGTGCCCTGAACGAAGACGCGGGGCAAGACTGTCACGGCGATGCCGGCGCGGCTGCCGCGATACCAGGTGTGGAACCACCAATCGTCCGTGTTGTAGGCGCCGAGCAGCGCGTCCCTTTCGACGTACTGATATGTGTAGAAGATGCGCCAGTCCCAGGGCTTTCCGACTCCGCCCACCGAGATACTGCCTTCGAAAGCGTCTCCATCCCCCGCAGCCACGTCCCGCACGCCATAGTTCTTCAGTCCGTCGAGCGAGAGAGTGACGGGCAGGCCGGCAATCGGGAAGCGCAGGCGAACCAGCAGATCCGCGACCCGAAAGCGAGAGACATAGCGGCGCTGGCCGCTCTCGACGACGAAATAGTTCTGTCGGATGTAAGGGGCTTTCAGCTCGTCGGGCTGAAAGTGCCAATACGAGCCGGCCACCTGGGCCTCGAATCGGTCCGGATCGCCAGTGCGCCAAACAACTTGTCCGGCGCCGATGCGCGTCCGATCGCCTTCCCTCTGGGGTCCGTAGAATCCCGCGCCCGATATCGTCAGCGTCGATGTCCCGGCCGGGATCTCCCACGCAGCGGAGGCTCCCGGCGTCTGGATGTCACGATCCCAGAGCATTTCGCTCGCGACCAGAGGCATGCCGAAAGCGCCGGCGCGCAGGACAACGGGGCCGGGCTTCGCCTCGACGAAATAGCGTTCGACCGTCGCCCCCCGGGAGCGGTAGTTGTCGAAGTTCCTCGCGTTCTGATCGTTGGAGTCCGTGCCGAGATCGCCGACCGCGCGCACGCCGATCTTGAAACGGTCGGACGCCTCCCAATCGAGCTCCGGCCTCACTTCGAACCGTCCGCGCTCGATGTCGGGGCGCGCTCGCAAGTGGTAGATCGAGTCGTAGCGCGCGAGAGCGTCCCAGCGAAACACGAAGCGGGAGCTCGACGAGGCCGGTTGGAAATACTGGGGCTCCTGGGCCACGGCCCTTGAGGCACAAACTGCCCAGCCGACCGTCAGAAGCAATACGCATCGGAACCGGAAGACGGGAGACGGGAGACGGGAGACGAACTTTTTCATGGGGATCGGCGGCTCGACGATGTCACGTCTACCGTCTACCGTCTACCGTCTCCCGACCTACGCTGCCGCGGCGGCGGTGACGCGCGTCAGCGCCTCGTAGAGATCGTTGACGGTTTGAAAACGGTCCTTCGGGTCCTTCTGCATACACTTCAAGACGATGGCGGCAATCTTCGGATCGATCTTCGGATTCTTGGCCTGCGGCGACGGAGGCTTCTCTTGCACGTGCTTCAGCACGACCGCCAGCGGCGTATCTCCTTCGAAGGGGAGCGTCCCGGTGAACATCTCGTAGAGGACGACGCCGGTGGAATAGATATCGGAGCGGAAATCGAGAGGCTGGCCCCGGGCCTGCTCGGGGGACATGTAGTCGGGAGTCCCGACGACGGTGCCGGTCGCCGTCATGCCCCGTTCCTGCGTCAGCCGGGCGATGCCGAAGTCCATGATCTTCAAGCCGCCCGTTGGCTCGATGATGATGTTCTGCGGCTTGATGTCGCGGTGGATGACGCCGACCTCGTGGGCCGCGGCGAGGCCCGCGCACATCTGTTTGGCGATGCGCAAAGCCACGGGAGTGGGAAGCAACTGGTCCTGCTCGATCAGATGCTTCAACGTGATGCCCTTGATGAACTCCATCGAGAGGTAGCGCAGGCCGGCGGACTCACCCAGATCGTGCGTCCGAAGGATGTTGGGGTGCGTGATCTTGCGCGCGAGGCGGATTTCCTGCTTGAAGCGGTCGAGCAGGGTCGGATCCGCCGAGAGCGCCTCGCTGCGGAGCGTCTTGATGGCGACCAGATCGTCCAGATCCCGGTCGTGGGCCCTGTAGACGATCCCCATGCCTCCCTTGCCGAGCACGGACTGGATGTCATAGCGGCCGGCGAAAAGCTCC
>Ga0207684_10002135_pt1 | contig 20265 bp, 18 predicted proteins | sample KBSK5501metaG_FD_184342 | JGI IMG/M metagenome (GOLD analysis project Ga0207684, IMG submission 184342) | Corn, switchgrass and miscanthus rhizosphere microbial communities from Kellogg Biological Station, Michigan, USA - KBS K5-50-1 metaG... | ecosystem: Host-associated > Plants > Roots >...
TGGGAGTATAATGGATGGTGATATGAAGGAGAATCAAGATCAGGTATCCAGAAACCAGGAGAATGCCTGGAAGACTGCTGACAAACAGACAACGGAAGCCCTCGATAAACAAAACAAAAGGCCTCCATTTCTAAAAAGGGCACTTCAAGGGGTTTTAGTTGGCGCAACTGCCTTAACGGCCGCCGCCGCTAGATTCAAACCTGTTTCCGCAGAATCCTCTCACCAAGAAGCAAGTATAACCCAAATCACACCTCATTTCGGAGTTGAAGACGTTGAAGAAGCAGCTGTAATCACGAATCAATTTGATCCTTTTGTTGCCGCAATGAAACAAAGTGCATTGGACGCCGATTTAAACCCCCAGGACATAAATCTCCTCATTGTAAAAGGGGAAAGTGAAAGGAAAGATGACGGAACATATAGAAATGAGGGCTACCAACTGTCTGATACCGGCGCAATTGCCATAATGACAGATGGTGACGGCAATCTTAAAGCCGCAGGCAGACTTGAGGGAAATGTTTTAACAGCAATAAGAAGTTCAAAAGATCAAATCGCATGGTTGGACGCTCAGTATACCGGGGACGCTATAGTAGTTATGGTTGGAGGTAGAATCCAAGAACTCGTAAAAATCAAAAAGAACGATATTGGAGCCGCAATTGTTTCAGGAATCCCAGGAGCCGAAATTAATAACGATAAAGCAGAGCTTACAATTGTAGAAGGCAGGGGAGTAGACCCGACCCCAACTGCAACGGCGGTTGTAGTAACAGTAACTCCAACAGAAACATTGGTTATTAGTCCCACTCTACCGTTCGGCACAGAAACTGCAACTGCAACACCAAGAAGTGAACTTGACTTGCCAATTGCAAAAGATTTTAAAGATCTTGAGGCGCTTCCAACGCTTACCCTAGAACAATTTAACTCTGATGCTTTTAACCAACAGATTATTGACAGACAAAATAGAGGAGAATATCCCGATTTCCCGGCCGATGTTGTAATTCTTTCCAGCCAAAGCCCAATCACTCTTTGGCCAGACGATCCAGATTTTAGATCGTCTGTCGAGAAATATGGAGCCGCTCCACTTTTTAAGTACAAATTTGCCAACGAAGACGAGCTAAAAGCGTGGAAAGATCCTAAAAAAAGACAATACCAAGTTGTTGAAAGATATCAAATTCCAGTCCCCGGAGAAAACAGAACGGATTATGCAGTTGTAATAAGATTCAAAAATAGTGATGGCACGTATGGTTTTTGGAAAGAAGTTTACATTCCATATTTGGGCGAAAAAAATATTGGGCCAGACTTACAGGTTCGATATGATTTCGGCAATGCTGGTGTAGTTATAACCCCTGCATACAGTAAAGATTTAACAAGTTGCGAGGCAAATTTTAAAAATGCCCTCTCCCAATATGGCGATGTTAAATCTGAATGTGAAATCACATATAAAGGTTCCATTCCAGTTCCTTTCACAGATTGGGCCAAAACAGGAACTTTAAATAACAATTCAGGTGGTACTCTTAGTATTCCTCTATCGCTTGCTGGTGGTTATCGCCTTCCAAGTCAGTTTAACCCTTAATTTTGTTCCAAATTCTTTACACGGCCTGATCAAAATGTAATACTGTAGTATGCAAAGAGAATTTGAAAACGAAAAAGGAGTTGAGATTCTACCCTCAAATTTCGCAGAATTAACAGGAAAAGAGGCTGTTCCCATACTTGAAAGGGCATCAAGAAGAGTTGAACTTACCAAAGGGGTAAAATCCGAATTTTGGAACGGGGTGAGAGAGACCTTTGATGGCATGAGAGGTTGGATAGAAGGAAATGCTGATAAGCTTCATGGGAAAACAATTAGAATAATTTCAGGAATTGCTTTAACTACTACTCTTTTGACAGCCTGCGGCCAAACTGTTCAATCGGCGACAACAGAGGTTCTACCATCCCAAAGATCTGTTTCCACAGAAACCCAAACTCCTACAGAAACTGCTACAGCAACAGAAACTGCAACCCCAAGAAGTGAACTGGACTTGCCAATTGCAAAAGATTTTAAAGATCTTGAAGCTCTTCCGTCATTAACCCTTGAACAATTCAATTCAGATGCTTTTAACCAACAGATAATTGATAGACAAAATAGAGGAGTCTACCCGGATTTCCCAGCAGACGTTGTAATTCTTTCCAGCAAAAGTCCAATCATTTTGTGGAATCAAGATCCCATTCTCATCCAACAGGAACAAAAATATGGAGGGACCCAAATGTTTAAATATAAGTTGGCAAACGAAGATGAATGGAAAGAATGGAAGAATCCTAAAAAAAGACAATACCAAGTTGTTGAAAGATATCAGATCCCAGTTCCAGAGGAAAACAGGACAGATTATGGTGTGGTAATTAGAGTTAAAAACAATGACGGAAGTTATGGTTTTTATAAACAAATATATCTCCCATATCCGGGTGAAAAATTGGTCGGTCCGGATTTGCAAGTTATATATGATTTTGGCGATCCGGGACGAATTATTACCGCAGCATATAATAAGGATGCAGCAAGTTGTGATGCAGGTTTCAATAAAAATTCAACCATTCAGTTTGGTGATGTTAGCCGCGAATGTGCAGTTTCAAATAAGGGAGCCACACCCAAACCGTTCGAGGATTGGGCAAAAACTGGCAAATTAACAAACACATATCCACAATCTGACGGGTCTGTGAAAATAGATATTCCCATTTCTACCCAAAGCAACTATAAGTACCCCAGTCAGTTTAACCCTTAATTCATCTCCAAAATCTTTACATAGTTCTGCCAAAATGCGATACTGATTTTACGTATGCAAAAGGCTGTAATAATAACTCTTTCGCTTCTCATTTTGGCCGTTTTGGGCTTTATATGTTTTAGCTTAATATCTACAAAACAATTACCCGCTATTTACGCCGTTCAAACTGATGGAACAAAAATAGACACTTATCCGTTTGTTAGTTGGGACGATATAACAACAGGAAAACTTGAAAATTTCTGGCAAAACAGAGTTTCCTTAGGACTTCTAAAATGGAATGGTAGCGAATTGCCGGTTAATACTCTTAAGTTGACCAATGATGAAGCTTTTGATCTTACTGAGTTCCGATACGTTTCTCTTTCTTTTTACGACCTTAATAACAGAACATTTGTTGACCCTTCCAAAAGGCCGTGGAAAATTGTTGCATTTTACAAAACAAAAATAGATTCAACTTCATATTTAGTTATTTGGGAAGCCTGGAAAAATTCAGATGGAACTACCGGCTTTATTCCGTTGATTCTTCCTGAGGCAAATACCAAAAACCCTGACGGCCTTGCTACTTATTTATCGGGTATTGCGACACACACTATCGATTTTTTGGCACCCATTACTGAATTTGCCGGGCACGATACCTGCATCGCCACAATGGCGGGCGAGTCTTCATACTGTGATTGGTTCTTTGGCCAAGCAGGTGGACCCAAAAGCTATCAGTCTCTTGCAATTGAGTGGGTAGGAACCGGAAAAATTCCGAAAAATGCAGCTCAAATGCCGATGATATTTATAAAACGCGGAGTTCAATAATCGTATGAATGTATCAAGAAAAATTATCTTTAACATTGCAGAACTATTTCTAGGTCTTGCAATGTTGTTTAGCTTTATTCCACAGGTCTTGGCCGGCAACGGAACACCATGCTGCACAAACGCCGAATGTGGAGGAGGAGGTTGGAAATGTATTGGGGCTTCCTCACAGTGTTCTTCAATAGGAAAAGATGGTGAATGTCAAAGTCAAACATGTTTTGGGGGAATTCAGTGTGTGCCGCCTGACACTTGTACGGGTGATATTTGTATGCCGGCGGGCGGCGGCGGAACAAGTTGTTTCCCTGCAGGAACCCCGATCACACTTCAAAATAAATCTACCAAGAATATAGAAGATATAAAGGCGGGGGATAGGGTTTTAAGCCAGGATGAAAACGGAAGGCAGTCAATTAGCACCGTCCAAAATTTGTTAAGCCCGGTTTCTAATAATATGTGTCAGATTAAATTCACTAATGGAGACAGTTTAGATGTCACAAAAGGCCACCCCCTTTTTACTCAAAACGGCTGGAAGGCGATTGATACAAATGTTGCGGGAGTGGAAGACCCCGGGGTTCCCGTTTCAACACTAACCACAGGAGATTTTATGGAAAAAGATACCGGTAGCTGGAGCCAAGTTTCAAACATATCTTGTTGGAACACTAGTATTCAAACTTATAATTTAACGGTAGATAATTCACATGATTATTTTGCAGGAGGTTTTTTGGCTCACAACAAGGGCTGCGTCTGCGGAAGCACAAAAAGAACAACTTGTTCTAAATCTTGTCCGAGTGTGTTCAAAGGAGATTTCTGTGGTTACACAAAAACACAGCCAATTGTAGCTAAATATACATGTAACACAACTTTTTGTAATGCCTGTCCAACTTGCACCGCAACGGCACCGACAAATATTGTAGTAACATCAACTTCTTTCACTTCCGCGAATGTCACCTGGACCAGGGGAACCGGTGGAACTTCACAAAGAATATATATAGGAACTGACCAGGGAATAGTTGATGGCGGCTGCCAAGGAGGAATTGGGCCGGGAACGGGTTGTGTTACGGCAAATACAACTCTTACTTCAGCTCAGACAAGTTATGCAACCGGCAATGTTCTTACCCCCGGAAACGTTTATTATTACAGTGTCGTAAATTACACGAGTGCCAGTTGTTCCAAGCCTTCTATCGATAAAATTGTTATTTCTTCCTGCTCGCTTGTTCCTTCAACTCTGACAATTACAAATGGAGATAGCCATATATTAAGTTCTAGTGTGGCAACAGGGGACGGGGTTACCCAGGTTACATTTTCTTCGGGAACTCCGGGAAGTGTTTCTGTTAACCCGGCAACTGATGTTACTTTCCCTTATTCAACCACTCTTACAGGTTTAGCCTCAACTACCCCGGCCTCAGTTACTATTACATCAAAAGTTTATTTAACAGGTTCTGTAAACCCGGACTGTACTGCGACAGCTGCAATTACAGTAGTTCCCCCAGGCCCCTGGTGGCAAGTTGGGGATAGTGACGTTTGGAGTAATGGTGACCTTGTAAGTAAGCCCCCGGGGGGAAGTTTCTTTGGCTTAATTGGCCCGGGAGGATATGCGGGCATTTCCGTATATTCAGGTCTTACAACTTTGACAAATGCGACTGCCTCGACACAGGGTTGGCTTGCAAGCTCGGCCAGTACCGCGACCAAAGTCTATGATTCCGTTTTTTTCAGAAACCAAACCCCGCAAGACACCAACTTTACCGTTTTGCCCTCAACGGCCCTAGACCAAGCGGTAATTGATTCAAACACGGATCCTTCCTATGGATATTATTGGTATAACTATCCTGGCAATGGCGGCCTTCCCCTAAACTTAGATACCCCCATAGATATTGGCGACAAGAAAGTAATTCTTTTTGTGAGTAATTTCGCCAATTTTAATATTAACTCCACAATTAATTTGAATGATGGTTCGGGATTCTTCCTGGTAATTGCAACCGGAGATATTAATGTTTCCCCAACTGTCGGAGGCGGAGGAGTGCCAAACTTGGAGGGACTGTATTTTACTGACGGAACTTTTAGCTCCGGCCTAGGTAGTACCGAACTTTGGGTTCGGGGAAGTGTCGCGGCAAACAGCAGACTTAATTTGCAAAGAGACCTCGGGGACCCGGCAAACGGCACCACCCCTGCAGAATTTTTTGAATACGCCCCGGACCAGATATTATTGTTCCCTTCAAAGCTCTCCGCGAGAAAAATTAACTGGAAAGAAGTAGCACCGTAATCACCTTATCAATTCGTGAGTAAACCATTTTTCCTGAAACGCAATTTGTTTTTCTATCTCTTCATCTGAAATATTTGTACCATTTTTGATGACTATTAACTTATCGTCATCATCGTTTGTTCTGTGAACAATAGCGATACAGGTTCCTTTAAAAGTCTTCAAAGGTTTAGTCTCACCCAAAACATAAGCATCGAGTTCTTCGCCATCAGTCATTTTTGTATTTGGCACATAACCATAATTTACTTCATAGACAAATCCATGTTTTGGATGTTTGGTCCCAAGAGGCCGGTCGATGGTTACTTCAACTTCTTTTCCTAAAAAATCTTTTGCGTTTGTCATATTCCATTTTAACATCTAAAATTGATTGAACTATGACGAAAGCTGATTACCTAAATATCGCTTCAGATTTGAGAAGAGCAGCAAAGTGGCTTTGGAAAAACCAAAAAGAAAAGTTCCCGTTCGTTCGTAAGATAATCGATGAGGCAAGTCTAAATAAAGAAGTCAAGAAAATTTTTAAACAGTTTGGGGTAGTAAATAATCTAACAAACAAAAGATTTATCGCAGAACAACTTCTGGTTTCTTCAATCAGACTAAAAAACTCTGTTAGTGGTAGAATCTAGTCTCTAATTATGAAAAAGTGGAAGAAAATAAGTTCTTCGGTTGTACTCGATTCTAAATGGTTTCGGGTTAAAAAGGATGTAGTTGAACTTGGAAATGGCAAGATCGTTGACGATTATTATTTGTGGGAAAGTCCGGATGTTGTTTTAACTGTTCCCGTTACCTCTGATAATAAATTCATAATGGTTCGGCAGTATAAACATGGAGCGGGAGATATTATCATCGAATTTCCTGCCGGATATATTAACGAAGGCGAAACAGCATTGGGTGCCGCCAAGCGTGAACTGGAAGAAGAAACAGGCTACAAAGCCCACGAAATCGAGCTTCTAAAAAAGACGATCAGCCACTCGACAAAAGAAACCGGAAGTTATAGCATTTTTCTGGCAAAAGTTGAGAAGGAAAAAATCAAATCACGAAATCTGGATGAGAATGAGGAAATTGAAGTTCTCGAAGTGCCGGTTGACGAAATTCTTGATATGATTCACGATGGGAAGATTTTCTCGGCAGGAAGCATTGTCGCCGCCTATCTGGCCCTAGAAAAATTGGGGTATATAAAAAAAGGCTAAATGAGACAGGGGAATAGCAAGCTTATCTTTTTATAAGTTCCATCAGTGCTTCAATATGTGAATTGAGGAGATACCTTTCGATATTTTTAACTTACAGGTTCCTCCTATTGGGAAACTAATTATAGGTGACGTATGTCCAAAATCGACGTTGGCAAGAACGGGTAAATTAGCTAATTCTTTTTTAGATTTTACGATTTGGGTCAACAAGTCGTTTGTCATTTCACTATCTTTCTGGAATCTTCCGAGAACGAGACCTTTTACGCCGGAAAAATCTGGGAGTTGGATGAGAGATTGTAAATCCCTATCAAAGGCGTGCGGTTTTGATTCATAATCGTCTTCCAAAAACAGCACAGAGTTCTCAAGAGATGGCATATATTCTGTACCTTGGAGAAGATTAAATGTACAAAGATTGGCACCCAATATTGTTCCTTCTGCTTCTCCTTCGTTTATTGTTAGCCAGCCTTCATTTGGAATTAATTTTCTGTCATCCTGATTTTTATACCAAGGGTCATCGCTCCAAGATTCGCTCGGTTTAATTTCAAAAGGTTCGTCAGCCATTAAACACTTCTTAAAATAATCCAGAGAGTAATCAAAATAGAGTTTTTGTCCAAAGGTAGAATATTGAGGTGCAGAATATGTCACCAACCCTGTTTTTGCGAAAAAAGCGTCATTCAAAGCAGTTATGTCAGAATAACCACTAATTATTTTTGGGTTGTTTTTAATTAAATTCCAATCGATATATTTAAGAAGCTGATTAGAGTTAAAACCTCCAATAACAGTAAAAACCGCTTTAACATTTTTATCTGAAAAAGCTTCGTGCAAATCTTCAATTCTGGATTCAATTGAAGATGAAGCAAAGTCGTCCATTTCTTCTACGTGTTTGCTAAAAGTTAACTTAAGACCCAGAGCTTGAATTCGTTTATTTGCAATTTCCTGTGTTTCTTTACTAATAATTGACATTGATCTGGCAGGGGCAATAACCCGAACTTCATCTCCCTCTTTCAGTTTTTCCGGAAATATCTTGTTCATGTCTAGATTGTATCAAATAATGATAAGCGAAGCTTGCGACGTCTGATGTGGTAAAATAGCTCATACCGGTATTATGCTAACACACGACGAGGAAGATTATCTAAGTAAAGTTGAGGATAGAGTTGTAACCGTTAAACCGTTTGATCCCAAAATCACAGTAGTTGCAGATGAAATCAAAGAAGAAATCTTGAAAGTTTTTCCAAAGGCAGACGTTCGTTTTCTTGGTGCCGCGTCTCTTGGCCTCTCTGGGCAAGGGGATATCGATATGTATATTCTAAGTGGTCCCGGGGATTTTGACAGTTATATTCCTAATTTGAATAAACTTTTCGGGGATTTTAAAACCAGAAAATATGATTCAATTTCCTGGAAATTTGAAAGAGAGGGAATTCCTATTGAACTTTATGTTGCTGACCCGACTTCAATGCCCATGAGGCGACAAATGGGCGTTCACGAAGTGTTAAAAAATAATCCAGAATTGCGGAAAGAATACGAAGATTTAAAAGATAAATTTAACGGCAAATCATATAAAGATTTGCAGAAAGCAAAATATGAGTTTTTCCATAAGATTTTAAGCCCTGAAGTTTATAAATAAAAATTACCTTGAATCCAGCCAGTGGGCGAGTTGATGGTAGTGAATTTTTTCTCGATTATCTTCAGTGTCTCTCTTTGCTCTCCATTCCTGGGGAAACGTAATCAAGGGTTTAAATTGTCCAGGCGGTATCAAGATTTTATCAAAATCAGCAGAAACCGCTGATTTATCTTCCCAAACTTTATCGGCCACTGTGAACCCGCCATCAATATAACTAAAAATCTTAGGGGAGTTCATTCCTGGTTCAATGTATGCAAGTGATTGCCTAAACTGGACACTTCTATCGGAAACATTTTCCATTAATTTAATTATTCCGGAAACTCCGATGGTATCAATTGCAAAATGGACGAATGTTTTGGGAAAACCGTTTAAAGATTTTATAAAAATCCCCGAGTCCTCAACTATTAAAGGCTTTTTAAGTTTTTCGAAAGCTTGGACAGCCTTTTCAATTACAACCATTTCTGGTTCTTCCTCTCGGGGTTCGATAATGTTGGCTCTTTCGGCAATTACAGAATATCCAAATTCCTTTAAGGCTTCATTAGCAATTTTTACTTTGGTATCATTTCCGGTAACAAATGTTATTATTTTATCCATTTTTTTTCGAATGCTTTGTTGATCGCTTCTTTGGTTTCTTTGCTTAGATTATAGTTATCCAGATCCTCTTTACTTACCCATTTAAAATCTTGGTGCTCGTTGCTTATTTTAACATTGGCATCGCCGACTGGTTCAACCAGAAAAACAAGCTGAGTAAAATCTTTAATTTCATCCGGCTTTTCAACTTCAAAATTAAAGGTAAAAATGATATCAAGTACCATGACGTCAACGTCCGTTTCTTCTTTTATCTCTCTTACTACGGCATCGTAAACAGATTCACGCGGTTCTTTCTTCCCACTTGGTAGTTCCCAAAGACCCGGGAAAATATCATCGTCCTGAGCCCTTTGGAGTATTAGAATCTTTCCGTCTTTGATAACCGCCCCACTTGCAGTGACTTTTTGGATAATGTTTTTCATACTAGAAGTATTTTACACTTTTAGAACTGGCTCGTGAGGTTGTATATAGGAAGGATGACGGCGATGACCAAGAATCCTACTCCAAGGCCTAGCATAATCATGACCAAGGGCTCAATTGCCGCGGTTAAACCCTTCACTTTTTCATCACTTTCAACTTCAAAAATGTGACTGACTTTGGTCAGAACCTCGTCCATTTTCCCGGTTTCCTCTCCAACCGCCACCATCTGGGAAAGAATGAATGGGAAAGCGTCCGGGTGACGGGCAAAAGAGAAGGCTATCGGGAAACCCTTTTCAACTTGCCTCGCAGAATCTTTTAGAGCGTCCGAAACTATAGAGTTTGAGACAACATCTGAGGTGATATTTAAGGCTTCAAGAATCGGGACCCCTGCCCCAACCATTAAGGATAGTGTTCGGGTAAGCTCGGTTAGAACTATCTGGCGCTGAAGATCTCCAAAAACGGGGAGCTTAAAAAGCCAGGCGTCGATTTGTCTTTTTCCATCTCGGGTACCATAATAAAGTCCTCCAAAATAAATGCCGCCTGCAATTAAAATCAGGACGATATACCAATAAGAAATAAAGAAATTGGAAATGCCGATCAGGATCCTGGTTGGCAGGGGAAGTTGAGCATTAAATTCTGTGTAGAGCGTGGTCAAACGGGGAATCACGAAAATCATCATGATAATTGAAACAACAATCATTCCGGAAATGATTACCGCGGGGTAAATAAGTGCCCCTTTGACCCTTCCCGAAAATTCTTCCTGTTTCTCCAAATTGTCCGAAAGTCTGGCCAAAACCGCATCCATTACTCCTCCGACTTCGCCGGATTTAACAAGAGCAATATATGTGGTTGAAAAAACTTTGGGGTGCCTTGCCATGGCAACGGAAAGAGAATCTCCTGCCTCAACATCTGCCAAAATTTGGGCAACAATTTTTTGCATTGAACCTTTTGTCTGGGACCTTAAGATTAGAAGCGCCTCGGTAATGGGAAGGCCGGAGTTGATCATCGTTGCCAGCTGTCGGGTGAATGTTGAAACATCCCCGGGGGTAATTCTTTCTTGGAATCTTTTTAGTATTGCGAAGGGGGAGTCGATTTTGAGTTTAATTGAGATAACAAAAAGGCCTTTGCCCTTAACCAAACGGGCTGCGTCGGAAAGATCAGAGCCTTCAACTTCTCCGGTAACAAGTCTGCCGTTTTTATCTTTAGCTTTATAATTGTACCTTTTCATATCTATTTAAATAGCTCAATTACAAGCTTAGTCTACGCCGAGTCAGCGAGGCGTCTGTTTGGCTTATAATCGTACCTTTTCATTTCAGATACTGCGGATTAGGCGGTTGAGTTCCTCCGGTCGAAGACTCCAGGACAGGGCAACTTCCAAAGTAACCATTCCGCGCTTAACCAGGTCGGCCAGGGAGCGTTCAAGTGTGCTCATGCCGGCTTCCTGTGAAGTTTCGAGAATTGTTTCAATCTGATGAGTCTTGCCGTCGCGAATGGCTGTCCGGATGGCAGTGGTACCTAGCATGACTTCATAGGCGACAACTCGACCTTTAGCGGCACCAGGAATAAGACGCTGGGAAAAAACTGCTTCAAGGACATTTGAAAGCTGGAGACGAACCTGCTTCTGTTGTTCCTCCGGAAAAACGTCGACAATACGGTCAATTGTTTGTGCGGCGGAATTCGTGTGAAGTGTGGCAAAAACCAAATGCCCGGTTTCTGCAACAGTTAGGGCCGCTGCAATTGTTTCGTAATCTCGCATTTCGCCAACAAGAACTACATCCGGGTCCTCGCGAAGAACGCTCCTTAGGGCAATTTCCCAAGAATGAGTGTCGTTTCGCATTTCGCGTTGAGAGATAATAGATTTATTTGATTTAAAAACGAACTCGATAGGGTCTTCAATTGTAACAATGTGAGCGGCTCGGGTTCTATTTATTTCGTCAAGTATTGCGGCAAGAGTTGTAGACTTTCCATGTCCTGTAGGCCCCGTAACCAATACAAATCCCTGTCTTAAATTTGTAAACGAATGGAGTATTTGGGGAAGGCCAAGGTCCTGAATTTGAGGAACAATCAAGGGAATTTGCCTGAATGCTACCCCAAGAGTATTTTTCTGTGTGTAGGCATTTACCCTGAACCTCGCCTTGTCAGAAAAAGCGAGCGAAAAATCGATTTCTTTATTAACCATTAGTCTCTCCAGCTGTTCGGCTGTCAAAACCTGTTTAAGTAAATCGTTAATTGTGTCCGGTGTAAGAACGCCGGAGGAGGGAACCGGGGCCAGGACGCCGTCAATTCTTAGTGTCGGTGGAATGCCGGAAATAAGATGCAAATCACTTGCCTTTGTATCTACTACTGTTTGTAAGTAACCTTTGATATCCATATTACTCTTGCGCAACCCTCAAAACTTCTTCAATTGTCGTTATTCCTTCTGCCGCCTTCAAAAATCCGTCCTGCATTAAGGTTATCATACCTTCCTCCTTTGCGGTCTTATTAATTTCTGCATTACTGGCCCTCTCCAATATTAGTTTATCCATTTTTTCGGTAATCGGCAAAACTTCGAAAATTCCGATCCTGCCAAGGTACCCGGTGTTGCCGCAGTCCTGGTCTCCTTTGCCCCTGTAAAGTTTAACTTCTCCTTGCGGCTGCCATAGCGGGCCAAGCTCTGTTTTCATTTCCTGCACAATTTTGGGGTCGGGAATATAAGGTTCTTTACAATCGTTATGAATCTGGCGAACAACTCTCTGGGCAACTATACAGGTCATGGAAGAGGCTAAAAGATAAGGTTCGGCGCCCATGTCCAAAAGCCTGGGCAAGGCACCTGAGGCATCGTTTGTGTGCAAAGTAGAAAATACCAAGTGTCCGGTTAGTGCCGCCTGAATTGCCAAGTCTGCAGTTTCTCGATCTCGAATTTCTCCTACAAGAATAATATTAGGGTCCTGACGAAGGAAAGATCTAAGACCGTCCGCAAATGTTAGTCCGACCGCAGGGTTAACCTGAACCTGGTTAACGCCGGGGATTTTATACTCGATCGGGTCTTCAAGAGTAACAATGTTAACTCCGGGCAAATTCAGTTTTGAAATTACTGAATAAAGAGTAGTTGTTTTACCGGAACCAGTTGGGCCGCAAATTAGAATAATGCCATGCGGACGGAGAATTGCATCCTGTAAATTCTTAAGACCCCGACCTCGAAGCCCAAGCTCTTGGAGTGTGGGAACTCCGCCGGATTTTTTAAGAAGACGCATAACTATTTTTTCGCCCCAAGTTGTGGGAAGGGAACTGATACGCAAATCAACTTCTTCGTCACTGCCTTTGAAATTAAATCGGCCGTCCTGAGGAATTCTTTTTTCATCAATCTTCATTCCCGCCAAAATTTTTATTCTCGAAACCAGAGAATCATGCAAACCCCTGGGAATGGTAAGCTTTTCCTGCAAAATTCCATCGATTCGGTAACGAACTCGGGTTGATGATTCCTGCGGTTCTATGTGGACATCGGAAGCACGGGACTTAATGGCAAAATCCAAAATTTGGGAGACAATTTGAGCAACTTTTTCTTCTCTAATGAAACCGCCTTTGGCCGCCTCAAGTGTGACCTCAGCTTTTTCGGGTCCAACTTCCTTCATTGCCTCAGTTACCTGCTCGGTAAGGGTTGTTGTGTATCTGGTGCGAATGAAATCGTCGATTTTACCCGGTTCTGCCGCTTGAGGTTTAACCCGAAACCCGGTTTTTTGTTCAATAAATTCGATTGCCGAAAGGTCAAGTGGGTCTGCCATGGCAAGAACCAAAGTTTTATCTTTTCTATCAACATTAATTGGGAAAACTTTAAATCTTTCCGCTACTTCACTTGGAAGAATGGAAAGAGCATCTGGAGCAACGGGAATAGTAGAAAGATTTACGAAGGGAATGTTATAAAGTTGGGCTTTTGCCTGAACGAGTTTATCCTCAGGAACCAAAGCGCCTTCGCGAATAATGTCTTCCTGGGATTTTCCGCTTTCTATTTCGGCAAGTTTTATCTGGTCCGCGCGGGTTTTATCTAGAACCCCAAGGCCTACAAGAATGTCAGCAAGTGTCCCGGTTTCGTTAGCAGGTTTAATTTGAGCAGTGGGCATGTTGTTATATACTTCCATTATGCATGCTTTTTTAATTGTTGGCAATCACCCCACTTCGCAAATGCTTCGAGGGGTAAATGATCTAGCAACAAAATTAAAGGCTAAAATTTTGGAATTTCCGATTAAAAAAATTGAAGACACCCGAAATTTAAATAATTTAACCCGACTTAAATTTAATGAATCCACATTAATTGTTTGCCCGGATATTAATGAGGCGACAGAAGAAGCTCTAAACGCTTTTTTAAAAGACCTCGAAGAACCCCAGGAAAATATTTTCTTTGCATTAACCGCGCCAAGCGTTCGAAAAGTTTTACCGACTATCGTCTCAAGATGCGAGATAGTAAGAATTACGAATGAAGAATTAAGAATTGAGGGTGGAAAAATTAAAGAATTTTTGGCGATGAAAGTTGGAGAAAAGTTAAATTACATCGATAAGATAAAAGACAGGGAAAAGGCAATAGAATTGGTCGTGAATACGGTCAATTTACTCCATAGTCAATTGCATCTCGGAGATGTAAAATATACTCAGTTGGCGAAAAGTATTGAGGAGACAACAAAAACTCTCTCTAGACTAAAAGCAAACGGCAATGTAAATTTACAGTTGACAAATTTCGTTATCAATTTATAACTAATGGCTAACACAGACTACACAGCAGAGCAGATACAAGTTCTTGAAGGGCTTGAGCCAGTTCGAAAAAGACCGGGAATGTATATCGGCTCAACCGATACCCGAGGGCTTCATGAATGTTTAAGAGAAATTGTCGATAATTCTGTCGACGAAAGTTTTGCAGGAGTGGCCAATACTGTTTGGGTTTCACTTAATACCGACGGAAGCGCTACGGTTCGTGATAACGGGCGCGGAATTCCAGTTGAGAAACAGAAAAAAACGGGAGTTTCCGCACTTGAGCTAACAATGACCAAACTTCATGCCGGAGGAAAATTCGGTGGAGGCGCTTACAAAGTTTCCGGAGGACTTCATGGGGTAGGAGCATCTGTTGTTAACGCTCTTTCTTCATATTTTAGAGTTGTCGTTCTTAGGGACAATAAAGCTTTTTACCAGGAATATCACCAAGGCAAACCGGTTAAATCGGTATCTGAGGCGACCCAAAAACAACTGGATGAATGGGGGATTAAACTCGGAGGAACCGGAACCATCACGAATTTTATTCCCGATAAAGAAATTTTTGGCGACTTGGTTTTGGAAAATACAAAAGTTAAAAATTTGCTTCGTGACAGGGCTTACTTAGTTGCCGGTTTGACATTTCATTTTGTTGATTCAAATGATGGGGATGAGGCAACTTTCTATTTTGAAGGCGGAATAAAGTCGTTAGTTGCTCACACCAACCGCGGCAAAAATGTGTTAAATGACGTTATTTACTTCCAAAAAGAGGGCGGAGATATTTCGGCCGAAGCCGCAATCCAATATTCGGATTCTTTCAATGAAAATGTTAAGGGATTTGTAAACGGAATTTATACGACAGACGGGGGGACTCACGTCACAGGTTTTAGAATTGCCTTAACCCGCGCAATTTCTGATTATTACAAAAAACTTCAGACAGGTGGAAAGGAAGAGGCGGCCCTAACCGGGGACGATATGAAAGAAGGCTTAACCGCTATAGTTTATGTAAAAATGCCCAGTGAGACACTTCAGTTTGAAAGCCAAACTAAAGCCAAACTTAATAATCCGGAAATTCAAGGGTTTGTTGCTTCCGCCGTAAAAGAAGGCTTGGACACTTATTTTGAAGAGCATCCTGCCGATGCCAGAAGAATTGTTGAAAAGATAATGTTAGCCGCCAGGGCCCGTCTTGCCGCACGCGCCGCCAAGGATGCGGTTTTAAGAAAAGGTGCACTTGAAGGCGCGGCATTACCCGGAAAGCTTGCCGATTGTCAGTCCACCGACCCTTCTGTTTCGGAGCTTTACATTGTTGAGGGAGATTCCGCCGGAGGGAGCGCAAAGCAAGGGCGTGACAGGCGTCACCAGGCAATTCTTCCCCTTGGAGGAAAAATTTTAAATACCGAACGTGCTCACCTTGATAAAATTGTGAAGTTTGAGGAAATCAAAGATTTAATTATTGCCCTTGGTGGGGGAATCGGGGACAGTCTTAACTACGACAAAATGAGATATCACCGAATAATTATCATGACGGATGCTGACGTCGACGGTGCGCACATTTCTACTCTTCTTTTGACTTTCTTCTACCGCCATATGCCCGAAATTATTACCAGAGGTTTTCTTTATATGGCCCTTCCGCCACTTTTTAGGGTCCAAGTTGCCAAGGAAGTTAATTATGCCTATACAGAGGAAGAAAGGGACGCACTTACCGCAAAAGCCAACGGACAAAAGGTTTCCATCCAGCGCTACAAAGGACTTGGAGAAATGAACCCGACACAGCTTTGGGAAACTACGATGAATCCTGAAACCAGAACTTTGAAACAAGTAACAGTCGACAATGCCGAAGCGGCTGGAAATATGTTTGAAATGCTTATGGGAGAAGAAGTTCCGCCAAGAAAGAAATATATCCAAACCCACGCCAAGTTAGCAACATTAGATGTTTAAGGAGTTATTGTGAAGAAGTTGTCAGAACTATCCGTATAAGTCCCCCCAGAAACCTTAATCTTATATGCATTCGAGCTAGTATTTGGATTATTTATAAAGTTAGGAGGGTTTGCCGTCCAGATATAATTTGTCACACCCCCATTGACATTTGCACTTGACCCATTTATGAGACTTCCAACTCCATTCATATTTTCAACATAAAGAAGTACGTTGGAAAGGCCTCCGGATATAAAGGAAATTGTTACACTTTGGCCGCGCTTATAAACTTCATTGCCATTTGGGGAATAAACATGAATGTAAGGGGTAGGTGTTGGACTTGGGACTCCCGACGAGCGAGGGCTAGGAGTTGGCGTGGCATTCACAAGTTTAATTATGGTTGCATAGAACATTCCGTTTTGCATAGTACCGGTAACTAAAACTCTCTTTCCAACTAATGGGTTCGCGGCAAAGGCGTTAACTGTCAAAGGTGTGCAAGCTGCAGTATGGGATGTTGGGGTAGATTGGCTTGTCGGAACTGCAGTTACAAAAGGAGTTGGTGTTACTCGAACAGGTGTTGGTGTAGGAAATGGAGAGGGTGTCGGCTTAAAAGATGAGACAGGTGTAGTAGTTGGAGCAGATGCCGCTTCAACATTTAAACCCAAAACTTGGGCTCCCAAAAGTCCATATGTGAAATTCGCATTCTTACCACACGGGGCAAAATCAGGATTTCCTTTTTTGACCAACTTTCCTGTTGCACTTTGAACCACGTTTGAAGCACCGGATCTAAAACTAGTTAGGGCACCTGTAGACATTAAATATGCCGAAGTACCAAGAACAAGAAGAGAGAATACAACTAAGACTACGTTAAGCCCTCGTACTTTAAACATTGATATTTAAATATTGAAACTATTAGATTAGGATGTCAAGCGGCAGTGAAACTTCCATGGCATTAGAAATTTAAGAAGATCATAAACCCAGGCCGGAATGTGAGGATTAGTGCAGGTAAAGACCGGGCTTACCGACCAACCCTCCGGGAATGGTGTACCAGAAGGTGTTGGGGTAGGTGAAAGTGTCGGGCTGGGTGTCAAAGTTGGACTTTCCGTAGGAGTGAGAGTTGGCTCGGGAGTAAGAGTCGGAGATTCAGTGGGGGTGGCGGTCGGACTTTCCGTTGGAGTTGGAGATTCTGTCGGAGATGCCGTTGGTTCGATTGTTGGTGACGGACTTGGAGTTTCAGTTGGGGTTTCGGTCGGGGTGGAAGATTCCGTCGGGGTTACTGTTGGGGTCGGCAACTCTATAGGTGTTGCAGTTGGTGATGGTGAATCAGTCGGAGAATCTGTGGGCAGCGCAGTAGGCGATATGGTGGGGGCTTCCGTTGCCGTAGGCGAAGGGCTCGGCGTAGCAAAAGTTGAATTTTGCGGATCAGACTTCCCAAGAATTACAAAGTCACTACTATTATTGTCAGTATCGTCTCCAACTCTTTCCAAACTCCCACCGGCCGGAGGATCTGTAGCAAACGGAGAAGTTTCAAAATCGGCTGCCCCTCCAAATCCCACTTTATCAACTAAGGTGTGTCCCGCATCACTATATAGTAGGACAGTATTACCGGAAGTAATTGAAGAAGTCGTTGAATAAACTGCATCACCCGTTACCGAACCTGTATAAGCGCTCGGATGAGTTATTAAATAGTATCCGTGTGGGCTAATCGTTCCACTCATTGAGGCAATTAGGTTAGATAAAGTTCCACTGGAAATTTTTTTGGACAATCGATAACCGGTTAGGTCGACCAACGAGTCCGTTGGGTTATAAAGTTCTACAAATTCATCACCTGCCGTTACTCCTGAGACCTGAATTTCGTTAATCACAACATGAGTTGTTGCGGCATTAACTAAATTGTGAGAAACAAAAAGAAATAATGAAAGAAATACTAAAAATGAGAATATTACATAAAGAGATTTACGTATATTAATATCGAAACTCTGCATATTTTAATATTAATCAACCGGGGAGGGGTGTCAAGAGGTCAGAATATATAAATTGCGGTCAGTTTTGTCTCCTCGGCGGAAGGAAAAAAGATCCTTACTTTCAAAAGTGCATGTAGGGTCGATTGTGATATTTTTTGGATCAACTCCAAGCGAAACAAATTGCTCTTTCGCAATTTCCCCAAGATCTAAAAATGTGCGACCACCTTTAAGGGAGCCTCCTTTAAAGGTCAAGAACTTTGAATAGACATCGTCCTTAACTTCATAGTGTTTTTTACAAATGTGGGGCCCTATAAAAATTATTAATTCTTCATTCTTCATTCTTAATTCCTTTTGCATAAGCAAAAGTGTTTCCCTGATGATTCCTTTGGCGAGGCCCCGCCATCCCGCATGAATTACACCGAAAACCTGGCCTTTTTCATCGGTTACAAAAATCGGAAGGCAATCGGCAACATGAACAGAAAGGGAAACACCGGCATCGGAAGTAATTAACGCATCACAATTTTTGATTGTTTTTCCGTCGTCCTTTTTACCGACAACAACAACCCTATTTCCATGCACCTGTTCCATTTGAATCATATATGGATAATACCATTCCTAAACTAGGTATTGAAATTCGCTAGCTCAGCTCTTAAAATATCAAACTACGATGAACTTTTTTGTAATCGCAATTTTGGCAGGGCTTGCCGCTGTTGCATTTGGAATTTTCCAAACGATTAAAATCATTGCTCTTCCCAAAGGAACCCCAAATATGGTGGCCATTGCTGACGCCATTGCGGAAGGTGCTCAGGCTTATCTCAAAAGACAATATAAAGTAGTCGCCATGATTGCAGTTGTAATTGCAGTTGTCCTTTATTTTGCTCTTGGTTGGATTTCCGCATTGGCATTCATTATTGGAGCATCTTTCTCAGCCGCAGCCGGATTTGTTGGAATGAATATTTCGGTACGTGCTAACGTCAGAACCAGTGAGGCGGCCAAAAAAGGTTTGCAACAGGCTCTTTCTGTTGCTTTCGCAGGCGGGAGCGTAACAGGGCTTTTTGTTTCCGGTTTGGCACTTCTTTCCGTTACTTTTGTTTATTACTTCACAACCAAATTCGGCGGGGGAGTTACTCCTCTTGTTGCATTGGGATTTGGAGGATCTTTGATTTCAGTTTTTGCCCGTCTTGGAGGCGGAATTTATACAAAAGGCGCCGACGTCGGAACAGACATGGTTGGTAAAGTTGAGGCTGGAATTCCCGAGGACGACCCCAGAAACCCAGGAGTTATTGCCGACCTTGTGGGAGATAACGTTGGTGACTGTGCGGGAATGGCGGCAGACTTATTTGAAACCTATGCAGTTACTTCAGTTGCCGCAATTTTAATCGGAAAATCTGCAAGCCTTCCGCTTCTTATCGGTTCGGCTGCAATTGTTGCCTCTATCTTTGGAACGTTCTTTGTCAGACTCGGAAAAGATAAAAAAATTATGCCTGCACTATATAAAGGACTAGGGGCGGCATCTATTTTAGCCTCAGTAATTTTCTATTTCCTAACTCCCAACATGGCAACTTTCGTATCAACCTTGGTCGGGGTGGTAGTAACTTTCGGAATGGTAGCAATTACAGAGTTCTACACTTCCAAAAATTCAAAAGCAGTTATAGCCATTTCTGAAGCCTCAGTTACAGGACATGGAACAAATATTATTGCCGGACTTGCCAACTCAATGAAATCTACTTTTGCCCCAATTATTTTAATTTCCGGAGCTATTTTGGTTTCATATTCTTTAGCCGGACTTTACGGAATTGCGCTTGCCGCCATGGCTATGCTTTCCCTGACAGGAATAGTTGTCGCAATTGACGCCTTTGGCCCTATCACAGATAACGCAGGGGGAATTGCCGAAATGACAAACCAGCCCGCAAAAGTTCGTGATATTACAGATGCACTCGACGCAGTCGGAAACACCACGAAGGCTGTAACAAAGGGTTATGCAATTGCCTCCGCAGGTTTGGCCGCTTTGGTTCTTTTTGCCAGTTTTACAGAAATCTTTGCCAATGCCGGAGTCAAA
>Ga0207684_10002138_pt1 | contig 20242 bp, 21 predicted proteins | sample KBSK5501metaG_FD_184342 | JGI IMG/M metagenome (GOLD analysis project Ga0207684, IMG submission 184342) | Corn, switchgrass and miscanthus rhizosphere microbial communities from Kellogg Biological Station, Michigan, USA - KBS K5-50-1 metaG... | ecosystem: Host-associated > Plants > Roots >...
ACCACTCAGGCCGGGCTGGGCACCGCCGATGTCACGTCGCCCACGCCTGGTGTGCTGGCCAACGACGACAACATCGTCTTCACGACCGTGAGCAACCTCGTGAACTGGGCCCGGTCGCGCTCGCCCTGGCCGCTCGGCTACGGCCTCGCGTGCTGCGCGATCGAGATGATGGCGGCCTCGATGTCCCATCACGACACCGCGCGGTTCGGCATGGAGGTTTTCCGGTCGAGCCCCCGGCAGGCCGACGTGATGATCGTGGCAGGCACCGTAACGCACAAAATGGCGCCTCGCCTTCGCCGGCTGTATGAGCAGATGCCCGAGCCGAAGTGGGTCATCGCCATGGGCAACTGCGCGTCCTCCGGCGGCGAGTTCTGGGACAGCTACGCCACTCTTCAGGGCGTCGACACGGTCGTGCCCGTTGACGTCTACGTGCCGGGGTGCCCACCTCGTCCCGAGGCGCTCCTCGAGGGGCTTCTCCGTCTCCGCGAAAAGATCGCCAAAGGCGGATAGGTCATAGCCACCAAAGAGATCGAGCGGCGTGACCTCCAGGACTCGACCGCCTACAAGCTCCCGACGATCGAGATCGAAGAGGGCGAGGTCGAGGAGCTCATCCTCAACATGGGCCCTCAGCATCCCTCGACACACGGCGTCCTCCGCCTCGTGTTGAAGCTCGCCGGTGAGCGGATCGTTGAGTGCATCCCCGTCATGGGATATCTCCACCGCGGCATCGAGAAGATCTTCGAATGGCGCACGTTCCACCAGGGCATCCGCTATGCGGACCAGGCCGACTACGTGTCGAACATGCTGAACGAGCACGCGTACGCCGGAGCGATGGAAGCGATCGGCGACATCGACGTTCCGCGTCGCGCTGAGTTCATCCGCGTGATCGTCGACGAGATGAGCCGGTGCGCATCGCACCTCGTGTGGCTTGGCACGTACGGCCTCGACGTCGGCGCGACCACGCCCGTCCTGTGGTGCTTCCGCGACCGCGAGGAGATCCTCGACATGCTCGAAGAGCTCTGCGGGTCACGCATGAACTTCAACTACTACCGGCCCGGTGGCGTGCTCTACGACTTCCCGCCCGGTTGGGTGTCGAAGCTCTCGCGCTTCCTCGACCGCTACGCGAAGAACATCGAACAGGACTACGTAACGATCCTCGACCAGAACGAGATCTTCCTCGACCGCACGGTCGGGGTGGGAACGATCCCGTCTGACATCGCAAAGGCCTACGGCCTCACCGGCCCAATGCTTCGCGCATCCGGTGTCGACTGGGACCTGCGGCGCGACAGGCCCTACTCCATCTATCCCGAGCTCACGTCTCTGAAGCCAGTCATCTACACAGAGGGAGATGCGTACGCGCGTTACCGCGTCCGGCTTGGTGAGATGCGGCTTGCGATCGCGCTGATCCGGGAATGTCTCGATCGGCTGCCCGGCGGCCCGGTGCGTGCGCGGCTCGGTCATGTGTGGAAGTGCCCGAAGGGCGAGGCGTACTACACGGTCGAAGGCGCGAAGGGCGAGGTCGGCATCTACATGATCAGCGATGGACGCAGCCCCAACCCCTTCCGCGCGAAGATGCGGGGCCCCTCGTTCCTGAATCTGCAAGTACTTCCGTGGCTTCTCAAAGACCGACTCGTCGCCGATGCCGTCGCGATATTGGGATCCATCGACATCGTGCTCGGGGATGTGGATCGATGAACGAGCGACGGGCGATTCACTCGCGAGGAGCGAGACTGCCAGTCGTGAGCGTGTCTCGCGCGCAACGCGAGATTGGTCGGCATCCGTGAGAGGAATCATCAGCGGCATGGTGCGGACGCTTCAGCATTTCGTGCGTCCCCAGCCGGTTACGCGCAAGTACCCGTATGAGAAACGCGATCTGCCCGAGCGGTCTCGCGGCCTTATCGCTCTTCTCCTCGAACCGGAGACGAGCATCTTCAAATGCGAGTCGTGTCTCATGTGCGAAAAGGCCTGCCCGCCGCGGGCGATCTCGATCTCCTACACGTTCAAGAATGGATTCCGCAAACGGCCGCCTCTCGCGCCACGCGCGTCGTACTACCGGATCCGCATGGTGCAGACGGCGCCGTATGGCGACCGGCGGCCGATGTCGACGGCGGTCACGACGATCCCCGCCGAGGAAGAGCGGATCGACCTCGACCGGGTGCGGCGGATCATTCGCGAGACGCCGGAAAGCGCCGATCGCCTGACACGGGTCCTCTACGCGACGAACGCGGCGTACGGCTATCTGCCGTGGGGCGCCGCCGAGATCATCGCCGCGGAATTCGGGAAGACCATGACCGACCTGTACACGGCGGCTTCGCTGCTCGCGAACTTCCGCGGCGCTCCCGAGGGCGAGGGCACCGCGATCCCACGCGGCGGCCGCAAGTACACAGGGAATCTCGGCGTGGCCGGGGTCTGGCCGGGAATGTCACCGCCGCCCGCCCACGATGACCTGCACGAGGATGAAGTGCATCACGTCCTCGAGCCGGCCTTTGCCCGCTAGCACGGCACCGCGCCTCCTCGACGGCGAGGCTCGCGGCGCGCTGGCGCGCGCGCGCGATCTGCCGGTCGACGAGCTCCTCGAGCTCATCGAGAAGAGCAACTTGCGCGGGCGCGGCGGCGCCGGCTATCCGTTCGTCGAAAAGATGCGCGCCGTGCGCAGCAACGCCGACGGCGGCCCCATCTACCTCATCGCGAACGCATACGACGCCGACCCGGGCAGCCCCCTGTCGCGCACCCTGCTGACGCGGAGCGCCGAGAACGTGCTCGCCGGCATCGCGATCGCCGCTCGCGCCGTGGGCGCGACGCAGGCATACCTCTACCTTCACCCCGAGGCCGGCGAGGCCCGCACCGCGGCCGAGCGCGCGATGACCGACGACCTTGGCGTTGATGTGGAAGTCGCGCTCGGGCCGGGCGGGTTCATGGGCGGCGAGGAATCGGCGGTTCTCGCGGTCCTCGAATCGCGACGCGCCATGGCGCGACAACGGCCGCCATATCCCGCGTCGCAGGGGCTTCGTATGAGGCCGACTCTCGTCGCGAGCGCGGAGACCCTGGCGTGGCTGCCGCTCATCGTCGCGGAGCAGGCGCGCGCGTTGACGAAGCTCGTCTCTGTGACGGGTGCGGTCGTCAAGCCTGGCGTGTACGAGATCGCCCTCGGGTCGCCGCTGAGCGAGATCCTGGCTGCGGCGGGCGGCGCCAGCGGCAAGCTCAAAGGGATCCACGTCGGCGGACCGACTGGCGGGATCCTCGCCGCATCGCGGAGCGACACCCGATTCGACTTCGACGACCTCCGCGTGGCAGGCACGCACATGGGCTCGGCACAGGTTCGCGCCATCGCAGCGGGCACGTGCATCGTCAACGAGGCCGCGACGCTGTTCGCATATCTGGCCAAGGAGAGCTGCGCGATCTGCGTGCCCTGCCGCGTCGGCACGAAGCGCGTCCAAGCGATTCTCGAGAGCACGTATTCGGGACTGGGCCGCGACACTGACCTCGCTTGGCTCGACGAGCTCGGCACGCATATGGAGCGGTTCTCGCTGTGCGGCTTCGGCATCACGGCGCCCTCGATCCTCAGAACGACGATGCGGGAATTCGCGGACGACTACAAAGTTCACATCGAGCAAAAGCGATGTCCGGAGGGCGTCTGCAAGCCTGTGCGTTCGCGTCGCTACGAGACGATGGTCCAACCATGAGCGGTCCCTTGCAGCGCTGCGGGTGGCACGGGGGAGCGGGTTGCGCGCGAGCCGCTAACCGGCCGCGTCAAGGCGGGCGGTTCCCGATCGAGCGGAGCGGATCGGTAGGCGAGCGCGCTACCCCGACCCCAGGGGCAGGGGCCCCTGACCGCGGTAGCGGACAGGACCCGCTGCGGAGCGCTCCGCCGGACGATAGGGTGAACATCACATGAGTCTTCTCGAGCGATACACACAACCTGGGGAATCGCAGCTCCCGACGGTCTCGCACACGGGCGAGATTCCCTCGGGACAACCGACGACAACGATCTGGATCGACGGGAAGGAAGTCACCGCGATCCCAGGCGAGGCGATCCTCCGAGCCGCGCAGCGCGCCGGGTTCGAAGTGCCGACGTTGTGCGACGACGAGAAGCTCGCACCGGCGGCGGCGTGTCGTATGTGCCTCGTGGAGATCGAGGGCTATCACCGGCCGATGCCGTCGTGCCATCTGCCCGTCGAGCCCGGCATGAAGATTACGCAAGCCTCGGACTCGCTCTTCAAGCTCCGTAGGCAAAACCTCGAATACATCCTCAGCGACCACAACGCGTACTGCATGCCGCCCTGCCAGGTGAGCTGCCCGACCCACATCGACATCCCCGGTTACCTCGAGCTCATGTCGAAGGGCCAGCACGTCGAGGCGGCGCGCCTCGTCAAGGAAGTTCTGCCCTTCCCCTACATGCTCGGTCTGGTCTGCCCGAAGCCGTGCCAGGAGGTCTGCCGCCGCGGGCTCGTTGAGGAAGAGATCGCCATCTGCCAATGCCATGGGTTCACCGGCGAGCTCGTCATGGAGATGGAGAAGGCCCCGACGCCATTCCCGCAGCTCGCGGCGACCGGCAAGCGCGTCGCCGTCGTCGGCGCGGGTCCCGCCGGGATGACCGCGGCGTACTACACGGCGCTCAAGGGCCATGCGGTCACCGTGTTCGACATGATGGAGAAGCAGGGCGGGATCGCCCGCTACGGCATTCCCGAGTACCGCCTTCCGAAAGTGAAGCTCGACAAAGAGCTGAACTCTGTGTGGCAGCTGCGCGACGCGGAGTTCAAGGGCGGCACGATGCTCGGCCGCGACTTCTCGATCGACGACCTCTTCACCCAGGGCTACGACGCGGTCTTCCTCGGCCTCGGCGCGTGGCGATCGAACGAGCTGCGCATCCCGGGCGAGGACCTGCCGGGGGTGATCGAGGCGATCAACTACCTCCGTATGAACTCGGAGGGCAACCCGGTGCCGGTGGGCAAAGGACAGAAGGTGGTCGTCATCGGCGGCGGGTTCACCACGTTCGACTGCGCGCGCACGTCACGCCGCCTCGGCGCCGACGTGACCGTCGTGTACCGGCGCTCGCGCAAGGAGATGGGCGCGCACTACAGCGAGGTCGATGATGCTGAGCACGAGGGCATTCGCCTGGAGTTCTTCGCGGCGCCGGTGCGCATCGTTGAAAAGAACGGGCGCGTCGGCGGGGTCGAGTTCCAGCGCATGGCACTCGGCGAACCGGATGCCTCCGGTCGACGGCGGCCGGTTCCCATCGAGGGCTCGAACTTCGTGATCGAGTGCGACACTGCGATTCCGGCGATCGGCCAGGTGCCCAACCTCGACTTCTTCGAGCGCGAGCAGGGTGTCAAAAAGTCCAAGCGCGAGACGATCATCACCAACGGCGCGCTCATGACCGACCGCCCGGGCGTGTTCGCTGGGGGCGACGCGCAGATGGGCGCGCGCACCGTCATCGAGTGCGTCGCGCAGGGCAAGCTCGCCGCGAAGGCCATCGATCGATACCTCGCGGGCGACGACATGGCGCGCGTAGCTGACGAGATCGCCGAGGAAGAGGCGGTCCCCGAGCTCATCGACATCGTGCCGTACAAGCCGGAGGAGCCGCAGGTCCGCATGCCGATGCTTCCATATAAGGAACGGGAGCTCAGCTTCCAGCTCATCGAGAACGGGTACGACAAGAACGCCGCCGAGAAAGAAGCCGCACGCTGTCTCCAATGCGTCTGCCCGGATGTCGGTCGTTGCCACCTGCAGAGACTCTCTCTCGAGCATGGCCTGACCGACAACCGATTCCACCGCGCCGAGCCCGTCGATTATCACGACTACGAGTACGACTTCAGCCACGACTTCATCCTTCGTGACCTCAACAAGTGCATCAACTGCACGCAGTGCGTTCGCATTTGCCGCGACGTCATCGGCGCGAATTGCTACGGCCTCATGGGCGCCGGCTACGACTCGATCGTCACGACGCCGTGGAACGTCTCGCTCAAGTACACCGACTGCGTCTCCTGCGGCGCGTGCGCGGAGACGTGTCCGACCGGCGCGCTGATGATGCGCGAGCGCGACCTGCAGACGTACGAGCTCGACGTGGTGCGGTGCATCTATTGCGGCGACTGCGTCGAGGTGTGCCCGCACGGCGCGCTCGGTGAGACGCCGAACTTCGAGATGTCGACGTACGCCCGCTTCGGCCGGACCGTGCTCGCCAAGGAAGAGCTCGCTGTGGCCCGGACGTGGAAGCCGTCGGAAGACATCCCGCTCGACGGCCATAACTCCCCGCGCCCGCCGGAGATCCGCCCGCCCGGCCCGCCCCGTTGGGGTGCCTAGCTCCTAAAGCACCGCGGCCCCCCGTTACGCTCGGCTTGTGGCAAATCTCACCGAGCGGATCGTCGCGCGCATCCGCGCGCGCGGACCGATAACGTTCGCCGACTTCATGGAGACCGCGCTCTTCGACCCCAACGACGGCTACTACACCACGCGCGCTTCGCTCGGGTTCGAGGGTGATTACGTGACCTCCGCCGACCTCGGCCCTGCCTTCGGACGGTCGCTCGCGCGTGGCGTCGCCGACCTCTGGCTGGTGATGGGGAAGGCGCAGAGCTGGGATCTCGTCGAGGCTGGGGCCGGGCGGGGGATCCTCATGCGCGATCTCCTCGGGGCGCTGGAGCGCGAACGGCCGGATGCCGCCCGCGGCGCGCGGCCGGCAATCGTCGAGGTGAGTCCGCGGATGCGGGCGCAACAATCACTTGCGCTCGAGGGTCGTGACTTGCGATGGGCATCGGTCGCGCGGAGCCTCGCGCCGATTCATGGTGTCGTGTTCGCGAACGAGGTGCTCGACGCGTTTCCTGTGCATGTGCTGATGCGGACTGCGGAAGGAGTGCGCGAGGTCTTCGTCGGCGAGGAGAACGGCACGCTCGTCGAAGTGCTCCGCGCTCCGAGCACGCCCGATCTCCGTTGGCGGATCCCTGAATCGGTGCCCCTCGGCGGTCGTTGGGAGACGAGCCCCGCGGCTGAGGGTTGGGTCGCGAGCCTGGCCGCGGCGCTCGTGTCCGGATACATCGTCCTCATCGACTACGGCGGCGACGAGACAGAGCTCCTGACGCGACAGGGTGCCGGGACTGTTCGCGGGTTTGCACAACACCGGCTGGTCGCGGACCCGCTCGCCGAGCCGGGCTTGCACGATCTCACGGCGAGCGTCGACTTCACCGCGATCCGTCGCGCTGCCGAAGGGGCGGGCCTCCAGCTCGTAGGGACCTCGACGCAGCGCGAGGTGCTGATCGCCCTCGGCATCCGTGAGTCGGCTGCCCGCCCGTCGACTCCGATCGAGCAACTGCGCGCCGCGAGTCGGCGTTCTTCGATCGACGCATTGCTCGACCCGAATGGTCTCGGAGCGTTCAAGGTCGTGTGTTTCGCTAAAGACGCGCCGAGCGAAGGGTTGCGCATGTTCGGCGGCGTGCGGACTGAGACTCCCGCACGGTATCCTTGACGCTCGCGGGCTCTTAGCTCAGCTGGTTAGAGCGCAGCGTTGACATCGCTGAGGTCGGGTGTTCGAGCCACCCAGAGCCCACCGAATTTGCAGGGGTTTTCGCGAGACCTAGCCGAGACGGCCAGAGGTTGACGGCCAACTGACGGCCTAAGCCCGGCGCGAAGGAGGTCCCAGAGCTTTATGGCGAGACGGCGTTCTTCACGATCGATGAACGAATTCCACCGACCTCCAATGGATTCCCACCCATGCCGGTCGCACCCCCTCGGCTCAGGATCACCGCGTGCGCAATGTCGTATGCCTGCGTCAAGGCGCCAACGTCACCATCAAAACGCGCGATAAGCATCACAGCCATTTCATGACTCCAACTGCCGATGATCGTGCGCGATCTCTGACCGCTCGCTGAACTCCTCGTGCGCGAGCTGTTCGCGGAGGAGCCTGCGAGCGTAGTCGTCGCCGTTGGCGAGCGCCCGCGTCGCGATCGCGTGGAGCTCGGCGACTGTGTAGTCGTCAGGGAAACGCCGCTCTAGGTCCTCCAGGGCAAGCCCTCGGATCAGCCTTTGAAAGCCCGAAAGGATCGGTGGCGACCGTTTAGGGGAGTTCCTTCTTGAGCCGAACCACCTGGGCCGTCGCCGACGCGCGGTCAGGCGGTGGATCGGCGTGACGATGGACGACTTTCCACTCGCCGCTTTCGCGACGGAAAATGGTCGTGACACGCAGTTCGTACGGCTCTGGTGCGGCCCCAGCGACGGAGGCTGTTGTGTGCTCGATGCCGGCGATGTAGGCAAGATCGCCGCTCGCGCCCGCCGCGACGACTTCGTACTCCCAGGACGTGCCGTTCGAGAACCGTGAGGCCAGCCAGTCGAACGCAGGGCTGATCTTGGCCCATCCGCTGAGTGATGCCACCGCGCCGAACAACGTCACGGGGTCGTTGTGTGACCAGATAGCCGCCCGCGGAGCAGCGTCGCCGTTGTGAATTGCGATGTCGGCTGCCTTCAGACGCGGCATGGTCGAGTTTAAGAAGGCGTCTCGCTCGTTCATTGGTTCCCCCTGCCCAAGTTCGGCCAGCGAGTCTAAACCGCCGGGGCTACATCACCCCGTCGCGCTGCACCGCGGCGGCGAAGGTGGTCGTAGAGCCGAATCCATGGCTTCGCCTTGCGCGGTAGTCGTCCTCGAGAACCGCGCGGATGACGGTCTCGCGCTGTATCCGCGCCAGCGGCCGCAGCTTCGCGAGCACGCTCCGCGTGATCTTCTCGAGCTCGTCGGCGGTCAGAAGGTTCGCGACGAGCGGAACGTAATCACCCTGGATACAGGGGCGGCCTAGCCGAGTCGCATGCCGGGAGGGATGTTTCCGACCCCCACCCGCCCTCGCGAAACTGACAAGATCCCCCAATCTGGCCGCAAGTGGGATTCCGCATCACGCGCAGTGCGGCCCGCCCGGCGGTTCGCCGTTCTTGTCATATGTGGGCGCGCCTACGTTGGCGAGCGGCCAAATCACGAGGAAGGTCCGCGCGAAGATCGTATCGCGCGGAACGGGACCGAAGTCGCGGCTATCTTGAGAGTACGTCCGATTGTCACCGAGGACGAAATATTCATCGCTCGTCAAATCCACCTGAGGGAATTGCGGCGTGAGGATGTTGTCGGCCTCTACCCCGTTGACAAAGACCTTCCCGTCGTGACCGACAACGCTGTCGCCCGGAATTCCGATCACGCGCTTTTCCAGACGTCCCCGTGCGTTCGCGTCGGGGGTGAACCTACTACCGAGCTCACCGGTCGCGTGAAATACAACTATCTCGCCACGTTGCGGGTCGCGGAGACGGTAGGTGAAGCCCTCGGCGAGTCCTCGTCCCGTACAGGCGGGTATCGCCGGCGCCATGCTTTCGCCGCGCCCACCTATGTCAACCAGAAGCTCCGCTTGGCTTAGCGCTACTGCAAGCCCAACAGCCGCGACCAAAATCCCGATCGGAATCAGCACCCTTTTGCGGCGCATTTTGTCTGGGCCTGACCTCGCGGGCCGATTAATTAGTCCGCCGGGCGCCTAACCGCCCGGTGGCCGTTTCTTGTCGCGCGATGCTACGCGCGGCTGACGGCCAAGTTGACGGCCTAACTCGCTAGACAGAGGGCGACTTGCGTGGACGTTTGTGGAGCAAATGCCGCATGTGTGGACGGTCATAGACCCCATGCGTGTCGTTGACATCGCTGAGGTCGGGTGTTCGAGCCACCCAGAGCCCACAGGATTTGCGGGGGTTTTCACGCAGATCTCCGGGCGCCGACGGAAGTTGACCGTCAATTGACCGCCTAAGCTGCTACATCTGGTCACTCGAGGCGATCCCGCATCGCCTTTTGGAGCGCGGTCAGATTCGTCTTTACACGTTCGGCCGTCTTGTCGACCTCCTTGCTCGGTGTGTTCCCGCCCTCCCTGTCCATGGCGTACAGCATCGAGAAGTTGAAGACGCCGATGAATGCTGTCCTGACCCCGCTCCATCCGACAGCGCGGCGCACCAGCGTTCCTAGTGGCCGCTGGCAGCGTGCGCGGCCGATCGTCGCGCGCAACTCGGGGAGGACCGCCGCGAGCGCGGGGTAGGTCTCAAGGATCTGCATGGATCAATGTGACATTGCGACGCTCCCGCAGCCTGTGGTCTTGTAGCCCGGCAGCAGTCGTCGAGCATCGGGCTCCCGATGCCGTAGGGCCGAGCCTGGTCGGCTCGGTTAGAGCGCTGCCCGATCGCCTCCGACGGGCGAAGCAGCTTCGGTCACCGCGGCAGCGGGTTCGGGCCGGTCGCCGTGACGAGCCGCTGAGGGACCCAGTCGGGGACGTGGTGAAAACCGTCGATCTGGCCACCATCGAGCTCGACCGATGCCCGCAGTGAAAGTCGATAGAACTTCACGTGGGTGAAGTCCTCGAACAAGATGTAGACGGGGTCGGGTGTGCTCTTCGGGCCTTGGAATTGCTGTCCCGTCAGGACGGGCTTGTGGGCCTCGACGAACGCGTCGAACGCGTCGCCGACCACGACGCCGAGGTGCTCTAACCCCATCTTGTAGACGCGCTGGTGGACGGGCGGGATGAGCTCGATGAGCGGGACGGCCTTGCCTTCGAGGACTTCAAGCGGCTCCGCCGGGACGATCAAGGAGATCGGGCGGCCGTTCCAGACGTTCTCGCGGTTGGCGACGGCGTGGCGTTCGATGAGTCCCCGCACTCGAACGTACTCGTCCCATTCGGCTACCCGGTAGGCGAGGTGGCTCAATTCGTATGAGCTGATGTCGATGCCGCGCGAGGCAAGCCGGTCGCGCTGCTGGGCGGCAAACGCCCGGTAGTCCCCGATGATGTCGCCGACCGGATCAGACGTCGCCATGCGGCATCCTCCGCCGTCATCGTACGAGATGCACGGCTGAACACACGGTCCCGCGGCGCGCTCTTCCTCGACGAGCTCGCGGAGTTCTCGCCCTCCGTTCTCGAAACGTTGCGCGAGCCGCTCGAGGAAGGCGCGGTCACGGCCTCCCGCGCGGGCACGGCGGCGAGCCCGGCGCGATTCACGCTCGTCGCCGCGATGAATCCGCGCCCGTGCGGCATCGCCGGAGGCGACGACAGCAAGAAGAGCGGCAGGATCACGCGCCGAAACCGGTACGCTTGGTGCCATCGAGAGTGCCCACGTGAAGACCACCAGCCTCGAAACCGCGGAGCGCGGCCGCTCGCCCCTGGGGGCCTACATCCGCCATCTGATGGACGGCACGCACGGCAACATGATCCACTCGACCGTGCCGCCCGGGATGGTGGGCCGCGCCTGTCAATTCCGAACGATCGACGAGTACTGGTACGTGCTCGGCGGCGAGGGAGAGATCTGGCGCCGCGCCGACGGCCGTGAAAGCGTCACCCGGCTTATCCCCGGCGTGAGCGTCGACATCCCTCTCGGCACGGCGTTCCAGTATCGCTGCACCGGCGACGAGGCCCTGGTGTTCACCTGCACCGCGATGCCGCCCTGGCCGGGCGACGACGAGGCGGTGATCGTGGACGGGCCGTGGGCCCCGCGCTTGGACCGGGAGCTCAGCGGTCAGTCCCCGGAGCAGCCCGTAAGCTGATCCCCCAATGTCGCGGCCGTCCTCGGCTCGTCGCTGACCGAGACTCGGGCCAGCAGCTGAACCGCCGGATAGGAGACACATTAGCCGACCGCCTACGAGACGAGGTCAACCTCGACGCGTTGCGCGAGGACTTCCTGGTCTCGGTGCAACAGACCGATGGCCCCGCAATCTGAGCCTCTGGCTCCGACCCAGAACCGTAACGTTTCTGGGACACGCGCTGCCTAGAACGATCGCGACGAAGCAAAGGCCCGCAGATGGGCCCAGAGCCGGGCCTAGGCTCGCGCGCAGAAGAACAGAGGAGGGATACCGTGCTCGTCTGGCTCTCACTCGTGGCGTTCGCGGTTGGACTGGGTCGCTCGTTCATCGACTGGGGCGTCGTCTATCCCGAGATGGGCGGAGTAACCGACGCCGTGAGCGTGTTCCCGAGGCTCGTCGTCTACTCAGCCGCGTTCGGTCTGTGGGCGTGGGCGCTAGTAGCGATGGCCCGTGGACGGCGACGTGGGGTTTGGGTCGCGCTGGTTCTCACCCTGCTCGCCAACGTTGGTCTCGGACTGAGCACGACGTTCGCGCTCTGCCCGACGCCGTGCCAGACGCTCTGGCCCATTGGCGAGATCTGGAACTGGGCGACGACGTTGACCGGCATTGCTGCCGCAGTCGTCCAGGTCCGCGCCCTTCGCGGACCGACCGCGGTAGGTCCCGCTCCGGCTTGAGGCGTCCGGTGACGCTGAAAATGGACCGACGAAAAGCGGTGGGCGCTTGATCCCGAGGGTACGCGTGAACTGTGGCTATTCGGAAACACGGGCGCGCACCCAGGCGATGGTCTGCTCGAAAACGTCTTTGTCGCCGAGGTCGGTCGATTCCTTTGGTTCGCGAAAGCCTTTCTCCAAGAGCCCACCGCGGTCACGGGCGTTTCTCGCGGAACGGTCCGGGGGCCGGTGACCTTTACTTCTCGCTCTTGCTCTGGCGCTTGATGTCAGATCCCTGAGCGCGTTTGTAGGTCTGTATGTCTTTGAAGCGGCCCTTCTTGTCGCGGACCGCGTACAGCTTCTTACCTGTGCTTGAGCGGTGAGTCGTCCGTCTGGCCTTACCGGGCATCTGATCCACCTCCCTGTCCGGCCGGGACTCTAGCGCCTAGGGAGTTCGGTGTCGCAGTCGTCCGCGACCGGGAGTCGCTCGGCAGGCGGAAGATGTGCGGCCGGCGACGAGCACCGGGGCCGGCGACCAGACCGCTGCCTCAAGGCTTTTGCCTGCGCACGCTCGGACTCGCGAGCGTCGCTTGCGTGGCCTAGCGCCGTAACCCCTGTTATTGGGGTCGACGGCCGCTATTGAAAAGTGCTATCGCGCGACTGTCGCCGTCGAGCCTCGGATCGCGGCCAGCAGGATTTCGGGTAGCCCTTCTTTGGCAACGCACTCGGCACCCAGGCCGCGACCCATCGCGGCCAGCGCCGGATCGCTCGTGTTCAAGACGATCCTGACCTGCGGCATCTCGGTGCGAAGCCTGGCTAAGACCTCAATCCCGCTCACGATTGGCATGTCGCCATCCAGCACGAGGACATCCGGATTGAGTTCGAGCGCCATGTTCCACGCCTCCGCGCCGTCGCGCGCAACGCCAGCGACTTCGAGGTCGGGTGCGGTGTTGACCACCTGCTGGACCGCGATCCGATACATAGCGTGGTCATCCGCCACCAGCACGCGCGTCCTTCCTTCGGTCACGGGTTGCCTCCTAGCGTGTGAATAACGTCGTCGAGCGCCGGCTGAGGGGGCACCGAAAGCGCTAGGCCGCGCGGAGGAGACTGAATAATCCATTTGCCTTAGCCCTTCCGCCCTGAGTGCGGGCGAGTCTGGGCGTCTATTTCGAAGCGGTAATCGTGATTCGCTGGTCGATCACGCGTGGCTCGTGGAGAAGGGCGCTGTCCCCAGTAGAAGTCCCGCATCGGTAGAGCAGGTTTCGGATCGGCTTTCTCGCTGGAGCGTGAGCGCCACGGAAATTCGGAGCCGCTGGGGCGGGGCTTAGGCGTCGGCGACCGGCGGCTCGAAATGGCGCAAGACCAGCAAGAAGAGACTCACTGGATGAACCAGCCGCAGCAACAGCGCAAGTTCCAGGAGTCCCGTCTGAGCCGCGAAGATGTTGACGAGGGGCACCAGCGCGAGCGCCGAGTCGGCGGCTGCATTCGCGAGCCAACTTCGTCCCGGCCAGTTCGCCATATCAAATCGCGGTGCGACGATGTCGCTCAGATAGGCGACGACGACCATCCCGCTGACGAGACGGATCACGAGCGCCTCGTCTCCGGTCAGCGCGTACAGCGGGAACGGCAGGAGCGCCAGGAATACGAGAACGAAGCTGAGCCGGGGAATCGCACGCACGCGCCAAAGCTCAGCTCGCGTCCAGCCCTCCTCGCGCCGGCGAAACGCCGTGACCAGCCCCGAGAAGCCCGCGACGCTCACCCCAAGACCGGCGATGCTCAGAAAGAAGAAGGCGTCGCGCACGCGCCCCGAACTCTAGTCGGCCCACGAGCCGGGGCGGAGGACTTGCGGGAAGGAAGAGCTCCCGCTGTTGGCCATCCGGCCGGGCAGGGCCACCGGACGATGGCCCGCCCCCGTTTTTGGGCTGTCTCACCTCCGACGTCCGGCCCCGACGGTACTTTCGGTGGCGCTCCGCTGAGGTTCGAGCTCCCCTAAAACGAACCCGAGTGGTCTTGGCGGTCGCGGCCCCGGACGCCGGCGGAGTCCGAAAGATGTCAGACGACGAGCGGGTACCGACGTCCGTTTACAGACCGTTTTGCGACGACAAGGTTCTAGTTCTTGTCGCGTTGACGTCGTAGTGTTCCGGCCATGTTCAAGCGAGGAAGGAACACCAGTGGCGAGACCCGTCCGCCCTTGTTCACGGCACCGCAGCCGCAGAACGCGGTCGAGACCGGCCTCCTGACTGGCGAGTGGTCCACGGAGCAGGCAAGCGCGCCCCAGCCACCAAGGGCTGAGGAACCGGAGGCAAAAAAGGAAATGCAGCAGTACCAGCGGGACACGCACGCGAGCACCAGCAGCAGCGATCTGAACGCGTCGCTTGGCAAGGGGTCGGAGTTCGAGGGCAAGCTTGCCTTTGAGGGCAAGGTCCGGATCGACGGCACCTTCACCGGTGAGATCTCGACGAACGATACGCTCCACATCGGCGAGGGCGCCAAGGTCTCAGCGGAGATCAGCTGCGGCACCGTCATCGTCGAGGGCGATGTAACCGGGAACATCAAGGCGACGGGCGCGGTCGAGCTTCACCGACCGGCGAAGGTTCGCGGCGACATCACGAGCCCATCTCTCAGCATCGAGAAGGGTGTGATCTTCGAAGGTCGCTCCAAGATGGAGAGCGTTGAGGCTTCGAACGTCGTCAACCTGCGCGCGGCGAGCGACGAAGCCTAACCAAGCAAACCCGGAGACCTAAACCGTGCAAGGCGTCCTCGCGCTCGATCGGGTCACCGTCCGTGACGCGGATTTCAGCCGCGCCGCATTCGAGCGCTTCGCGCCGAACGGTTGCGTCTTCGAGCGCTGCGACTTCCGCGGCGAGCTGTTCGACGAGCGTCTGCAGACGCTCTTCGCGAGCAGAAGGCAAAGCATCTTCCGCGAATGCCGTTTCGATGGCGCCGATCTGCACGCCGTCCGACCCGGCCAGGCGCGGTTTGAGAAGTGCAATTTCGCTCGCACGAACATCGACGGTTGGATTTCCGCATGCGCGGAGTTCGTGAACTGCACATTCAGCGGGCCGATCCGCAACGTCACGTTCCACGGCAAGCCGTGGGGCCACGCGGCCGAGCGGATTGACCCGGTGCGAGGCACGAACGCGTTCAGCGGTAACGACTTCACGAAGGCTGACCTCATGGGCGTGCTGTTCGTGAATGGGATCGACGTGAAGGCACAGCTCTGGCCGAAGGGCGACACCTACGTTGTCCTCGATCGCATCCACCAGCGCGCCACCCGCGCGCGTGCGCTCATCCTGGACTGGAAGGACCACGAGTCGCGTAACGAAGCGCTCGCGATGCTCCAGCAGGTGGCCTTCGTCTTCATCCACCAGAACGGCATCGCGTCGCCACGCAGCGACGACCGCTGGCCGGCCACTCCTGAGAACCAGCGCAAGGTCTGGGAGACGCTCGAAGCAGTTCTCTAGCCGACCCGGTCGCTCCGCACGACGCGGCGGGTCGGACCACCTCTCGCTGGCGGCATCACATAGCCTCGGCGCGAATGGAAGCTGCCGTGAGAGCCGCTCCGTCGTATCGCGGCAACATCTGGCGTCTTTTCGCCGTGCAGGCGTTACTCATGTTCATCCTCTGGGTGCCGATCTGGGTGGTCTTCCTCCAGCGGAGAGGACTGAGCCTCACGCAGGTCGGCTTGCTCGAGGGTGTCGCCTGGACCATCACCGCGTTTCTCGAAGTGCCGACCGGCGCGATCGCGGACCGCTGGGGCCGCAAGGCATCCATCGCCGTGGGTGCGTCGCTCTACGCACTCGCGATGTTCCTCATCCTTGCGGAAGCGCTGTCGCCCGCGTTCCTGCTGGGCTACGCGCTCTGGAATTCATCCACGGCGTTCGTGAGCGGCGCGGACTCGGCCCTGCTCTACGACAGCCTCAAGGCTGATGGACGAGCGGCGGAGGCGGCGAAGCAGACCGGCCGCTCAGCCGCGATCAATCAAGCGTCCCAGGGCATCGCGTCGCTCGTGGGTGCGGCGATCGCCACGATCGACATCACCCTCTGCTTCACCATTTGCGGCTTCCTCGCGCTCGCGGCGGCCGCGCTCGTTCTGACGATCCAGGAGCCCCCGCGCACGTCGGAGGATGGCGACGATTACCTAGGCTACTGGAGAAACCTGAAGACCGCAGTGCGTATCGCAGCACGGCGGCCGGTGGTGCGCGCGCTGGTCCTCCTGGGCGCCGCGGTCGCCACCGTGCCCCTCGTCGTTTACTACGTCTTGCTGCAGCCGTATTCCGTCGGCGTCGGGCTGCCGCTTGCGGCGCTCGGCATCGTCGTGATCGGCGTGCAGCTCAGCAGCGTCGTTGCCTCGTGGCTGGCTTTTAAGACGGAGGACCACCTCGAGCTCGCGAGCGTGGTCGCCTTAGCGCTGGTCGTCTTCATCGCGGCGACCGCCCTCCTGGCGGCTCTTCCGTCGATTCCAGCACTCGCCCTCATGCTCGCCGTGGCGCTGGTTCCAGCGCTTCTGTCTCCGCTGCTGTCCGCGCGGCTCAACGACCTGATCCCCAGCCGCCAGCGCGCGACGATCCTGTCGCTGGGTGCGCTGCTCTTCGAGGTCGGGCTTGCGATCGCGATGCCGTTGATGCTTGCGTTCGCAGACCGGTTCGGTGCACCGGCTGCGGTCGGCCTTTCGTCGCTTGTCTTCGCCGTGACCGCCGTCCCGCTTGTGTTCGTCTGGCGCGTCGCCGAGCGCGGTCCAGCGTCAGTGGACACGCCTGGATAGCTCGCGGCCACTTCATCGCGGTATGCTCGTTGCGACGCGACGACGCGGATACCGAACGCGGGTTACCGCTGCAAGCGAACCGGAGATGGTGTGAGCCCGGTGGAGCGGCCACGCGATCGACCACCGCCGAGCGATTGGGGTAGGCCCCGTACAGCCGCTAACGAGCGCGCCGGTCAGGCTGACCGACGAAGCTGGGTGGAACCGCGAGATCACCTCTCGTCCCAGATGGACGGAGGTGATTTTGTTTGGAGGGCCAGCCATGGCCAAAGCCGAGCGCAAACCTGACCACGGCGACGAGATGCTTTACGCGCTGCGGCACTCGACCGCGCACGTGATGGCCGGCGCCGTCCTCGACTTGTTCCCAGGCGCGAAGTTCGGATTCGGGCCTCCGGTACGCGACGGCTTTTACTACGACTTCGATCTCCCGCGCCCGCTCACGCCGGACGACCTCGGGAAGATCGAGGCGAAGATGCGCGAGGTCATCCAACAGGACGCACCGTTCGAGCATCGCGACATGGCTGTGCCCGAGGCGCTCAAGTTCTTCGGCGAACGGAACCAGGACTACAAGGTCGACCAGATCAAGAAGCTCGCCGAGAAAGGCGCCGACGAGGACAGCGACGACGAGGTCGAGAACGGCAAGGTCAGCGTGTACCAGCACAACGGATTCGTCGACCTGTGCAAGGGACCACACGTCGAGCGGACGGGGAAGATCGGCCCGTTCAAGCTTCTCTCCATAGCCGGCGCGTACTGGCGTGGCAACGAGCGCAACCCGCAGCTCCAGCGCGTCTACGGCACGGTGTGGTCAGATCAGAAACAGCTTGACGATTACCTGAAGCGACTTCAGGAGATCGAGCGCCGCGACCATCGCGTCCTCGGCAAGGAGCTCGAACTCTTCCGCATCGACGAGGAGCTCGGCTCGGGTCTCGTTCTCTGGCTCCCCAACCTCTCGGTCGTCCGCGAAGAGCTCGAGAGCTGGTGGCGAAGGCTGCATCACGAGCGGGGCTACACGCTCGTGTACACGCCCCACATCGCGAGCGAGAAGATCTACCAGCGCTCGGGGCATCTCGAGAAGTACGGCGAGAACATGTACGGGCCGCTGCTGCTGGACGACGGGACCCAAAGGTTCTGGATCAAACCGATGAACTGCCCGGGGCACATCAAAGTCTTCCAGTCGAAGATCCACAGCTACCGTGATCTGCCGCTGCGCATCGGGGAGCTCGGCACGGTCTACCGGTACGAGCGCGGCGGCGCGCTCCACGGGATGCAGCGCGTGCGTGGCTTCACCCAGGACGACTCGCACATCTTCTGTTCGTGGGAACAGGCCCAGGAGGAGATCGGGAAGGTCTTCGAGCTCGACATGGCGCTTCTCAGCCTCTTCGGCTACACCGACCCGGTCATCTATCTGTCGACGCGTCCGGAGAAGCGCCTCGGCACCGACGAGATGTGGGACAAGGCCGAGAAGGCGCTGGCGGACGCGCTCGGCGTCCGCGAGGTCCCGTACAAGATCGACGAAGGCGGCGGCGTTTTCTATGCGCCGAAGATCGACATCAAGATGAAGGACGCGATCGGTCGCGAGTGGCAGGGCCCGACGATCCAAGTCGACCTCAACCTGCCCGAACGCTTCGACGTCACGTTCGTGAACGACAAGGGGGAGCGTGAGCGCGCGGTCATGATCCACCGGGTACTCTTCGGCAGCCTGGAGCGTTTTGTCGGCGGCCTCATCGAGCATTACGCCGGTAACTTCCCGCTGTGGCTCAACTGGGAGCAGGTCGCGGTCATCCCGGTCCGTGAATCGGCGCTGGACTACGCGCGCGACGTTGCCAAAAAGCTGAGCTTGGAAGACTTCCGCGTGCACCTCAACGAGCAGGCCGGCGATCTGCGCAACCGCGTCAAAGAAGCGCAGCATCGGAGAGCGAGCTACATGCTCGTCGTCGGAGATAAAGAGGCCGCGGCCGGGACCGTGTCCGTTCGCCGGCGCGGCTCCCGCGACGAGGAGCGGGGCGTCACGCTCGACGCGTTCGTCGATCGCATCAAGAAGGAGCGCGAAAGCAAGGCACTTCCGCCTGACTTCTCACAACACGAGCCAACGGCTGGGGACGCGATGGCATGAGCGTCCCGGCGCTTCGCGGCGCGAAGGTGACGCTGCGCCCGATGACCTTCGACGACATTCCGCACCTCATGAAGTGGGGGAGCGATCCCGACTTCCGCCACTACCAGTGGGGTCAGAAGCCCGGGAGGTTCGAGGAGAAGAATGCGCGCGCCTGGATCGAACGCATGTCGCGACCGGGCGAGTCTGCGTGCTGGGTCATCGAGCGCGACGCCCAGCCGATCGGTTTCGCGAACTACCGCGACTTCCATCCGAAGGGCAAGAGCGCTGAGATCGGCATCGGAATTGGCGAACCGGATCTCTGGGGCAAGCACTTCGGTCGCGATGCCCTCGAGACACTTCTGCGATACCTCTTCGGTGAGCTCGGCCTGCACCGCGTCGGCCTCGCGGTCGTGGGCTTCAACGACCGCGCCATCTCGATGTACAAGGCCGTCGGTTTCGAGGTCGAGGGGATCGAGCGCGACGGCGTCGGGATGGAGGACGGCTTCGTCGACGACGTGAAGATGGGGATCGTAAAGGGCCGTCCGCGCCCAGACTTCGACCCTCGACCGGTCACCCTGGAGGGCGATCATGTGAGGCTCGTTCCATTGCGAACGGAACACGCTGAGGCGCTGTTCGAGGCGGCCGACGAGGACGACATCTGGCTCTGGATGCAGCCCCGTCCGATGGGCCTTGCGGGGTACGAGCGCTACATCCGGTGGGCGCTCGACCAGCAGATCCTCGGAACACAGCTGCCGTTCGGGGTGATCCGCAAATCGGACGAGGTCCTGGTCGGCACGACGCGCTATGCACACATCGATCCGCCCAACCGCACGCTCGAGATCGGTTACACCCTGTACGGAAAGGGCGCGCGGCGAACACCGGTGAACACGGAGTGCAAGCTGCTACTCCTCCGTCACGCTTTCGAAACGCTCGGCGCCAACCGCGTGTGGCTGCAAACCGACAAACGGAACGAACCCTCACAAAGCGCGATCGCGCGCCTCGGTGCAGTAAGAGAGGGCGAGCTCCGCAACGAGCGCGTCCTGGCGGACGGCCGGCTTCGCACGAGCGTGATCTTCGGCATCACCAAAGATGAGTGGCCGAGCGTGCACAAACGCCTGCTTGATTACCTCGCGCGGTGATATGCTCGTTCGACTTGAAGTTCTTTCACGGGG
>Ga0207684_10002139_pt1 | contig 20238 bp, 18 predicted proteins | sample KBSK5501metaG_FD_184342 | JGI IMG/M metagenome (GOLD analysis project Ga0207684, IMG submission 184342) | Corn, switchgrass and miscanthus rhizosphere microbial communities from Kellogg Biological Station, Michigan, USA - KBS K5-50-1 metaG... | ecosystem: Host-associated > Plants > Roots >...
TATAGTCTTCGTCAAAAAGTCCGGGAGAGTGATGCGAGCCCTTTGTCGTCTTTTCGTATTTTTTTCGCTCTTCGCCTTCCTTCTTCATCCGGTCCCGGCGCTCTCGAGCGAGCGGCCCGTGTCGGGGGAGGAACAGGAAGGCGAGGGATTGCCCCCGGATCGTCCCATGGAGCGAGCGGCCTGGAACGCGCGGATCCGACGCGACGCGCGGGGGCAGGTTCTCGCCGAAAACCGGCTGCGCGCACTGGCAGAGGCCTGTCAGCTTCCCGTCGACTCCTCGATGCGGCCGCCCGCGCCGGCAAACGCCGGACGGCCTGCGCCGGCCGGAATTCAAAGCTTCGGTGGCCGCCGGTGGCAGGCGGTGGGCCCGAAGCCGGCCCAATCCATCGCGGGGTCGACGCAGCGATGGGGAATGGTCGCCGGACGGGTTTCCGCGATCGCGATCCATCCCTTCGACGAATCCACGCTCCTGATGGCGTCGGCCACCGGCGGCATCTGGAAGTCCACAGACGCGGGCGCGAATTGGCGGCCCGTCTCCGACGGAGCTCCGGCGCTGGCCACGAGCCATATCGCCTTTGCCCCTTCGAATCCTTCGATCGTCTACGCCGCGACGGGCGAGGTGGACACATCCGGCAGTGAGGCAGTTCCCAACCAATCCTTTGGGACCTATCTGGGCGCCGGACTCCTGCGCTCGGGAGATGGCGGCGAAACCTGGAGCCGCGTGGACCTGGACTTGCCGGGCAACGCCGTTCTCTCGAGGATCGTCGTGAGCCCGTCCGATCCGCAGACCGTTCTGGTCGGGATCTACCTCTATCAGGACATCGCCGCCAACGGTTTCCGTTCGGGCGGAGTCTTCCGCTCGACCGACGGCGGCGTGCACTTCGCTCAGACGTTCACGCACCGCATCAGCGACATGGCCCAGGATCCCGGAGATGCGCAGCGCGTCTACCTCGCGGCGGGCCGGTGCCCCGAATGTGCGGCGAGCGGCGTCTACGTCTCGACGGATTTCGGGCAGACCTGGTCTGCTTCGCTGATCCCTTCCACGCCCGGCGCGGGATTTACGCACCCCTCCGGACGCATCCGCATCGGCCTGACCCGCTCCGCCGGCGCCACGGTTCTCTACGCCTCTGTCATCGACGCCAACAACGAGCACACCAACGCCGGGATTTACCGCTCCGGCGATGGCGGGGCCACGTGGACGAAAAAGACTGCGGATCCAACGATGTGTCCCAAGCCCCCCGCCAACAACCAGTGCAGCTACGATCACTGGATCACGCCGGCCGCAGGCTCGGACAGCACCCTGTACTTCGGATCGATCGGCCTCTACAAATCCACCGACGGCGGCTCGACCTGGTCGAAATTCGTCGATCCCTACAACCGCGCCGGGAAAATAGTCCCGGTTCACCCGGATCAGCACTTCGGCGTTGTCTCCACCTCTGCGCCCGACACGATCTACTTCTGCACGGACGGCGGCCTCTACCGTTCCAGAGACGGCGGCCAGACGTTCGAGAACCTGAACACGACGCTCACGCTCGCCCAGTTCAATGGAGTCGCCCTGCATCCGACCAATCCCGATTTCGCCATCGGTGGCACGCAGGACAACGGCAACCTGCGCTACACCGGCTCTCCTCTTTGGACCGACCGGACGGGCGGAGACGGCGGATTCAACCTCATTCAGTCCGACAGCCCGAACGTGGTTCTCTCGGGGTTCTACTTCGCATTGATGACGTACTCGCACGACGGAGCGGACGGCTATGTCGACAGCACGCCGTGCAACACGCTGATGAACTGCTCGACCTCCGAGAACCTCGAGCCGATGGCGTTTTATCCGCCGGCGGTCGCGGCTCCCGCAGCGCCCGCCACGGTTTTCCTGGGAACCAACCGGATCTGGGCGAACCCGACCTTCGGGGCCGATGCCACGAAGTGGACGGCGCGGAGCCCTTCGACCTTTCTCACTGCCTCGGCCGATTTTCTGACGGCGCTCGCCGTCTCGGGCGATGGGTCCGGATCGATCTGGGCGGGCAGCGAGCTGGAAGGCGTCTTCTTCTCCTCCGACGGCGGCGCGACTTTTTCGGCCCGCAGCGCGGGGCTTCCCAACGGCATCGTCACCGCGGTCGTTCCCGCCACGCCCGACGGAACGAACGCCTACGTCACGTTCGGCGGGTTCCTGGGATCTCCTTCCCGGCACGTGTTCCGCACGAGGGACGCGGGCATGACCTGGACGAACATCTCAGGCGATCTGCCCGACGTTCCGATCACCGCGCTCGTCCTGGACCCGTCGGATCCCAACGATCTCTTCGTCGGAAGCGACGTTGGCGTGCTCCGATCAATCGACGGCGGGGCGAGCTGGGTCACCTTCAACGAGGGCCTCCCCAATGCCGGCGTGTACGCGCTCGCGTTTCACCGGTCCACGGGAGATCTCTGGGCCGCCACGTATGGCCGGGGGATGTTTCGCATCCTGGCCCCCTCGCTCGCGCCGGCGGCCGATTTCTCCGCCTCGCCGACGGGTCTTTTCGCGGGCAGCCCCGTTCTCTTCGTGGATGGCTCCGTCAATTCCCCGACCTCGTGGGCCTGGAACTTCGGTGATCCGGCCTCCGGCGCGGCCAACACTTCCACGTCGAAGAATCCCAGGCACACGTACGCGGCTCCGGGCGTCTACACCGTCACGTTGATCGCCGCCAACTCGGTCGGCTCGAATCAGATCACGCACACCGTGACGATCTCGGCCGGGGGGCCGTGCAAACGCTGCTCGCGCGTCACGCCGTTCCGTTGAGCCTGCCGGAGAGCGTAACAATTTATATATTGTTAGCTGTGGCTGCCGGCTATGGTTGCCGGTTCCCCTCGAAGCACTGATCCACGAAGGGTGCCGAGTAGCGGGTCACGGTCTCGGGCGGAATGTCGGCGCGGCGGATTTCGCGGAACTCGAAGCCGATCGAGCGGTCAGGCGCGACGGTCGCAAGCAGGTAACCGTAGATATTCGTCCGGGCGGTTTCTCCTTCCGCCACGGCCGCCGGCAAGGGATATCGGACCGCGCCCGTGGTGCCGATGATCCAGCCGGGCAGCACGCCTCCGTGGGCTCGCCAGTACGACGTGTCGAAAAGGTTGGCCATGTAGAAGTGGGAATGGCTGGAGAGCACGTACACTTTCTTTCCCGCCGCTTTCGCCTGCAACAGGTCCGCATAGACGCGGTGGCCGCTCAGCTCGGCCTGCGCGGTGTCGCTCATGCTGTGACCGGGGGCGCGGCTGTCGGGCAGCGACGCGTGCATGCCGACGACGATTGCCCGCACCGCCGGATCGGCCGTGTCCCTCTTGACGATCCGTTCGAACCAGCCGATCTGCTCCGCGTCGAACTGTTCGGGGCTCGCGTTATCGAGCGTCACGAAATCGACCCCGTTCTGGATCCAGTGGTAGTAGGTCTTCAGCCGGTGGTCCTTCGGGTCATCGGCGAGGCGCTGCCGAACGAGCGACGGTACCGTCAGCCAGTCGGCGAACTGAATCAAATAGTCGGCCCGAGTCTTCGGCGACACGAGCTCGTGATTGCCGATCGCGAGATACACGGGGATCGAACCGAAGGGCGAGAGCTGGCTCTCGATGAAGTCGTCCCAGGCTGTACGGAGGTAGTCGCTGATCGTCAGCGTGCGCGCGACGTCCCGGCGCGCGGCCACAAGATCCTGATCGAAGTCATAGATCGCGCGGAAATCCCCCAGGTGCCAGTAGAAGGAAGCTTCGGCCGCCCGGGCACCGGCCGCGACCGCCGGCATGACGACGTCTCCGCAGTTGCGGGAATCTCCGCCAACGACAAAGCGCCAGACCTCGCTTTCCTGAGCGACAGCTACCACCGCCGGGAGTATCAGGATCAGCCCTGCGAGAGCCCCGCGACGGCTTTTGCTCATCGTCAAACGATAGCAGGACGCCCGACACCTCAGCCAGGAGAGAGAGGTCGCTTCCCGGCCGCGTACTTCAAGACGCGCGCCTTCTCCAGCGTGACCAGGCCCTCCGTGACCATTTCATCCAGGATCGGGATCAGCCGGTCCACGTGCTCCGCGGAGTCGACGACCTCGATGACGATCGGAAGATCCTCGGAGAGGCGAAGTAGGTGCGCGGTATGGAGGACGCTGCGCGCCCCAAATCCGGCGATCCCCTGAAAGACGGTCGCTCCTGCGAAGCCCTCCTTGCGCAGTCGTTCCAGGAGCGCGTCGGTCAAGGGCCGGTGGTGCCACCGGTCCGACTCCCCGATGAAAATCCGGACGAGAACCTGCTCACCGTCGAGAACTCTCATGACTTCTCCTTTGCCCGCTCAGGCTCCGAGCCACCATCGGGCGAGCGCGAGCCCGGCCACTCCGGCGGCGAGGCATCCGACTACTGTTGCGCCGAGGTTGCAGGCGACCAGGCCCCAGGCCTCCTCGCGCACGTATTGGAGCGTTTCATAGTTGAAGGTCGAGTACGTCGTGAAGCCCCCCATCACTCCGGTCGTGAGCGCCACGCGAAGAACCGGCGCGATCCAGTTGGTGGTCAGAGCGACGTGCATGATCGCGCCGAGCAGGAAAGAGCCGATCAGATTGACGGCGAGCGTGCCATAGGGAAAGGCCGTTCCGAAGGCCGCGAGGAGCCAGCCCGACAGGAGATAACGCGCGCCTGTCCCGATACCGCCGCCCAGACAAATCCAGAGGAACCGGTTCATCGATCACCTCACCTGCCCGTCGAGTCTTCACCAAAAAAAAACTCCCACGACCACGTCTGTCGAAGGAGTCATTGGCCTCCTCGCGGAGGCGGTTGTGGCGGACTCCACCGCCCGGAACGCCTTCATAACAAAAGGGGGAGGGCCGGGCAAGACCGCGCACGGAGCTTGCAGAAAGGGCTGTGGGATGGCGACGAGGGACAAGGCTGAAAAAGCCGAAAAGGCCCCACAGGCCGAAAAGGCTGAGAAAGCCCCGAAAGCCGAAAAGGCCGGGACGGCCGAAAAGCCCGAGAAGGCCGCCGTCCGCCGATTGCGAGAGCGCGGGGACGTCGAGAAGGCGCTGGAACAGAGCGCTCCGGGCGAGCAGGAGCGCCGGCCGGATTCCCGGCGACCCAAGGTCTGGCTGATCGCGACGACGATCCTCGCGGTGCTCTTGGGGGCCTTCGAATGGCTCGTCGACACGGAGCGCGTCAAGCTGCCCGGCTCTCCCTTCGGCATCCTGCCGCGGGTTCCGCTCGCGCTTTTCCTGATCGCGGCCGCTCTCGTGATCGAGAGACTCGCGGAGACTTTCGGTGTCCGCCAAATCCCAAACCGGGTGTCGCGCTACAACCTGACACGGGTCCTTCGCCTGATCGTGGCGGTCTTGATCCTCGGCATCATTGGCGCGGTGATCTTCTCCAATCTCTACACAGGCCTGGTCTCACTCGGCGTCATCTCCCTGATCGTGGGGCTCGCGGTTCAGACACCGATGACCAGTTTCATCGGCTGGCTCTACATTCTCGTGCGGGCGCCCTACCGGGTCGGCGATCGGATCCAGATCGACGGTGCGACGGGGGACGTCATCGAGGTGTCGTACCTGGACACCACGCTCTGGGAATTCGGCGGGAAGTACCTCTCGACGGACCACCCGAGCGGTCGGATCATCAAGTTTCCCAACTCGAAGGCTCTCAGCACGACTGTCTACAACTACTCGTGGCCTCTGTTTCCTTACATCTGGAACGAGATTCGGTTCCAGATCGCCTACCAGAGCGATCTCGAGTTCGTCGAACGCGTCATGCGGGAGGTCGTCGAAGAGGAGCTCGGCTCCGAGATGATGAAGCACGTGCGGGTCTACCGGGATCTCCTCGCGCGGACTCCGGTCGATCGCTTGACCGTCCACGAGAAGCCGGTCGTCGTTTTCCGCGTCAGCGACAACACCTGGATCGAGGCGATCGTTCGCTACCTGGTCGACCCCAAGCGCACCGGGCGGGTCAAGACGACGTTGACGAAGAAGTTGCTCGCGAGACTGAACGCCGCGCCCGACAAGGTCATGTTCCCTAAGGCCGACAATCGTTGAAAGGGCGAGGAGGCTGTTTCTCCCGGGCGTCCACCGGATAGAATCCTTTTCAGGAAGGAGAGATTGCTATGAGGAAAAATCGCCGCTCGGTTCTGGCCGTGATGGCCGCTCTGTTGTTATTCGCATCCCTCGCGTCGGCAGCCGTCAAGGACTATCAGGTCACGGGCCCCGTTCTCGAGGTCAGCTCCGACAAGATCGTCGTCCAGAAAGGGAAGGACCGCTGGGAGATCGCTCGCGACGCCTCGACGAAGGGGGGAGACGTCAAGGTGGGAGACAAGGTGACCATCCACTATCGGATGACCGCCACCGAAGTTGAGGGCAAGCCCGCCAAGGCCGAATCGAAGTCCTCGAAGAAAAAGTAACCGTTCCCCGAAGGGGCCGAGCGCACTCTCGCGGCCCCTTTTTCTCAACGGCTGCCGCCCGTTCTGCAGAAATGGGCGCCGGCCGTTTTTTGTCGCAAAACAGGGCGGCAGGATGCTTGGCCGCGCCACTCCGCTTGCCCTGCGCCGGCCGGCTCTCCACCTAAACAACTGATGGGGCTCAGGGAACGATCTGTCTGCCAGGGGCCTCTAGCACCCGGAACGTTGCTTGCTATCTCCTGTATCGAACTTCGACAAGAAAGGGGTCCCGATGTACTTCAAGGCAAAGAACTCCCCTGTCAGTGACGTCGATCCGGTGACGTCCGAAGACGACGAAACGACGCGGCCGGTCTCGCTCGAGCTGATCGCCCGCCTGGCCGCCAAGGACCCGAGCGTGCAGCTGAAGGTCGGCGTCCTGGAGTGGAACTCGGATCTCCAGATCGGGGACGACGACAAGAAGCCGACGGGCTAAGCCGTCGCTTCCGCTTACTCGGGACCTGCGCCTCTCGGCGCACCGGCGATCGGCTCGCCCACTGGCCTCGACCGCGCGCCTGGTTCCTCGCTCGCTCTCGCTCCCGCGGCGCGCGCCTCCTCCCCTCTGGGAGACTACGCGCGCCGCGACCCGGACTGTTACCGGGCCGACGAAACAAGAAGGCCTTCGTCTTTAACTCGCTTAGCATTCTCGTCGCTGACGATCTTGAAAAGAGAGATGGTTTCCGGTGGCGAAGCCGGATCCCAAACGAGCGGGAACGACGTGTGATGTAGCCTTCCCTCCGTGCGAAGACTTCTCCTGTGGATGTCGTGTCTGGCCGTGTGCTCCGGTGTTGGTGCGCAACCGGCCGCGCCGCCGGCTCGACGTCCCGGCCCGGCAGCGCGCGGAGAGACGCTGCTGCCCAACGGCTGGCGGATCGCTCCGGCCGGGCGCGCTCTCTCAGTCGGCGATCTTCCCCTTTCCATGCTCGAGTCGCCCGACGGCCGGTACCTCGTTGTCGCCAACAACGGTTACCTCAAACCGTCTCTGACCGTCGTCGATTTGCAGAAGTCGTATGTGAGATCGAGATTCTCTCTGGACAACGCGTGGCTGGGCCTCGCCTGGCACCCGGACGGCAAGCGCCTCTACTGCTCCGGAGCCGCCGCCTTGACCGTGGCGGAGCTCCAGTTCACCAAGGGGCGGCTCACGGCCGGCAGGTCCTTTTCTCTGGGCAAGCCGGACAAGGAGACCTTTATCGGCGGCCTGGCCATCGCTCCGGACGGAAAACATCTCTATGCCGTGAACGTGCTCGGCCAGGCCCTTTACGCGCTCGACACGGAGAGCGGTCAGGTGGTCCGCACGGTCGCGCTCCCCACCGAGCCTTATACGCTGCTCGTCTCACCGGATGGAAAGACCCTGTTCGTCTCGCTCTGGGGAGGCGCGAAGGTTCTCTTCCATGACGCCGGGACGCTGGAGAAACTGGGAGAAGCCTCCGTCGGCGAGCACCCCAACGCGATGGTCCTCTCGCTCGACGGCGCGCGCCTCTTCGTTGCCTGCGCGAACACCAATTCGGTCTGGTCCGTCGACGTCGCCGCCCGGAAGGCCGCCGAGCAGATCTCGATCGCCCTCTATCCCAAAGTCCCGAATGGCTCGACCCCCAACGCCCTGGGCCTCTCGCCCGACGGAAAGCGGCTCCTGGTCGCGAATGCGGACAACAACACGGTTGCCGTCGTCGATGTCGCCGTTGCCGGCCAGAGCCGCGTGGCCGGCTTCGTTCCCACGGGCTGGTACCCGACGGCGGCTCAATTCACGAGCGACGGAAAGCGAATCCTCGTGTTGTCCGGCAAGGGTCTGACCTCGCAGCCGAATCCTCGCGGCCCGCAGCCCGGCATCCCCGCCGCCGACGGACAGTTCATCGGGGCGTTGCTCCAGGGATCGCTCTCCATCGTCCCGGCTCCGGACTCATCGGGCCTGGCCGCAATGACCAGGACCGTCTATCGACTGACTCCGCTGTCGGAAAAGACCGTGCTCGCTCCGCCGCGGGCTCCGGCCGGCTCCCCGATCCCCGCACGGGTCGGAGGACGATCTCCGATCCGCTATGTCTTCTATGTCATCCGCGAGAACCGCACTTACGATCAGATCCTCGGTGATCTGCCGGAAGGAAACGGCGATCCGAATCTCTGCCTGTTTGGGGAAGAGGTGACCCCCAACGCTCACGCGCTCGCCCGGCAGTTCGTCCTGCTGGATAACTTTTACGTGGACGCCGAAGTCTCCTACGACGGCCATGCGTTCTCGACCGGCGCCTATGCGACGGATGCCGTCGAGAAAATCTGGCCGATGAACTACGGGGGTCGAGGCGGGCGATACCTGTCCGAGGGGGGCGGCGCGATGCGCAACGCCTACGGGAATCTCGACGCGCCCGAGCAGGGCTATCTCTGGGACGCCTGCAACCGCGCGAAAGTCTCCGTCCGCAGCTACGGCGAGTTCGTCAATGCTCCGAAACAGGGGAGCGAAACACCCCCGACGGAACCTGAGGAGCGGGAGAAGAAGCTGGAAATGACAGGTCCCTTCCAGGCCTCCGTGCCCGGCCTGGAAGGACACATCTGTCCGGACTATCCGCCGTTCGAGCTCTCGATTCCCGACAACCGGCGAATCGACATCTGGCTGAAGGAATTTCGCCAGTTCGAACAGGACGGCAAGCTTCCCGCGCTCTCGGTCATCCGATTGGGCGGTGATCACACGAGCGGAGCGAAGGCGGGGTTTCCGACGCCACGCGCCATGATTGCCGAGAACGACCTGGCGCTCGGGCGCCTGGTCGAGGCGATCTCGAAGAGCCGCTATTGGAAGGAGTCCGCGATCTTCGTGCTCGAGGACGACGCGCAGAACGGACCCGACCACGTCGACGCGCACCGGTCGGTCGCGCTCGTCATTTCGCCTTATACGAAACGGCGCGCCGTCGACTCGACGCTCTACACGACCTCGGGGATGCTGCGCACGATGGAGTTGATTCTGGGCCTGCCCCCGATGAGCCAGTACGACGCCTCCGCGGCCCCGTTCTATAAAGCCTTCCAAACCAAAGCCGATCCCGTTCCGTTTGCTCATCTGGAGGCGCGGATCCCATTGGATGAGATGAACGATCCTGCCGCGCCCGCCGCGAAGGCTTCGGCCGCGATGAACCTGGACGAAGCCGACCGCGCTCCCGAGATCGCCTTGAACGAGATCCTCTGGAAGTCCGTGCGCGGCGAAGGCTCGCCGATGCCGCCTCCGGTCCACGCCGCCTTCGTTCGGCCGGTTGGAAGAAGTGACGAGTGACAGAGTGACGAGTGACGAGCGAAAGACAGCCTAACGACTTGTCACTTGTCACTCGTCACTTGTCACTCACGGATGCTTCAAGTATCGGAAACGGCGGTGGGCTTTCTCGCCGCGCGGGACGACGTCGTCATTCTTCAGGACGGAGATCGAACCGTCCACCTCGAGGACCGCGAGCCGAACGTCGTCCAGGTGCGCGATGCCATGCTCGCGCAGCGCCGCCATGAGGTCCTCCGTCGTCACTCCCTCTTTCTGGCAATGCGCCTCCTGGACCACGCCGCGATTGATGAGTAGCGTGGCGTGCCCCTTCAACACGTTCGAGACGACCCGGGAGCGGGGAGCGAGCCGACCGAGCACGAGATTCACGAGAAGCAGCACTGCCGCCGCGATCAGTCCTCCCAGGAGGCTGTTGTCGGGCCCGACCATCGCGTTCTGCACGGCGTTGGAGATCAGGAGAATCAAGACGAGATCGAAGGGGGTCATCTGGCCGACCTCGCGCTTGCCCGTCAGTCGCAGACCGGCGAGCACGAAGAAGTAGACGACGAGGCAGCGGACGAGGATCTGCGCGACGGGGGTACCGAGTTTCCACAAATCCGAGAAGCTCATGATTCGATCCGATTCTAATGATTTCCCGCCGGCCTGGTGGATTCCGAGCGCGCACGCCCAGACCATCTGGGGACGGCTGACGCGTCCGCGGCGGCTCCTGCAGTATCGGCGCGATGTCTTGGAGACTCCTGACGGCGACGATCTCGTCCTCGACTGGACGCCAGGCGATCCCGGCACGCCGATCGTGATCGCGCTCCACGGCCTGGAAGGCAGCTCCTACTCGGTCTACGTCCAGGGCCTCCTCGCGCTCGCTTCCAGCAAAGGCTGGCGCGGGGTCGCGATGAATTTCCGGTCGTGCGCCCGGGATCCGGCGCGGCGTTCGCGCATGCTGTGGAACCGCCGTCCGCGCCTCTACCATTCGGGCGATACCGGAGACCTGGACTTTCTCGTTCGCACGCTCGAGGCCCGAGAGCCGGGGACGCCGCTCGTCGTCTTCGGCGCCTCGCTCGGCGGCAACGTTCTCACCAAGTGGCTCGGCGAGAACCCGAAGCAGAGCGCCGTCATAGCCGGGGCCGCCGTCTCGACGCCGTTCGATCTTGCGGCGAGCGGCCGCCACATGGAGAAGGGACTCGGTCCCTGGTACACGGCTTCGTTTCTGACGACGCTGCGTCCCAAGGCCCTGGAGGCGGCCCGGCGCTTTCCGGAAGCGGCCGCACGGATCGACATCACTCGCACCCGAAAGGCCAGGACGTTTCGGGAATTCGATGACGCGGCCAATGCGCCCCTTCACGGATTCGCAGGCGCTGACGACTATTACACGCGGGCGAGCTCGCTTTCGTACCTGCAGGCGGTCCGCACGCCGCTCATTTGCGTCAGCGCGGAGGACGATCCGTTTCTTCCGCCGGACGCGCTCGAGCGCGCGCGGGCGGCCGCCTCACCCGCGGTCGAGTTCGTGACGCCTCCGCATGGCGGCCACATCGGCTTTGTAGGCGGCCCGCCCTGGAAACCGCGTTTCTGGGGCGAAGAGCGCGCGATGGCCCACTTCACCCGATACTTGTCCGCCTAAGCGGCGAAATCGCGGGGGTTTGAGGGCGGGAACGCCTTTTGCAAGGTTTTCCTGTGGAGGCCCCCTTATGCAGGAAGACCTCAATTGGAGCGAAACCGGCAAATTCGACGACGAGATCACGCTGCCTCTGCGCATCATCTGCGAGCGCAAGTCCGAAGCCGCCGGCGCGAATCTCAGGGAGGAGAAGAAGACGAAGGACGTTCGCGATCACCAACATAAGCATAAGGAAGTTCAGAAGCTCGTTCGCGCGTCCTAGACAGCTCCTGTTCGATCTCTAACGGTTCAGGAATCTCCTCTCACCATCGGGTTACGTAGATAGATCCCTCGCTGCGCTCGGGATGACAATGTCTCGGCTTCTCTACAAACCTAGAGCCCAGAGCCTCCTTGATCCATCTCACAGTAACAGTCGCTCGCGGCGCGCGTAGTCTCCCGAAGTCACCGAGGGATGAGGCGCGCGCCGCGACGGTCAGGCGCGCGGCTTGACGGCTTTTTCTTCTTCCTCTTCGGCCGTGAAGAATTCCGGCGTCGAGTCGGGATCCACGACGGCGCCGCGCGGGACCGTCATCCGTTCGGGAATCCTGGCATTCTTTCCGACGGTCGTGATCGAAGGGCCTTCGCTCGCTCGCCCGATCTGTCCGACGCGCGCCCCTTTGCCCACCCTCACGGACTTGTCGATCACGGAACGCTCGATTCGCGCCCCCGCCTCGATGGTCGTATCGGTCAGCACGACGGACTCCCGCACAACGGCGCGCGCCCCCACGGAGACGCCCGCCGAGAGGACGCTCTGTTCGATTCGGGCTCCCGGACCGATCACACAGCCGTCGGTGATCATGCTGTCGCGTACTTCCGCTCCCTCCCGAATCGAGACGGGCGGCCGTTCCTCGGATTGCGTGTGGATGATCCAGGACCGGTCGTTCAAGTCGAGCGGCGGCGGATCGGTGAGCAGTTCCATCTGTGTGCGCCAGTAGGCCTCGATCGTTCCGACATCGACCCAGTAGCCTTCGAACGGGTACGCATAGACTTTCATCTCCTCGGCGACCATCCGCGGGATGACGTCTTTGCCGAAATCGTGGGACGAGTCGCGGCGCTTCGAGTCCTCCGTGAGCATCTGCGCCAGCACGGCCAGCGGAAAGACGTAGATCCCCATGGATGCAAGAGTCCCGGGAGGCTCCTTGGGCTTCTCCACGAACTCGGTCACGCGGTTCTCGACGTCGGTCGCGAGGATCCCCATCCTCGTCGCCTCCTCGCGCGAGACGTTGAGCGTGGCGATGGTCACGTCCGCTCCCTTGGAAACGTGGTACTCGATCAGCGCCGAGTAATTCATCTTGTAGATGTGGTCGCCCGCGAGAACGAGCGCGAGATCGGGCGCGCCCCTCTCGACGAACGAGAGATTCTGGGCGATCGCGTCCGCCGTCCCCTTGTACCAGTCGTTGGCGAGGCGCCCGCGGTAGGGCTGGTAGACCTGCACCCCGCCCGTGAAGCCGCGGTCGAGGTCCCAGGGGCGGCCGGCGCCGATGTGCTCGATCAAGGAATGCGGTCGGTACTGCGTCAGAAGCATGATGTCGAAGACGCCGGAGTTGACGCAGTTGGACAGGGTGAAGTCGATGATCCGGTACTTGCCGGCGAAGGGAACTGCCGGCTTCGCGCGCTTGTCCGTGAGCACGCCCAGCCGCTGCCCCTCTCCTCCCGCCAGAATGACCGCTCGGGTCTTCATGCGTGCCGCCCGGCCCGGATGCGGCGGTAGAGCTCGTCATAGCGGCGCGCGGAGCGGTTCCAGGAGAAGTCGGAACGCATCCCGCGCTCGATCATCGGCTTCCATTCCACGGCGTGAGAGTACAACGGAAGAGCGCGCTCGAGCGCATGTCCGAGCGCTCCCGGATTGTATTCGTCGAACAGGATCCCGGTCCCGCCTCGCTCCCCGGCGTCGCGGATCGTGTCCGAGAGCCCTCCCGTGCGGCGGGCAATCGGGACCGCCCCGTAACGCATCGCGATCATCTGCGTCAGGCCGCACGGCTCGTAGCGCGAGGGAATCAAGAGCGCGTCGGAGCCCGCGTAGATGCGCCGAGCGTAGCGGCCGTCGAAGCGCAGCCGGACGCTCGCACTTGACGGGAACGCGACCTCGAGCGCGGCGAACTCCCGCTCGAGCCGGGGGTCGCCGGTGCCGAGCAGGACGAACTGCCCACCCAGCTCCAGCCAGCGAAGGATTCCCGGGCCGGCGATATCGAACCCTTTCTGGGAATCGAGCCGTGAGACGACCCCCAGCAGCGGCGCCGACGGATCCGGCGTCAGCCCCGCCTCTTTTTGCAGCGCGACTTTGTTGACGGCCCGTGTGTCGAGCGATGCCGCGCCGTAGGTCTGCGTGATCGCGGAGTCGGTTGCGGGATTCCAAACGTCCGTGTCGATGCCGTTCAAGATGCCGGTCAACCGCTCCCGCCGAGCGTAGAGGATGTGCTCGAGGCCGTTTCCGGCCAGCGAAGACTGAATCTCCCGTGCGTAGGTCGGGGAGACCGTCGAGAGGTGATCGGCCGTGACGAGCGCGGCCCCCAGAAGCGAATCGCGAAAGCGCTCGGGCAGGGCGAAGATGGCGTCGGCGCGCGGAAGGCCGTACTCGCCCAGGACGCGGCCGGCTCCCTCTCCCGCGTACGGCAGATTGTGGATGGTGAAGAGCGTCGCGACGTCGTGAAAGAAGGCATTGCTCCGGCCCGAGGTCCCCAGCCAGTAGACGGCCGCGCCGGCATGGTAGTCGTGAGCGTGGACGATGTCGGGCTTCCAGTCGAGCGCTTGAGTCGCCCAGAGAGCGGCGAGGGAGAAAAAGACGAACTTGGGGCCGTCCTCTTCGATGCCGTCTCCATAGATGTGCCGGTCTTTGGGGATCGGCGGGCCGGTGACGAGGTAGACCGGCACGCGATCGATCGATGTCTCGAAGATTTCCGCGTTCTGGTCGCCTCCGCCGCGCGGCACGGGGAACATCGTTCGCCACTTCGGCTCGAGGCCCGCCCAGTCGATCGCTCCGTAGCCGGGAATGGCGATGCGGACGTCGTGGCCGAACGTGGTGAGCGCCCGCGGGAGGGACCCCACGACATCGGCCAGGCCGCCCACCTTGACGAGCGGGGCCGCTTCGGCGGCGACGAAGAGAATCCGCATGCTTGACCGCCCCCCGCCAGACTATTTCAGCGGTTCGGCCGGTACCAGTAGCGATCGACCCAGTCGTTCCAGGCGCCACGCCCGCAAAGAAGGAGCCAGAGGGAGCGCGGCAGCATCGTGACGTAATGCCAATCTCCATACTCGTCGAACTTGCGCAGGGATGCGATCGCCTTGTGCGCCCGCAGGCGCACCAGCTTCTGCCCGCGGCGCCGCCCGAGCCGTTTCAAGGCCCATGGAAACGCGACGTCCTCGGCAAAGCGCATGTTCTCGTCGTAGCCTCCGACCGCTTCGAAATCCTCACGGCGGCAGAAGACGAGCCCGGTGTCTATGTTGGTCAGCCAGACGAGGGGGAGAATCAGGACGTAGGCGGCGACGATCCCGGCGGATGTCCGTTCGAGCCGGACTCCAGTGGCCCCCGCAACGACGCGGCCTGTTGCGAGCGCGTCGTCGATGGCGCGGAAGGTCTTCGGGTGGATTCGCGCGTCGGCGTCGACGAAACAGAGGATCTCGCCTCTGGCGGCCCGGGCTCCTCCATTGCGGGCCGCGGCGATGACGCGCTTCTCGACTCGGACAACCCGACAGCCGCGGGCCGCCGCGACGGCACCCGTGCCATCGGTGGACAGGTTGTCTGCGACGACGACTTCGATCGCGTCGGGCCGGCCGTAACTCGCGCGCGCGGCGTCGATCGTGTCGATCAAACGCGGCAGGTCCTTCTCCTCGTTGTAGGCCGGGACCACGACGGAAAAACGTGGGGTCGGGGGCTTCGCTGTCGCGCCGGCCTCGAATGTCACAGTCGTCTCCGGCATTCGATCGTGATCTTTTTGATCTCGCCCTCTCGGAAGACAGTGAGAACGTACTTGTGTCTTTCGAGCTGGAGAAGCCGCCGGACTCCGCGCAGGCCGACGTCCTTGGCCGGTTTTCCGTCCACCGCGAGGAGGACGTCGCCGGCGGTCAGTCCTGCTTGCGCGCCGGGCGACGCGGGAGAGACGCGGCGGATCAGAAAAGTGGAGAGATCGGGGCCCTGCGCGATGAGCGAGAGGCCGCTCGCGTCGTGGAGGAACGGCTCTTCGTAGCGGCGGTTCTTCTCCAGCCAGAGGCGGTTGTGCGCGAGGTCGAGCGTGACGCGAAAGCGCGCGAGAACGGCGCCTCCGATCAGACCCGCGTGCTTGCTGTCGGCAAGCAGTCCCCTGGCCGACCGAGACAGCTGGACGACCGGCTCGCGAAACGTGAACGGTCCCAGCTCGAGCCTTTCCGCCCGGAGCACCGCTTCCAGGTCACCGCCGCCGGTCGGTAAGCCCGTGTCGGGTGTGATCTTCTGCTGGCCCGCCAAAAGGCCATGTGAGGCGACGAAGGGAGAAAACAGGATCACGGCATTGTCGACGCCGGTGTCCATCAGGAACGAGCCGGGGATCGGCGGAATGCCCGCCAGCGCGAGAGCTCCCTCGACGTAAGGATACCCGGCTTCCACTTTCGCCCGAATCGCCGTGCCTCGTCCGGCGGAACGAGAGACCTTCGGATCCGACAAGGCGACGGTCGCACGGGCGTAGTCGAGCTCGACGACGAAGCTCTCGAAGAAAGGCGCGCCGAGAATACCGTCGACCCGGTGACCGAGCGCCGTTTGAAACGGATCGAGGTCGAAGCTCGATACGGACGAGAGAGTCGCGGACACCCCCGGGAAGGCAACGGTGATCCCCGGAAGCGGACGAGGCGAGCGGCTCTCGTCCGTTGGGCCTGCGGGGAAGTTCCCCGGCGCGGAGAGTCCCAGCCTCTCCGCGACTTTTTGCGAAAGCATCGAACCAGATGCGGTGTCGAGGAGGAACCAGACGTCGACGTCTTGAACCTTCCCCTTGACGAAGGCGAGTCCCTCCCCGGCGATCTCGACGGGGATGCCTCGGGCGGAATGACCTTTTTCGAAGTGGATCGGCGCGCGGAGGGCCGGCGTCGCGGAGGCCGCCGGCTTGTCCGGCGAAGGCGTCGCTCCGCCGGCGATCGCGGCGAGCAGCAGAATCGCGGAAGTCGTCATTTTCAGGTGGCGATCCTATTCTCCCGCGCCCTCGGGAACAGAGCGATGCGCCACTGGCGAGGCCAAAGACGCTGTGTCCGCGCCCGGCCGCTGTCATTCCGAGGAGCCCCTCCACTTCCTATGTCATCCCGAGCCCCTCCACGTTCATGTCATCCCGAGCGAAGCGAGGGATCTGCCATCGTGATCTCCTTCTCAGCCGATGTGTCTCTCGGGACAGCTACGCGAGGGATCTGCCCTCGTAACTCTCTCCTCGGCCGATGTCTCTCGGGGCAGGCTACGCGACGAGGAATCTGCTCGGTTCCGAGAGAACCGACGACCGACGAGAGCAGATTCCTCGCTTCGCTCGGAATGACAGATCGAGAGCCGGCTACGCTGCCTTCTTGGCGGGTTTGATCGCGGGCTTCTGAGCCGGCTGATAGGTGCTGCCGGTTTCGGCGAAGAGAAAAGAGAGCTCGTCGGTCAAGTCCTCGATGGTTTTCGAGACGGGGGTGTTGAACCCGCGCGAGTGACCGGCCTTGGTGTCGTAGTGAAGAAGGATCGGCCGCTTCGCCGTTTCCGATCCCGTCGACGCCTGAAGGAGGGCCGTCATCTTTCGGGCATGGAGAGGCGCGACGCGCGTGTCCGCGTCGCCCGTGATGAAGAGAACCGCGGGATAGCTCGTGCCCTTCCGGACGCGGTGATAGGGGGAGTACGCGTAGATGTACGAGAATTGATCCGGCTTCTCTGCCGAACCGTACTCCGGGACCCAGAAGCCGGCGACCAAGAACTTGTGATACCGAACCATGTCCAGAAGCGGGTAGGAGCAGACGACGGCCGCGAAGAGATCCGGACGCTGGGTGAGCGCCGCGCCCACGAGCAGCCCTCCGTTGGAGCCTCCGGAAATCGCCAGGCGTTGCGGTTTCGTGTAGCCCTTCGCGATCAGCCACTCTGCGGCGCCGATGAAGTCGTCGAAGACGTTCTGCTTCTTCTCCAGCATTCCGCTCTTGTGCCAGTCCTCGCCGAACTCGCCGCCTCCGCGCAGGTTGGGCAGCGCGAAGACTCCGCCGGCCTCGACCCAGAGCGCGGCGCGCGCGGAAAATGCCGGCGTCTGCGAGAGCGTGAAGCCTCCGTACCCGGTCAAGAGCGTCGGGTGCGAGCCGTCGAGCGCGAGCCCCTTGCGGTGGACGAGAAACATCGGGATCTTCGTCCCGTCCTTGGAGGCGTAGGAGACCTGCGAGACCTCGAACCGGACACTGTCGACCGGAATGTTCTCCCTGGCCCAGATGCTGCGGGTCCCTTTCGCGACGTCATAGCGGTAGATCGTCGTCGGCGTGACGAACGAGACAAACGTGAAAAAGCCTTCTCCTTGGTCCCATCGGCCGCGCATCCCCGAGAGCGTCCCGATGGCAGGAAACGAGATTTCGCCGGCGGGCTTTCCGTCCGCGTCGAAGATCCTCGTCTTCGCGAGCACGTTCTCGAGGTAGCGGACGAAGAGCTTGCCGCCGACCGCGGAGACGCCTGCGATCGGCACATCCCGCTCCGCGACGACCTCTTTCCAACTCTCTTTCTCGGGGTGAGCCAGATCGACCGCCAGGACGCGGCCCTTGGGCGCTTTCCAGTTGGTCTCCAAGTAGAGGTGGTCGCCGGCGAAGTTCGGCGAGAACCGGGCCTCGATGTCATTGACGATCGAGACGATCGGCCCGCCTTTGGCGAGGTCACGCACGTAGACCTCTGTCTTCGTGGCGGCGGACCCGTGCGAGACGAGGATTCCGAGGTAGCGGTCGTCGTCGGAAACGAAGGCTGAGATCCCCTTCTCGGGGCCGTACCCGTCGCCGAAGAGCTTCTCGTCCTTGGAGGAGTCCGACCCCATCGTGTGGATGTAGACGCGCGGTCCCTCCTTTTCGTGCCGGGAGAAATAGAGCGTCTTTCTGTCCTGGGTGACCGAGATGCCGGAGTAGCGCCCGCGGGGAAGGACGTCGGGCAGCTCCTTGCGGGAATCGACGTCCAGGAAATGGACGGTCACCTCATCCTCCCCTCCCTGCCGGATGCCGTACGCGATGAGCGTTCCATCGCGTGTCGTGTCCAGAAGCGAGACGGAAGCGGAGTGGTCCGAGGAAAGCGAGTGCGGATCGACCAGAACCTCTTCCTTTCCCGCGGCGCCGCGGCGAACGTAGAGAAGGGGAAGGTCCTGATCCGCTTTGCGGCGGGAGTAGAAATAACGCCCGGCCCGAGTCGAGGGAACGGTCACGGTATCGACTTTCAGGAGCTCGGCGAGACGTGCCGAGATCGCCTCGCGGCCGGGCAGGCTCTTGAAGAACGAGTCCGAATAGCGGTTCTGGGTGTCGATCCAGGCGCGCGTTTCCGGCGCGTTTTGATCCTCGAGCCAGCGGTAGGGGTCGTGAACCTCCACGCCGCCGCGCGTCTCGACGACATCCTCGACGCGGGTCTCGGGCGGCTGCGTGCTCTCGGGCGGCGCGGCGGAAATCGAAAACGAGACCGCGAGCGCGCTCAGGGCAGCGGGAACGAGCCTGCGTGCGATGGGCAAAATCATCGAGTGTCGCCTCTCTTAATTGTTTGAAGATGCGAGCATACAACCGCGTAAGGCCTGTTTTCATCGAGTCCCGAGTCCCGAGTCCCGAGTCCCGAGTCCCGCCTCGGATCACTGGATCGAGACGACGACTCCGTTCTCGAAGGTGACCGTCTTCCCAACGGAAGAGTAGATCCACTTCTCCCGGCGGGCCCCCGACTCCATCGTCTCGGATTGGATATCCGATGGGGAGCCCAGGAGCGCTCGCACCTGGTCCGGCGTCATGTTTTCCGTGACAGCGCCGCCGGAGCTGCCCTTGTCGGCTTCCGCCTGCGCGGACGACCGGGCCGAGTCGCGTTCAGCGCTCTTGCGCGAAGCATCCCGCGCCCGTTCGATCGGTGCCTTCCCATCAACCGCGCCCGGCTCGCTGCGAGTGAACAGCCCCGATTTGGTGAACACCCACCAGGCGACCACCAGCACGATCGCCAGCGCGAGAAGTCGTCCCAGGCTCATCTCTCTTGAATTCTACGCCCCATTTTCGAGGTCTCAGCAAGACCGCCGCGAGATCGACGGTTCTCGGGTGCCTGGCCGCGTCGCTCGCGCAGCGCGAAGCGACGTGTAAGAAAAAGGGCGGCCGAAGCCGCCCGAAAGCGAACACGTCCACACAGGAACGTCTAGCTTTTCGCCTTACTCGTCCGGTGGATCTCCGTCGCGAACATCTGACCGTTCTTATCGACGATGTCGAAGTGGACCGAGTCGCCCACCTTGAGGTCTTGAGCGGTCAGATTGTTCTTCCACTTGGTCGTGTCGTCCCAGTAGAGCGTAAAGGTGTCGCCCTTTTCGTTCTGGATCGACAGGGTTCTTGCGGAAGTATCGATGTTGGTGATCTTCCCCTCGTGAGGACGCTCGCCGGCGACGGCAACCGCGCTCACGAGGATGAAAGCGAGAGCCGCCAAAGATAGGGACAGTTTTCTCATAGCTAACCTCCACCCCTTTTTCCGCAAGAAACAGGCCAAAAAAGAGGCAGCGTCTCTTCGAGAGGACGATGATGCGAGAGCTGCGATTTTCGCAGCGCGCGCGTCTACGCGTTGTGCGTGTAGGTGGGAAGAATCGGCCGGCCGCTTGCCCAGACGTTCATTTCCTGCTCCGAAACGAGCACGTCCTTGAGCGTCAGCCGCGCGAGCACGCCGTCGATTGCCTCCTGGATCGTGCGCCAGACCGAGCGGATGGCGCAGTCTCCCATGTGTGTGCAGAGATTCGCCGCGCCCGTATGCGTGCCGCAGAAGTTCGCGTCGAAGAG
>Ga0207684_10002140_pt1 | contig 20229 bp, 18 predicted proteins | sample KBSK5501metaG_FD_184342 | JGI IMG/M metagenome (GOLD analysis project Ga0207684, IMG submission 184342) | Corn, switchgrass and miscanthus rhizosphere microbial communities from Kellogg Biological Station, Michigan, USA - KBS K5-50-1 metaG... | ecosystem: Host-associated > Plants > Roots >...
GACCGACCTGGCCCGCCGGATGGTCACCGAGTTCGGGATGAGCGACAAGCTCGGCCCGCTCTCGTTCGGGAAGCGCGACGAGCTCGTGTTCCTCGGCCGGGAGATCGGCGAGCAGCGGAACTACTCCGACGAGGTCGCAAAGCAGATCGACGAGGAAGTCCGGGCGATCATCGACAACGCCTACGAGCGGGCGATGGACGTCCTGGTCACCCACCGCGAGAAGCTGAACGCCCTCGCCGAGAAGCTGGTCGCCGAGGAGACGGTCGACTCGGATGGGTTCGAAGCGCTCTTCTCGGACCTGCCCCCGAAGCGGAATTCGCGTGAGACACCGCCGACGATCGTCGGGCCGAACCAGCCCACGCCCGGGGCGATGCCGGCCCCTACCCCCGCCCCGGCCTGATCCGGCGGCGGCCTCGAGCCCATACCGCGACCCCGGCGCACGCCGGGGTCGTTCGATTCCGAGCGGTGCCGCCGGGCGCCGAACGCGTACCAGCCGATACCATCGGGCGATGACGCCGCCGACCGCAACCGACCAGGCCTTCGAGGACTTCCTCGCGGCGCATGGCGAGGAGCGCATGGAATCGTACAAGGACCTGGTCCGCATCCCGAGCATCTCGGCACTCCCCGAGCACGCCGCCGACTGCCGTCGCGCCGCCGAGTGGATCGCAGCGGATCTCGGACGGATCGGGATGGAGCACGTCGAGGTCGCCGAGACCGGCGGTCATCCCGTCGTCTATGCCGACTGGCTCCACGCCGACGGCGCGCCGACTGTGCTCGTCTACTGCCACTACGACGTGCAGCCGGTCGATCCGCTCGACCTGTGGACGTCGCCCCCGTTCGAGCCGGTTGTCGACGGTGACCGGATCCTCGGCCGCGGCGTGGCCGACGACAAAGGCCAGCTCCACCTCCATCTCCGCGCGACCGAAGCATTGCTCGCGACCCGCGGGCGGCTCCCGGTGAACCTCAGGTTCGTGTTCGAGGGCGAGGAGGAGTCGAGCTCCGCGCACCTTGACTCATGGCTCCGCGACCATCGCGACCAGCTCGCGGCCGACTTCGCCGTGATCAGCGATACCGGATTCTTCGAGGGCAACATCCCCGCGATCACAATCGCCCTGCGGGGGATGATGTACGCCCAGATCGACGTGACCGGAACCGCGGTCGACCTCCACTCCGGGGCCTACGGCGGCACGGTCGAGAACCCGGCCAACGCTCTGGCCCGGATCATCGCCGGCCTGAACGACGATGATGGCCGAATCCTCGTCCCCGGCTTCTACGACGACGTCGTCGAGCTGACCGCCGCCGAGCGCAGAATGGTCCGCGACCTGCCGTTCGACGAAACGGCGTACCTGGCTCGTCTCGGGCTGCCGTCGCTCCATGGCGAACGCGGCTATTCGACCATCGAACGGCGCGGCGCCCGCCCGACCCTCGACGTCAACGGCATGTGGAGCGGCTTCCAGGGTGAGGGGAGCAAGACGATCATTCCGGCCCACGCCCACGCCAAGATCAGCTGCCGGCTCGTGACGGATCAGGATCCCGACCGGATCTTCGCGGCGTTCCGCGACCACGTGCTCGCCGGCGCGCCGCCCGGCGTTCGCGTCGACGTCCGGATGCTCGGTGGCGGACGGCCGAGCCACACGCCCATCGATCATCCCGCGACGCAGGCGGCTGCCCGGGCGATCGAGGCGACATTCGGCCGGGCGCCGGTCTACATCCGCGAGGGCGGTTCGATCCCGGTCTGCGCGACCTTCGAAGGAGCGCTCGACCTGCCTGTCGTGCTGCTCGGATTCAGCCCGCCGGACGATCACGCTCACGCCCCGAACGAGTGGATGGACCTCGGCAACTACGAGACGGCCATCAGGACGATCGCCCGGATGTGGGACGAGGTTGCCAGGGTCGGCGCGGCGGGTCTCGCCGGCCGCGGCGGGGCGGCGCAGGGCGCGGGGAGCGTGCGGACGTAGGACCTTCGGGTCATCTCGTCGCCGCTTTCGGAGGGCTGTCGGGCAGATATGCGGTGCTACGATGCACAACGACTTCGTTGACCGGGAGGACGAGCGAGCGTGACCGAAACCGCCGATCCCACGACTGCGCCACAGAGCTGGCGCCTCGACGCCGACACCGGGAGCATGGTGCCGCGCTCGGCGCTCGATGTCCTCGTCGACCTGAACGACAAGGTGACGTCGGGGCGAGTGGGTGAGTATCAAGCCGTCCCGCTCGGCTTCACCCCGATGGACAAGACGATCGGCACCGGGCTGCGGGCCGGCGAGCTGCTCCTGATCGGCGGGGCCCAGGGCACCGGCAAGACGACCATGGCCCTCCAGATGGCACGGAACGTCGCATCGGGCGGCCAGGCGAACGTCCTCTACATCTGCTTCGAACACGACGAGCAGTACCTCCTCAACCGCATGATCGCGATGGAGTCGGCCCTCGCCCACCTGCCCCACAAGACCGGCGCCATCAAGATCCAGGATGTCCGCAAGGAGATCCTCGGGACGTGGATGGCCGAGGGCGGCGGGGCGGCCCAGCTTGCGAGCAACCCGCGCCTTCGCCCGTCGCTCGACCGGATCGCCCGCTACGGCCAGAACCTGTTCCTGCTGCGCGGCTCGCAGACGGCCAGCACGGTCGAGAACATCCGCAAGCTCGTCCAGCAACACGCCAAGCTGAGCGGCGACCGGCGCCTCGTGGTCTTTGTCGACTATCTCCAGAAGGTGCCGCAGATCCCCGAGCCGAGCAGCGAGACCGAGAAGGTCACCTACGTCGTCAACGGGCTCAAGGACGTCGCCCTGTCCGAGGACGTCCCGATGATCGCGATCGTGGCCGCCGACAAGGAGGGCTTGAAGGCGTCGCGCCTCCGCAACTACCACCTCCGCGGATCGTCGGCGATCAACTACGAGGCCGACATCATCCTGATCCTCAACGAGAAGTACCACATCGTCGCCAAGGTCAACATCGAGTTCAACCCGTACCAGGCGCAGCGGTTCCGCGACTGGGTCGTGGTCTCGGTCGAGAAGAACCGCGGCGGCCAGGACAACGTCGACCTCGAATTCGAGAAGCACTTCGAGTTCTCGTGCTTCGACCCGAACGGCCGAACCGTGCAGGAAAAGCTGATCGAGGAACGTCTTTACAACGACTGAGGCGTGGCTCGCACGTCATGACGGCCCGGCCGGACGGCCGGGCCGTTTGATTCCCCTGACCGCGTGGGCGGGCCCTATCACGAACCGTCGGCGATTGTTTCCACATTCCGTCCACAACCGTCAACGTTTCGTGGACGGATGTGACCGAGGCCGGTCGAAGTTCGTGGATAAGCCCGTTGTGGCCGCGTACACCCCGACATATGGTTCGTCTTGCCCGAAGGGGCCTACGCAAACGGACAGGCGAGGCGAGGGGTGACCCGCGCAGCGCCGCCAGTCCGGTCGGACGAGCCGCAAGGCGCGTTCGTGCCGCGACCGCCGGTCCGGGAGTTGGCCGGCCGAGATCACATCAAGGCTCGTCGCTCCCACGATCGACACCGTTGGCGGTCGGTTCCTTCGGGCGTTTCCGTGCGCCCCGGCGGCACGGGCATGCCGAGTCGCCAAGCCGACGCCTTCCGGCCGTCCGGACGTCCGCAGGCTTCCGCCACCGCGGCTACACTCCGCCGATGGGCCACAGGCCGATCCCATGAGTCCCAGCGCGCTTGACTTCCCCCAGGTGGTCGAGGTCGTCGTCGAGATCCCCCGCGGCAGCCGCAACAAGTACGAATACGATGAGGCGGCCGACGTCTTTCGACTCGATCGGGTCCTCGCCTCGGCAGTCCACTACAACTTCGACTATGGCTTCATCAGCGAGACGCGGGCCGGCGACGGCGACCATACGGACGCGCTCCTTCTGATCGACGAGCCGACGTTTCCCGGCTGTCGGGTGTGGGCCCGCCCGATCGGCGGCCTCGAGATGCGGGATGACAAGGGCGAGGACTTCAAGGTCCTGTGCGTCGCCGTGGCCGATCCGCACCAGTCGCACGTGGAGGACCTCGATCAGGTCCGGCCGCATCGGCTGATCGAGATCGAGCATTTCTTCAACACGTACAAGATGCTCGAGGACAAGGAGACGGACGTCGTCGGCTGGCGCGACGCGGCCCGGGCGCGGGAGGTGCTCGTCGATGACCGGACGACCTGGCGGGCCGAGCGGACCGCGACGTCCGACCGCCGGGCTTGAGCGACGAACCACGACTGTTCGTCGCCGTCCCGATCAGCGAGCCGGCGCGAGCTGCGGTCGCCGCGGTGGTCGAGCGCATCCGGGCCGATGAGCCGGAGGGGCGCGGGGTCCGCTGGGTGCGGCTCGACGGCCTCCACATCACGCTTCGCTTCCTCGGGCCGACGGCCGAGTCGCGGGTCGCTGACGTGGCAGCGGCGGTCGCCGGTGCGGCGGACGGCGTTGCCCCATTCGCCATCCGGATCGCCGGCGCGGATGCCTTCCCGGCGACGGGCCGGCCTCGGACGCTGTGGCTCGACCTCGACCGCGGGACCGACGACCTGGCGGACCTCGCGGCGCGTCTCGACGATGCCCTCGCCGCCGCCGGCTGGGAACGCGACCGACGGCCATTCCGGGCGCACTTGACCCTCGCCCGGGCGGACGGCGTGCGAGCCGGACCGGCGACCGTGGCGGCGTTGCGGGCAGCAGCGGCGGAGCTGGCGATCGAATCTCCGATCGAGCGCGTCGTGCTGTTCGAGAGCATCACCGGCAGCGGTCGGGCGCGCTACGTCGGGCGCGCCGACGTCGCCCTCGGCTGACGTCGACCCGGTCGCAATACGGGCTCGGCCGTGCAGGCGCGGTCCCGGACCCGGCCGGAAACCTGGCCGGTGCTACCATTTCGCCTGTCCGAAGAGCGGACTCCGGGACGGACGCTAAGGAGCCCACTTTCACGTCGTGACAAAAGCTCAACGCGCACGGCTCGTCGTTGCCATGGGGCTCCTGAACCTCATCCTCGCGACCGTCGCGTTGACCGCGGGCCTGGTCGCGCCGGCTCGACCGAACGGCGACATCGCCGGCAACCTCGGCACCCCGGCCCCATCGCACGCGCCCACGTCGCCGCCGGCGAGCGAGCCGACGCCGACGGGCTCGACCGGCGCCAATCCTGAGCCGACCCCATCCGCCGTCGTCCCCTCGGTCGAGCCGTCCGTTGCACCGTCAGCCGAGCCCTCCGCATCGGCTGTCATTCCGACGGAACCTCCGGCCGTCGCGGTCATCCCCACGCCGACGCCCGGATCCACACGTCCGTCGCCGTCCCCGGCCGTCTCGACCGCGCGTCCAACCGCCCAACCGACACCCCGGCCGACGCCCACCGCCGCCGAGCCCGTCACCGGCAAGGCTCCGAAGCCACGCCCGCCTTGCCCCGGCGACGCGAGTGGGCCGCCCGGGCACCACAAGGTCCTCCCGCCGCCGGGCCGGCCCTGCACGCCGGGGACCACGCATGGAAAGGGCCACGGCAGCAACGGGATGGTCGTGGTGCTGCCCCTCGCCATCGGCGGTCTCGCGGCCACGATCCGGACGCGGTTGATGTCGAGCGCCGGCCGATTCGGTCGCGCGAATCGCGCGCGGCGCGATCGCCGGCGGGCTGGCGGCGTCAGGCTGGAGCCCTGATCCGGAACCGGAGGGGTAGACCAGCGGGCCGTCTCGGGGGGATCGAAACGGCCCGCTGGGCGGTCACCTGCCCGAGTGACCGGCCGGTCGCCGATGAAGGCGAACCCGCGGCCGATTGTTGGCCGTGATCGGCCCTTTGCACATCCCCCACCCGACGTAATCGGCGGCCCCCGAACAGGTCGGTCCGCCCGGGCGGTCCGGTCGATCGACGACGGGCGTCGGCTACCATGCATCGGATGCCCAAGCTTGCGTGCTGGTCGTGCGGGCGCCAGATCTACACCGTGGCGCCGCTCGAGTCGCTGTTCGCAGAAGAGCGACGCTGCCCGCGTTGTGGAGCGTTCCTGAATGCCGAACGGCGGGACCTCGACCGGCGGACGTACGTCCGGCGCCAGAATCGACCCGACGACCCTGGCCCGCAAACCGAAGGGGAGCGTCGCGCGGACGACCGACGCAAGGCTCGGCGGAGGAAGCCCGCGGGCTCCTGACCCGTCTCAGGTGGGGACGGCATCCTCGGGTCGGGGAGGCTCGACCAGCCGATAGCGGAGGGCGAACGCGACCGCCTCGAGCTTGGAGTGGACTCGCAGCTTGCCCATGATGTTCTGGACGTGCGTCCGCAGCGTGTTCGGGGCGATGAACAGGTGGTCGCAGATCTCGGGCGCCGACAGCCCCTCCGTCAGGGCGCGGAGGACCTCCAGCTCACGAGGCGTGAGCGGCTCGACGATCCGCCGCTCGTCGCCGCGCTCGCGGGCCAGGGCCACGCGCCGCGCGATCTCGACGATGACCGTGCGGGGCAGGAGCGTTTCCCCCGCGTACGCCGCTCGGACCGCCTGAACGACGTCTTCCGCCGCGCGATCCTTGGTCAGGTAGCCGTCGGCTCCCGCCTGGATCGATTCGAGGACGGTCTCATCGTCGGTCAGGGCGGTGACCATCACGATCCGGGCGGCCGGCCAGCGCGCCTTGATCGCCCTCGTCGCCTCGGCTCCCGTCCCGTCGGGGAGGTGATAGTCCATGAGCACGACGTCGAGGCGCTCGCGAGACATCGCCTTGGCGTCCGCGACCGTGCCGGCGATGCCGACGACCTCGATGTCAGGTTCGCGCGCGACCAGGGCCGACAGCGCGTCTGCCAGCAGACGGTGGTCCTCCACGAAGAGAACGCGAATCCGCTTCGGCCCGGAACTCACTCTGTCACCCCTGCAGCCTGCGTCCTCTCCAGGCGGCGCGTTCGTCGAGGATACCAGCGTCGGCGGGCGGGCTGACATACTCGCTCCGTGCAGCTCGCCTTCCTCGGTCTGGGGCAGATCGGTGGGTCGATCGCCCGTGCGGCGTCGGCCGCCGGGTTCGCGACCCGGATCTCGGCGTGGACGCCGACCGGGACAGGCCCGGCGGCGGCGGCGGAGGATGGGATCATCGCCTGCCCATCCGCCGGCGAGGCGATCAGGGGGGCCGATCTGGTCGTCCTGGCCGCGCCGCCGCTCGCCTGCCTGACCCTGCTCGACGACCTTGCCGGCCCCCTCGCCGCCGATCTTCGCCGCGATGTCGTGATCACCGACGTCGCGAGCACGAAAGCCGCGATCGTCGAGCGAGCGCGCGGTCACGGATTGCGCTTCGTCGGCGGACATCCGATGGCCGGGCGCGAGGTCGCGGGCTATCAGGCGGCCGATCCCGACATGCTGCGCGATCGACCCTGGGTGGTCGTCGCCGCCGAGCCGGCGGACGCGGCCGCCGATACACGGGTGATGGCCCTCGCCATGGCCTGCGGCGCCCGACCCGTATCGATGACCGCCCACGAGCACGATGCCGCGGTTGCCGCGATCAGCCACATGCCCCTCGTCCTGGCGGCGGCGCTGGTCGAATCGATGGCGGCCCTGCCCGACTGGTCGGCGGCTCGCGATCTCGCCGCCGGTGGCTGGGCGGGGATGACCCGTCTCGCGCGCGGCGATGCGTCGATGGGCGCGGGGATCCTCGCCACGAACGGGGTCGCCACCGCCGACCGGCTCCGGGCGCTCCGGGCGACGATCGACGACTGGCTCGTCGTGCTCGGGGACGGGCCGGCCGACCCCGCGGTCCTGCGCTCTCGCCTCGCGGCCGCTCGCGACATCGCCGTGGCGTCCGATCAGGGAACCGGGGCCCTCGTGGATTCGGGCGAGATCAAGCGTTGACGGGCGAGCTCGTCCTCGTCGTGCCGACGACGGCGGTCGTCGCGGAGCTCGGGGACGGCGAGGCCTGGCTCGGCATCCGGACCGCCGGCGAGGCCGATCTCGCCGCCGTCATCCGGCGCGAAGGCGCCTTCCGACTACGGGCCGACGTGGAGGGGGATCCGGCCTGGAAGCAGGTCATCCCGTATCCCGTCCTGCGCGATGGCGACGCCTGGTACCTGATGCGGCGGACGAGGGCGGGCAGCGACGCCCGACTCCACGATCGGTACTCGATCGGCGTCGGCGGTCATGTCAACCCCGCCGATGGCGGTCTCGATGGCGACCTGTCGGCCGCCCTCCGGCGCGAATGGCACGAGGAGCTCATCGTCGATTTCGTCCCGAGCTTCCGTTTCATCGGCCTGCTGAACGACGACACGACCCCGGTCGGACAGGTCCACCTGGGGCTCGTTTACGAGGGTGACGCGGCCGGTCGCCCGGTCGCGATCCGTGAGACCGACAAGCTGACCGGACGATTTGCCGGAACCGCCGAGGTTGCGGCGCTCGCCGACCACCTCGAGACGTGGAGCCGATTGGCCTTCGAGTTCATCGAGACCCTTGCCGCGCTACGATGACCGATGAGGTCGTTGTGAGACAGCAGGCGTCCGTGATGCAACCGGTCCGCGTGGTCGCGGCCCTGTTCCTGCTGCTCGGCCTCATCGGGCTGGCCGGCTCGGCCCAAGCCGCGGGCAAGACGGTCTACGTCCTGCCGACGACCGGGATCGTCGACGAGGGCATGGCCCACTATCTCGCCGACGGCATCGCTCAGGCGCAGCGGGACGGCGCCGCCGCCGTCGTGATCAAGCTGAACACGCCGGGCGGCGCGCTGTTCGCGACGAACGACATCGTCGGAACTCTTCTCGAAGCGAAGGTCCCGGTCATCGTCTGGGTCGCCCCGGCCGGCGGCTTTGCGGCCAGCGCGGGGACGTTCATCACCCTCGCCGCGAACATCGCGGTGATGGCACCGGGAACGAGCATCGGCGCGGCGTCGCCCGTGACCGGCGAAGGCGGCGACATCACGGGAACCGAAGGCGACAAGGTCCGCAACGACGCGATCGCCAAGATCACGTCGATCGCCCAGGCCCGCCACCGGAATGTCGAGTGGGCCGTCCAGGCCGTGTCGAGCGCGCGGTCCTCGCCCGCGACCGAGGCGGTTCAGCTCGGGGTCGTCGACGGCATGGCGGCCGACCTCGATGGCGTCCTGACGTTCGCGAGCGGTCGATCGGTCGAGGTCGGCGGTTCGCCGGTGACGCTCGATCTGACCGGGGCGACGACGACCGAGATCGACATGAGCCCGTTCCTCGCGTTCATCCGTCTCCTGTCGGATCCGACGATCGCGTTCCTCTTGTTCAGCGCCGGCTCGGCCGGCATCCTGGCCGAGCTGTGGAGCCCGAACTTCGTCACGGGCATCCTCGGCGCGCTGCTGCTGATCCTTGCGTTCATCGGGCTCGGCGCCCTGCCGCTCAACGTGGGCGGCGTCGTCCTGATCATCTTCGCGATGGTCCTGTTCGGGCTGGAGCTGACGGTGACGAGCCACGGTTTGCTGGGCTTCGGCGGCGTCGTCTGCTTCGCCTTGGGCGCCTCGGCCCTGTTCACCGCGCCCGTCGACCCGTTCGCGCCGCTGGTTCGGGTCGCCACGCCGGTGATCATCACCGCGACCGTGACCGCGTCGATCTTCTTTGCGCTCGTCGTCTGGGGCGCGCTCCAGAGTCGCGGCAAGCCGTCGGGTGGTACCGTCGGACCCGTCCTGGAGGAAGGCGGCACGGCCGTCGTCCGACGGCCGATCGAGCCGCTCGGTTCGATCTACGCAGCCGGAGAGGAATGGTCCGCCCGGTCCGCGGACGGACGGCCACTCGAGCGGGGCGTCACGGTCACAGTCGTCAGAATGGACGGCCTGGTCGCGGTCGTCGAACCCGCCGCGTCATCGCCAGCGGCGTCCTGATCGAACGGAGGTCACGTGGATATCCCGATCGTTGCGGCGACGGCCGCGTTCGTCATCGTCGTCGTCATCATCGTCGTGTATCTATCGGTCCGGGTGGTTCGCCAGGGCTACATGATGGTGGTCTACCGGCTGGGCCAGGCTCGCGCGGAGTGGATCCGCGGACCGGGCCTGAACTTCCTCGTTCCGTTCATCTGGGCCGCCAAGATCGTCGACGTCCGCGAGCAGTTCATCGAGGTTCCGAGCCAGACGACGATCACGAAGGACAACGCTCCGATCAACGTCGACTTCCTGATCTACTGGCGCATCAGCGACCCGCTGAAGAGCGTGGTCAACGTCACGAACTTCGCCGGGGCTCTCCAGGGCGTCGCAACGACCACGCTCCGCGCCGTGATCGGCGACATCCTCCTCGACGAGGTCCTCTCGAAGCGAGAGCAGATCAACGAGGTCCTGCGGGTCAAGCTCGACGAGGTCACCGAGCGGTGGGGCGGCAAGGTCACGACCGTGGAGATCCGCGAGATCACCCCGCCCCGCGACGTCCAGGAGGCGATGAACCGGCAGCTGTCCGCCGAGCGGACGCGGCGGGCGGTCATCACCGAATCCGAGGGCTCGCGCCAGGCGGCGATCAACGTCGCCGAGGGCCAGAAGCAGGCCGAGATCCTCAAGGCCGAAGGCGACCGGCAGGCGGCGATCCTGCGGGCCGAGGGATTCAGCGAGGCGCTGACCCGGATCTACGGTGCGGCCTCCGGCGTCGACGCCAAGACGATGGCCCTCCAGTACCTCGATGCGCTCAAGGCGCTCGGGGCGAGCCCATCGACCAAATTCGTCATCCCGACGGAATTCACCCGCCTCCTCGAGCCGATCCAGGGCTTCGTCGAGCGGGGCATGCGCAGTGAGGCCGGGCCGTCGGCGGGATGATCGGACGGGGCGCAACGAGGCTCCTTGCCGCGCCGCGGGTCGGGCCGGATGAGGCCGGCCTGAAGGATGCCGTCGACGCGCTCGGCGGCGAGGTCATCCGCCTTCGGTCTCGTGACGGCCTCAAACTGACTGCACGCTGGCTGCCGGCCGACCAAGGGCCCGTCGCCGGCGCCGATGATCCGGCCTGGCGACCGGATCCATACGAGGCCATCCTCCTCCTCCATGGCTGGACCGGGTCCGTCGCGCCCGACCTCGTCGAGCTCGGTCCGACCCTGCGCCGGACCGCCGGCGTGCTCGGGCTCGACTTCCGCGGTCACGGCGGGTCGGACGAGGCCCCGACGACCTTTGGGCTGCACGAGATCGAGGATGTCGCCGGTGCCCTCGACTGGTTCGCCGAGCGGGGGATCCGCCGGGTGGCCATGGTGGGCTCGTCGATGGGCGGCATCGTGGCGATCGCGTCGATCGTCGTCCTCGGCGACGGCTCGCTCGTCCAGGCCGACCTCGATCCGACCGCGCCCGCGGTGGCGGTGGAGGCGCCACGGCCGCGGATCGTTGCCGCCGTCGCCGAGTCGGTCGCGCCCGACCTCCGGATCCCCATCGCCAACCGGATCCGCCTGCCGATCGGGGGCATCCTCCGGCGGGCCTTGGCGGGCCGGATGTTCACGATCGCGAGCCGGCGCGTCGGCGATGACCTCCGGGCGACGGAGCCGGGCCGGATCGTCGGCCTGGTCGAGCCGGTCCCCCTCCTGCTCGTCCACGGCGGTGCCGATCGAACCGTCCGGCCGGCCGACGGGCGCCGGCTGGCGGCCCTCGCCGGGCCGTCCGCCGAGCACTGGGAGGTGCCCGGCGCCGAGCACGGCGAGGCTCGTCGCGCCGCCCCCGCGCAGTGGGACGAACGGGTGACCCGATTCCTCCGACAGGCATTCTTCGGAGCGCGGGAGGCGGTGCCTATAATCCACGCGTCGGGGGAGCCGACACTCGCTCCCGTGTCCGGGGGACCTGAAGGAGACTGATGGCGGCCAAGATCCTCGTCGTCGACGACGACCCGAATGTCCAGCGCCTGCTCCAGTACACCCTGAAGCAGGAGGGCTACGAGGTCGTCGTCGCGTCGGACGGCGCCGAAGGCTTTCGTCTGTGGGGCGCCGAGGCACCCGACCTGATCCTCCTCGACGTGATGCTGCCCAAGCTCGACGGTTACCAGGTCGCGACGAAGATCCGGACCGAGGAGGGCGCGTCCGGGCACGTCCCGATCATCATGCTGACGGCCGAGCGCGAGGTCGAGCAGAAGGTCCGCGGCCTCCGCGCCGGCGCCGACGACTACCTCATCAAGCCGTTCCACCCGGCCGAGCTGATGGCTCGCATCAAGAGCCTTCTCGCCCGGTTCGCGCCACACGAGACCCTCGTCGGGCGGCCGCCATTGGGGCGCGTCCTGGCGCTCTACGGGGCGAAAGGCGGGGTCGGGACGACGACGATCGCGATCAACGCCGCCATCGCCCTCCACCGCGAGCTCGGCCGAAAGGTCGCCCTCGTCGACGGCAACCTCCAGTTCGGCGACCATCGCGTCTTCCTCGACCTCGGCCTCGACAAGAAGTCGATCGTCGACATCGTCACGGCCCCGACGATCGACCAGGACCTGATCCGCCAAGTCATGGTCAAGCACGACTCGGGCGTGGACCTGCTCCTCGCGCCGCCCTCGCCCGAGTCGGCCGAACTCGTCACCCAGGACCACCTGCCGATCGTCATCGACCAGCTCCGCGGGCTCTACGACTACGTCCTGATCGACATCGACAAGCGCCTCGATGACATCAACCTCGGCATCCTCGAAGCGGCCGACACGATGTTCGTCGTGATGACCGCCGACCTGTCGTGCCTGAAGAACGTCCGCCTGGTCCTCGAGACGATCGGCCACCTCGGCTATGAGTCGAAGAAGGTCCAGCTCGTCCTCAACCGCTCGAACGCGTTCACCGGGATCAGCGTCAAGAACGCCGAGGGGGCGTTGAAGCGGACGATCGACCATCAGGTCGTCAACGAGTATCGCGGCGCGATCAGCGCCCTGAACTCGGGCGCACCCTTCATGTTCACCAAGGCGGATTCGCTGCTCGGGCGCTCGCTGCTCGACTTCGCCCGGGTCGTCGACAAGGCTCCGGTCCCGGCCACGGTGTCGGTCCTCGCTCGAGGCTGACCCCGGACCGCCGCCGGGCCAATTCTCGGCCGCAACGCGCAGACGCCCGGATCCGGGCGACCCTACGCCCGTCTCGCAGCGTCCGGCTGGTGATCCACCGTGCATGACCGGGTGAGCCGCCGGTGAGCGACGCCCGATAGGGTCGGGCGGTGCTGGCCACCCTCCTGTCATCCACGCTCGTCGGCCTCGACGGCCGGATCATCCGCGTCGAGGTCGACGTCGCCCCGGGACTGCCCGGGTTCACGATCGTCGGGCTGGCCGACGCGGCGCTCCAGGAGGCTCGCGAGCGAGTCCGCGGCGCGATTCGCAACGCCGGATTCAGCCATCCGCCGCGGCGGATCACCGTCAACCTGGCGCCGGCCGACCTGCGCAAGGCGGGTGCCTCGCTCGACCTGGCGATCGGAATGGGGATCCTGCTCGGCTCGGAGCAGGTGATCGCGGCCGCGGGCCGGATCGCCCTCGTCGGCGAGCTCTCGCTGGGTGGCGAGGTCTCGCCCGTGCCCGGGATCCTGCCAATGACCGCGGCGCTCCGTCGACGGGGGGTCGCCAGGCTCATCGTTCCGATCGATTCGGTCACCGAGGCCGAGCTCGTCGCGGGCATCGAGATCGTGGGCGTGGCGACACTCCGGGACGCGGCGGACGCCGTCCGACGTCGCCGACGCCGCTCGATCCGTCACCCGCCGCCGCGCGTCGAGCGAGCCGAACCCGACGGTCCAGATCATGCACGGCCAGGTGCCGAGTCCGGCATCACGCCGCCGGCCGATCCGACGCCGGATCTGGCCGAGGTCCGCGGTCAGCTGGAGGCGCGACGAGCGCTCGAGATCGCGATCGCCGGCGGCCATGGCCTGCTGCTCGTCGGTCCACCGGGCTCCGGCAAGACCCTCATCGCCCGCACGATCCGCGGCCTCCTTCCATCCCTCGACGACGCCCAGGCCCTCGCGGCGACGATCGTCGCGTCCGTGGCCGGCGAGGGCCCGATCCACGCCCTTCGTCGTCGCGCGCCGGTCCGGGCCCCGCACCACACGCTCTCCTACGCGGCGATGGTCGGCGGCGGGCCGCGGATGTCGCCCGGTGAGGTGACCCTTGCGGATCACGGCGTGCTCTTCCTCGACGAGCTGCCGGAGTTCGGGCGGGACGTCCTCGAGGCATTGCGGCAGCCGCTCGAGGACGGCTTCGTGTCGATCGCCAGGGTCGGCCGGGCGACGCGTTTTCCCGCCCGCTTCCTGCTGGTTGCCGCGATGAACCCGTGCCCGTGCGAGTGGAAAGTCCACCCGGGAAGCGATACTCGACGACGACTCGCGTGCGGGCGGCACCATTGTCGTCGGCCTCGTTGTGCACGGTCGCACGAACGAGGAGAGCAACGATTTCGTGCCGGTCTGCATCCGAGAGGCCAGCTTCCAACCGAGCCTGAAGTTGCTCGAGCAGGTCCACAGTCGCCGTTGGCATCGATTCGGTCGTTGATGTCGGGGAGGCCTCGCTGAGCATTCGTTCGACCGCGGCGCGATCGTGGTCTATTCGACTGAGTTCCGGGTCCAGAGCCGCGTCGGTCAACGACCCTCGGGCGGCAAGCCGGAGGAAGCCGAGCCGCTCGGCTGCAAGAGCATCGAGTCGGTGAGACAGAGTGATCGACTGCGCCGTGGCGATCGCCGCCGCTTCGTCGCGCTCGTGACGTCCATCGAGCTCGCCGAGGATGTCGCCCGGTGCGCGGAGGAAGTGTTCGACGTCTGTCCAGATCAACCGGTCGAGCTCGTGACCTTGGACGAGGCGGTTCGGGCAGCGTCCGTCGAACTGGCCGCGCTCAGCCCGCCGGCCGCCACAGCGGTACCACCAGGCCCCCTCGCGTCCTTGGGTCCCGCCGTAACGCATCCCGCAGAGACCGCAGGTGAGAACCCCGCGCAAGAGATACGTCCGGCTGGTGTTCTTCGGAATGAGTCGGTTGGCGGCGAGGGTGGCCTGCGCCGCCGCCCAGACGTCCTCTGTGACCAGTGGGTCGATGTTCGCCGAAATCAGCTCGCGGTCGCGCTTCTTGGTCCGTCGCCCGTACCATGATTCGCCCCGGTACAGGGGGTTCGTCACGAGGTTCCGGATCCGTCCGGATCGCCAGACCCCTTGCGTTCGCTCGTAGCGTTCCCCACGCCGCACCTCGCGGCCATCCCGTGCGTAGTGGGGTGGGATGCCGAGCGCGTTGAGCTCGGTGGCGATGCGACGGCAGCTCCATCGGTCACGGGCGAGCCGGTCGTAGATCAGGCGAACGACGTCAGCCGAAGACACTCCGTCTGCCAGCGGGCTCTCGTCGGGGACGAGGTGGGCGGTCTCGCGGACACCTTCGACCCGATAGCCGTAGGCGACGATCCCGCCGGTATAGAGGCCCTTGCGGGCCGTCCGGTTCAAGCCGTCGCCCGAGCGCCGTAGGAACTCCCGACGATAGTGGTCGGCGACTACTGCCTGGACGTCGTAGCCGAGCAGATCCTGCTCGCCCTCGACGATGCTTAGGAGCTTTGTCCCGCGTTCGTCGAGCCACCTTCGGCTCCGGAGGAGATCGACGGCGTCGCGTCCGAGCCGGTCGACCATGTAGACCCAGACCTCATCGACGAGGCCGGCCGCGATATCACGAACAAGGCGAGCGCCATCGGGACGGTCGACGAGCGGGATCATTCCGGAGACGCCGTCGTCAACGTAATGGTCGACGAGGGTCACGCCTGGTTCAGCCGCCAGCCGCCGCTCGATCGCCTCCGATTGACTCGCGATCGTGCCGCGCTGGGCTTGGTCTTCGGACGAAACCCGAAGGTAGGGCGCCACTCGGCGCGGCGCCGTCGGCTCGTTCGTCATCGGCTCGACGCTCCAGGGGCTGGCAGGGCCCGGGGCAGCCCGAGGGCGACCCGGAGGGCCGCGAGCATCGCCTCGCGGTCAGGAGACCATGTACGCTCGATCGAGAGCGGCTTTGCAAGTCGCGCGCGGCGAGCGGCCGAGCTTCGATGGCCGTCCAGTTCGCGGGTCGTCGAGTCACTACCGACCGAAACAGTGAGACGCGCACGGCAATAGACGCTGCGCTTGACGGGCGGTCGATCCATCGGCCAATCGTCTACCTCGGTCCGCGCAGGAAATAGCCCGCGGAATGGGCAGGTATATCGGCGGCTACTCGATCGGCCAGGGGAGGCCGTAGGCGTCCAAGGCGTCCCTGAGCGTCCGAACCTCGATCCGCGGCTCCAGTCGCCTGCAGAGCTCGCCCTGCGTCGGAGCGCGACCGAACTGGGTTCGCATCGCTCGGAACGTGGTCACGATCTGGTCACGCGTGACCGCGCGGGAACCTTTGGGGCGCCCGCGGGCGCGTCGAGTCGGCGGCCGCCCGGGATCAGGGTCGGCTTCCGGCAGGGCTCGCACCAGGCCCGCATAGGTCACGCGCGCACGGATGGAGTAGCCCGGGAACATCGACCCCGCCAGCAGGCCCTGCTCGTTGAGGTTCCGGTAGACGCTGGCCGCTCGCGGGCCGTCCCATTCCCAGCCGAGAGTCGCAAAGACGTCCTCGGCAGCGATCTCGGCCACGTCGGCATGGTGCATGCCGGGGTACTCCGAGAGACTGGCGAGGGCGGTCAGGAACGCCTCATCCTCGGCCGCGAGGTAGCCAGAGCGGATAGGGGGCCACAGCGACGCGAGCGATTCCTCGCGAAACCGCCTGGCCGTCGCTGGATATTCGATCGTGAAGCCCTCGGACTCGTAGGCGACCACCCCAATGGGAACGAGATCGCAGAGAACGCGGTCGAGGGTCAGCATCACCTCGTCGCGCTGATCGTCCGAGCGGTCGTCGAACGGCAGCCCCAGCTCGGCTGCCAACCTTCCCATGGTCAGAGGCACGGTCCTCGGGCGTTCGCGGAGGACCACCCGAAGGACGTTCTGAGCCCAGTCCAGATACCCGATCACGAGCGCGATTGTGGCAGAGGGTCTCGCTGGGACCGCAGCGACTCGAGGGGATGCCCGATGCGGCTAGGCTTGACCTCCGGCTGCTGCGCCGAGCCTCTCGGTCACAGCCCGATCGCGAACGCCACCTCTGGCCAAGTCACGTCGGTCTCGCCCTCGAGCCGGCGTAAATAGACCGACGTCACGGCCAAGCTGGAATGGTCGAGGAAGCTGCTCACCGCCTCGATCGATGCACCCGCGTCCCGCCGCAGCTTCGCCGCGCTATGGCGAAGGATGTGCAGCCCGGCAGGAGCCAGACCCGCCGCCCGGAGGTAGCGTCGGAAGCGGGTGTAGAACGTCGAGCCTGTGACGCCCCTCGGACTGGCCGCGGCTTGCCAGAGTGAAGCGGCTGGGTCCATGGACGCCAGGTCCAGCCCACCGTCCGCCAGGGTGGCGCACAGCGCGGCGTAGGCCGGTCGCGGCAGCTCTCGCCGGCCTCGTTTGTTACCTTTGCCGCGATAGCCGTAGAAGGCGGTCTCGCCCTCGAGGCTGATGTCGCCAGCGGTGAGGGCGATGACCTCCGAACGACGTCGGCCGGTCAGGATGAAGGTCAGGAGGATGGCCCGATCCCGTCGCCCGGCGACGGTGTCCGGGACGACGGCCAGCAACTGGCGGATCTGCTCCGCGCTCAGGCCCCGGGCGAGGGAGGGGACCGTCTTCGGCCGCTCGAGCGCGTCGCAAGGGTTTGCCGTGGCGATACCCATCCGGATCAGAAACCGGTAGTAGCTCGACAGGCAGGCGATCCGGGCGCCGACGGTCGCCGACGAAGGCTCCCGACCAGAGGCCCCGATCCCGTGAGCCCAGGCGAGAACGTGGGCTGGCGTCACCCGATCCGGCGAACCGATCCGGCTGAGGAAGGGCCAGATCATTCGCGAATAGCCCTCGACCGTCCGCCGCGAGCCGGAACGGCGGTGCTTCTCCGCCAGGAACGCCTGGACCGTCTGGGTCCAGGCCGGGACGTCCGGGTCGAGCTGGGCGGGGAGGAGCTGCGGCTTCATCGGCGATCTCCTGAGCGAACGTAGTTGACCGCATCAATCACTCAGAAGGCGCAGGAAGTCCACACGATGACGGAATGGTGTAGATGGTGCACTACCCCCAGCCGGCACGGGATTGCCGAGTGCCAACATCGGGACCTGGGATTGACGTCACTTCGTGGTACTCCCCAGGCAGCCTCGGCAAGCCGGCGAGTGTCTTCCTGCTCTGCGGCCAGTCCCTCGTCAACGCACGAGTTAGCTCGGTCGCAGGGCGCTCCTACGGCGCCCCTTGTCCGCCGGCCTTCGTCGCGCCCATAGTCCGCCCATCGTCGCATGCGGCGCAGAGGTGTCCTCGTGACCTTGGTCAACACCAACGGAATGGCGTTCCTCGGGCCGGGCTCAGAGTGGTTCTGGACGGCGCTCCAGTTCATCGCCCTAGCGATCACGTTCTACGCGATCTACCGCCAGCTCCGGGGACAGCGGGAGCAGATGCGGGAGAGCACGAAGCTTCTCCGCACTCAGGCCCACTACAACGCGTTGACGCTCCACCAGCGACCGGAGGAGATGGTGATCGGGATCGACGGCCTGGCACGGATCGTTCTCGATGGACTCGCGACGCCCGAAGCGCTGAGCGATGTCGCTTGGTTCAGGTTCAGTAACCACATGTTCCTGGGGTTCAACGCGTGGGAATACACGTACTACCAGCATCTCGACGATTCGATCCCGAAGGAACTGTGGGTGGGCACCGACGTCTTCTACCGGGACCTGGTCCACACGAAACCGGGCTGCGCCCGCTTCTGGTCGGAGAACCAGGCGTCGTTCGACGAGCCGTTCCGCTCGTACGTGGCCGCCGAGTTCGCCAAGACGCTTGTGCCGTCGGATGTGACGACCGCTCCCGGCTGACCAAGGCGCGTTCTTCGGCCAGAACGACCCCTGGTGGCCGGAGTGGCGACCCGGGCGCCAGCTGGATCCGAGCCCGGGCGGAACTCAGTCGCAAGAGCCATTGAGTGTGGGTACGCGCCGGGTGGCGACCCGAGGGCGGGTCGGCCCCCTCGCGTGGTCGCGCAGGTGGCTCGCCGCGCCGCGTTGTAGGCGTCCACGGCGGCCGGGTGAATGAACCTGGTCAGTGGTGATTTGGTGGCCGCACACGGCCGGCACCGCAGGCGAGCTCAGCCGACGAGCGGCGATGGTGAGGGGATCGATTCCGAACGTGGGGCAGGCGGGCACCAGACTTCCATCCGTCGCGTTGACGCCGGTCCCATCCGGCTCGTACGTTGGAGACCGCCTCCGGCCGCGCCGGGGAGCTGCAACGGAAGGAGGTATCACCCTTCATGCTTCACGCTCTCATCTCATTCCTCCTTCGCGACGAGGACGGCCAGGGCCTCGCGGAGTACGCGCTGATCCTTGCCCTCATCGCCATCGTCGCGATCATTGCTCTGATCTTCCTGGGCTCCCAGGTGAGCACGATCCTGAGCACGGTCGGCGGCTCGGTCTAGAGCCACGTCCCAACGTATGACGAGGACCGCCGCCGAGCCGGATGGCGGCGGGATCGCGTCTCCGCAGCCGGTGCTCCGGGTCGGCAGCTGGCGACCGGGGAGCGGCGGTCATCGGCCGCAGTTCGGGCCGGGTGACTCGTACACCAACCGTGCGTCGTAATGGACGAAGTAGACCCGCCACCACGGCACCGGCGATGAACGGCGCTGAAACGCCGCCTCGAGGTCCTCCGCATCGTCAGCGAACATGCCGAGGACCGCGAGGATCGCACGGGTAGCGTGACCGACATGCTGGTCGGCCTTCGACGCAACCGTCCGATCGATGAACCCATCTGGATCGGGCGTCCCGTCGGGTAGTCCGGGTGCGATCGCGAAGTACGCCCCGGGCTCTGGACTTGGGAGCACGGCCAGCTGGGCGTCGATGACCCAGGAAAGGTCGGTCCGGATATCGGTAAAACCCATCGGGTCGGGCGAGCCCGTCGCCAACGCGGCGCGAACGTCGGTCGCCAGATGCTCCGCATCGCCGTCCACGTCGCCACGCTTGTGTCGTGCGAGCCCGTCTACGTCATAGCGCAGGTTGATCACGATTTTGGCGCCGAGTGCGACCGAGTCCGGGCGCAACAGACCTTGGAGTGCGCGCTCCACGAGGTTGACTCGTGACACAGCCTTCTGCGCCTCGCTGCGATCCAAGTATCGGACCACTTCAAGTGCGATCGTCTCGCCATCGAGCTCAAAGAGGAAGTCTGGCGACCGCCCTCGCCCGAGCTCGGGACGCCGTACCCCGGTTACCAGGTGCCCTTGAGCGAGCAGAAACGCGAAGATCGGCTGAGCGGCACTCTGTTCCTGCACGGTCTGGCGACGTCGATCTGCTGACATCGCCCGAGGCTACGCCCGTCTGCCACGTCACGATGAGAACATCGCGTGGGATCGTCGGGGCCCGCCGGTGACCCGATTTACCGACTTC
>Ga0207684_10002141_pt1 | contig 20227 bp, 18 predicted proteins | sample KBSK5501metaG_FD_184342 | JGI IMG/M metagenome (GOLD analysis project Ga0207684, IMG submission 184342) | Corn, switchgrass and miscanthus rhizosphere microbial communities from Kellogg Biological Station, Michigan, USA - KBS K5-50-1 metaG... | ecosystem: Host-associated > Plants > Roots >...
GCGTGCCTGGCCCACCAGCGGGCGGGCATCCGGGAGATCCGGATCAGCTACGGCGGCGGCCATTACTACAACATGCAGCCACGCCAGTTCCGCCGCCACGCCCGCCCGAGGCGGCGCCAGCCACGGCTGCACCAGCGACGCGGTACCCTCATCCTCGACCTGCCCATAGCTGGGGAAGCGATCGTGCCCCAGCAGCCCTGGCCAACGGGACCGCACCGCTGACACGAAACACCCTGAGAGCGGCAAATGGGGATGCGGCCGGACTGGATCTGGCCGGATGATTCACCACGTGGAGCCACCGTGGCGGAAGATCGCTGCTCTTGCTGTGGGCGGCCTCACCGAAGTCATTGACTGCGTGACCGGGAATTGTCACGCCCGCGACGAGCAGGAAACGGGCGGTTGGTTCGATGCCTCGCGGCCTGCAGCGCAGGGTATTGGCCCGCTAGCGGGGCAGTGGGTCGAAGGTGGCGGGTCTTGTCGGAGGCCGCCTGACGACGGTGACGGCAGATGAGTGCGTCGGGTCGGGGTACCAGACGAGTCGATCTAGGTGTATGTCTGCCGCACAGTGTCGAGGGGTAGGCGACGTCCGGATCGTGCAAGATGGGATCATAAATTAGGCCGAAGCGCTCCCCGGATCCTGGTGCTGTGTGGAGGCATGTACAGAACCCTAAGGAGGACAGCCGACGGTGACCTCGTACTTCGAGGAAGTGCTCGCTAGTGAGGACCTGCGATTTCAGGCTGCACTGGCTAAGGCCAACGCGCTTTACCACCAAGGAACACGCGGCGCTCATTTCGAAGACGAAGTCCGCGCGATAATTCGGAACTTCCTTCCCGCAACGTATGTTTGCCAGGATGTCCTGTTGGCCCCAGCTGCTGATGCCACCAAGCAGCTTGATCTCGTGGTGCATTCAAGGTTGGTCCCACCGGTGTTCGAGCAAGGGCAGTTGCCGATCGAGCTGATCACCATTGCCGGAGAAATCAAGACCAGACTCAGGGACAAGAAGGAGATTCGCTTAACTGCCACGAAGCTCGCCGACGCCGCCGTGAGAAGTCCCCGCCGCGAGGCGATTCCGTTCTTCATCCTCGCCGGTTCGCTGAAGAAGGATCTCCAGGATCACGCCAGGTGGCTGGCCGAACTCGTAGCCTTTGTCACCAGCGCTTCTCCGCCCTGGCCGTTGTGGTCGGCGGCGTTCAGCTTCGACCAGCGCAGCCCGATATCGGCGCTGCGCGTCACCGTATCGTCTCCGATCCGGGCGGTGACCACGGCCGGAGACGTCCTGGAAGGTGTAGTGACGATACCCACAGAGCAGCTTTCCCCGTCAGCTGTGTGCTACCTGTGGATCTGGGCCGCCATCTACACGGCCGATACTGTCCACGGAATGGACTTCCGTTTCATGCGGGACGCTCTGCGGCACCTGTGCACCAAAGAGGAGGGGTTGGAGGTGTTGTTCCGGCCGGACGGCGATATTGGCGAGATGCTGCCCAGGCGAGTATCCCTTCTGCTGCCTGAGGACGAGGCGGCACGTACTATTTATGCGCCCGTTGAAAAGCCGGTGCTGGACTCCAGTGAATGCATCCCAGCCGTCGAGGATCTCCGGGAGACGAAAAGGGTTCATGGCGGCCGCAAGGTCGTGCTGATCACTTTGGGCTCGTGGGTTGACGAGCCGGATAGCTGGGATGAGTCCGCCTGGGGTGGCAGCGCTACGGCGACCCGTCGCGGCTACGGCTACTACTCCGGTATGACCCAAGAGGATCTGCTGAATGCCTGCCGCCTATTCTGGAGATTCAATCCTAAGTCGACGACCTGGAGCGGAATCGACTATGCGGTGGTCGCGCACGACGGGCGCACTCGGGCGGCTGTGCGGCTCGACGGGTTCATAGGCCCGTTCTGGGGGAGGCACGGATTCCGCGGGCACGTTGTCACCGATCCTGCCCTGGTACGGGAACTGGTGGGCCGCGAGGTGCCCAGGCGGCAGAACCCGATCACTACTATCGAACTGTGACCGGCAATGGGGCGGGTTGCCGCTACTTGGCATCTGTGGCCGCTCTTCGGCACATCCTCATGCTGCCGCGAACGTAGCAGACCGCCCGGGGCCCGCGCTGGGGAGACGTGATGGCAGCCACCCGGATCCGCCCGCCCGGCCCCGTGGATAGCGGCGCCGACCAGCTCCGGCGCCGCGTCCGCGCCACTGACGTCCCAGGGAAGCGCATCCGCCGCGCCGCCCCGCGCCTCGATTGCCAGCCTGACCGCATCGAGGCGGCTGGCCGTCCGCCCGACGAGCACGACCCGCGCCCCGGCGGTGGCGAGTGCGTGCGCGATGCCGGCCCCGATGCCGCTCCCCGCTCCGGTCACCAGCGCCCCGCGTCCCCGCAGGTGGATAAAGGTGACGGCCATGCGGGAATTCCCCCTGCGCCTGGCCCGGCTGGGCAAGCCGCCGGCTTGAAGGACGCATTGGCGGCCTGGCCACGGCGCTGATCCGCCCTGCGGTGGGTGCCTGCCGCGGCACCCGCAGAAGCGAAGCTCATGGATAACGCCTGGTTCCAGCTCACTCCAGCCGTCGTGTGCGCGGGAGCCCGGGTGCAGACTGGGCACTGACGCATTGTAGTTAGTCATGTGCAAGGCGTGATAGCGTCGTTGTCCAGGGAGTATGTCTATGACCACTTCTGGTGCCGATGACAGCGGCAGCGGTAAATTTGCCCGTCCCGGCGTCAGCGGCGCGGGAGGTTCCCTCACCTCATCAACCCTCGACCCTGCGGGCGCAGAGGCTATGGTTCCCGGCCCGCTGTCAGCCTGGGGCCGGGGCCGTGTCGCTTCCATCGGCGTGAGGTCCGTGGGCACGTATCAGCGCGATCAGCTCAGGGAGCAGGCGGTCGGGCAGATTCTGGTCAGCGGCCTGCCACAGGAGGAGCGCTTCGACCGGCTGACCCGACTGGCGCTGAACGTATTCGACGTTCCGATCTCGGCGATCACGCTGCTGGACACCGAGCGGGTGCGGACCGTCTCCGGCGCGGGCATGCCAGCCGGGGAGGGGCCGAGTGCGGAGACGTTCTACGAGACGACCGTGGCGCTTGAGCACATGGTCATCGTCGAGGACGCGCGGGGTGATGAGCGGTTCGCCGGGCTGTCGACCGTCGCGGGAGAGCCAGGCATCCGGTTCTACGCCGGATGTCCGATCACCGACGCCAACGGGATCGTGGTAGGCACATTCTGCCTATTTGCATTCGAACCGCGTACGCTCGATGAGCGCGAACAGGATCTGCTTATCGAGCTGGCATCCTGGGCACGTCAGGAGTTGATGGGCTCGGCCGACACCCGGCGGGCTCGTGAGGTGCAGCAGAAGCTGCTGCCAAGCCATCGGGCCGGTTTCGCCGGTTACGACGTCGCGGCGATCTGCCTTCCCTCATTGACGGTAGGTGGAGACTTCTACGACTACACGCTCGCCGACGGCCTGTTCAGGTTCTGCGTGGCGGACGTCATGGGCAAGGGCATCGGCGCGGCGATCATCACTGCCACGGTACGGGCCGCGATGCGGGCCGCGTCGGGGCGGTTCTTCCTGGACCGCCTTCCGGATGCCGCTTACAGTCCCGGCGAGGTCCTCACCATCACCAACAGGGCCATGCAGTACGACCTGGAGGACACCGGGTCGCTGGTAACCGTGTTCGCGGCCTCCATCGACGGGGCGTCCGGGACGGTGCGTTACGCGGATGCGGGTCACGGGCTCACCGTTCTCGCCCGCAACGACGGGTCGGTGCAGTGGCTGGAGTCGCTCGACCCGCCGCTCGGAATAGACGCCGGTACCGTCTGGGGCGATCAGGAGACCGAGTTGCGGCGCGGCGACACTCTGCTGAGCTTCAGTGACGGCCTGCTGGATGTGTACGGGGACAGCGGGGTGGAGCGGGACGAGATAGCTCGCCTGGTGCAGGACCAGCCGGAACCCCGCGACCTGACCGAGTACCTGCGTCAGCTGACCCGATGGGGAGCGCCGGGCGACGATGTCACGGCGCTCGCCGTGCGCCGCCGGGCGGGCACATGACGGCGCGCCTGGCGCTGATCCGGGCCACGGCGGTGCTGACCGCGGTGCTTGGCGTGAACTACATCGCCTGGCGCTGGCTGGACTCGGTCCGCTGGGCGGTGTGGTGGATAGCGGTACCCCTGGTCGTGGCCGAGACGTACAGCCTGATCGACTCCCTGCTGTTCGGGCTCACCGTATGGCGGCTGCGGCCGCGCGGGCAGCCACCGCCTCCCCCAGAAGACGCGACAGTCGACGTCTTCATCGCCACCTACAACGAGCCGGTCGACCTCGTCATGCACACGGCGCGGGCCGCGTCTCAGATCACTTACCCGCACCAGACGTGGATCCTGGACGACGGCAACCGGCCCGAGTTGCGGAAACAAGCCGAGGCTGAAGGCATCGGCTGGATCGCCCGGTCGCCCGACTGGATCGGCCGGCCACGGCATGCCAAGGCCGGCAACCTCAACAACGCGCTGCTGGCCACGAGGGGTGAATTCTTGCTCGTCCTCGACGCCGACCAGGTTCCGGAACCCAAGATCCTCGACCGGACGCTCGGCTACTTCCGCGACGAGTCGATGGCGATCGTCCAGACGCCGCAGGTGTTCACCAACGTGCCGGAGTCCGACCCGCTGGGCTGCAAGGCGCCGCTGTTCTACGGGCCGATCCAGCAGGGCAAGGACGGCTGGAACGCCGCCTTCTTCTGCGGCTCGAACGCAGTGCTCCGCCGCGACGCGCTGATGCGGCTCGGGATATCGGGCTACGTCCGTGCCGTCGAGGCCGGTGTTAACCGCGCGCTGCGCGCCGCCGACGCGGTGCTGGCCAAAGCCCGGTCCGAACTCGGCCCCGATCAAGCCCGGCTCGAAACGGCCCTGCGGCAGCTAGCCTCGGAGATCGCTCGGGCCCGTTCGGAACTGCGGCACGGCGGTGCCCTGGCCGAGGTCACCTACCAGTTCCAGCGCCGAGCCGAGGTCATCGCCCGGCAGCTTGTCGAGGAGGACGTGGCTGGCCTGGCCGCGGATCTGCTCGCCATCGAGGAACTCACCACCAGCGCCCGGCATGAGCCAGGCGGCCTGAGCATGCTCGATGACACAGCACTGCGAAAGCTGGCGCAGCGTGATTGGTCACCGCTGGGTGCGGTCGAATCGGTGCGCACATTGCTCAGCGCGATAGACGTTGACCGAGCCGACGAGGCCCAGGCGCTCATGCCCCTGGCGACGATCTCGGTGACCGAGGACATGGCCACCTGTATGCGCCTGCACGCGACGGGGTGGAAGACCGCTTACCACCACGAGACGCTCGTGCTGGGCCTCGCGCCCGATGACCTCGCCTCCATGCTGACTCAGCGGCTGCGCTGGGCACAGGGCACGATGCAGGTCATGTTCCAGGAGAACCCGCTGCTGGCGAAGGGACTGACGATTCCGCAGCGGCTCATGTACTGGGCCACCATGTGGTCCTATTTGTCAGGTTTTGCCACCGTGGTCTACCTGGCCGCACCGGTTATTTACCTGTTCACCGGGATCATACCGGTGCGGGCGTTTAGCGGCGCGTTCTTCATCCGCCTCATCCCGTTCCTGATCGTCAACCAGCTGCTGTTTTTCGTCGTCGGGCGTGGCATGCGGACATGGCGCGGACAACAGTACTCGCTGACCCTGTTCCCTGTGTGGATCAATGCGGTGACGTCGGCGTTCAACAGCGTTTACAACGGCCGGAGCCTGGCCTTCGTGGTCACGCCCAAAGCCCGCCCGGGCCACGCTGGGCGGCCATGGCGCCTGGTGAAGTACCAGCTGATCGCTGCGGCCCTGCTCACCGCCGGGATGGTCAGCGGAATCATCCGCGCCGCCGCCGGATATGCGGCCACGACAACCACCATCATCAACCTCATCTGGGCCCTGTTCGACCTGCTCATTTTGAGCGTGATCATCCCGGCCGTCCGCTACCCCGGCTACCAGCCAGCAAAGGATAATGAACAATGATGGAGTTTCCGACGCGGACACTCGACAACGGAGTCCAGGTCATCCGGCCCGTGCAGCGGCTGAACATGGTCGCCGCTCCCAGGCTCAGTGCCGCAGTGGAAAGCCTCATCACCGCAGGCCATGCCCGGATCGTCATCGATCTGAGCGGCATCGAGTTCATCGATTCCTCGGGGCTGGGCGCGTTGGTGTCCTGCCTGAAGAAGGCGCGCCAGGCGGGTGGGGACCTCCGCATCTCCGGCCCGACGGCGCACGTCCAGACCATCCTCAAGCTCACCAACCTCGACCGTGTGCTGCAACCGGTCCCGACCGCCGAGATCGCGGCCGCCGCGTTCTGACCTGGCCACGAGTCCACTATGTCCGAGCCGATGTGCCGAAGCCGACAGCTCACCGTCCCGGCGCGCCCGGAAAACATCGACGCGGTACATGACCTGATCGCGTCGCTGTGGGCACAGCGACCGGAACTTCCGGCCGAGAACCGGCTGCGTTTCGAGACAGCAGTTATCGAGGTTGCCAACAACATCGTCAAACATGCCACCGCTCGGTCGGCCGGCGTGCCCGAAGTCACCATCGAACTGACGCTGACCGCGACTGCTGACCGGGTTACCGCTCATTTCCGTGACGATGGCGGCCCCGCCGACATCGACCTGGCCGGATCGCGGATGCCCGATGTGATGGCCGAGTACGGCCGCGGTATCGCGCTCACCGGGGCGCTGGTCGACGAGGTCATCTACGAGCGATCAGGTTCAGCTAACATCTGGACTGTCACCTGCCAGCGGAGCGATCGGAGCCAGCCGTGACGCGGCGGAACCGCCGGTTCCGGGAGCCGGAAACGCGCCGCTTCTACAGGCCCGGCGATAATGGCGGGACCGAATCAGTGGGCAGCGGCAGGACTTTGCGGTGGGCAGGAATGCGGCCAGGCGAGATCGAGTAATCGAGCCCCACAGGCCTATCACCGCAGCTCCCAGGCGAAGCGGACTTTGGCGTCCCGCAGGTGTATCAGGGCTGGAGCCGGTAGCTGAGGTCGGCGGTGAGATCGGCGACGTCCATCTGGGCCTTCTGCAGGCGGCCAGAGTAGTCCCAGTTCATTGCCTGCCAGCGGGTGAACTGGTCGAGCACCCATATGCCGGACTGGCGGCTGCCATTGCCTGACTGGCCGTTCCCGCCGAACGGCAAGTGGGCTTCGGCCCCCGATGTGGAGTTATTGACGCTCACCATGCCGGCGCTGATCCCTCGCCGGAACTCGAAGGCCTCACGCGGGTCGTTGGTATAGATGGCGGACGAAAGACCGTAACCTGGCGCGTTTGCCAATGCGATCGCGTCCCGCATGTCCGTGTAGGTTGTGACGCCCACCACTGGGCCGAAAGTTTCCTGGCGGAACAAGGCATCGCGGGGCTGCACACCGTCAACAATCGTGGGGTGGTAGAAGAGCCCTGTCTCCGGATCCCCGATGAAGCCAGCCCGCGGATTGGTGGGACCGATCTTGCCTACCCCGCTCGAGCCGAGAACTTTGTGGTGGACCTGGATCCATCCCAGGTATTCCTCGAACCGGGTGGCGAACCTCTGGTCGAGCATCGGCCCGTAGAGCACATCCTGGGCTGGGTCACCGACCGGGGCAGCCGAGGTCGCCGCCGCGAACCGGGCGAGGAACTCGTCATGGATCGATTCGTGGACGATGATCGTGCCCAGTGACGTGCACCGCTGCCCCGCGGTGCCGAAGCCAGAGAACAATGCCCCTTCCACGGCCAGCTCGATGTCCGTGCTAGGCGTCACTACCATCGGGTTCTTGCCCCCGAGCTCCAGGCACGGCACCTGGAGGTGACGGCCCGCGAGTTCGCCGATGCGTACGCCCACCGCGGTCGACCCAGTGAACCCGATCTTGTCGATCGTGCCGCCCCGCAGCCCCTGCTCCAGGCCTCCGAAGGTCGCCGCCCCATCTGCGAACACGATGTTCAGCACGCCGTCGGGCAGCCCGGCGGCTTGGATCAGTTCGAACAGCGCCATGGCCGAGGCAGCCGCGTATTCGGCTGGCTTCCATACCACGGTGTTGCCGGTTACCAGCGCCGGGACGAGGTACCAGGACGGCACCGCGACCGGGAAGTTACCAGCCGTCACGATCGCTGCCGCCCCGACCGGGACCCGGAAGGTGAACAGCTGCTTGTCAGGCATTTCGCTCGGAACGGTCTGGCCGTAGAGGCGCCGCCCCTCGCCCAAGAAGAAATCGCAAGTGTCAATGATCTCCTGGACCTCGCCCAGCGCTTCACGGTAAGGCTTGCCCAGCTCACGGGTGACCAGGCGGGCCAGGGACTCCCTGTTGGCCTCGACGATGCGGCCAATCGCGGCGACCACCCGGCCGCGGACGGGCGCCGGGATCCCGGCCCACGACTGCTGCGCTCGCTTCGCCGCGGCGCACGCGGCGGCGAACGTGCTGGCGTCGGCGAGCTCGACCTCGGCGACCAGATCGGTGAGGCGGGACGGGTTGGGTGAACTGACCGTACCGGCCGGCGAACCCTCGGCTGGGCGGCCGTCGATGATCGAAACAAGAGTGCTAGCCATGCTCACCCTCTCCCTGGCGGTGGCTCATAGTTCTGGCCGAGACGACGGGGAGCCGGGCGAGGCACCGATCCAGTGCCTTGAGCCCACTGGCCAGGTCGTCTTCTGCAATGGTCAGCGCAGGGCGGAAGCGGATAGACGTTGAACCGCACGGCAGCAAAAGGACCTGCTCCTCGTCACGCAGGGCGGTAACCAGCGCGTCCCGCTCTTCGGCGCCCGGCAGGTCCAGAGCGCACATCAGCCCACGGCCCCGGACGTTCGACACAAGATCCGGATAGCGGCTGGCGAGCGCCTGCAGCTCCGCGAGGAACCAAGACCCAACAGCGGCCACCCGGTCCACCAGCCGGTCACGCTCGATAACTTCCAGCAGCCGGCGGCAGCGGACCATATCGGCAAGCCCGCCACCCCACGTCGAGTTAATGCGCCCGCTGACCGCGAACACGTTTCCGGGAACCTCGTCCACCCTGCGCCCGGCCATGATCCCGCCGAGCTGCACCTTCTTGCCGAATGCCACGATGTCCGGCGCCAGGCCAAGCTGCTGGTAGGCCCACGGCGTGCCAGTCAGCCCAACTCCAGTCTGTACTTCGTCGAGGACGAACAGTGCCTCGTTGTCCTGACACAGCCGCTGCATCGCCTGGAGGAATTCCGGGCGCATGTGATTGTCCCCGCCCTCACCCTGAATCGGCTCGGCGACGAAGCAGGCGATGTCGTCCGGGTGCTCGCGGAATGCCGCCTCAGCCTGGCGCAGCGCGCGCTGCTCACCCGCCACCACCTCCCGGAGATGCTCACCGAGAGGGAAGGTGATCGCTGGCACCTCGATGCGAGGCCAGTCGAACTTGGGAAAGCGGTCGGTCTTCACCGGGTCGGTGTTGGTGAGCGAGAGCGTGTACCCGCTGCGCCCATGGAACGCGCGGGTCAGATGGAGCACCTTGGTTCCGAGCTGCGGTGACCGGCCCCGCATCTCGTTGTGCCGGCTCTTCCAATCGAACGCGCACTTGAGCGCGTTCTCCACAGCGAGCGCGCCGCCCTCGATAAAGAACAGGTGGGGCAGCGCCGGATCGCCGAGCACCCGGGCGAAGGTGTCCACGAAATCTGCGTAGTGCGCCGTATAGATGTCAGGATTCGTGGGCTTGTTCGCGGCGGCCTCGGCGAGCATGCCCAAGAAGGCTTGATCGCCAACGACGTCCGGCGGGTTGATGCCCAGCGGGGCGGACGCAAAAAAGGAGTACAGGTCAAGGTAACGCTTGCCGCCACGAGCGTCAGCGATCCAGGAGCCATGGCTGCGGGGCAGGTCCAGGATGAGATGGAACCCGTCGGTCAGCACATGGCGCGCCAAGCGCTCCCGGACATCGTCGTACGCCATGGACGCCCCCAAGAGACCAGTCACCGCAACAACTCCTGCAATCTGCAGGCTAAGGCGCAGAATCTTCTTCTTCAAACCCTGAGCGGAAGGAACTTTCCAGCCGGGCCGGTGCAGGCCTGCGCGGGGTCGATGCCAGGTACCTTGCGGGTACATCATCGGCCCTTGCACGCCAGGTGGTCGGCTTGGCCGCAGTGGCCGGGATGGCGGTGGATGACGAGCTGCTGGAGGAGGCGTGGCTGGCCGACCTGGTGACCTGGTGACCTGGTGACCATTGGCCGCGCCAGCTTGTCCGGCTCAGCCCGCCGGCCAGCCGCCGTGAGTTCAGCTGCTCGAGGGCGGCGGCAGGTCCAGGGCCCGGCGGATGATTCTTACCTGGGCCTCAACGGCGGCGTCGGCGGCGCGGTGCCGGCCGGTAAAAGACCGTAGCGCGGTGATCGAGTCCGAGCGCGCCTGCCGGCCGGTTAGCTCGGCCCGGTTCTGGTTGGCCCGGATCAGCGCGCGGGCCATGCCGGCGATCCTGGGCGAGAACGGGATCTTGGCCAGGCGCTGGTCAAACCAGCGTTCCGTCGCCGCTTCCGCACGCAGGTCCCGCTCGGCCACGGCCAGGTCGGTGCGTTCGTGGCCGGTGAAACCGTCCACCTCGGAATCCAGGCGGTGGTTGGCGGGAACCGCAATCGCCAGATACCTGCTGGCCAGCGCCTTCACATTCTTGCCGGACACGGCTGGTCGGCCGGTGGGCGGTGAAGGCGCCGGACCGGATGGTCCCGGCGCCCTGCCCGTGGCGGAGCTGCCAGCCAGGATCATCAAGAACGTCACCGCAAGAACGCTCCCGGTTCTGGCCACCCACGGCCGCCCAGCTCCCGTCGACGTCACGCTGATAGCATCCGCCTCCCGCCGACCCGGGCTCGCCAGCCCCTCAGGTGTCAGATGTCGTGCCATCGGCCCGGTACCCCCTTGGAGCACGGCACGCCGGGCGGCCCGGTTCAATGCACACCGGATCCCGGCAACGTCCGGTTGAACCATCCCGCTACGCCGGACGTCCCCTTATGGCGGTCAACTCCACCGGATCGGTGATGCTGCTGGGCGTTCGGCCTCACTGGGCGTCGAACTAACGCTGGCGGCTGGACGGGCCGCCGGCGACCAGCCCGTGTGGGGAATCACCGCGGGGGGTTACGCGGTCGCGGCCCGGTCACCTAGCAGGCGGTCCAGGAACTCGGCGACCGCGCTCTCGCCGGCGCTGAGCGCGGCGGCAGGGTCATCAGCGCGCGCGATCATCAGGGTCACCTCATTGGTGGCGGCCAGCACGATGTGAGCGAACGTGTCTACGTGACGTCGCTCAATGCTGCCTGCCTCGGCGGCGTACGTGAGGGCGGCTCTGATTGCCCCCAGGGTGTTCTGTTCGTCAAGCTCCCGCCACCGCTGCCAGCCCAGCACCGCCGGCGCGTCGATCAGCACGGTCTGCTGGACGACCGGGTCGCCGGCCAGCCGGATCCATGCGAGGCAGCCGGCCCGCAGCGCGGCGACCGGGTCTGGGGCATCCCGCTCCGCGTCCGCCACTTGCTGGCCGACCCGGGTGGCGACCTCCTCCAGGACCGCCCAGAACAAGGCGTCCTTGCCCGGGAAGTGGTGGTAGAGCGAGCCGCGGCTGGCTCCCGAGTCGGCCAGCACGGCCTCGATCGTCGTGCCGTCGTAGCCGTGGGCGGCGAACAGTCGTGTCGCGACGTCGATCAGATGCGCCCGGGTGGCCTGGCCCCGCTCGACATTCTTGTTCATCTGCCTCCCCGGCACGATTGACAGACCGACCGCCGGTCTGGAAGAGTTAGACTACCGGTCGGTCTCTCGGGCCACTGTACTCGGGCGGTCGCCAACGAGGGGAGAAACCCATGCCCACCGTGCTGGAACGCCTCGACAGCCACCGTAGCCAGGTGCACACTCGGTCGGGTTCCGCCAGCTACATCGACACCGGCGGCCCGGGGCGCGCGGCGCTGTTCGTCCACGGCGTAGGCACCAGCAGCTACCTGTGGCGGCACGTGATCGGCCAGCTCGACGGCCAGCGCCGCTGCGTGGCCGTCGACCTGCCGCTGCACGGGCACACTCCCGCGGCCGCCGACCAGGATTTCACGCTGCCGGGCCTGGCCCGCTTCCTCGCCGACTTCTGCGACGCGCTCGAACTGACCGACATCGACCTCATCGCGAACGACACCGGCGGCGCGATCGCCCAGGTGTTCGCCGTCGGCCAGCCCGAGCGGCTGCACACCCTGACCCTGACCAACTGCGAGGCACACAACAACGTGCCGCCCAAGGCGCTCCTGCCCGTGGTCCTGCTCGCCCGCACGGGCCTGCCCCTCTGGCGGCTCGGCCCACGGCTGGCCCGCAACATCCCGCGAGCCAGGAAGCTCACGTACGGCGGCGGTTACCAGAACGTCGCCAGCCTGCCAGAAGACATCGTGCGCGCCTGGCTGGACCCGCTGCTCGGCACTGCGGAATCGGCCCGCCAGTACCAGCGCCTGTTCGCGTCACTACGCGCCCGGGACCTGCTGGCGGTCGAGCCCGCGCTGGCCCGCCTGCAGGTTCCGACCCTCATCGTCTGGGGCACCGGCGACAAGATCTTCCGCCGCAAGTGGGCCTACTGGCTGCGCGACACCATCCCCGGCGCCACCGACGTCATCGAGATCGACGGCGCCCGCCTGTTCTTCCCCGACGAGCGGGCCACCGAACTCACCGAAGCACTGCGCCGCCACTGGGACACCCACCCGTGACATCCGGCTGAGCTACAGGCCGCCGGGAACGACGATCGTCGGTCGAGGCCCGGCTACCGTCAACCCTCGGCTGGCTCCAGAACAAGATCGACCGGCGCATCGACCGGCGGCGGCACGCTCGTCTCGGCACTGATCGCCAACCGCCTGCCCGGCGAACTCCACCTGTTCGTCAACCCGACCGTGAGCGCGCGGGCCTGCTCGTGTTCGGGACAGACTCCCGCCTGATGGCATCTCGCTTGTTCCTTCAAGAGGCGGCTGGCCGCCATGTTCAGGAGCGCTTCGGTTCGAAACGCAATGCGGTGATCCCGCAGTCGAACGGTTGAGCGGTGACGAGGCGAAGCGCCCAGGGACCGAGCCTTTCATCCTGATCTTTGGCGTGGCTCGGCAAATCGGCTGATCACGGGCGGCGTGTCAGCTTGGGATATGGCGAAGCCCCTGGCCGAGGAGGCGATCGACCAAGATCCGCATCCGCCGCCGAGGGGCTTCCATGCTTTTCTACCCTGCCGCGCTGCCGTTGTCTTCCAAGACCGGACAGCTCGCCAAGGCCGTGCACGTCCTTCAAGCCCGCGAGATCGCAGTGAATGAAAAGGGCCTCACTGTGCGGTCATGGCCGGGTTGAGCCGTACGAGCCGCACCGGGTTTGTCTCGTCGAGTTCGGCAACGGCTTCTCGTGACTTCACGAAGTCTGAAAATGAACGATAGCCGAGAGCCCGCTCGCTAAATGACGGGTCCATGCGCCTCATCTGGCTCTTCACCGTGGAGCTATGCAGCCAGTCCGCGTCATCCTTTTCCTGGCCGAGTCGCAGCGCCCGTTCAAGGAGCCTGGTCGCCAGCTCTTGCGGGTCTTCGGAATCGAGATCAGTCTCGTCGGTCAGCGCGGCCGCTGGCCGACGAGTACGCCGCGAGCCCCGCGCGGGCGACGCGCCGCCGGACTCCTCATGTTCCGCCTGCGCGCCGGCGGGCGGTGCGGCTGGCAGCTGGGAGGCGCCGGCTGGTGTAACGCCCGGAAGCGCGTCGTAGGTCACGAGTTCGTCACACGCCGCGGCGAGTGACCTACTGGTCGATCCTGCGACCCCGACACCCACGACGTACCGGCCCAGACGCCTGCACCGCTGGGCGAGGGCGATGTAATCCGAGTCCCCGGCCACGATCACCACGTGGGTCAGGTCGGGAAGGCGGAACATGTCCTCCACCGCGTCCACGGCCAGCCTGATGTCGGCACCATTCTTGGCGTATGCGGCGGCGGGAAAGAGCTGCACCAAATCCACTGCGCGGCTGACGAGCTGCCCGCGGTAGTCCGCGTTCACGGGGGCTGACCAGTCCGCATAGGCGCGGGTCAGCACGAGAGTGCCGAACGATGAGGCGAAGTCGATCATCGCGCCGACGTCCACGGTGGCGCGCTGGAGCTTCTCCGCGATGTCGGGATCGGCTGATCTGTCGGCCCTGTTGAACCCGCGCACCTTGTCACGCTGAAACTGGCCCCGGCCATGAACCTGGTCGTAGCGTGAGATCACGATGTTGTCGAAGTCGATATAGACGGCGACACGGGTGACGCCAGGATCGTTCATAGCTCTTCTTCTCGCCGGGGACGCCCTCGTCAGGCCAGCCTGCCGGAACTCAAGGGTGGCCGCCTATCAACAATAAGCAGTCTCGAGGCCGCCGACCTCACGAAGATCACTACTGTGGCGGCGAAGCTTGCCATTTCGGCCACCAAGCTCGGCCATGGGCGAGTCTGGTGGGTGATATCTCTGCGATCCTGCCTTCATCGGGCGACAGCTGGGCTGGCCAGGACATCAAAGTCCCCGGTCTTCACCCGCTCCAGGAACGCGGCCCACTCGCCCGGGGTGAACACAAGCGGTTCCCGGCCGGGAAACTTGGAGTCACGCACCACGATGCTGACACCTTCTGCGCCCTGGTGCCAGGCGATCTCCACGCAGTTGCCGCCGCTGTAGCTGGACTTGCGCCACACCGGCACTGAACTGAACAGAGCTGTACCGGCGGTCTCCGGACGCTGGGGCATCTGCCCGTTTACCGTGTCCAGGCCATCGGGCCGGTCCGCCTGCACCTGCACGAAAGGCGCCCTTCGTTGAGCTGGCAGCCAGCGGTTCCCGCTGTCCGGAACTGCGATACAAGCGTGCGATACGCGCCCGGACGGCCATCTTGCATTCGCCTTGATGCTCACCTTGCCACCCAGGTCACACGCGCCAGCCCGGAGCGCTCAGAACATGGCCAGCCGGGCTTACCGGGGACGATCAGGACCTGCCGCCGGCACCGCGTGCCGCAGCGGCAGTTCCTGCGGGCAGAACTCACCTGGCAGGCATGGCTTCGACGACCAGGGCCGGTAGCGCGGTCACCGGGCGGATGCCCGGCTGTACTTGCTGGTGTGGTCAGAGGCGGGGAACGCGGCCTGGCCGTTGCGAGTCATCAGGAATCGTCACGAACTGGCCATCACCTTGCTGACGAACCAGGCTGCCTGCGCCATGGCGCTGTCGGCGGCAGCGAGCAATCCGGGTTGTAGCGCGAAGTCGTGCCACATGCGCGGCCACCTGGTGTATGTCACGTCCACCCCGGCGGCCGAAGCGCTGGCGGCCAGCAGCCCGGCATCCGGGGCGAGCAGCTCGCCGGCCGCGGCTTGGATCAGTAGCGGCGGCAGCCCTGAGTGTGCGGCGCGCAACGGCGAGACCGGGTGGTCGGCCCAGGTGGATGGGTCGGCGTACGCGCGGGCGCAGGCGTCGAGCCAGTCCGGGCTGAGCAGCACGTCTCGGCGCACCAGGTCCGGGACGGCCCAGCGGTCGCGGCCGAGATCAATCCACGGCGACAGCAGGATGCAGCCTGCGGGCAGGTCCTGGCCCTCGTCACGCATCGATAGGAGCAGGGCTAGGGCGAGTCCCCCGCCTGCCGAGTCGCCCGACACCACCACCAGGCCCGGCTTGGCCTCAGCGGACAGCGCTGTCATGAGCGCGCGGGCATCCTCAAGGGCCGCCGGATAGGGATGCTCGGGTGCCAGGCGGTACTCGGGCAGCACGACCTGGCAGCCTGCCTGGGAACTCAGGTGCGCCGCCCACGACCGCGCCGTAAGCGCCGAGCCCAGACAATAGCCGCCGCCGTGAAAGTGGATCACCGTTCGCTGCGAACTCGCCCCCCGGGCCGACACCACCTCGGCGCGCACCCCGCCTATGGCTTGCTCGGCGAACGTGGTGCCGCGCGGCAGCAGCGAGGCCCGGATGACCTGGTCCAGCCGTCTGCGCTGCGCCTGCCAGGACAGAGCCGGATCGAGGCACCGCCTGCCGAGCTGCCGCACCCCAAGGCGCATGACCGCGGCCGGCACGCGCAGCCCCCGGCGAGCGCGGCGGGCGGTCATGCCGCGCTGGTGCCGGCCGTGGCCGGCCGTTTCGGCATGACCCGGTACGCGGCAAGGTCAAAGCGCCGGACCCGGTACCGGTACAGGAACGTATGGTCGGGCCAATTGTTCGTGTTGCGCCCGGAGGCCGTGTACCAGCTGTGGCAGCCGCTCTCCCACACTGACGTCCGGCTGGCCGACTGCACCCAGGAGTTGAACGCACCTTGCACTTCGGGGCGAACGTCAAGCCAGGCGAGGCCTTCGGCCTCAAGCGCATCGATCGCGCCGAGCGCGTAGCCGATCTGGCCTTCGAGCATGTAGATGATCGAATTGCCCCCGAGGTTGGTGTGAGGCCCGTAGAGCATGAAGAAGTTCGGGAACCCAGAAACCGTAATGCCGAGGTAGGCCTGCACCCCGTCCTGCCAGGCCTCCTGCAGCCGCCAGCCGTCGAGGCCGGACACCAGCATCGGCGCCAGGAACTCCACCGCCTTGAAGCCGGTGCCGTAGATGATCACGTCCGCGGTGCGGGCCGTGCCGTCGGCGGTGACCACGCCGTCCCGGGCTATCCGCTCGATCCGATCGGTGACCAGCTCGACGTCCGGCCGGGCCAGTGCCGGGTACCAGTCATTGGAAAACACCACCCGCTTGCAGCCCATCACGTAGTCGGGGATGCACTTGGCGCGCAGCTCCGGATCGGCGATCTGTCGGCGGAGCTGGTGGCGCCAGAGCTGCATTGGCCCGGCCAGCAGCTTCGGTGACAGGACAAAGCCACTGGTGAGCAGCTCGCCATAGAGGAAGATGCGTAGCCGGTCGGTCTTGCGCACCACGGGCAGCCGGTCAAACAGGGCGTGCTCGGCGTCACGGTAGGGCCGGTCGGCCTTGGGCAGCACATAAGGTGCGCTGCGCTGGTAGACGTCGACGTGGTCGGCGATCTTGGCGATCTCGGGCACGAACTGGATGGCGCTGGCCCCGGTGCCGACGACGGCCACACGCCGGCCTGCCAGGTCGACATCATGGTTCCAGCGGGCGGAATGCCACGAGGGGCCGGCAAACCCGTCCCGGCCGGCGATATCGGGAAGGGCGGGGCGGCCGAGCTGGCCCACAGCGCAGACGACCGCGGTCGCCTGCAGCGTGCCGCCATCGTCAAGAGTGAGGTCCCAGACCGCGCGGCGCTCGTCGAACCCGGCCGCCACGACCCCGCAGCCGAAGCGTAGGTGTGGGCCAAGGCCGCGCTCGGCAACCAGCGCATGCAGGTAGGCCAGGATCTCATCGCGCGCCGGGAAGCGCCGGCTCCAGCGCCAGGGCCGGAACGAGAACGAGTACAGATGTGACGGCACATCGCAGGTCAGACCCGGATAGCTGTTATCGCGCCAAGTCCCGCCGAGGTCATCAGCCCGGTCCACCACGACGAAATCCTCGATGCCCGCCTGCTTGAGCGCGATCGCCATGCCGATTCCGCCGAATCCGGCGCCGATGACCACCACCCGGTAAGGCATGGGCACTCCCTCGCGCTATGCATAGCACGCTGCCGCATGGGCCAGATCACCATGACCCTGGCACGGGCAGCATAACCGAACCGCGTTCGCATGCCAGCCCCCGGCGGGACCGCGGCGATCGCCGCGTTTGTGTCGTTGCCTGTGATGGGGCGGGCCCGGCGGCGGGGTGTCCTGCTGACGGTCCGTACCGGCCGGCAATTTCCTGTACCAGGCTCTCCCCGGTCGTTTCTCGCCGCGTCGGGGTTCCGGGAACTGACCCGTACCCAGCGCGGATGGACCCGCGACGCCAGGTGAGCAACTGCGTTCTGCCCGCGTAAGCATGTCATTCTGGTCCTGTTCACGCGACGGGAGCAGCCTTCACTGGCTGCCAGCGTGCCTGCCGGTCGCCCCATCAGCAGCTGATCCCGAGGAGCGCTCATGCCAGCTGACGCCACGCCGTACATATTCGGCGGGCCCGGTGCCGGGACGAAAATCGAGGTCGCAGGGGCCGAGCACTCGATCATCCTCGCTGGCGGCCAGACCGGCGGCGCGTTCTCGATCGACATGATCAGCCTGTCGCCGGGATGGTCAGGCCCGCCACCACATGTGCACCAGTCCCACGAGGAAACCTTCATCATGCTCGCCGGACGCGTGGCCTATCAGTTTGGCGACCAGCGCATCATCGGCACGGCCGGGAGCACGCTCTACGTCCCGCGGGGAGTACGGCACGGCTTCGCCAACCCCTACGAGGAGCCGGCCCGGCTGCTGAACCTGTTCACCCCGGCGGGCTATGAGAACTTCTTCAGCGAGCTCGCTGCGCTGTTCGGCGCGACGCACGGTCAGCCGGGCCTGCCAGATATCCAGGCCCTATTCGCCAAATACGACACCGTCTTGTAGGCCCGCTGGCTGCCTGTCCAGCGTGCTGCGTTGCCGGTGCTCCGCGACGGCGCCCCAGTAGACGCGGCTTCGACCGGTGCGGCCGTCCGCTCGGGTGATCCTGCCGGTGCGCGGACGGTTTAGGTGGCCAGCAGTTCTGCCCGCCCATCCGGACACGGCTCCAGTCGGTGCCGGGCGCGTGATGTAGTGCCCGAACGGCAACGCTGTTGTGGGTGCCCACCGCCAGCACGCGTGCGAAGCCCAGGTCGCGTGGCCGGCCCGCCGCGGCCGCTAGCCCGGCCCGTCCGGGCCGTCCTGGAGGCCGGCGCGGCGGTCCTGGCGGCCGGCCGGGCCGGCCACGAGATCGCGGCTATCTTCTGTGCCCATGGGCGCTGCGGACATTGGCGATGGGATGTTCCCGGGCGGGGGCGCAGCCAGGTCGGCCGGCCGGAGTGAGCGGGGCGGGATGAACATCCACGCGCACATCGCGACCAGTATCACGACGAAGGCGCAGTAGATCCAGAACGCCGGCGTGACACCAGGGCTGATCGTGAGCCCGGCCTGCGCAGCCTGCGCCGGTGAGATTCCGAACTGCGCCGAGGAGACGGGCTCGCTGATCTGGACGAGTGCCGAGATCGCCTGAGCTGCCATCGGGATGAGCGCACCAGCGAGCAGTGCGGCCCCCAGGCGGATCGGGCGCCACAGGGCGGCTGTGATCACGACCAGCACGAGCGCAACCATCACCGCGACGTCCCCGGCGATCACCGGAGCCGGATTCGCGAAGGCGTTGCCCGCGGTCAGGGACTGCGTCAGCCCGGCCGACGTCCGCAACGTATAGCTGTCCCACGATGGGGCGAACGCGACTGCCGCGCCCACTGCGGCCAGCACGGTGAGCGTCAAGATCACGACGGGACCGGTCGCGTGGCGCTGCGGCCAGCGGGTTCCCGTCGCGTGGCCCCACGGCCAGCGGGACCCATCCGCCGGCCGGAACCCGAAAGCCAGCATGGAGCCAGCCGTGCATGCTAGCCAGCCGAACAGCCCCAGGACCAGGCCGAGGCCCAGCACATGCGTACCGTCGGCGATTACTATGCCGACATCCGCGAGGAAGAACCCGAACGTGACGACGCTCGTTCCCAGCCCGAGGAGCGTCCCCATCCGCCGGCGGACGCCACCGAACCAGATGAGCAGAGCACTGGCAGCCCAGACGGCCAGGTAGATCGCATGAGGCACCAGCTCGGCAGGCTGCTGGGCCAGGCTCGCGCCAGCCAGATAACCCGGGAACAGCCCGATGATCCCGCAGGCAACACCAGCGGCGAGCAGGACTACCGCGTTGACCGCCCTGCCGACGGCGGCAGTGGGCGGGCTGAAGTGGACAACGGTGCCTGGCGCCTCGATCGCCGTGAACCGGGACCACGCGGCGGACCAGCCCTCAGGGGTTTCCGGCCATTGCTCCAACGGCTGCGGCTGTGGCCCTCCCACAGCCCAGATCCCATAAGAGTGCCGCCCTCGCCCGAGCCGGTACTTCGCTCCGCTGTACCAGATGGTCACGCTCTCCCGCACGGTTCTGCCCTTCCTTGCCCGGCACCTTGACCGTGTGCCCTGAGCACACCGTAGGAAGACGATCTGAAGACCGGCTGAGCGATCTATCCGCTGTTCCTGACCCTTCAGCCGGGATGGCGCCCCGTAGCCGCGGGCCGTATGTCCTGCCGCCCGGGGACCTCCAGCCCTGATCTTGTTGGCGGATCAAACCTACTGTCAGGGGGCTTCGACATGATCACCAAGTCGCGGATGGGTGAACTGAAGTTCACCATGCTGGGCAACACCGCCACCCACATGCCCGAGGGACTGGGGGGCCTGCCGGGAATGACCGCCATGGCT
>Ga0207684_10002142_pt1 | contig 20223 bp, 16 predicted proteins | sample KBSK5501metaG_FD_184342 | JGI IMG/M metagenome (GOLD analysis project Ga0207684, IMG submission 184342) | Corn, switchgrass and miscanthus rhizosphere microbial communities from Kellogg Biological Station, Michigan, USA - KBS K5-50-1 metaG... | ecosystem: Host-associated > Plants > Roots >...
ACCGATGAACGTTATCTGGCCGATCGTGATTAGCGGGTTCGCTACAACATGCATCTTTGTCCCTATGACCACTTTTTCCGTGGCGACTGTTCGGCGGGAAAATATGGGTGATGCCACCGGGCTGACTAGTCTGCTTAGAAACCTCGGTGGTAGCGTAGGTATCGCTTTGGTCACGACAGTGGTGTCCCGCAGCGCACAGGCGCACCAGGCGTTGATGGTCGGGCATACGAGTCAGTTCAACCCTGCGTTTAATCAGAAGCTCGCAACCATTCAGGACGCGTTAGCTGGAAAAGGGGGCGCTCCAACAGCCCATGACCAAGCATATGGTTTGATTTATCAGACGCTGCAACAGCAGGCTTCTCTCTGGTCGTACGTAGATAACTTCCGAATGTTAGTGATTGTTTGCCTGTTGTGCGTTCCGCTGGTCTTTCTGTTTAAGAAAGCCCAACGGAGAAGCGGAGAAATTGCCGCAGCACATTGATTGGCGACGCTCCGTCGCCGCCGCCGAGCTTTGAGCGGCTCGATTCGGGACACCGGCGGCGACGGACTCCCTGCCTTACGCTCGTAGCCGGGCCTCTACCGTTGGAGCATTTCAATGATTGGACACGGGCCCGTCCGTTTTTGTTTATCGCACTCTCGTACCAGTCTTGAGAGAGCAGTGTGCATACTCTTCAGCTCGGAAATTTCGTTTCCAATTAACGTCACTTTTTGAGCGGCAAACTCCCGAATCGTTGCGCATGCGGTTTCACTATCCAGGTGGAGCAGTTGTGCGATGTCCTTCAGCGTGAAACCAACCTCCTGCGCCTTTTTGATGAATCTTATCCGTGTAATCGTTGCCGGCGGGTAATGACGATATCTTCCAAACGCTTTTTCCGGTTCCTCAATCAGCCCGCGACGCTGGTAGTATCGTACCGTCTCGACGTTTACTCCGGCGCCGGCTGCGATCCGGCCAATCGTCAATTCTGGTTTTGCGTCTGGCATCCTCAATTTCCTCTTGATCCCGTACCATAGTACGGCGCTTAGGTTGTTTTCAGATACTTATGTCTGAGCCCGAAAGGAAGGTTTCTAATCCGAAGAGATTTCTAGTGGCAGGAGTCGTCGCGGCGCTGGCGGCGTCCATTTGTTGCATCGGCCCGATTCTCCTTTTATCGCTCGGCATCGGAGGGGCCTGGATCAGTTCCTTGGTCCTCTTTGAGCCGTATCGCCCGATCTTTATTGGATTGACCCTCCTGTTCCTCGGGTTGGCGTTTTATCGAGTTTATATTGCGCCGCGAACACGCGACAGGGGGTCAGTCTGCTGTGATGTGCGCGTTCTCAAACATTGGCGTCTGGGTGTCTGGATTACAGCGATTATTGCGCTTGGCCTCATCGCGGTGCCGTGGTTTGCCCCGTTATTTTTCTCAAAATGAAACTTGAAGCGAAACGAACAAATGAAAAACAGGATCCTTGGATTGATTACAACAAGTTTGCTTGGCACCTGCCTGGCCTGTGCCGAGGAAGCCAAGACCAACGAAAACAATGACCGGGTAATTTTCTTCAATGTCCCGTTGAGATGTGAGGCCGTGCCCGAAATCGGCTGTGGGAGCCGCGCAAAACCTGTTCTCTTGGAGCTACAGCGTCAGCCAGATGTTTCAGAAGCCTGGTTGAACGGAACAGGAACAATAATAGCGGTCGTAAGAACGGACGGCGTTAGTGGCGAGTCGCTGGTCGGCGCGATCAAATCAACTTTGAAAAATACCGGTGCAGACGGCGCCGAGCTGACTGGTGGAGAACGCGAGGCAGCATTGAGAAGCTTCGCGTCACGCACCGACTGGTATCGAGGCGCAGATGTTGACAAGCTGAGTAAACGGGAAGCCGCGGTTATAGCGGCAAGGTTGGTCCGGCGAGTTCAAACGAACATTTCGTTGCCTGAGGAGAGGGCTCGGACGCTTGTTGCCGATCTAACGCAGGCCATTGAAGATCGCTTCATCAGCGATGCTAAGACTCCGAAGCAAGAATTTGAGGAGAGCGTTTTGAATCTTGTTCGGAAGAACCTCGATGAAAAAGGAGTGGCAGCGTTCCGAGAAGCTGCAGCGAAAGGCGTTCGCCCGCTGCCTGAAGACAAAGAGGGAGCAACAAACAAAGTGCCAGCTTGCTGCTCGATCAATCTTGGTAAGACATGAGCGACTTCTCTCTTGAATCTGTATTTTATTTGTCCTGTCTGCGGCTTCGCCAAATCCGAGCAGATACCTACTGACGCGTGCAGATTCTTTACGAGTGCACTAACTGCAAAACGTTGCTGCGCCCGAAGCCGGGCGACTGCTGTGTCTTCTGTTCATACGGTTCGGTGAAGTGCCCTTCCCGGCAGCATGCTTAATGGGGCGGCTTCGATAGTCAAAAATCGGTGGCGGAGTGGAAGGCACGAATCAATCCATCGCAACCAGGTGTTTTACTGCGCCGTCCAGGTCAGGCTCGGCAATCTCCGGTTGGGGTGCTAACGGATACTGTTGAGCGCCGGGCCGTGACAGGAACGCAGCCCGCCAGCCTGCCCAGAGAGCTCCGGCAACGTCCCAACCATGCGCCGCTATCAACATGCATTCGCCTGGCATCAGGCCCATCCGAGTTGCAGCCCAGTGGTAAACCTGTCGGTGCGGCTTGAAAAGGCGAACAGACTCCACGCTAAGCTTTGCTTCAAACATCTGGCTGAGTCCGGCGTTCTCGATCTGCGCGTCTACCGCTGCCTGGGACGAGTTTGTCAAAGTTACCATGCGAAACCCGGCTTCCTTCAACCTACCCAACGCCGAGGGCACCTCACGGTGCGGCGCCAAAGATCGCATCGGCAAAACGGCGTTGCGAGCGGCTTCGAGCGAAAGAGTGATCTGGTTATTGCGCGCCACCATCATCATTGCGGCGACTCCGATCGCGCCGAACTCTTCATAGTGATCTCCGACTGTGGCAACCAATGAATACTGCAACATCGTGGTAAACCAGAGCTGTAACAGATCCTCGCGCCCGCCCAATGCCGCTGCTACGCTCCTCTTCATCGCGTTGAGATCGAGCAAGGTCTCGTTAACATCAAAAAAGAGCATCTTTGGTCTCTTCATAGGTCGGTCACTTTCGGTTTTCTGTATCTCTGCCCTAAACTCCGGTCCGCTGCGCCGACGCAAAACCAGATGACTGTTCGAGAATACTGAGCGATGCCGAGCTTTGGCCGAGACGTTGCTCGAATCCTTCAATTCCTCAGTAACACGCTTCGCTTGCGCATCCTTACGATGCGCCGCCGGACCAGCCAACCCATCGCGCCCACCACCAGAATTGCGCCGCCGATCAGCAACGGCTTTTGATATCGTTCGGCCGAATCAAGGAGCGCGTTCCGGGGGCGGAAGTCGGCGGACTCGGCTGTTGGTTTAGCGGCGCGGTCGATACGAGCTCCTATTGACTGCAGCATCTCATTTTCAGGCCACGCGGCTCTCGCTTGACCCAAAAGCGAGCGGGCCCCCGCAACATCCTGAGCATCAAGCACCCGAATTGCGTCAGTCGCGAGACCGATCGATTGACGATATTTCTCGATTGGCAGACTTCGAAGCGCCGTGAGTTCTTCGTCAATCTGGCGTACGATTTCTTCGAACCCATTTTCGGAATGCGGAAGAACCGAAGGCCAGCGAACTCCGTGCTCCTTTTGCTCGACAATGGTCGCGTCAATCTGATCGGCCTCGCGCCGGTGAGCAGTCAGCAAATCCTGGCGAGCCTGCTCCGGAAGCTCTTGCACCGTGAGACCCGTTTGCAGGAGTTGCAGCCGAAAATCTTGACGTCCACGTATCTCGATCTTGCGTAGCTGCTTCATCAGTTCGATTGCTGAATCAATCGAATAAACGTATGCGCGCGACGCCGGATACCGGATGCGGAGGTTCTCGAATGCATTCAAAGCGGCAGGCCTGTCTCTCCGTGCAGAGGCGGATTCCATTGCCTCAAGCGACATTGCTGCATTGACCTGATACTTCTCCGGATCGACTTGATCCTGCTTCAGCCATAGGCCGGCAATTTTTACGGACCCAGCCATCGCGGAGGTCCTGTCCGCCTGCAGCGCTGCGCCGAGGCGATCCAAGTCGCCTCGAAACCTGCTGTTGGGATACTTGGTTTCGAATGCCGGTATTTTTCGATCCAACAGTTGAGCGAAAACTTCCGGGCTCAGCGCCGTTTTGATATCGGCCTCTTTCCGCAGCGCAAGAAATTCCAAAGTCTCTGAAGAGTCCGCCAGACGTTCTTGCAGGTCGATCCGAGCGACCGACATGGGAGTCGCTTCGCTCAGATATGGTTTTACTGTCAGCGTCTGATCATCCTCTTGCACAATCGCGCCGTCGATCCGTTCACCTGACTTAAGAACGAAGGTATCTCCAAACGACAAACCGACTGTAAAAGAAAGGGCCAAGAAAGAGAGGGAACAGCGATACATCTCCGATTGATCTCCACCATAACCTCACAAATTTCGTTTGGTAGCGGTTTTTGCGTTTCGCGTTTCGCGCGACTTTCAAAGGCAAGTGCAACGTCGAAAGTCACGCTAAATCGTGACCTCTATCGGTGGGGTTCGCGCTTCAGCGTCTTACCGCGGCGGCGGAGAAGGTGGCCACGCACACGGCGCCGTTGTACCGACAATCCGTTCCGCCAAACGCGAAACGCGAAACGCCAAACGCGGAACGCTACCGATTGGGCCGGAGCTGCCGATGCAAACTCCAGAGAACGCTTCCAAGAAAGATCACAGTGAACCCGTTGATGACGATCGAATTGAATGTGAAAATGCTCATCCTCCGCCCCCAATAATGCTTCTCCGGGCCGAAGAACACGTTGCGCGGCTGGCTCGTATAGTCCCTCTGCTTCATCTGGGCATCCGTAAGCATGTCAGCGATCTTACGATTCTGGAACAGCTCTTCCGCCGTAACCTGGTCTTGCCCTGACACAAGCTTCGATCGATCAAGAGGAGCGCCATGGATGATTCGATCGATCTCGCGCAGTCGCCGATTTACCTGGCTCGTGTCCTTACCCGCCAGACCAGACAGGATTGCCAGCGTCTCCTTCAGATCATCAAGCCGATCGGCCTGCTGCTGGTTAAGGTCCTTCTGTTTCGCCAGGTTTTCGATCTGGCTGGTTAGAATATCTTGTCGTCGCGTGTACGGATTCAGTTTTGCTTGCGCGTCGACCATCGCCTCATACGACCATCGCATCGGAATGAACTGGCAAATAAGCGGTACCTCGACATCGTGCGGCTTTTTCTGGCCGCTCACCTGTTCTCCCTTTTTTGCTGCCTGATCTCTGGTCAAGGCATAGAGGAAATCGAGGTTCCGATTCATTTCCTCGTACTTGATCAACGCGCCGCCCAGAATGATCTGGGGAATCAGGACTAAAGGTACAATGTTTGCCGCGGTCTTTGCGTCGTTGACCAATGATGAAATTAAGAGCCCGCCTGCCACGCCCGCAATGGCGGTAATACTGGTGAACCATAGATCGATCCAGTACAGTCCGCGGATCTCCAGAATTGCGTTTCCGATGGCTAGAAAAAGAGCGCTTTGCACGATGGCAAACAATGAGAGCGCCGCGAACTTCGAAATAATGTAGTACGGAAGATGAATATTCAGGTTTCGTTCTCGCTGTAAAATTGTTCGGTCGCGAATGATGTCGTCGGCGCTGTTGGTCAGTCCAAGAAACATCGTGGCGACCAGCGCCAGAAAGAGATAGGTCGGAATATGAAAGGCGGAAGCAAAGTCGTATCCCGAATCCTCTGCATACCGAAGCACAAAAGCGATTAGCGCGGCGAGCACCGGCGCCTCAAAAAGCGTGGTCCAGAGGTTTGCCCGATTTCTGAGCGTGCTCACAAACGCTCTTCGCAAAATCGTCGTGAAACGTATCCACTCGTCGCGCCAGCGAGCCCGTTCCCGTTTCGTGCTGGGAATCGGCAGAGCGGGGACTGTCTCCTTTTTCAGCGAGACTCGCCGCATCTCCTGAATGAGCCGGAACGACTCATATTTATCCCTCCAATAATCCGGGGAATAACGACGCGAAGGCACCAGCTGGCCCTTGCTATTTTCCTCGTAGATGATGTCGCCGCTGAGATCTCGTAGAGGCGTTTCCAGGACATCAAAGATAAACTCGGGGCGCGTGGTTCCGCAGGATGGGCAGCCGCCGAGCTCGGTTCCAAAATGTTGTTCATGTTCCGCGCTGGCGAAGTACTGAAGCATTTCCTGCGGTGTACCAAAGAAGACAAGACGACCGCCGCGATCGAGCAGTGCCGCCTTGGAAAACATCTGAAAGATTTTGGAGGTAGGCGTGTGAATGGTGACCAGGACGATTTTGTTATGCGCGAGGCCTCGGATGATCTCGATGACGTGCTCTGAGTCCTTCGACGATAGGCCTGAGGTCGGCTCATCGAAGAGGTACACGTCGGCCGAGCTGATCATATCCAGACCGATATTGAGCCGCTTGCGTTCCCCGCCGCTTAGATACTTTTTTATCGAACTTCCAACTACGCTGTCGCGTCGCTCGGACAAACCGAGCTCGATAAGTTTTGTATCGACCCGGCGCACCCGGTCCTTTGGCGACAAATGGGGTGACCGGATCGCTGCGGCGTATTCCAGGTTTTCCGAGACGGTCAAATGCTCGTCGAACGCGTCATCCTGAGGAACGTACGCGACGTAGCCGCGCAGTGTTTCGACATTGTCGTAAAGTGATTGTCCGTTCAGCAGGGTCTTGCCATGGGTTGGACGATTTTGTCCGCAGATCGCCTTGAGCAACGTGCTCTTGCCGGAGCCACTGGCGCCCATCACGCAAACCAGTTCGCCACGCATCACTGAAAACGATATGCCGTCTAGAGCGACCTGGCCCTTGTTGAACCGCAGCGAGACGTCCTGTACCTCAAGATGACGAATGATGTTTCGTTCTTCCTCGATAATCCCTTCAGTAAAATCACACCGCAGGATCTGGCCGGTATCGATTCGGATGATATCGCCATCAACGAGCTGTGCCGTGTTGCGCACGATGGTTTCACGCACCATGATCGGCCGATTCGCTCGCAAAACTTCTAATGTCCCGACTTTACGATCGTAATCGCACGAGATTTTCAACAGAACTTCCCCGCTCGTTCCCTGGCTGAGCAGAATATCGTCTTCCTCCAGCAAAGAGGGATCATTAGAGACCAGATACGTTGACTTCGAGGCCTTGAGAGGGAATCGGCCGCCCATCGCCCTGGCGCGCCTGCGCAGGTCTACCAACGGCAGCTCGGTGGAGTTATCGAAAATAATTCGATCTTCCAATGTGCCCGAAACGACCGTATCCGCCGCGAGCGCGGTTCCATTCAAACTGGCCGCGACATTCTTAAGCGCTCTAACCTGAACGTTGAGACCGAACTGCACTTCCAGGCAGCTATCCCGGGTACGCGACTTTTCCAATTGGACTTCGTCATTCGATGTAACGGTGACGAATGTGCGAGTAATCGAGACGTTCTTTTTAGCGTTGAAATAGAAAATGAGATCCTGATGGCTGATCACTGATTCATCCATCAATACGCGCTGCCCCGGATAAATCCGGCAGAGCTCGCCTCGGCTTAATGCTCGGCCACGAACCACAACCGTGCGCGCCGTCAGATTTTTTAGAAGAATCAGATCGTGATATCGATAGGCGATTAATCGTTCGTCCGCGTTCAATTCCTTCAGCTGGACGTCAGCTCCAGAGCCGTTCCCGAAAACGATCGACTCGAGCGGCGAGGCGCCTTTTTGATAGACAGACGGGTCTGCCATATCTGCTGAGTTCAACTGATAAACGATGTCGATAGCTTGGGCTGCCATGCCCAACTGCGACATGAACGAGTAATAGGCAATCACCTGTTCTTGTTGCATGCCCGCCCTTGCGATCAGATCGTAGAGTTGAACCCCCAGCATGATTTTGCGGTCAGGACTCAATTCCTCGGCAAGGCGTTTGGCCATGACCGACAAATCTTGAGGCTCGGCAAGCGCCTTCTGGAACAGGCCCCGCAACTCCGAGTAAACCGCTTCAGGGTAATCGTATCGGAGGAACCCCAGGCTTGAATCGATCTCTTCTTCCAGAACTTTGCCATCGACTTTGGTGAACCCGGCGAGAACCTGGATCAGGAGCGGCAAGAGATTTCGCCCGTCGGTTTGTTTACGGCGCTTCCGTCGAAGACGTCGCAGGGTCAAAAACGCAAAATCCTGCGCTTTACGAGAGAACGGTCTTGGTTTTTTGGCGGGCGCTTCCGGCGTCTGCAGTAGTGACATGTATCTTTTTAACCTATCGCGTTATTGGGGAGGTTCCAAGCGGTGAAATCGAGCGGGATCGAGCGGGAACGAGCGTGATCGAGCGGGATCGAGCGGGATCTGAAGAGGCTGCAGAAGTCGCCACCGCTTCGCGGCGGCCAGCGCGAACCGCGACAGACTAAAGCAGCTTGTTCTGGATCGGGCCGTCCCTTAGGTCTCGCTCGATCCCGCTCGATGAATCCACTGGAACCGGGAACATGGAACGTTTAGAATACGATAGCTGATGTAGTTTTCGCCGCCCATGCCTTTGCTTTCGAGTTTTAATGAGGGTCGCCCGGTAACGTATTTCCGCGGGCACCCGATCTATTATGCGACGCTGTTGACGATTGCCTACAGCGTGGGTGTTGTGCTCACCTTTCTCGCTCAGGCTTCAGGTAACTGGAGATTGCTCGTGGCTACGCTCGCGCTCGATTCTAGCCACTCCATTTTCAGCGGCCGCCTCTGGCAGGTGGTAACTTATTCCTTCATCGATTTCCCGAGTTTCTTCACCATCCTCGGTCTTTTGTTCCTCTATATCTCCGCCGTAGAAGTTGAGAAATACATCGGAAAGACCCGATTCCTGACGCTCTATGGTATTATTCTGCTGATCCCAGTTGTCTCACTGACCGCGGTTGGGACGGCGCTCGGGTATCAGATGGTTTATTTCGGAAATACCGAAGTCGCGATTGGACTATTCATAGCATTTTGTACGCTGTATCCCGGTGTTCAGTGGTTCGGGTTTATTACAGCAAAATGGCTTGCCATCGCCAGTTTGGCGATCGCCACACTATCCGATTTGGGTACTGGCGCTTACGTCTCAGTGGGCGAACTCTGGCTCATATGCAGTTTTTCTTTTGGTTATATCCGTTTCCTCCAACGAGGAGGCGAGTTACCTTCTTTTTCTTTTCCGTCTTTGCGACGCCGGCCGAAGCTGCGTGTCGTCCCGCGGAGCCGTCCTCAACCGACGCGTAAGCCAGCGAGTGAGCCAACGGAAATCGATTCTTTGCTGGACAAAATCTCGCAGCATGGCCTCAGCAGCCTGAGTCCGGAAGAACGTGCCGCCCTGGAGCGAGCACGTGCGAAGCTGCTGGAGAAAGACCGCGAATAGCCGAGCTATTTCGCGGACAATACATTGAATGCAAATCGAGCGGTTGCGCCAGATTGTTGAACGGCTTCGAGCGCCCGATGGTTGTCCGTGGGACCGCGAACAAACTCACGAAAGTCTCAAACCGCATTTGCTCGAGGAATGTTACGAGTTGTTGGACGCGATTGATACCCAAGACGACGGCGAGCTGAAAGAGGAATTGGGCGACCTGCTGTTGCAGGTGGTAATGCACGCTCAAATGGCTTCCGAGCAGCATCGATTCACGCTGGATGACGTGGCTGAGGTTACCGCGGATAAACTTGTGAATCGGCATCCGCATGTATTCGGGGAAAATCGGTTGCCAAACAGCGCCGCGGTTCTCAGGCAGTGGGACGCGATCAAACGGGGAGAGAAACATCAGCGGAAATCGGTCCTCGACGGAGTCCCGAAAAATCTGCCGGCCCTGGCTAAAGCGCAAAAAGTACAAACGAAGGCGGCCCGCGTCGGGTTCGATTGGCAAGAAGCACGTGACGTACTTTCGAAGATTCATGAGGAGATCCAAGAAATCGATTCGGCCTCAGGAAAGGAATTGGCAGACGAGATCGGTGATCTTTTGTTCGCGATAGTGAATTTTGCGCGCAAACAGAAACTCGACGCGGAACAGCTGTTATCCGGCGCAACCGCAAAGTTTTCCAAGCGGTTCCAAGCGATGGAAAGCCTTGCGGAGGAGAGAAAACTCGACCTGAGCAAGCTCACATTGGAGCAAATGGACAAGCTTTGGGAAGAAGTGAAGGCTGAGGAGTAAAGGCGGCCTGGGTCCAGGGCGTGCAGGCCTGTCCCGCCGTAGCCTCGGCGGAGGAGGAAGCGCGACCCTACCTGCGATCGAGGCCTGGTCGACGGCAATCTGCTGCGGCGCCGAACGCTCAAGTTTGCCTCTTGGCCCGCCCAACCGTAAACTGTTTGATGCCTGAAACACCATTTCCATCGCCAGAAGAACTCCAGAAAAAGATTCAGGAGTTCATGAAGACGAATTTCGGCGATAAGGTCTCCGTCTCAGCGTTTACGCAACAGGCCCCCACGGACGAACCGCCCGAAGAGCATCACCACGCAATCGATCCGTTCGAATTTAATGCGACACCCAAACAGATTAAGGCGCATCTGGATCGATTTGTCATCCAGCAGGACGAAGCTAAGAAAACTCTCTCCATCGCCGTTTGCGACCACTACAACCATGTCAATCGTGTTCGCCGCCTGGAAAAGGAAGATCCAGCAGCGGCCGAAGCGCTCGAGTACAGCAAAGGTAACGTGCTACTGCTCGGGCCGACCGGGGTTGGCAAGACCTATTTAGTCAAACATATCGCCGATCTTATCGGCGTACCGTTTGTAAAAGCGGATGCAACAAAGTTCAGCGAGACCGGTTACGTAGGCGGTGATGTGGAAGATCTTGTACGCGATCTGGTACATAAGGCCGACGGCAATGTCCAACTGGCCCAGTACGGGATTATCTACGTAGACGAGATCGATAAGATCGCTGCCAGCATCAATGTCGCGGGGCGCGACGTCAGCGGGCGCGGCGTGCAGACGACACTTCTGAAACTAATGGAAGAAACAGAGGTGCCGCTGCGCAACCCGATGGATATCCAGTCGCAGCTCCAGTCAGCCCTGGAATTCCAGCGACGCGGCAAAGCTAAGAAAGAGGTCGTTAATACTCGGCACATTTTGTTCATTTGCAGTGGCGCTTTCGACCGGCTGAAAGATCAGGTTGCTCGCCGGCTTCACCAGGCAAGCATCGGTTTCACAGCGGAACCGCTCGACCAGAGCGAAGCGGCGGTACTCCGCTCCGCGTCGACTCGTGATTTCATTGAGTACGGATTTGAGCCCGAATTCATCGGGCGACTGCCGGTTCGCGTTGTCTGTGAAGAACTAACCAGCGACGATCTTTTCGCTATCCTGAAAACATCGGAGGGCAGCATCATCAGACAATACGTTCGGGCTTTCGAGGCGTTTGGAATTGAAATCCACTTTCATGATGACGCCCTCCGCGAAATAGCTTCCCAAGCGGCACGAGAAGGAACCGGCGCACGCGGACTTGTCACTGTTTGTGACCGGCTATTTAGAGATTTCAAGTTTGAGCTTCCTGGCTCTGGAGTACGCAAGCTTGATGCAACGCTCGATCTAGTGACTAACCCGAAAGCAACATTAAAGGATGTGCTGGAACGAGCCTATGCGGAAGCCGAACTCAACCAGTTGGAAATGGTTCGTCAATTCGCCGCCGTCTTTTCCCAGAAATATGGAGTGAATTTCGAGATCGAAGAACCTGCCGTCGCAAAGATTGTCCAGCAGGCGCGCGAAGCCGGAAAAAACCCGACCGAGTATTGTACAGAACTGTTTAAAGACTATCCCTATGGTCTGAAACTGTTGCGCGACCGGGACAGCAATTTGCATTTCGTCGTTCCAATCGAAGCGTTGGACGATCCGGACAAGTTCTTAAGCGAAAGGGTTGTAGAGTTCTATAGGCAAACAAAACCGGAAGAAGCGGCCTGAAGCCGTGGGGCGGCAGGCTCTGCCGCCGGTACCCAAGGACGCAGGGAACCAAAGAGAAGACGACGAGAACGAGGAAGAAGAGGAAGAGAAAGATCCCGCTCGATGCCGCTCGATGAAATGATATGCAGCGAACAGAGTACCCAGCACTGGTTCAGGAATTGATTCGGCAACTTCGCCGGATGCCGGGAGTCGGTCCGCGTAGCGCCGAGCGCATGGCGCTCTGGATGATACAACAAAAAGATGCGCGGACCGGAGAGATCGCCAAAGCGATCACTGACGCTGTTGCGGGAATTCGGCCATGTGTACAGTGCGGTTTCTTTTCAGAGGCGGAGCGCTGCGCGATCTGCTCTGATCCGGGACGGGATAGAGAATTGCTCTGCGTCGTTGAACAGCCAACCGATATCCTTTCGTTGGAGCGGACGGCCGCTTTCCGTGGTCTCTATCACGCGCTTGGTGGGCGCCTTTCCCCTCTGGATCATGTTGGCCCTGAGAACCTGAGGATCGACGGGTTGATCGAACGGGTTAAAACTGAGCGCCCTAAAGAAATCATTTTAGCTGTAGGCGCTGATGTTGAGGGAGAGGCCACGGCGAGTTATTTGGCAGAGGTGCTTGCCTCGGAAGACATACAAATCACCCGAATCGCCCAAGGCCTACCTGCCGGTGTCGGCCTCGAGAACGTCGACGAACTGACCTTGACGCGCGCCTTCACTGGACGCAAAGCAATCGAACGCTAGGACTCAATAAAACCACAGAGAACACAACGAGCACAAAAATGGAATCGCCGGTAAGTAGAGTTTGGGGCAGGGCGGCTCAAAAAAAGCAGACCTTTTGTGCTCTCTGTGTTCTTTGTGGCTAATTTCCATCTTTATGTCTGCTTCTGATCGCATCCTTGTCGCGATGTCTGGTGGCGTCGATAGCAGTGTTGCTGCGCTCCTGCTCCAACGCCAACAGCTGCCCATCGAGGGCGCCTACATGAAGAACTGGATCAATGAAGAGAACATCGTTGGCGACTGTCCTTGGCAGCAGGACATCGAAGACGCGCGTGCCGTTGCCGAACGTCTAGGGGTATCGTTCCGCGTGGTGAATCTAATGCAGGAATATCGTGCCCGAGTTGTAAAGTATCTTCTCGATGGATGCCAGGCAGGGATTACGCCGAATCCTGATGTCATGTGTAATCGCGACATGAAATTTGGGGTATTCCTCGAATTGGCTCGAGCTCAAGGATTCAGCGGCGTCGCCACCGGCCACTATGCGCGGCGCGCTCAAAGGCCGGACGGCTCATGGAACATTTTGGAAGGGATCGATAAAAGCAAAGATCAATCTTATTTTCTTGCACTGCTCCGTCAGGATCAGATTGCTGCGGCCAGGTTTCCGGTCGGCGATCTCCACAAGGCAGAGGTACGCAAACTCGCAACCAAGTTCGAGCTAGCAACTGCGGCGAAGAAGGACAGTCAGGGCATCTGCTTCATCGGCGAAGTCAAGATGAGCGATTTCTTGCGGACATTTGTCCCGGACAATCCAGGCGTAATCCGCAACCGGAACGGGAAGGTTCTCGGGCATCACAAAGGACTTCATCTCTACACGCTCGGGCAGCGACGCGGCCTTCGTGTGCCATCGAATACTCCGCATGAAGCGTATGTGGTGGTCGAAAAGCGATTCGGTTCAAACGAATTGATTGTGGCGTTTGATCGCCCGGAGACCGAAGGCCTTTATGCGCGAAAGTGCAGGATCAGCAGCGTTTCGTTTACCAACCGGCCCATCCACGAAAAAACCAAGATTTCCGCAAAACCGCGCTACCGGGCCAAAGCGGCTTCCGTAACATTCGAACCGAGGGAAGACCAAAGCGCATTTCTTGAGTTCGATGTTCCGCAGCGCGCACTGACACCGGGACAAATCTGTGCGCTTTATGACGGAGAAACACTCTTGGGAGGTGGCGTATTCGAGGACATCATCGGCTAACCGGGTACACAGTCCCATACGTCGCATAGGTCCCATCCGCCCGATCCGTCCCATATGTCCCATTCTACCGAGCTCTATTCTAGACGGTGGGCGGTAGCCGCTGCCGCGCTCTGCTTGATCGCAGCTTTTAGCACGCTCGCTTTGATCCTGGCGAACGGTGTCAACGTTCCCTTTGCTGATGAGTGGTGGTATTCGACCATGGTGCAGAAAGTGAGGCTCGGCGAAGCGACAGTCGGGATCTTCTGGTCGCCAAATAACGAGCATCGAATGTTTATTCCGAGGGTCGAGTTTTCGGTTCTGGCGCTGGTGACCCACTGGAACTCGAAGACAATGATGATCTTCCAATGGGTTGTAATGTTTGTCGCCGGAGCTCTGCTATTTGTTGAGTTTTGGAAAATGTATTCTCCATCTCGTCCGCTTTTGTGGGCGGGCGCTGTCATTGCAGCGCTGGCTCTATTTTTCGGCGGCGTGCAGCACGAAAATTGGCTTTGGGCTTTTCAGTTTGCCTTCTTCTTCATCCAAACTTGCGTGATCGTTTCGATATTCGCGATCAGCCGCTGGACCGGCCCTTTCTGGTTGAGAGTCGTCGTAGCGAGCCTCTTTGTCGCAGCCGCTAGCTTTTCATCTGCCCAGGGTTTGTTGATCTGGCCTGCACTGATTTTAGCGACGATGCTAGCCGGCGAATCGAAGGAAAGAAGAATTAGCGGTACAATCTTCCTGATCGCGCTGACGGTGCTGATCGCTTGGATTTACTTTCGTGATCTTCGGATTGCGCCCGATGATCGTTTGCGGTTGCCGCTTTCGGAATTGCTCACGAAGCCGAAAGTGGTGCTACACGGATTTTTCGGACTGGTGGGCGATCCTTTAGTTTATTGGGTGCCGCACATTGGAAGACTAGCGCTGGCGTGGCCGGTCGGCCTGATTGTGACAGCGATATTTGTCTGGTTAAGTGTTGGGCTCATCCGCGACCCCGGTTCCCGGGCAACCGCAGCGCCGTGGATCGCCTTAGGTTTTTATGGGCTCTGCTTTTGCCTGGTAACGGTATTCGGCAGGCTGGGGGGAGGCTACAATTTGTTCTTTCTTACCAGCCGCTACACGACGCATCCGACACTGATAGCCGTAGCCGTTCTTGCTCTAAGTCTGATTGCAATTGCATCGCCCGTCTCAGCGGCTCTTCGCAGCCATCGCTTCTTAAGCAGAGCGGGTTTTGCTTTTGCCTTCGTCCTATTAACGCTGGCAGTTATCGGCGATATCGACGCCTTCCGCGAGGGCGCAACCGGTGCTCAAGATCGATCATTCGCGAAAAATCTGATTCCTTTCTATCGATATTTCGATCCGACAGTCGACGGAGTCAGAAATGGGCCCTTCTATGCCCTCTGCCCATTAAAAGGAAAAGGGATTTTTGAGATTGGATTGGAGCCGCTCTGTCGCGAAGGCTTCTTCGACGAAGTTCGGGGTGCGCATTTTATTGAGACTCAACCGGATGAGACAGGATCCTACCGGATGTCGCAATTGTCCAAAGGACATGATGAATCGGAGTTGGTCTGGGTCTTGTCCGGAACGATATCTTCGAAGAAGGAGCTGATCGATAAAACGTTATTTATACGCCCCGTTGGGGCAGGCATGTTTGTGACTGCAACCCGATTGGAACCAAGCCGCGGAAGGCTCTCGCAATACGTTTGGCGGGTCACGTTATCCTCGCTCATTCTATCCGATCCAAAAATTCCACTAGAGCTTTGGACGTACGACCGGGCGTCAAATGCGTTCAGATTGGTTAACTCCACGCGGGTCCTGGCTGCATCGGATTAGCGTTACCGGCAACGTTATATTGGACGGGAAGTCTTTGGTCGAGCGATCAGCGTTGGCGGCCCGTTCTGTTGCCCTTTCGGGGCATGTCGTGTTTTCGATGTAAACCCAGGGCCAAAGCCCAGGGCTAACATCTTTGGCCACTGCGTGGCCTTTCGCTCCGAAGAGCGCAGGATAACCAGCCCAGGGCCTTAGATGACATGAGCCGACAGCTAGCAGCACTCGCTGCTAAACTGTCGACTCTATGAATGAGATAACGAAGGAAGCATCGAAGCAAACAGAGAAGCAATCAAGTCAAGAGAGGCAAAAGAAAGGGAATTTGAAGCTCGGCTTGGACGTGCATTAGCGGCAGGTGACTGTGGCGATGCAGGAAGAAAACGGGCCGATCAAAACGGTGGGCAAGATGAGCCACCAGGCCTTTAGCAATTGGATCACAAAGAAGCAGCAAGAGCGCTGGCAGCTGAAGAGCTGCTATGAGGCAGGGGCCAGCGGCTATTGGCTGCATCGAGCGCTAGAGCAACAAGGAGTCAACAACCTGGTGGTAGTGCCCAAAGCAATGGGGCAAGGAGGCCAAAAGCAAAAGACTGATCGGCGCGATAGCGTACAACTCTGCGATAATCTGGATCGCTACCTGGGTGGAAATACCAAAGCCTTGAGCGTGGTGGCTGCTCCCAGTGCACAAGAGGAGCAGCGGCGAGGGCTGATCCGATTTCATCGCCAACTCATGCAGGATAAAGCTCGCTACGAAGCACGGGGCAAGGGGCTGTTGTGCGCGCAGGGGATCGAAGTCAAGGGTCCCTGGTGGAAAGCTAAGGGGTGGCAAGAGCTGCTCCAACACGCAGCAGGACTGCAGGAGTGGGTCAAAGAGCAACTGGGAGTCTGGCGGAACAAAATCTTGAGTACCCAGAAGGAAGAAAAACTCTTACGAGAACGCATTGAAGCCATGGCGCCCCAACCGCTACCAAAAGGAGTGGGAGCCTACAGCGCCGCAGTGCTGCAGTACGAGCTGAGGGGCTTCGAGCGCTTTAAGAATCGGCGTCAGGTGGCTAGCTACACTGGCTTATGTCCAGGGATTCATCTCAGTGATGGCCGCGGCAAAGAAGGCTCAATCAACCGCTGTGGTAATGCGACGGTGCGCTGGACGTTGGTGGAAATGGTGTGGCGAATGCTCAGATGGCAACCCCACTACGAGCCGATCAAAGAGTTGGTGGCAGCAATTATGAAAAGCCGGCGCTTAAAAAGACGTTTGGTGGTCAAAGCGGCTCGGCGTCTAGCCGTTGATCTGTGGCGCTTGGCGACCGGGCGCACTACCGCACAAAAACTTGGGCTTATCATGCAATCTGATTGCTAAAAGAGAAAACGAAAAAGGCTTCACGAAAAAACAAGAAAGCAGAGCCAGGACAGGGAATGACTTTTGGCGGCAACGGCGCGCGATTGGCCCAGGGCTTGGGAAAAAACCCGACATTTAGATTAATCCGCTCGTTGCTGTCCACTTGAAGTGCTTATTGCATACATCAGCGTGTTAGCGAGTTTTAAACTCCAGCCGATAGAAGCTTAAACCGAGCAACGAACAAAGCGCTCGCGTTGCGGACAGCAGACGCTGCCAGAGCCAAGAATCAAGCCCCATCTAAAACGGCGAAAATACCCAAAACACCAGCAGCTAAAAAAACGACAAGCTCCGATCTGTTAACCTGACCAGAAACCGCTCTGGGCCGGCCACAGATACTTTGTCGTCCAGTTTCGAGTAAACCCAACCAGAAAACAAAGAATAATTAATTACGCGACGGGTGTTGACAAAGTCGGCTTCATAGAAGCCCTGGGTTAGGCGATTGGAATGGCGATCTGCCCTGAAGGGGCAACAGAAATTTGCCCTGAAACGGGCAACACACGGCGGATCCCGCGCTCCTTTCGGCGCGCATGAATACCGTTCGCTCCATCGTCGGTCCTATAACGGTGGACCGTCGACGGTTGACGGTCGACGGTCGACCGCCTAGCAACAAAGCCTCTCAATCACCTGCCCCAGGATCCGCTCGCATCTTTCCAGATCCTTGACCCTCACATGTTCACCCGTTCGATGCGCGCTTTTCATCTCCCCTGCTCCAAATACAACCGTCTCTGCGCCGAGCTTATTGAAATAAGGAGCTTCAGTTCCGAATGCGACAGTGCGAGCTTTCCGCTTGCTTAACGATTCAAGCAACCGCGCGATCTCGCTCTCTTGCGAAGTCTCAAACCCGCTATCAAGACGCGACACCTCTATGCTCGCCTCCACTCCTTCCTTCCTCAACGCCCGCATTTCCTTTTCCACAAGATCGGCAACCAGGCCCGGTTTCTGTCCCGGGACAGGCCTCCATTCAAGCAGCATCCGGCATTCGCCCGGCACAATATTTTTTGCAGTGCCGCCCTGAATGGCTCCAACATTGAGCGTAGTAAACGGAGGATCAAACTTCTCGTGCCGGTCGCCGGCGATTTTCTTGGAGAGCGCCTCGATCCGCTGAAGCACACGAGCGGCATCATAAATAGCCGATCGCCCTTCGCTCGGAAACGCGCTGTGCGCGGTGCGCCCCTTAACCGTTACCGCCGCCAACGCGTACCCTTTGCCAGCAACAACAGGATGCAGATCTGTCGGTTCACCGACAATCGCGTAGCGAGGCTGAATTGTTTTCTCAGCAGCAATTCTTTTGGCGCCAACGCACCCGACCTCCTCGTCCGCCGTACAGACAAGCGCTAGGGAACGCTTGAGCCGCGACGGATCTAATTGAGAAACCGCCGCCAAAGCGCATGCGAGAAATCCTTTGATATCGCAAGCGCCGCAACCGTAAAGCTTGCCGCGAGACACCTTAGGATTGACTGCATTAGTCCAGCTGGCCTCAAACGGAACCGTGTCAGTATGACAGACCAGAGCTAATTCGATTGGGTCACTTTTCGATCCGGTCGTAGCGATCAGATTGATCTTCTCAGTCCCCGCCTGGTCGAAATAGGGATAGAGCACTATTTCCCAGTCTGCCCGCGTCAATGAATTCTCGACATATTGGATGATCGGACGGTTCGGCATCGTCGACACCGACGGAATCAACACCAACTCAGACAAAACCTCTGCGACCGTGACCTGTTTCATTGGGCGCCTCTCCAAAACTTTTCCTGTATCCGGCTAAACGTGGCAACGATCGACTCCTGTTCAGTATGCTTGCCGTCGGTAACTATCGGGCGCCCTCCAACGAAAACGTCACGGACAGCAGAGCGCTCAGCAGAAAATAAAACGTTAGCCAGGAGTGCCTCCGAACCAGCCCCGGCAATGCTTGGATCCGAGAGGTCGAGTGTAACGAAGTCTGCGTTCGCGCCCTCTAACAGATCGCCGACCGGCATTCCAAGACTCTCCGCTCCCGATTGTGTCGCCGCCCGAAATAGATACGTTGCCAGCGCCTCCTTCTGCTCCACCTTCGAACCGGCCGGTGCTAACACAACTCGTTGAAGCTTCTCCATTCGCAAGTGGTACTCAAGCAATCGCGCGTCTTCCAGCAGATCGATCTGGATCTGGCTATCCGTTCCAAGGCTGATTCTCGTTTTCGCTTGCAGGAGCTTCTCCGCAGGCACGGCGCCGTCACCGAGGTTTCTTTCCGATGTCGGGCAAGCGCAGACAGTACTTCGTGAGTCACCTAGCAATTGAGCCTCCGCATCGCTGATATGGATTGCATGGACGGCGGTGAATCGGTCGCGAAGAATTTTTTCCCGGTGCAGCACGATGACGGGCGTCGCTCCGTATTCTGCCGAGCAGGCCTCTACTTCCGCAGGTTGTTCGGCGACATGCATATGCATCACCAGATTTGATTCGCTCGCATACCGCGCCACCTCGCGAAGGTAGTCCAGCGGTACCGCGCGGAGACTGTGTGGAGCTACTCCGACGGCGACTTCCTCTGTTCGGAAGTGCTTAGCCGTCCACATGCGCAACGCCTCAGTATCATCAATAAATGCTTCTGCCTTACCAGTAATGAATCGGGCCTGACCAGGGTTCGGCTCTTTCTGAAACCCGGCACGAACGTATGCGGTGCGAAGCAGATTAATCCGCAGTCCAACTTCGCGCGCAGCTCGAATAACCCCTTTGCCGAGCAAGTTCGGGTCATCATAACGACTGCCGTCGGTCTGATGATGTAGATAGTGGAATTCGCCAACCGTTGTGATGCCCGAAAGCGCCATTTCCAGAAAAGCCATACGAGCGGCGTCGTAGATTTCTTCCGGTGTCAGCAGTGTCGCCGCCCGGTACATTTTCTCCCGCCAAGTCCAGAACGTGTCTTTTTCGCGCGTACTTCGAAATTCCGTTCGGCCACGAATCACCCGTTGAAAGGTGTGCGAATGCCCGTTCACCAAGCCCGGTAGAATCGCGCGTCCAGCCATCCGGGTTGCCCGAGAAAGATCCTCGCGATCACGCGAAAGCCGGAGAATCTTTCCGTTCTGGTCGGCGACCAACGCCAGGCCGGAGTGCACTTCGCCTTGCGTCACAACGTAGTCGGCCAGCCAATTGCGTTCACCGCGATCTTGCATAGATGCATTGTCCTTTCA
>Ga0207684_10002143_pt1 | contig 20222 bp, 23 predicted proteins | sample KBSK5501metaG_FD_184342 | JGI IMG/M metagenome (GOLD analysis project Ga0207684, IMG submission 184342) | Corn, switchgrass and miscanthus rhizosphere microbial communities from Kellogg Biological Station, Michigan, USA - KBS K5-50-1 metaG... | ecosystem: Host-associated > Plants > Roots >...
CCACAAACGTCCAATCCCGTGGCGCGGCAATGCCTACCAGTGGTGGTGGAACGCGAAAGCCTTCGGCTTCGCCGAGGGGCCGACGCCACGGGCCGGCGCCATCTTGGTCATAGGTATCAGCCGTAGCTCACCGCAGGGCCATGTCGCCTATGTCGAGTCGGTCAACCCAAACGGCTCGTTCCTGGTGTCGGAGATGAACTGGTGGGGCGTGCCGGGCGGCGGCTGGAACCGCGTCGACTACCGAACCGTGACCTCGATGCAGGGCGTGCTCGGCTTTATCTACTAGCTAGGCCTGACGGTCGCCAGCCTGCCAAGAATCTTCTCGATCTCGGCATCCTGCGCCGCCAGGTGGTCCTGAATCTGAAGCGCCGTGTGCAGCACGGCGTCGGCATCCTCGTAGGTGGCCTCGGCTCGCTTGTCGCTGGCGGCCGCGAGAACGTTCTGCCCCACGATGATGATGCTGAGCAGCACCAGTTGCAGGAAGGTCTGGCTGATCCACGACACAAGGATGACCGGGTTCCCGGACAGGATGGCGGCGGGGAGCGAGACCAGCGCGAGGGCGGCGAACGCATAAGCGGCCCACATGGTACCCACGCCGTTGGTCACCTTGACCGCGAGCCAGGTGTTGAATCGCGTGACCGGACCGCCGCCCCTTTTCATCAGGTCGGCCACTTTGATGGGTCGTAGCTTCTTGCGTTCCTCGATCCGGGGGTGCAGTACGGGCGTGAAGATATTTGACATGGTGGTAATTTACCCGCTCCGCTTGAGCAGGCCCAACCGTTTGGCTCGGACCTCGGCGCGGTTGAAGCACCAGACCGAGGCCGGCACCAGGATGACGCCCATCAGCAGCAGAACGCCGATGTCTGGAAGGGCGCCGGCCGGCGAAAGCCCGTGGAGCAGCGCCTCCCGGACCCCGTTGAGCGTGTAGGTCAGTGGGGAGAGGATGCCCACGACGTGCAGCGGCGCCGGCAAGACGCTGATCGGGTAATAGACACCGGAGATCAGCAGGAGCACGCCCTGCACCGCGAAGGCCATTTGCTCACCTTTTTCGGGAGAGAGCAGCGGAAGGACCGACGTGAAGATCCCCAGCCCGAGCAGCGGCAGCGTGGCGGCCGCGAAGATCGCCAGCGCCGACAGCCAGTTGGCATGCGACAGGTCGAGCTTGAAGAAAAAGATCAGCGCGATCCCGATGGCGGCCGTACGGGCGATGCCGTAGATCAACGACGCGGCCGATATGCCGAGGAGGTGCGTCAGCCGCTTGATCGGCGCCATGAAGGTGTACTCGATAGTCCCCTCCCAGCGCTCCCAGGTGATGGCGAAGGCGATTTCGAAGAACACCAGCGACAGGTAGGTCCAGAGCAGGGCGCCGACTAGCAAGTAGAGCTGCGTCTGGTGCAGGTTCGCCTGGCCCGGGGTAAGCCCGAGGGTCGATAGCCCCGCCGCCAGGTAGCCGATGCTGAGCACGCTGACCAGGTTGTAGAGGAGCCAGACCGCTTCCCACAACCAATAGCGCCGGTAGAGGTTCTTCTGCCGCTCGATGAAGCCGACAAAGGCGTTCAGCTCCCAGCGGAGCGAGGTCCCTATCATTCGTCCTTCGCCTCCTCGTCTTCCTCGAGCCGCTTCCCGGTCAACTTCATGAAGGCATCCTCCAGGCTGCCGCCGACCTCGCCCGCATGCTCGCGGATCAGCTCGGCGGGCGTCCCCTCCGCGAGGACGCGGCCCAGGTCGAGCACCAGCACGTGGTCGCAGAGCACCTCCGCCTCCTCCAGGTCGTGGGTGCACAGCAGCACGGTGGCCGCGCGATCCCGGCGGATCGACCGAACCAGTTCCTGGACCTCGCGCTTGGAACGTGGATCCAACCCCGTGGTCGGCTCGTCCATCAGCAACAGTGACGGCGATGTCAGGAAGCTGCGGGCGATGGCGACCTTCTGCTGCTGGCCACGTGACAGTTGCTTCATCGGCTTGTCGAGCGTGTCGAGCGGCAGGCCAAGACGCTCCAGCATGCCCTCCACTCGTGCACGCGTGCCTTTGCCGCCGCTGCCGTAGAGTCGCGCCGCGTACAGCATGTTCTCCCACGGACTCATCTCCTTGAAGAACGATGCCTCGACGGAGACGCGGTTGATGTGGCGCCGGACACTATCCGGCTGCGTCACGACGTCGTAGCCGAACACCGACGCCGTCCCGGCATCGGGCGTCATGAGGGTGGCGAGGATGCGGATCAACGTCGACTTGCCGCTCCCGTTTGCCCCCAGGATGCCGGTGATCCGACCGGTGTCGACGTGCATCGACACCTGGTCGAGGGCCAGCTTCTCCTTGTTGACCTTGCGCCGACCAAAGGGCCGGCGGGCCGACTGCGCGAAGCGTTTCGAGATGCCGTGCAGTTCGACCGCCGCCGTATTCAATTCGCTTGCCTTGATGGCCATGCCTTCAACTCCTCAGATTTCTGCCGACGAACAACAAAAAACCGTGGGCCGAGGGCCACACGGTCGAAAGCGCTGTCGTCGTGGTCTAGTTCAGTCGGCTTTCAATGCCATGCGGCCCGATGTAGGCAGGCTCCGCCCTCGGTGAAGACGATCATGCCTGCCTTGTTGCGCCACATAGCCTCCGTACAGTATCCCAGCGACCTTATGAAAGTCAACCGGATTACTAAGCTGGGCCTGGTGGTCTACCTGATCGGAGGCCCGCCACGCTGCGGCAAGTCCGTCCTGGCTCGCCGGCTGACCGCCGACCGCGCCATTCCCTTTATCCCAACCGACCTTATCTGGGCGGTGATCGAAGTCAGTCAACCCGAGTGGCGAACGCCGATGCATAAGGGACCAGACCGGATCCCCGCTGCGGCGAAAGCGTTCGAACCCTACCTGGTTAGCAGCGACTTTGAACGTGCCCTGGCAGACGCTGCGACCGCGCTGAAGGCCGACGCCCGGCCGGCATAGGCGACGCGACTTTTTTCCGCGACGGATTTGCGACAGACACCTGTCGGAACCGTGCCTCAGGATAGGAAGCATGGCCGCGTCGGGCGATCGATTGGGGACGCCACTTGAACGGATCAAGGCCGCCCTCGACGAACTGCCGCACTGGCTGACGACCGTAAACGACGCGGCGCTGGGCGAGCCACTCATCGAGATCCGTGTCGTCATCGATCGGTCCGAGGCGGTTTTCGCCGACGGCGTCCGGCGGTTCGATAAATCGCACGAGTACAAGGCCGACGGCGCGCTGTCCGTGATCGACTGGCTGAAATGGAAATGCAAGCTCTCGGGCGGCGCCGCCGCCGAGCGGGTGGAAATCGCCCGTCAGCTTGACAAGCTGCCGCAGACCCAGGCGGCTTTGGCCAGCGGCACGGTGGGATATCAGCACGTCGCGTTGCTTGCCCACGCCGCCCAGCGCGTGGGCGACGCGGCCGTGCGCAAGGAAGAAGGCAGCCTGCTTAAGGTGGCGCAGACGATGGATCCAGGGAAGTTTACCGGGGTGGCCAAGAACTTTGAGCACCGGGTCGACGCCGAGGGCGCCCTTACGGAGGCCAACCGGGCGTACGGGCGGCGCTACCTACACGTCAGTGAGCCGCAGGATGGCCTGGTGCGGGTCGACGGCCTGCTCGATGCCGAGGGCGGGGCGACCCTCAAGACCGCGCTACAGCCCTTCATGAAACCGATCAAGGACGACGAGCGCAGCTTCGGCCAGCGACAGCATGATGCACTGATCGAACTTTGCCGGCAACGCGGTGGGGACAAGCGCGACGGCGCCGGCCCGCGGCCGCAACTCATCATCCGGGCCAGCCTCGATACGCTGGCCGGAATCCCGGGTGCAGCGGCGGGTGAGCTCGAGGGCGGCGGCACAGTGCCGGCGGCGACGGTGCAGCGCTATGCGTGTGACTCCGCGATCAGCCGGATCACCGGCCGCAGCGAGCTGGATTATGAGCTCAGCCATGCGACCCGCACCATCCCGCCGTCAACCCGGCGAGCGCTCGAGGCCCGCGACCGGCATTGTGTCTTTCCGGGCTGTGGCCGCCCGCTCAACTGGTGCGACGGTCACCACCTGGTCTGGTGGACCAAGGGCGGCCCGACGACGCTACCGAACCTGGCGCTGCTTTGTCGGCAGCATCACCGGATGGTGCACGAGGAGGGATGGACCTTAGAGCGAAAAGAGGGCCGCTGGATCGCCAGGCCACCGGCGCACCACGTTCCGGCGAGCTCACGCTCGGGCCTGAGACTTTAGGCGGTGTCCGACACCGGCGCCGGCGTCGCGCCGTCCATCGAGTCAGCAAGATACTGAGCGAGATCTTGCACCTGAAGCTGGCTCTCGGCGCCCTTGGCCGAGATGCCGTCGCGGAACATTGTCAGGCAAAAAGGACAGGCGGTGGCTACGCGGGGCGCCTGCGTGCGCAGCGTCTGTTCTACACGCTCATGATTGATGCGCTTGCCGATTTTCTCCTCCATCCAGATGCGGCCGCCACCCGCGCCGCAGCAGAAGCCCCGCTTGTGGTGGCGTTCGATCTCCACCAGCTCCGCGCCCGGGATCGCCTCGACGACGGAACGTGGCGGATCATAGATATCGTTCCAGCGGCCGAGATAACACGAGTCGTGATACGTAAATTTTCCGTCGATCGCCTTGCTCGGCTTGAGGCGGCCCTCTTTGATCAGGTTGGCGAGCAATTGTGTGTGATGGATGACCTCGTACGTCCCGCCGAACTGGGGATATTCATTCTTGATGGTGTTGAAGCAGTGGGGGCAGGTCGCGATGACTTTTCGGACTTTCACGGCGTTCATCGCCTCGATGTTCTGCTGCGCCTGCGTCTGATAGAGATACTCGTTGCCGATCCGACGCGCCGGGTCGCCGTTGCAGGTTTCCTTGGGGCCCAGAATGGCGAAATCGACGCCGGCTTTCTGCAATAGTCCGACGAACGCCCGGGCGACCGCGCGGTTCGCCTCGTCGTAGGACGCGGCGCAGCCGACGAAGTACAGGTACTCCGCGTCGGGCTTCTCCTCGATCGTCTTGACGCCCAGCCCCTGCGCCCAGTCGGAGCGCTGCGCCCGCGGCATGCCGTAGGGGTTGCCCTGGCTCTCGATGCTTCGTAAGGCACCCTGGGCCTCCTTAGGAAATTTGCTCTCCTCGAGCACGAGGCTGCGGCGCATGTCGATGATCTTCGGCACGTGCTCGATCAGAACCGGGCATTCCTGCTGGCAGGCGCCGCAAGCCACGCACGACCAGATTTCGTCTTCCTTGATCGCCTCGCCGATCAGCTTCTGGGACGCTTGCGGCGCGCGCCGCTGTTCGGACGGAGCATCGCGGACGGTTTTGAAGAGGTTCTCCCGGGCATCGACAATGATCATCTTGGGATTGAGCGGCTTGCCCGTCAGAAAGGCTGGGCACTGCTCCTGGCAACGGCCGCATTCGGTGCAGGAGTACAGATCGAGCAGGTTTTTCCACGACCACTGGGTCACGGCGCTGACCCCATAGTGCTCGGCATGCTCGAGGTCGATTGGCGTCAGCGCGGCGCCGGCCTTGGGCGGCAGCTTACGGAAAAATACATTGGGGATGGCGACGAAGATGTGCAGATGCTTCGAGCTGGGGATGTAAACGAGGAAGGCGAGCACCGCCAGGATGTGCATCCAGTAGAAGACCTCGTGGGCCGGGATCGCGGCGCTGCCCTGCCAGCCGAAGCCCTCGAAGGCTCGCGCGATCAGGGAGGAGACCGGCCGCCACGACGCCGACGGATCGCCGCCCTCGGCCACACGCGCGGCGTTCTGGCCCAACATCCCGATGATGATGGTGGCGATCAGCCCGAGGATGATCAGCGCGTCGACCTCGTTGCTCTCGTGAAATTGACGCGGCCGGATGACGAGACGGTTGATCACCGCCATCAGCACGCCGATCAGGACCAGGACGCCAAAAAGATCTTGTAAGAAGGCGATCCAGGTGGTGCCGCCGATCACGGCGAGACTGAATCCCGGGAAAATGCCTTCGCCGAAGGCCTGGATGATGGCGGTCAGCAGCACGACGAAGCCATAGAAAATAAACAGATGCAAAATGCCCGAGTAGAGATTGCGGAACATCCGGGTATGCAGACCGACATAACTCAGGACCCCGCGAATGCGCTCGTAGACATGATCGACGCGGTTTTCCGTGGGACCCAGTCGCAAGATCCGATAGAGTTGGCGCGCCCGGATGGTGAAATAGACGATCGCGACCAGCAGCACGGCTAGCACCGCGATCGACTTCACCAGGGTCATCTCTGGTAATCGTAAGCCCAGATGCGCGTACTAGGCCTTACCGGCGGGATCGGATCCGGCAAGTCGATGGTGGCGCACATGTTTGCCAGGCTCGGGGCTGTGGTGATCGACGCCGATCAGCTGGCACGCGAAGTGGTCGAGCCCGGCCAGCCCGCCCTGCAGGAGATCGCGGTGACCTTCGGACCGGACGTGATCCTCCCGGACGGAAGTCTCGATCGCCCCAAGCTCGCCGGAATTATTTTCGCCGACCCTGTGGAGCGCGCCAAGCTCGACGCCATCACCCACCCGCGGATCCGGGCGCTGATGGACGAGCAAATCAAAGTCCGATGCTCAGGGCCTGGTCTCGTGATCGCCGACATCCCGCTGCTGTACGAGAACGGTCTAACCAATACGGTCGAAGCAGTGATCGTCGTCTGGGTCGACCCAACGACGCAACTCCAGCGAATCCGTCAGCGGGACGGGCTCTCGGCCGAGGCCGCACGCCAACGGATCGCCGCCCAGATGCCGCTGGACGCGAAACGCGCCCGGGCCGACCACGTGATCGATAACAGCGGGAGTCGAGATAACACGCGCCGCCAGGTTGAAGCCATCTACCGCCTGTACGCACCCGCAGCGGCTGGGCCAGCGTAGGCTCAGCTGGCCTTTCGGTGTCGGCCGGCAGGCTCACGGCGCTCCGAGAGCTCGCGGCGCTCGCTCGCCAGCGCCCGCTCCCGCAGATCGATCTGGATCGGCTGCCGGACGCGAACCGCAAACCTCGTGAGCCAGACGACTGCCAGGCCCACGACGAAGAGCACCGTACCTGGTGCCGCATCGGACAGCTTGCTCTTGAGGCCGATCGCCTCGCCGACCCAGCTGCTCGACCCGGCCACCCCGTGGAAGAACAGCAGGATCCCACCGGCGATGCACGCCAGGCCGAGGACGAGCCCGGCCAGCGAGTAGATCAGCTGGAGCGTCGCCAGCCGGCCCCAGAAGTGCCGTTCGCGCGGATCCGCGGGCAGCTCGAGCGCGGCCACGACGAACTGGAGCCAATTCAAAAACCTCACTCCCGAAATCCAGCTTAGGCGCGCAACCCTACAAATCCGAAGCGGGCCGCCAAACCGTCGCCGGTTGGTGCCCGCTTCGTGGCGATGCCGTCGTAAACGCTGGCTAAATCGTGGAGTAGTAAGCCGCCGGCGACTGTGATGGCGGCGTCGTCGGAGTGGTCGGAGCCGGGGTGGTCGGCGCCTCGCCGCCCGGGGTCTCCCCGGACTCATTTTCTTGCTCGTGACCGCGGAACTTCAGCCCCGAACCCAGCCGCGAGAGGATCGAATCAGCCTGGGCCTGGGTAATGGTCCCGGCCTTCACGGCATTGTCGAGCACGCCTTTGGCGGCGTTTTTCATCGCCGTCTTGACGGCGCTGTCGGTGACTTTCTGCTGAGTCTCGATAGCGCTCAGCGACTTGCCAGACTTTAGGGCGCTCTTCAGATCGGCGGCGCTCATGTGCAGCGCCGAGGCGGCCGCGTTGAGCTCAGCCGTCTTGAGATTTTGCATCAGGGTCATGTCGGCCTTGAAGCCGCCGAAGCCGCCGCCGTGACGACCAAAGCCGAAGCCAAGGCCCTGGCCCGCGTTGATGCGTGCCTTCATGGCATCCGCCTGCTGCTGGGTGATCTGGCCATCCTTCAGCATCTGGTCAACGGTCTGCAGCTGCGCTTGCTTGAGCGCGTCCGTAGTCTGCGTGGGCGTTAGGTGGAGGATCCCGGCCAGCTTATCGACGAAGGTCTGCGCATAGTTCTTCGAGGTGGTTGGCGACGCGGATGGTGACGGCGCCGCTGCAACGGCGGCCACGCCGATGATCACGGCGGCCAGTCCTGCCGCCGGGAGCACGATCCAACGATTCAATCTCATTCGTGAGCTCTCCTTCCTAGGGGTTGACGACCCCTCTATGCTGCCGAACGCCGATTAGAAGACGGTGAGAGGCCGGCAAGAGATCCGTAAAAGTTCCGGCCGGAAGGGCGGCAGTAACCGCTTGCGTAACAGTCTAAAGAGGGCCTGAACGGCCACTGGACGGGGACTCGCTAGGAGGATTTGGCATGCTCGGACGAAGAGTATTGACGGTTGGGCTCACGCTGGCCACTTCGGTCGGTCTCACCCTACCCGCGGTTGGCGTCAACGCCAGGGTCGCCCGGGGCTCGTTCCGGGGTCGCCGGGGGCTCGTTCCGGGAGACGGATCTCGTCTCCGATATTCAGGGGCGGGCCCAGCACTTCGACCCGAACCTGGTCAACCCTTGGGGCATCTCGGCGAGCAGCAGCAGCCCCATGTGGGTGTCCGATAACAACGCCGGGGTGGCGACGCTCTATGACGGGGCCGGCAATGCGTTCCCCCCGCCAGCGAACGGTGGTCCACTGGTGGTCAAGATCCCGCTGCCCAACGGCAGCGACGGGGGCGCCCCGACCGGAACCGTATTCAATGCCAACGGCGGCGAGTTCAAGGGCGACCGGTTCCTCTTTGCTACAGAAGACGGAACGATCGCGGGCTGGAATCTGGCGGTCAACTTCAGCCGGGCCCGCATCGAGGTCGACCGGTCGACGGTTGGCCTGGGGGCGGTTTATAAGGGCCTCGCGATCGGCAACAACGGGGCCGACCACATCTACGCCAGCAACTTCCGCTTCGGCGCGGTTGAGGTCTTCGACACCAGCTACACGATGGTCGCTCTCAGCGGCACATTCACCGATCCGGGGATCCCGGCCGGGTTCGCGCCCTTCAATATCCAAAATCTCAACAGCGTGCTCTTCGTGACCTACGCGATGCAGAAGCCGGACAAGCACGATGACCAGTCGGGTCCTGGCTTCGGCTTCGTCGATGCCTACGATTTGAATGGGAACCTGCTGCGGCGAGTCGCCTCGGGCGGCGCCCTGAATTCTCCCTGGGGATTGGCAATCGCCCCGGCCAGCTTCGGGAACTTCCAGGACAACCTGCTGGTCGGCAATTTCGGCGACGGCCGTATCAACGCCTTCAGCCAGAGCACCGGGGCCTTCCGCGGGCAGCTCAAGACCGAAGCCAGCGCGCCAATCGACATCCCCGGCCTCTGGGGACTGCGGTTCGGCAACGGCGGGGTGGGCGCCAGCCCCAACACGCTCTACTTCGCGGCCGGCATCAACGACGAGAAGGATGGCCTATTCGGCAGCATCGTCAACGTCGATAACTAGCTGAGGCCGCCTGACTGAGGCGGGCCCGATGGCCCGCCTCAGTCCTCCTCGGACTCCTCGAGTTCCAGCACCGGCTCCACGCAGACGTCTTTGTTGGCGAAGCGGGCCGCCCATTCGGCTCGGGTTGCTCCTCCGAGGGTCGCCTGAACCGCCTCGATTACCTCCGGATCGAGCTGGTGGGCGCTCAAGTCCGCCCGACCGATGGCATCGCAGAACTCCGCCCAGAACGTGGCCTCGAGCGCGGCGACAGTCAGGAACCCGTCGGCTACGGCGTAGACGTGGTAACAGGGCAACTCTCCGGTCAGGCCCAAACCGCTAAGGCCTGCCCACCGAGCCGCGCGCGGCAAGGCGGTCCAGCTTCGCATCAGACCTGTCATCGAGACCTCGACCCGCCGGCCACGACCGGTCTTCGCGCGATCCGTCAGCGCGGCGGCAATGAGAAACGCTGCCTCCAGGCCACCCGCCAGATCGGCGACTTGAAGGCCGGGAATGGTGGGCGCTCCGTCGTGGAGCGGCATCAGGGCGAGCGCGCCGCTCCGAGCCAGGTAGTTCAGGTCATGGCCGGCACGCTGCGCGAGGGCGCCGCCCGAGCCGTAGCCCGTAATCGCGCAATAGACCAGCGCCGGATTGATCGCCGCCAGGGCCGGGTAACCGAGCTCCATCTGCTCCATTCGCCCGGGTCGATAGCCCTCGACCAGCACATCGGCGTCGAGCAGGCGCCCTAAAAACGCCTCGCGGCCGGACGGCGAGCGAAAGTCCAGCGTGAGCAACTGCTTGCCGTGGTGCAATGCCTCGAAGTACGCGGCTCCGCCCGGCAGGCGGCGGATCGGATCGCCCGCCGGCGGTTCGATTTTTGTCACCCTCGCGCCCTGCGCCTGGAGCAACTGCGTGCAGTAGCCGCCGGGAAGCAGGCGCGACAAATCCAAAACCCGAACGCCGTCGAGCGACATCGCCTGCTAGGTTACTCACGTGCGGAATGCGGAGGTCGCGGCGATGCTCAACCGGGTCGCCGACCTGCTCGAGATCAGGGGCGAGAACTTCTTCAAGATCCGCGCTTACCGGGAAGCCGTACGCCAACTCGACAACCTCACGACCGAGGTCGAGGACCTGATCCACGAGGGACGCCTGAAGGACGTGCCCGGGATCGGCGAGGCGATCGAGAAGAAGATCGTCGAGTACGTCACCACCGGACAGCTCGAATTCCTGACGAAGTTGGAGCATGAAGTGCCCCCGGCGTTGCTCGAGTTGACGCGAGTTCCTGGGCTCGGGCCGCGCACGGCGAAAGACATCTACGACGTGCTCGGCATCCTCAGCCTGGATGACCTCGAGGAGGCCGCGCAGACGCACCGGCTGCTCGAGGTCCGCGGCATCAAGGCGAAGACCGAAGAGAACATCCTGAAAGGCATCGCGATGCTGAAGCGGACGGAGGGCCGCATTTATTTTCCCGAGGCCTGGATCCTCGCCGATTCGCTTCTCACGACCCTGCGGTCGCAGACGGGGGTGGTTCGGGCCGAAATCGCCGGCAGCGTGCGCCGCGCCAGCGAAACCGTCGGCGACCTCGACCTGCTGGTGGCGACCGACGACCCGGAGGCGATGTGCCGCGAATTCGCCCTCCTCCCACAAGTCAGTGACGTCATCGGCCAGGGCGGTACGAAGACGAGCGTCCGAGTGCGCTCCGGCATGCAGGTCGACCTGCGGGCGGTGAAGCCCGACAGTTTCGGCGCCGCCTGGCAGTACTTCACCGGTTCACAGGCCCACAACGTCCAACTGCGCAGCCGGGCGCTGCAGATGGGCAAGCTCAAGATCAACGAGTACGGCGTGTTCAAGGACGATGGCACGCGGATCGCCGGCGTGACAGAGGAATCGGTATACGCCGCGGTCGGCTGCAGCTGGATCCCGCCCGAACTGCGCGAGGGATGGGGCGAGATCGAGCTCGCGGCCAAGGGCCCCCTGCCCGCCCTGGTCCAGGAGAACGACCTGCGCGGCGACCTGCATACCCACAGCAATTGGAGCGACGGACGTAACGAGATCGCGGTGATGGCGCGCGCGGCGGCCGAGCGCGGCTATCAGTACATCGCGTTGACCGACCACAGCCAATCGCTGACGATCGCCCAGGGTCTCACGCCCGAGCGGTTCCGAGCCCGCGCCGTCGAGATCGCGACCGTCAATGCGCAGTCGAGCGTGATGCGGGTGCTGAGCGGCGTCGAGGTCGATATCCTCCCCGATGGCAGTCTCGACCTTCCCGACGACTGTCTCGCCTCGCTGGACGTGGTCGTGGCCTCCGTGCACACCGCGCTGGACCAGCCGAAAGATGTCATCACGCAACGGGTGCTGCGCGCGCTACGATCGCCGCACGTGGACGTCCTCGCCCATCCCACATCGCGAAGGCTCGATCGCCGAGGCGAAACCCGCCTCGATGTGGAGGCGGTGATCGCGGAAGCCGTCAGGACCGGCACCGCCCTCGAAATCAATAGCAGTCCGTTTCGCCTCGATCTCAACGACAGCTGGGCGCGCCGGGCCCGTGAGGCCGGCGGGCTGGTCGCGATCGACAACGACGCTCACTACCCCGCCGAGTACGACTACATCCGTTACGGCTGTGCCATCGCGCGCAGGGCTGGGCTGACGCCCGATCGGGTTCTGAATACGAGGGATGCCGAGGGCGTTCTGGCCCATTGCCGGGAAAAAGCAGCAAACGCCGTGGCGAATCTCCGTTGAATAAGGTAGCGTAATCAAGAGCAGGAGGCTCGGCTGATGCTTCAGGAGCTCGTGATCAAAGTGCCGGCTCCCTTCATGGGCCGGGCCGACGTCGGCTTCTCCACCCGCTACCCTGCCCAGGCGGCCCAGGCCCCGCTCAAGGACGTCCCCTTCTTCATCGAAGGCCCATCCGGTCCGATGCGCCGGCTGCAGTCCCGACTGGAGCTGTTCCGACAGAAGCGCACGCTGATCCCTGACGCGCCGGGCGAAGCCTACAGCTGGACCGATCTGATCGAACTGAACGACGAACTCTTCATCCTGGCCTACCGCGACGAGAGCCTGAGCGACGGGACGGATGATGCGGACTCCGAGCACCGCTACATCGTCAACCTGGTCCGGCCTCTCGTCTTCCCGTTCCTGCGAGATTGCGTCCGGATTGGCGAGCTCGCGCTCCGCGACAACATCGTACTCGCCGTGCTCGACCAGAGCGGCGTCATGGCCGAGCTCGAACTGCGCCGGGCGCAGATCGTGCCGCGCAACGGCTCGATCATGTTGGGCGATGTCGACGCCGGCTAAGGCAGACGGCTAAGGCGAGCTCGACGCCGTTGCACTGCCACTCGGCGACGGTGATGACGTTGCCGTCGCGGTCGGCGATGGGCACGGCGTCGCCGAGGCGCTCGCAACCGCGGTCGCCGAGGGCGACGCTGATCCGGACGGCGACGGAGTCGGAGTTGGAGACGGCGTCGGGCTGGTCTTCGGACTCGCCGTCGTCGACGGCGTCGGGGTCGCCGGCGGGATGCAGAAGCTGGGGGCGGGCGTTGGCGCCAGCAGCGTCAGGTTCGTCGGCGAGGTGGCTTTGCCGCCGCCCTCGAGAAGGAGGGCCGCAGGAACCACGAGCAGCCCAATGATGACTGTGACCACGAAGGCAAGCGCCCCCCATTCTTGGAGCCAGAAGGCCCGCGACGAGTTACCGATCAGGGCTCTTCGTCCGTCTCCGGCTGCGGTTTGTTGCGGGTGTTAAGGATGCGAACGAAGTCCTGCGCCCGCGCCAGCGCCTTCCAGCGCTCCGGAAAGAAATCCTGGGCGACCACCTGTTTAGAGGGCAGCTGAAAGACGGTGACGCACCACTTGTTCAAGGTGTGCGACACCTCGACCTCGAAGTCGCCCTCGGTATTCAAATACCGAACGACCCGGTCCTCGTCGGATCTGCGTCTCCCTGAAACTGCCATGTCTGGACCCAATTGCGTCGGTGGTAAAGCCATTCAACGGACCCCTCATTATAGGCTCGGAAACCGCCAGGGGGACAGTCAGGCCGGCTTGCGCCCGTCCAGGCTATCGAGGTAGGTGAGCAGGTCGTCGCGCAGCCCGGGGCGCTCCAGGGCGAAGGCGATCGAGGTCTTCAGGAAGCCGCTGACGGTGCCGACATCGTAGTAGGTGCCCTCGAATTCCAGCCCGAGGACCTGTTCCTGCTGGGCCAGGGTGCGAATTGCGTCGGTCAGCTGGATCTCGCCGCCAACCCCCTCGTGGGTGGTCTCCAGGATGCCGAAGATCGACGGCTTGAGGATGTAACGCCCCAGGATGGCGAGGTTGGAAGGCGCCTTCTCGGGATCCGGTTTTTCCACCATGTCGACGACCTCGTGGATCCGCCCATCGCTCTTGCCGACCTTGACGATGCCATAGCGGGAGACCTGGTCGGGCTCGACCCGCTGCAGCGCCAGGACGGATGCCTGGCGTGGCCCGAACACGTCCATCATCTGTTTGATCGCCGGCGTCTGAGATCGAATGATGTCGTCGGCCAAAAAGACGGCGAATGGCTCGTTGCCTACCACATCTTTGGCCATCAGCACCGCGTGACCCAGACCGAGGGGTTCTTTCTGATGGATATACGTGATGTCGACCAGGTCAGAGATCTTGCGGACGACCTGCAGCTCGCGCGTCTTGCCACGATCCTTCAAGTAGTGCTCGAGCTCGAAGGAAATGTCGAAATGGTCGACGATGGCTCGCTTGTCCCGGCCGGTGACGACGATGATCTGGTCGATCCCCGCGGCAACCGCTTCCTCGACGCCGTACTGGATGATGGGCTTGTCGACGATCGGCAGCATCTCCTTCGGCTGCGCTTTGGTTGCCGGCAAGAAGCGCGTGCCGAGTCCGGCCGCAGGAAAGACAGCTTTGCGAATTGCGGTCACGACCTAACTCTACACGTGGGAAATCTCGCGACCCTGATGAACTACTTTTTCTTTCCCTTGACGCGGTCGCGGAGCGCGATCTGGATGCGCTTCACGCCGGCGTTGTCGACCACCATCTTCGGTGGCCTCGCCTTGCGTTCGCGCGCCCGAAGACGGGCGGCTTCCTTGGGGGAGAGGTCGTCCTCGCCGCTCACGGCGTGTGACTCGGGGCCGGCGTTGGACTTGGGGCCGGCGTCGGAGTCGGGGCCGGCGCTGGGCTCGGCGTGGGGGCGGCACTCGGGACTGGTGGGCTCGTCGGTGCCACCCCGGCGCCGGCGAGTTCCGCGGCCGTTGGCCGCGGCCCGCCCACGAGATTGGCAAAGTAAGCGAGCGGAAGGCCGCCCCCAACGCGCACGCGCGAGAGCTCGAACAGCTGCCCGGCGGAATGCCATGTCCCGGACAAGGTCGACACCGCGGTCTCGAAGCCAAGACTCCTCGCCTGGGCCATGTCGTACAGGTTGAAGCTCCCGTACGGGTAGGCGAAGTCGCGCACGGGATGCCCGAGCAGCGTCTCCAGCGTCAGCTTGCTTTGCCGGATCTCCCAACTGGCGCGAGCCGGCAGCTGCGCCGCCAGCGCGACGTGATCGACGGTGTGCGCCCCTATGTTGTATCCCATGCGATCGGCGGCGGCGATCTGGCTCGGCGTCATGTATCCGCCCCATCCCATGCGCCCCGTGATCACAAAGGTGGTGGCGGTAAAGCCATAGCTCTGCAGGATCGGCAGGGCGTTGGAAAAGAAGTCCGCGTAGCCATCGTCGAAGGTCAGCACCAGCGAACGCGACGGGAGCCCGCTGTGGTTCTGGATCGCCACCACGGCCTGGTGCAGCGTAACGACGTGGAAGCCGTGGTCGGCCAGGTACTGCATCTGGGCGCGGAACGCCGCCGGCGGTGTCGACAGGCCGAACCCGACGAGGTCGCGTGGATTCGGATTGATCCGGATGTAGTGGTAATACAGGATAGGCACGTAGGTGACCGGCCCCAGCGGGATGGGGGCTTTCCGTACGACCAGCTCACCGATCAGCGGCGCAGCCGTGGGGCTTGGCACGGGCGCGGCTGAGCGTTCCAGGATGAGGCCCTCGGGAACGTCGTTCTCGTCGGCCGCGGCGCGCGCCACGACAGACATCGCCGCCAGCGGAGCCTGGCGAGCGATCGCTGTGCCCGGCAGCACCGCCGCCGCTAAGAAGAGCAGCAGCAGGACGCCTCCCCGTGTCGCGCCGTCCGTCCGCCTTGTCATGGCTGCCGATGTAACGGCGTGATGCGCCCGGGGTTTCGCGCCTAGCGGAGGGCCGCGATCACCGGCTTCACGGCGCCTCGCTGACGCCAGACCGCAACGCCAACGAAGCCGAGTAACACCAGGGCGGCGCCACCCATGACCGGCGTCCACCGGGGATCGAGATTGCCGAGCCGCCGATTCATCTCCGTCTCCAACCGGACCCAGCCGCTGGGCGCCGGACTGGCGGGGATTCCGAGCGCCCGAATCAGCCGTCGCTGCAACCGGTCGCGGCGTGGCGTGGCTAGGGTCACGCGAGGGAAGCTGTCATTGAGGTACGAGATCAGAGCGAGCGAGGCCGATTGGGCATCGGGCGCACCATCGCGGGCGGGCTGAGCAAAGACCACACGGTCGATCGCACGAGCCAGAGCGTCGATCTCGTCGGAGCGCGGATTCATCGCTGCTTCTCCTGTTCGCTGAGGCGCCGGCGCAAGCCGTGGACGGCACGAAAGAGCAGTAGCTTTACGGCGCCCTCGCTGCGGTTCAGGATCACGCCGATCTCCTTGTTCTTGAGACGCCCATCGAACTTGAGCAGGATGGCCTCTCGCTGGTCCAGCGGCAGCTTGCGCACGGCGCGGTGCAGCTCATCGCCCTGCTCCCGTCGCAGCCAGAGTCGCTCCGGGTCGTTCTCGCCGCTGCCCGCGATCGGGTCGGGCAGCTCGATCCAGGGCGGCCGGCGCCGCCGCTTCGACATCAAGTTTGAGGCGACTTTGTAGAGCCATGCTGAATACGGAATACCTCGCCATTCGAAATCGTCGAGCCCCTCCAGCGCACGCTGGAACGTCTCGCTCGCCAGGTCCTCCGCCTCCTCGCGCCGGCCGAAGTGGTAATAGCAGTACGAGTAGATCTGATCGAAGTAGCGGTCGTAAAGCGCGGCAAACGCCTTGCGGTCTCGCTTGGCGACTTCGATCAAGCGCGCCTCGTCTTGCAACTCCGCCGCCGAACGCTGGGTCACGCGGTTGACCTATCCATATATGTGCCCTGCGTGGTGAAGGTTACGCGATTACCGCAAGTTCCTTGCCGGCGCTGGCGAAGGCGTCCAGCGCCCGGTCCAGCTGAGCGTCGGTGTGCATGCTGGTGACGATGGTGCGAATCCGGGCCCGGCCCTCGGCGACGGTTGGGAAGCCGATGCCCTGGGCGAAGACACCGCGCTTGAAGAGGCGGTCGGAGAAGTCCATCGCGACCGCCCCCTTGCCCACGATCACCGGTGTGATCGGGGTCTCGCTTGCCCCGGTTTCAAAGCCAAGACGCTTCAAACCATCCTTGAAGCGTTTCGTGTTTTTCCAGAGACGATCGATGCGCTCGGGCTCGGCAAGCAGCACATCGATCGCCGCGATGCAGGCGGCCGCCACGCCTGGCGGATGTGAGGTGCTGAACAGGAAGGGGCGAGCGCGGTGGATCAGAAAATCCCGAACCGTTTGCGGGCCCGCCACGTAGCCTCCCAGCACGCCGATCGCCTTGGAAAGCGTCCCCATCTGCAGGTCGACCCGACCATCGAGGCCGAAGTGGTTCACCGAACCGCGACCATTCTTGCCCAGGACGCCGCTGGCGTGCGCGTCGTCGACCATGACCAGCGCGCCGAATCGCTCGGCCCGCTCGACGATCGAGGGCAGCGGGGCGATATCACCGTCCATGCTGAAGACGCCGTCGGTAACCACCAGCTTGACGCGCTTGTCGCGATGCTGCTCGAGGTGGCGCTCGAGGTCATCCATATCGCGATGCTTGAAGATCGACCGCTCGGCCTTGGAGAGGCGGATGCCGTCGATGATCGAGGCGTGGTTCAGCTCGTCGCTGATGATGACGTCACCTTCTTTGACCAGCGACTGGAGGACACCGAGGTTGGCCGTGAAGCCCGATTGAAAGACAAGCGAGGCCTCCGTGTGCTTGAACTCGGCAAGCCGGCGCTCGAGGTCCTCGTGCACGGTCATCGTGCCGGCGATTGTCCGCACGGCGCCCGAGCCGGCGCCCCACTTTTCCGTCGCCTCGATCATGGCGGTCTTCAGCCGTGGATGAGTGGTGAGCCCGAGGTAGTTATTCGACGACAGGTTGAGGACCCGGTTGCCGTCGACAATGACTTCGGTGTCCTGCGCCGAGTCCAGCACCCGGAGTGGGCGGAACAATCCCTGCCGGCGCATCTGCTCCAGCTCGTCCGCCAGGAACTGGGTTCTCTTCTCCGTGATCATGCGATCCTCCTAGCCGCCGTTGGGTAGCAACACGACTTTCCCCGACTGCCCACTTTTCATTTTCGCCATCGCCTCCTGGAAGTCGTCGAGTGGGAAGCGGTGGGTGATCAGCGGCGACACGTCAACTTTGCCGGTACTGAGGTAGGCCGAAGTGCGCTCCCATGTATCCCAGATCCGCCGGCCGAAAATGCCGTAGATGGTGATGCCCTTGGTGACCACCAGCTCGTTGAGGTCGAGGGTCACCGGCTGGTCACCGATCCCGAGAAGGCTCATCCAGCCACCGCGGTGGAGCGACTGCAGGCCCTGCTCGATCGCCACCGGGTGACCGGACATCTCCAGCACGACGTCGACGCCAACACCGCCGTTGGCCTTGCGGATCTCGGCGACGGTCTGGTCCGATGGCGCGAAGACGGCCGTCGCGCCCATGCGTTGCGCGAGCTCACGCCGGAACGGGTTGGGCTCAATGCCATAAACGGCCGCGGCGCCCTCTGCCCGGGCGATGCCCACCGCGCAGAGACCAATCGGTCCGAGCCCGAAAATCGCTACCGCGTTCTCCTTGAGTGGGCCGGCCGTGGCGGCATGAACCGCATTTCCGAATGGTTCCTGCAGCGCGGCGATCTCCGGGGTCAGACCCGGAGCGTTTCGCCAGCAGTTCTCCGCCGGCAGCAGCACGTAGCGGGCGAAGGACCCGTCGCGGTCGACGCCGAGCACCCGGACGTTTTCGCAAAGGTGATAGAGCCCGCGCAGGCACTGGCGGCAGGTGTGATCGACCACGTGGGTCTCGGCGGCGACGAAGGTGCCTGGAATCAAGTCGCGCACCTCGGGCCCGGTAGCGACGATCCGGCCCGACATCTCGTGCCCGAAGACGCGCGGCGGATGGATGTGGCGGCGAGCCCAGTCGTTCCAGTCGAAGATGTGGACGTCGGTACCGCAGATCGAGGATGCTGCGACCTCGATCAAGACGTCCTTGCCCTTCGGTTCGGGGATGGCGACCTGGTCGATCTCGGCGCCCGGACCGGCGGTGGCTTTCACCACAGCCGTCATGGACGTCATGGCTACATCTTACCGGCGATCAAACCCGTATTCTGAGGGTCGGAATTCGTCCAGGAGGGAACTATGCGAGCGTATGTGCTCATCAACGCGTCGGCGGGGAAGGCCATCGAGGTGTCGAAGTCGCTTCAGGGCGTCAGCGGGATCGCACTGGCCGACGCCATCACCGGCGAGTACGATGTGATCGCCCAGGTGGAGGCGCCGGACGTCGCCGGCATCGGCTCGATCATCGTGGAGAAAATCCAGAAGATCGACGGCGTGTTCAAGACCGTCACCTGCCTCGCCGTCCGCTAACCGCGTCCGTTAGCCGTCCGCCAACCGCGTCCGATAGCCGTCCACCAACCGCGTCCGTTAGCCGTCCGCTAACCGCGTCCGTCCGCTAGCTCTCGTAAACGAACGCCGTTGGCGGCTGATGCCCCGACCATCGCTGACAGCTGAGGTCGGCACACCCTCGAGCGTGCTCGACGGGCCGGTCAGCTGAATTCGAATCCGTCCCTGCCCAGCCGGCGTGAACGCCTCTGCGGCTCTTGCCCAGTACCCTCAAGCGGAGTCTCGTCGGCAACCCGGCGATCCGGCCCGTCTGCGCGCACCCGAGGGCATGCCTCCCCGCAGCCAGCGATGCTCGTGATCAGTCGGACGCGCTAGCGCAGGTTGCCGTAGGCGTGGTCGACGGAGATCGAGAGCAGCAGCCGCTGGTCTTTGACCATGGCGGCGTCGTACTCCGCCCAGTTGGGGTGTTCACCGCGAACCTTGCGGTAGTAGTGCCGTAAGGCGTCCGCCACTCCATCGCCTTCGATGAACTCCGCGATGCCTTCGGCGACCAGGTACTCGTAGCGGTCGCGGCCCTGGACGTGGAGGCTGGCACGCGGGTTCCGGCGCAGGTTGTGGGTCTTGGCACGGGTCTGGGTCACCGAGATCTTGATCCGCCCGTCGTCATCGAGCAAATAGAGGATGTTGGAGAGTTGAGGGCGGCCGTCCCGCTTGATGGTGGCGAGGATGCCGTCGTGGCGCACCTTGAGGAACTGGCGAGCGCGCTCGAGATCGATCATGCCCAGAAAATGCTACACGCGGGAAATCCCGCAGCCCGAATGAAACAGCCGGCGCCCGAAGGCACCGGCTGTCTTGAAGTCAGCTTAAAAAACTAACCTACTTCTTCTTCGACGACTTCTTCGCGGCTTTCTTCTTTCCGCCTGCTTTCTTCTTTGCGGCCATCCGGGCTCACCTCCTTCTTAGCAAGATTCTCCCGGTCGGCCGCTGTGACGCCGCCGCCAAACGCGCGTGAGCGCCACGGGTAACGTGGACGCGCGGGCGCCGGCGAGGCCGGGTACCGGAAGCAAAGGGAAGAGAGAAAAATGAGGGGAGCGACGGCGCGTCGCGATCGACCCTC
>Ga0207684_10002145_pt1 | contig 20220 bp, 21 predicted proteins | sample KBSK5501metaG_FD_184342 | JGI IMG/M metagenome (GOLD analysis project Ga0207684, IMG submission 184342) | Corn, switchgrass and miscanthus rhizosphere microbial communities from Kellogg Biological Station, Michigan, USA - KBS K5-50-1 metaG... | ecosystem: Host-associated > Plants > Roots >...
ACACCAGCGGCAGGAGCAGGACCCGAGCGACGGCCCGCCGGCGCGCCGGGTCGTCTTTCACTTGCGTTCCTCGAGGACCCGCAGCGGGTTGAGGTCGCTCCACGTCTTCTCCCGCCCCTTCTCCAGCTCCGCCCGCAGCTCGGCCGCGGTGTGCATCTTGAGGTCGGGGTCGTCGACGATCAGGCTGCCCGCGGGGGTGAGGGCGAGGGCGCGGTCGACCGCCTGCAGCCCCTGGCCGTAGAGCGCGTCGTCGTGGTACAGCCGGCCCCAGCCTTCGCGGTAGAGCGCGTACGCGACGTAGAACTGGGTGCGGGCATCGGCGCGCGCCGGGTCGGCGCGCTCCCACTCCTCGCGGGCCGCGCGGAACAGGCCGCGGTGGAAGAGCGAGAGCGCGGTGTCGTAGCGCGCGGCGTCCACCTTGTAGGCCCCCGCCGCGATCTGCGCCCCCTGCGTGACCTCCTTGAAGGTACGGGGCTGGGTGGCGTAGACCCAGACGACGAAGCCCCCGTAGAGCAGCGTGGCGGCGATGCCGGTGGCGTCGAGCAGCGGGTACCGCATGGCCGCCGTCTAGGGAGCCGGGAGAAGGCCCTGCCGCACGGCGTGGATGAAGTCCGTGTAGGCGGGCGCGAATCCGGCCGCGCGCAGCTCGCTCGCGACCTGGCCCCGATGGTAGGCCGAGTGCGTCACGACGTGGGTCAGGATGTCTCCCACCGTGCTCGTCCACGGCTCCCCTTTCGAGTTGCGGTAGGCGACGGATCCCTCGAGGTCGGCCGGCCGCGGGCCGTCGAGGAAGCCGGGCCAGGCCCGCGCCATGGCCTCCGCCTCCGCCGCGCACTGGTCGAGCGTCAGGTCGGGCCACACGACGACCGGCCTCGCGTCCTTCTGAAGCCGCCCGAGCCAGAGCCTCTCGGCGGCCGGCACGTGAGACATGAAGCGCAGCGCGCGGGGCGGAGGGACGGCGGCGGCTCGTAGCGACGCGATGGCCTCGCGGTTGGCCCAGCCGTCCCACGCCAACAGCCGCCGGAGATGGGCCCTCAGCTCCATGGCGTCCTCCGGAGCGGAAGCATAGCGCATAGCGTCCCCGCACCGCGCGAGGTTGCGCGCGGAGGAAAGCGCTGCTAGCGTGGCCGCCCTATGGCAGACGCCCTCGTGATCCGCGACGCGGCCCCCGCCGACGCGGAGGCCATTCTCGCCATCGGCCGCGAGCTGGTGGAGGACGGCGACACGTTCGTGTTCGCGCCCACGACCACGGACGACGAGCTGAAGGCCTACTGGCTCTCCTCCACCGGGCACACCTTCGTCGCCGTCCTCGACGGGCAGACCGTCGGCTGCTACTTCCTGCGGTCCAACTACCCCGGCCGCGGACGGCACGTGGCCAACGTCTCCTATGCGGTCCGACGCAGCTTCACGGGGCGGGGCATCGGCCGCGCGATGGCTGAGCATTCCCTCGACCGGGCGCGCGGCCTCGGTTTCCAGGCCATGCAGTTCAACCTCGTGGTCAGCACGAACGACCGCGCCGTCACGCTGTGGCGGACCCTGGGCTTCCGGATCGTGGGCACGCTCCCCAAGGTGTTCGACCATCCCACGAAGGGCCTGGTCGATGCCTACGTAATGCACAAATTCCTCTAGTAACCAATTCGGGGGGGTACAGACCAGCAAAAGCACCCCCCCACGCGCATTCGCGCTCCCCCCATATCGCTCGCTCGGGAGTGAATCCCTCGCTCGCTGCTACACTGTTTCAACTCCATGGGTTATCACCACGTACTCAAGAGCGGCGTCGTCATCGCTTCCACCCGGCCCGAGCACGCCGCGCCGCTGGCGGCGCTGCAGGAGGTGTGCTTCCCGACGCTGGCGCCCGCGCAGCGCTTCGTGGCGGCGCACTATCGCAAGCACCTCGAGCTGTTCCCCGAGGGACAGTTCGTGGCCCTCGACGGCGATCGCGTGGTGGGCGGCACCAGCACCTGCCGCCTCCATTTCGACTTCAACCACCTCGGGCACACCTTCGACGACGTCATCCAGGGCGGCTGGCTGACCTCCCACGAGCCGGACGGGGATTGGCTGTACGGGGCCGACATCTCGGTGCATCCCGATCATCGCGGACGGGGGCTGGCCCGCGGCCTGTACGCGGCCCGGCAGGACGCCGTGCGGCGCCTCGGCCTCAAAGGCCAGGTCACCGCGGGCATGATGAGGGGATACGGCGCGGTGAAGGACAGGATGTCCGCCGAGGAGTATTACCGGAGGCTCGCGGACGGCACCGTCAACGACCCCACCCTGTCCGCGCAGATGAAGATCGGCTTCGAGCTCCGCGGCCTCCTGCCCAACTACGTGCACGACCCGGTGTGCGGCGACTACGCCGTCCTCATCGTCCTCGACGCGTCGCGCGACGTGCCGAGCGAGTGACCGGGCCGGGCTGAGCGTCGCGGAGGCTGCGCATGGGAGCGATCCGACTCCAGACCGAGATCCCGGGCCCGAAGAGCCGGGAGGTGCTCGCCCGTCGGGCGGGCGCCGTGGCGGGGGGCCTGGGCAAGGCGACCGAGGTGGTCGTCGAGCGGGCCGAGGGGGCGCTCGTCCACGACGTCGACGGCAACACCTTCATCGACTTCGCCGGCGGGATCGGGATGCTCGCGGTGGGCCACAGCCCGCGCGGAGTCGTGGCCGCGCTCGCCGCGCAGGCGGAGAAGCTCATCCACGTGTGCGCGCTCGTCGCCACCTACGAGCCGTACGTCCGGCTGTGCGAGGTCCTGAACGAGATCACGCCGGGCCGCTTTCCGAAGAAGACGCTCCTCGCCAACAGCGGCGCCGAGAGCGTCGAGAACGCGGTCAAGCTCGCCCGCCGCTATACGGGACGCCCGGCGGTCATCGCCTTCGAGGGCGCCTATCACGGCCGGACGCTGCTCACGCTGTCGCTGACGAGCAAGTACGGGCTCTTCAAGAAGGGCTTCGGCCCCTTCGCCCCCGAGATCTACCGGCTGCCCGTGCCCAACCTCTACCGCACGCCGGACGGCATGAGCGAGGAACAATACGTCGACTGGAGCATCCGTCAGCTCGAGAACGCCTTCGTCGCGCAGGTGGACCCGTCCGCGGTGGCCGCCATCATCATCGAGCCGGTGCAAGGCGAGGCGGGCTTCATTCCCGTCCCCCCCCGCTTCCTCCGCCGCATCCGCGAGCTGTGCGATCAACACGGCATCGTGATGATCGCGGACGAGGTGCAGAGCGGGTTCGGGCGCACGGGCCGGCTCTTCGCGATCGAGCACTCCGGCGTCGCGCCCGACCTCCTCACCACCGCCAAGTCCCTCGGCGCCGGGATGCCGATCAGCGCCGTCACCGGACGGGCCGACATCATGGACTCCGCGCACCTCGGCGGCATCGGTGGGACCTACGGCGGCAGCCCCGTCGCGTGCGCGGCGGCGCTGGCGACGGTGGAGATGATCCGCCGCCCCGGCTTCCTGGAGCGGGCCGACCGCATCGGGCAGATCATGCGCGAGGCGATGGAGGGCTGGAAGGCGCGCTGGCCGCTGGTGGGAGACGTGCGCGGGCTGGGAGCGATGCGGCTCGTGGAGCTGGTGCGTGACCGTGCCACCAAGGAGCCGGCGCCCGAGGAGACCCTCGCCGTGATCAAGCACGCCGTCGGCCGGGGCCTGATGGTCATTCGCGCCGGGCTCTACAGCAACTGCGTGCGCCTGCTCCCGCCGCTGATCATCGGCGACGAGCCGCTCCGCGAGGGGCTCGAGGTGCTGGGGGCGGCGATCGGCCACGCGCAGGAGGCGGCCGCTCCGCCGAAGGCGCGCTAGGGAAATGGCCGGGCTCGTCTGACCGTGGTCGGTGGGAAGATCGTCTTCGAGAGATAGACCGGGGGGGTGAACGCCGTGGCTTACACGTACAAGCAGTACATCGACGGGGAGTGGGTCGACGCCTCCAACGGGGCGACCTGGGAGGTGATCAACCCGGCGACGGAAGAGGTCATCCGCACCGTTCCCTACGGCAACGGCGAGGACGCCAGGAGGGCGATCCAGGCCGCCGCCCGCGCCTTTCCCGCCTGGCGCGCGAGCACGGCCTACGAACGCGCGGCGATCCTGAAGCGCGCGTCCGACATCATGCGCGCGCGGCTCGACGACCTGGCGCGCACGTCGGTCCAGGAATGCGGGAAGCCGTCCGCGCAGGCGAAGGCCGAGTGGGGTGTCGTCGCGGACCTCTTCGAGTGGTTCGCCGAGGAGGGCAAGCGGGCCTACGGGCGGACCATCCCGTCGCGGGTCGGCAGCAAGCGGCTCACCGTCCTGAAGCAGCCGCTGGGCGTCGTCGGCGTGATCACCGCCTGGAACTTCCCCGCCTACAACCCGGGCCGCGCGTGGGCGGCGGCCATGGCCGCCGGCTGCACCGTGGTCGGACGGGCGTCGGAGTACACGCCCCTCACCGCGATGGAGATGGCGAACATCGTGGCCGAGGCGGGCGTGCCCCGCGGCGTCCTGAACCTCGTCAACGGCGAGCCGGACCCCATGGGCCAGGCGATGCTCGACGACCCGGCGTGCCGCAAGATCAGCTTCACCGGCAGCGTGCGGGTCGGGAAGCTCCTGATGGACGGCGCCTCGCGCACCGTCACCCGCCTCGGCCTCGAGCTCGGCGGCAACGCTCCCGTGCTGATCTTTCCCGACGTGGACCTCGAGGTGGTCGCCAAGGGGTCGGTGGCCACCAAGTACCGCAACGACGGTCAAGTCTGCATCGCTCCCCAGCGGTTCCTGGTGCACCGGAAGGTGAACGACGAGTTCCTGGAGCGGGTGGTGCCCCGGGTCAAGGCGCTTCGCGTCGGCAACGGCCTCGAGCCGGAGACGCAGGTCGGCCCGCTCATCAACGCCCGCCAGCGCGACCGGGTGGACACGCTGGTCGCGGACGCGCGCCGCCAGGGCGTGGAGGTCCTTGCGGGCGGGAGCCGCCTCGAGCGGAAGGGCTACTTCTACGAGCCCACGGTGCTCGCTCGGGTACAGCCCTCCATGCCGGTCTACGCGGAAGAGATCTTCGGGCCGGTGATGCCGGTGGTCCCCTTCGACGAGCTGGAGCAGGCGCTCGCCGTCGCCAACGACACCTCGTACGGCCTGGCCGCCTACGTGTGGACCCGGGACATGAAGACGGCGATGCGCGCCTACGAGGGCCTCGAGTTCGGGATGATCGGCGTGAACGACTGGGCGCCCAACGCGCCCGAGGCGCCGTTCGGGGGCTGGAAGCAGAGCGGCATCGGCCACGAGTGCGGCCAGGAGGGGCTGGAGGACTACCTGGAGACGAAGCTCGTCACGATCGGCGGCCTGTAGACACAGCCGCGAGCGGAGCGCGATTCATTCGCGCGCAGCGAGCGGGGGGTCTGGGGGGCGCGCCGCTGGATGCCTGCCGCCACCGCCGCGAGCGGAGCGGGATTCATTCCCGCGAAGCGAGGGGGGGTCTGGGGGGCGCGCCGCTAGCGCCCCCCAGCTCAATTACGACGTGTGGTCGTGGACGATCTTCCACTCGCCGCCGATGCGACGCAGGAGGAGCGTGAAGAGGCCGCCCTTCTGAGAGCCGTCCTTCATCGTGAGGTGCCATCGCCCCCGGACGAACGCCGCGTCCGGGCTCAGCGGCGGCATGTCCAGCTCGTCAAAGCGAAGCCGACCCATCTCCTTGCCCTCGGCCTGATACCGCTGGCGGTACCGCTCGAGGGTCGCTTGCCATCCCCGCGTGCGGGTGGCGCCGGACTGGAAGACCAGGTCGGGCGAGTTCCAGTACCCGGCCATGAAGCCCTCCAGGTCGCCACGGTTCCAGGCCTCGACTTGTTTGTCGAGCACCGCTCGCACCGCGGCCTCCGCGGTCCCGGCCGTCGCGGCCCCGGTATCGACCTGCGCTCCGGCGCGGCCGGCCAGGCCGAAGAGGACGATGCAGCCGGCGATCGCGGATCTCAACGGCGCACCCTCCTTCTCTCGTTCAGAAGTTGCAGACGTCGAACGACGCCGCGATCATCAAGGGCAACGCAAGCATAACCCGACGTTTCATGACCCTCCTCCGCGCAGGATCCAGGCCTGCGGGTGATGCTCGAAGCCGATGTGGGGGTAGTACTTCTCGGCGGCGGGCGCGGCGAGGAGGATGAGCGTCGAGCGGGGAGCGGCCTCCTGCGTGAGGCGCACGAGCTCGCGGCCGATGCCCGTCCGCTGGTAGGACTTCCTCACCGCGAGATCGGACAGGTAGGTCGCGTAGACGAAGTCGGTCAGCGAGCGCGAGATGCCCACCATGCGCGCGCCGTCCCACGCGGTGACGACGAGGTTCGCGTGTTCGAGCATGCGCCGCATCCGAGTGCGGTCGGATACCGGACGCCTCTCGCCGAGCGTCGAATCGACGTACAGCTCGATCACGGCGTCGAGGTCGAGGTCGTTACCGGTGCGATAAGAGATCAAGCGCGGAGCCTCCGATTCCGGCGGCGAGAACGAACGCGATCAACGACGGGCGGCGCAGTATTCTCCTGCCTCCGGCAGCGTGCCCTTCTCGATCCACCACGGATGGATCTCGCCGACGAGGCGGCCGGCCTTCACGGCGGGATCGCTGGCCACCAGGGCCTGTGCCTCCTCGAGGCCGGGAACGCGAAAGATGAAGACGCCGCGCAGGTCCCCGTCGTCGCCCAGCGGGCCCGCGATTACCAGCTTCCGAGCCTGCCACATGGCCCGGATGTTCGCCATGTGGCCCTCCTGGATCGCCCTCCGCTCAGGGCTGTCGCCCGTCGTCGACTTCGGGCCTTTCTTGAGGAGAACCAGAAAGACCTGCTCCATGTTGCTCGGCGGCGCCGCCGACGCGGCGGGGCTGGGCCGGGCCTGCTCGCCGGAGGCAAGAGCGGCCACGCCCGCGGCGAGCACCGCCGCGACGATCGGCTTCTTCATCGAGAGTCCCTCCCTATCCCGCCTGTGCGCCGTTTGGAACCTCGCGCTCGGGCACCGCCAGGACAGGCACGATCCCGTCCGCATACCCGATGTCGAACAGCATGCCTTCGGACAGCTCACCCCGGATGCGCTTGGGCTCGAGGTTCAGGACGAACAGCGCCTGCTTGCCCCGGATCTCGCCGGGGTCGGCGCGCTCGGTCTTGATGCCCGCGACGATCTGTCGGCGGTGATCGCCGAAGTCCACGGTCAGCCGGACGAGACGGTCCGAGTTCGGCACGTCCGACACCGCGGAGATCGTTCCCACGCGGATGTCGAAGGCTCCGAGCGCGTCCGCCGACACCAAAGGCTTCACCGGGGCGGGGCTGAACGGCTTCATCTCAGAGGCGTTCGAGCTGGGCGAGATGGTTGAGGTCGTGGCCGGCCAGCACGCGGATGACCGTCCCCAGCTTCTCCGGCCCCCGCTCCGGATGGAAGGCCTCCCGCTCGAGGTCCTCGGAGCTCAGGCCCCGCAGGAGCGACAGGTTCCAGCGCCGCGAGCCCAGGTACGACGCGAGGGCGCTCTCCACGTCGACGTTGGCATACCGCCGGGCCCACGAGCCCTCGTCCCAGGGCTGGATCCGATGGTTGTCCTCGGAGAGGATCTGCCGGATCCGGAAGCCGATCCCGATCTCCGCGTCGGCGAGATGGGCGAGGATCTGCTTGCCCGTCCACTTGCCGGGGCCATAGCTCCGCGAGAGGCCCGCGTCGCCCAGCCGCCGCGCCACCGTCTCCACGCGCTTGGAGTTGGCGTCGAGCGCCTCGAGCGGGTTGCGGTCGCCCAGGAGCCCCAGCAGACGTTCCCGATATCCACCATCCGCGACAGTCGTCATCTCAACCTCACTCGTCGCTCACTGCTTCGTCCTCCAGCTCAGCGACGTATCGCTCGGCCAATTCCAGCTCGTGCTCGTTGAATACCCGGACCTGATTCTCGGCCAGGAGAGCCGCCGTGACGCCCGCCCCCGGCTTCCGCCTTCCGCTGAAGGTGCCGTCGTAGATCTCCTTCGAACCGCAGGAAGGGCTCCCATCCTTCAGCACGGCAACACGCGCCCCGTCGCGCAGGGACGCTTCGAGACCCGCGCGTGCGCCGGCAAGGAACGCGCGCGTCACATCGGCTCCATCGGAGGTAACCACTCGCGCGGTCTCGTTCAGGACCGCGTGGCCGCCGGCGCCCTGGATTTCGGCGGCGGGTCGCGGAACGGACAGGCCGCCCGCCACCTCCGGGCAAATGGGCACGAGGCGGCCTTCGCGCCGCCACCGGTCCAGGATCCCGTCGGACAGCGCGGCGTCACCGCCGTGGTAACGGACTCTCTCACCGAGCAGGCACGCGCTGATCAGGATCTTGATCATCCGAGCGCGCCCCTCCGCGCCCCGGCCTCAGTGCCTGTTGTCGAAGTTGATACCGAGCCTGACCTCTTCGATCGCCCGCCGCGTGAGCGCCAGAGCCTTCGCGCGGTGCCCGCCCTTGTCCCGTTCCGCGGTTTCGAGGTTGGTCTTGGCTGACGTGAGGGCCTCGAGCGCCGCCTTCATGAGCGGCTGGTACTCCGCCGCCGCCGGCCGGGCGACGAATGTGGCCATCACGGCGCCGCCCACCGGCAGGGCCGCGAGCACCGATCGGCGCGTAACGGACTTGCTCTTCATTGCTTGACCTCCAGGAAAACCGTCACGATGCAAGTCTAGCCCAGGCGGGGGCCAGCGTCGGACCGAAACGGTCAAGGCTCCAGGCGAAGGCCGCCGGCGGGCCCGGCCTGCTCGTAGATCTCGCCGTAGCGCGCGTAGCTGTTGAGCACCTTGCGGACGTAGTTCTTCGTCTCGTCGAAGCTGATCGACGAGAACAGCGCGTCCGGCCGCGGCTCCGGCGAGAGCCTCCACCAGAGCTCGACCTGGTGGGGGCCGGCGTTGTAGGCGGCGGCGGTGCGGTAGGGATCGCCTTCGAACTGCTTCGACAGGTCGGCCACGTACTTGGCGCCGAGCCGGATGACGATGGCGGGATCGTAGAGGTCCTCGGAGCTGACGTCGACGAGGCCCAGGGTCCGGCCGACGTCGCGGGCGGTCGCGATGATGAACTGCAGCAGGCCGCGAGCGGCGGCGGCCGACTTGGCCCGCGGATCGAAGCGCGACTCCTCCCGCATGACCGAGAGGACCAGCCGCGGATCCGCGCCGTGCTTCTTCGCCTCGGCCACGATGAGCTCGTAGAAATAGCGCGGGTAGAGCAGCTCGCGGAGGGTACGGGGCAGAAGCTCCGGGATGAAGTCGTCGGGCACCGAGCGCATCAGCACCTCCGCGGCATAGATGGAGCTGCGGGGGGCGGCGCCGAGGTGCAACGCGAGCGATCGCGTGAGGGCGGCGGTCGGAGGGCTGAGACCCCAACGGACGGGAACCAGATCGATGGCGTCGTCGAAGAGCCCCATCGCGAGGAGCAGGTCCAGCCGCTGCGGCTCCGCTCCATGCGCCGACGCACCGGCGCGAAGGCTCTCGGGTGCGGGGGGCGCCGGCAACGGGAAGCGCGGAAAGTCGTACGGCTTCAGCTCCAGCACCTCGCGGTAGCGGGGCCGCTTCTCGTAGATGCCCCGGAGCTTCTCGACCTCGCGGGCGCGATCCGGGGGGGGCCCGAGGAGGACGACGTCGGTCTGGACCTCGCGCGCGGCGTCGACGTCGCCCGCGGCGAGAAGCCGGTCGACCTCGGCGATACGGGCCTTCAGCTCCTCGGCCAGCCGCGGCGCCAGGGCCGGATCGGCCACGCGCCGCCGGGCGAAGTAGGCGAAGTGCGTCGGCACCGGCGCGTGCAGGACCTGCAGGTACTCGCCGAGCGCCTGCGCGGGGGCGGAGGCCTCGTGGGCCCGCGCCTGCCAATAATCGACCTCCGACGCGACGTAGCGGTCGGAGGGATGCGCCAGGGCCTGCAGAGCGGTGAGCGCCTCCGCGCTGCGGCCCGCGGCGACGAGGGCCACGCCGTAGGCGATGGTGGCGTCGGCCGCGGCCTCGCGCGGAAAGCGCTGGAAGGCGTAGCGCAGGTCGGCCTCGGCCTCCGCGTACCGCTTCTGCGCGAGGCGCGTGCGCAGCCGCTGGACGAGGGCAGAGGCGCCGGGCGACAGCGAGATGATCGGGCTCGGTGGGCCCGCGCGCGCGGCCGGCGGCGACTTCCGCCGGCGGGTCGCCTTCCTGGCGCGCGGAGCCCTTCGCGGCAACGCCGCGGGAACGATGCGCGCCTCGCGGACCTCGGGCCGCGGCGAGATCCGACCGCGCCTGGCCGGCTTGCGTGCGGGCTTGCCCGGGCCCGCGGCCTTGATGGCCTGCGTCATCTCCTGCTCGGCCCGCGCGTCGTCGCCCAGCAGCTGCGCCGCCCGCGACGCGTGGTAGTAGAACGTCGCCCTCGTCTCGCCCGCTCGGCCCTCGGCGGCGCCCTTCAGGTACAGCTTCTCCGCCTCGGCGTAGCGCTCGGCGCCGAAATGCGCCCGGCCGAGCGCGAAGAGCAGGTCGTCGCGCCGCGACGGCAGCCGGTCGAGCGCCTTGCCCAGGACCTCGACGGCGCGATCGTAGTGGCGGTGGCTGCGCAGGCTCTCCCCGAGCAGCATCCACTCGTCGGGTTTCATGCGCTTGACGAGCTCGGGATGGTCGAGGGCCCGCGCCACGCGCTCGGCGGGGTCGTCGGCCAGCTCCTCCTTCAGGAGCCGGATGCCGAGGGCCGCGGCCTGCGCCGCACTGCCCGAGGCCTGCAGCATCTCGACCCGCCGCGCTTCCAGGTCGCGCCGGCGGGCGGCGTCCACGGTGGGCCCCAGGCGCTTCGCGAGCTCCTCCATCTGCGCCACGGTGCCGTGGGCCTGGATGTGGACGGCGAGGTCGGTGATGGCGCCGTCGCGCCAGGTCGCTTGCGGGTACTGGAACACCAGCTCTTCGCGCAGGCGCGCCGCCTCGTCGTCGTGGCCCTGCTCTTCGGCGACCTGGGCGCGGTAGTGCAGCGCGAGATCGCGCAGGGAATGGCCGGGGGCGAGGAACGGCTCGAGCGCCTTCGCCGCATCGCCCAGACGAGCCGCCTCGAGGAGGGCCCGGCCGTGCAGGTACCCGAGGCGCGACGCCTCGTACAGGTCCGGCTGCGCGTCATGGACCCCGTCGAGCTGGGTCGCGAGCGCCTTCCACTGCCCCGCGCGCTCCAGCTCGATGAAGCGCGCCGTCCACTGCTCGACCGGGAGCCGGCCGATCTCGGATGCTTGCGCCTGGGCCCGCGCCGAGGCGGACAGCGGCGCCGGCTCCCGCCGGCGCAGCGGGGAGCGCCGCGCGGCCACGGTCAGCCCGAGCGCGAGGAGGACGACCGCGATGCCGGCCGCGATCCACTTCTGCAAGGGTTTGGCATGCGGGCCGGCGGTGGGCGCCCCCCCGGGCGCGCGCACGGCGATCGCGTCACTCAACCCGTCGACACCCACGCTGATTCTAGCGGGCCGGGAGGCGACGGGCCTCCCGCGCGCGAATCACTGCTCGAACGCCTCCAGCGGCGGACATGAGCAGAACAGGTTCCGGTCGCCGTACACGTTGTCGATGCGCGCCACCGCGGGCCAGAACTTGTGCTGGCGCGTCCAGGGCGCGGGGAACGCCGCCTGCTCGCGGGAGTACGGCCGATTCCACTGGTCGGACGCCACGGCCCGCGCCGTGTGGGGGGCGCGCTTGAGGACGTTGTCCTTGCGATCGGCCCGGCCCTCTTCGATGGCGCGGATCTCCTCGCGGATGGCGATGAGCGCGTCGCAGTAGCGGTCCAGCTCGCCCTTCGCCTCGCTCTCGGTGGGCTCGATCATGAGCGTGCCCGCGACCGGGAACGACATGGTCGGCGCGTGGAAGCCGTAATCCATGAGCCGTTTCGCGATGTCCTCCACCTCGACGTCGGCGCTGCGCTTGAAGGGCCGCGCGTCCACGATGAACTCGTGGGCGACCCGGCCGCCCCGGCCCGTGTACAGCATTTCGTAATGGCCTTCGAGGCGCCTGGCCATGTAGTTGGCGTTGAGGATCGCCACTTCCGAGGCGCGCTTGAGCCCGTCGGGACCCATGAGGGCGATGTAGACCCACGAGATCGTGAGGATGCTCGGGCTGCCGTACGGAGCCGCGGACACGGTGCCCAGCGATCTCTCGCCCCCGAGCCCGGTGACGGGATGGCCGGGGAGGAACGGCGCCAGGTGCCGGGCGACGCCGATGGGGCCCATCCCGGGCCCGCCGCCGCCGTGCGGGATGCAGAACGTCTTGTGCAGGTTCAGGTGGCAGACGTCGGCGCCGATGTCGCCGGGTCGCGTGAGGCCGACCTGCGCGTTCATGTTGGCGCCGTCCATGTAGACCTGGCCGCCGTGCTCGTGGACGATCTGGCCGACCTCGCGGATCGACTCCTCGAAGACGCCGTGGGTCGAGGGGTACGTGACCATCAGCGCGCCCAGGTCCCGCGCGTGCTGCTGCGCCTTCGCCCTCAGGTCCTCCACCTCGATGTTGCCCCGCGCGTCGCACGCCACCGCCACCACCTTGAACCCGGCCACGGCCGCGCTCGCCGGGTTGGTGCCGTGCGCGGACACGGGGATGAGGCACACGTCGCGGTGCGCCTCGCCGCGGCTCTCGTGGTAGGCGCGGATCGCGAGCAGGCCCGCGTACTCGCCCTGGGAGCCGGCGTTGGGCTGCAGCGACACCGCGGCCAGGCCGGTGATCTCGGCCAGCCACGCTTCGAGCTGCTCGAAGAGGACCTGGTAGCCGCGCCCCTGCTCCGCGGGCGCGAAGGGATGGAGCCGGCCGAACTCCGGCCAGGTCACGGGAAGCATCTCGGTCGTCCCGTTGAGCTTCATCGTGCACGAGCCGAGCGGGATCATCGACGTCGTGAGCGACAGGTCCCGCGACTCCAGCATCCGCATGTAGCGGAGCATCTCGTGCTCGGAGTGGTGGCGGTTGAAGACCTCGTGGGTCAGGAACGAGCTCGTTCGCGCGAAGGGCGCCGCGATCTCGGCGCCGGCGGCCGCCAGCTCCTCGACGGCGGGCCCGCGCCGTCCGCCCGCGAAGGCCTCCAGCAGGCCGGCGACGTCCTCGGCCGAAGCCACCTCGTCGAGGGACACGCCCACCGAGCCGTCCTCGAGGGCCCGCAGGTTCATCCGGCGCTGGCGGGCCTCGGCGAGGACCTTCTCCCCCGCCGCGCGGTCGAGCCGTACGCGCAGCGTGTCGAAGAAGGGCTCGCGGCCGACGTCGAGGCCGAGCCGCCGCAGCCCCTCGGCGAGGGCCGACGTGAGCGCGTGGACGCGGCGCGCGATACGCTTCAGTCCCTCCGGCCCGTGGTACACCGCGTACATGCTGGCCATCACCGCCAGCAGCACCTGCGCGGTGCAGATGTTGCTCGTCGCCTTCTCCCGGCGGATGTGCTGCTCGCGGGTCTGCAGGGCCATGCGGTACGCCACGCGCCCGTCGGCATCCTTCGAGACGCCGATCAGCCGGCCCGGCATCTGGCGCTTGTACTCGTCCCGGGTGGAGAGGAAGGCGGCGTGGGGCCCGCCGTAGCCCATCGGCACGCCGAAGCGTTGCGACGAGCCGACGGCGATGTCGGCGCCGAACTCGCCCGGCGGCCGGAGCAGCGTGAGGGCGAGAAGGTCGGTGGCCACGGCCACGAGCGCACCGGCTTCGTGCGCGCGCTGGACGAGCGCCGAATAGTCGACGACCCGCCCGTCCGTGGTCGGATACTGGAGGAGCACGCCGAAGACGTCGCCGCCGGAGAGATCGACCTCGGCCGCCGCTCCCACGCGAACCTCGATCCCGAGCGAGCGCGCGCGCGTCTTGACCACGGCCAGGGTCTGGGGATGGCATTCGTGCGCCACGAAGAACGCGGGGCGGCCGCGGCCCGCAATCGCCCGGCACATGTGCATCGCCTCGGCGGCGGCGGTCGCCTCGTCGAGCAGGGACGCGCCGGCGAGGGGGAGGCCGGTGAGGTCCGCGACCATCGTCTGGAAGTTGAGCAGCGCCTCCAGCCGGCCCTGGGCGATCTCGGCCTGGTACGGCGTGTACGCGGTGTACCAGCCGGGGTTCTCGAGCACGTTGCGCTGGATGACGGTGGGCACGAGGCAGTCGTGGTAGCCCATGCCGATGAAGGAGCGGAAGACCTGGTTCTGCGCGGCGATCGCCCGCAGGTCCTCGAGCAGCTCGTGCTCGCGGCGGGCGGTCGGCAGGTCCAGCCGCCGGCGCAGGCGGATGCCGGCGGGCACCGTTTCCTCGATGAGCGCATCCAGCGACGGCAGGCCGAGCCGCTCGAGCATCTGGGCGACCTCGGCCTCGTCGGGGCCGATGTGGCGGGGCACGAAGCGGTCGGTCGGCGCGAGCGACGCGGTGACGGGGCGGTCCTTGACCGCGGAGCGCGGGCGGTCGTCCAACGCTACTTCGCCTCCTTCGCCACGTACTCCGAGTATTGCCGAGCGTCCATCAGGCCCGCGGGCTCTCCGGGACCGAGCTTCACACGGATCATCCAGCCCGCCCCGTACGGATCGGCGTTCACGGTCTCCGGCTTCTCGACGAGGGCGGAGTTCACCTCCACGATCTCGCCGCCCACCGGGGAGAACAGCTCGGAGACGGCCTTGACCGACTCCACGGTGCCGAAGCGCTCGTGGGCCTTGATCTTCTTGCCTTTCTCCGGCAGCTCCAGGAAGACCACGTCGCCGAGCTGCTTCTGGGCGAAATCGGTGATGCCCACGGCGCCGCGGTCGCCCTCGACCTTCACCCACTCGTGTTCCTTCGTGTAGAGGCGGTCGGTCGGCTCCATCTCTGGCGGCTCCTCGACGCGGCTACTGCGGCCGCTTGTAGAACGGCGTGGGGACGACCCGCGCCGCCACCCGCCGGCCACGGATGTCCACGTGGAAGGGCGTGCCCACCGCGGCCCGGGGCGCCGGCAGGTAGCACAGCCCGATGTTCTTCTTGAGGAACGGCGCGTAGCTGCCCGACGTGACCGAACCCGCAGGCTCGTCGCCGACGTAGACGGGATACCCGTGCCGGGCGATGCCGCGGTCCACCATCTCGAAGCCCACCAGCTTGCGCGCCGCGCCTTCCTTCTTCTGCGTTTCCAGCACCCCGCGGCCGACGAAGTCCCCCTTGGTCTCGTCCAGGGAAACGATCCAGCCCAGCCCGGCCTCGACGAGTGTCGTCGTCTCGTCCATGTCGTTGCCGTAGAGGCACATCTTCGCCTCGAGGCGCAGCGTGTCGCGCGCCCCCAGTCCCGCGGGCACCAGGCCCGCATCCTTGCCGGCCTCCAGCAGCTTGCGCCACAGGTCCGGGGCCCGGTCGGGAGCCACGAAGAGCTCGAAGCCGTCCTCTCCGGTGTAGCCCGTGCGGGCGACGGTCACGGGTTGACCCGCGACGTCGCCCTGCGCGAAGCCGTAGTTGCGGATGGCGGAGAGGTCGACGGGCGTGAGGCCCCGGAGGATCTGCGGCGACGTCGGTCCCTGCAGCGCGATCAGCGCGTAATCGTCGCTCCTGTTCGTGATCGTGCACCGGGCGGGCGCCTGCTCCTCCAGCCAGCGCAGGTCCTTCTCGATGTTGCCCGCGTTGACGACGAGAAGAAAACGCTCCGGCCCGTGCCGGTAGACGATCACGTCGTCGGCCGGCGCCCCGTTGGGCAGGGGCAAGGCCGAGTACTGGGCCTGGCCATCGGCCAGCTTCCCGACGTTGTTCGAGGTGACGCGCTGGAGAAATGGCAGCGCCCCCGGCCCCTCGACCTCCAGCTCGCCCATGTGCGAGACGTCGAACAGCCCGGCGGCGGTGCGCACGGCCATGTGCTCGGCGATGAGTCCCGAATACTCGACCGGCATCTCCCACCCGCCGAAGCCGACCATCTTGGCCCCGAGCTCGCGGTGCACGGCGTTCAGGGGCGTCTTGCGCAGCGTGCCGACGGCGGTCTCCAACGTCCCTCCATCATGTCAGAAAGCGAACGGCGCGCGCGGGAGTTCCAAACGTACCATAGGCCGCGAAGAAGTCAACGAACCGGAGCGCCTTGACCGGCAAGGACTTGGCGTCTAACGTGGGGGGGCCTCAGGGTGGAGGTTGAGCTGGCCTTCGAGACCTACCTGACGACGTGCTGGAACTGCCTGGGCGAGTTCGACGCCTTGCACGCCGTGTGGTGCTCGGACGATCCCAAGAACCCCACCAAGCTCTGCCCTTTCTGCTTCCGCTGCTTCTGCGAGGCGACCGACGCCTACAAGCAGGAGTTCTGGCGCAAGGCCCCCGGCCGCCTGAAGGACGAGCTCAACACGCTGCACAAGAGCCGCGACCGTCTGGGGGACATCCTCATCCGGATGAAGAAGCTCAGCACGCCGCAGCTGCTCGAAGCTCTCGTCGAGCAGAAGAGCACCGGCCAGCGGCTGGGCGAGGTCCTCGTCCGGCGCGGCCACGCGAGCCGGGAGGACATCGACACCGCGCTGCGCACGCAGGGAGTGAACCCGCTCACCGACACCCACGGCGTCGCCTTCGCCTCCAGCCCGGTCTGGGAGCAGAGCGGTCCCGAGGGGATCATCGAGTACATCCTCACCCTCGCCGCCCGCAAGGGAGCCTCCGACGTGCAGCTCGAGCCGAAAGAGGACTGCGTCGCGGTGAAGTACCGCATCGACGGCTTCACGTTCCGCCTCGACCCCATCCCCAAGCGCTTCCAGGCGGGGGTGGCCCAGAGGATCTTCGACACCTTCGGCCTCGACAGCGCGCGGGAGGCCAAGCCGCAGAAGAGCCTCATCACGACCCACGTCGCCGACGGCGAGTACGACCTGGTGGCCCAGACCCTGCCCACGACCTACGGCATCAGCGCCACGATCAAGCTGATCAACCGCGCGACCTTCATCAAGGACTTCCCCACCCTCGGCCTCGAGCTGGAGGACCGGGTGCGCCTGATGGAGGAGCTGCGCGCTTCGTTCGGCATGGTCGTGCTCTCCGCTCCCGTCTACCACGGGGTCAAGACGACCGCCTACTCCGTCCTCAACTTCCTCGTGCGGGGGGAGCGCCAGGTCATGTCGCTCGAGCAGCCCGTGCAGTGGCGGATGGAGGGCGCGCGCCAGGTCGAGGTGGAACCCGACGAGCACCCTTCGAGGATGGAGGAGACGCTGCGCTCGGTGATGGCGATACGGCCGGAGGTGCTGGTCCTGTCGAGCCTGCCCGACCGCGGCACCGCGCTCCTCGCCATGCAGCTCGCTTCGAGCCTCCTCGTGGTGCCCGTCGTCAACGCGCCGACCGCCGCGCAGGCGGTGGCCGCGTGCCTGCAGCTCGGCGTCACCGGCCCCGCGCTCTCGACCGTCCTGAGCGCCGTCACCGGCCAGCGCCTGGTCCGGCAGATCTGCACGGTGTGCCGCCAGCCCACCGAGCCTCCTCCCGCCCAGACCCTCGCCGCCCGCGGGCTGGCGGGCGCCGGGCCCATGCAGTTCTTCCGGGGCAAAGGCTGCCCCACCTGCAATCGGACCGGCTATCGCGGGCGGCGCGCGATCTTCGAGGTGCTACCGGGCACGCCCGACGTGCGGGCCGGGATCCGGCAGGGATTGCCACCCGCGGAGCTGGAGGAGCTGGCGGTGGCCGGCGGCATGACGCGGCTGCGCGACCGCTGCCTCAGCCTCGTGAGCGAGGGCGTGACGACCTTCGACGAGATGGTCCGGCTCAGGCTGTAGTCATTGAGCTGGGGGGCGCTAGCGGCGCGCCCCCCAGACCCCCCGCTCGCTACGCGGGAGTGAATCCCGCTCCGCTCGCAGCCCTTGCGCCTACGCGCGCAGCTTCTCCTCGACGGCCGCCGCCATGCGCCGCACCACCTCTTCGGCGCCGAGCACGGTGCTGTCGAGGTAAACGGCGTCGGGGGCGCGCGTGAGGGGCGAGTCGGAGCGGGTGGAGTCGGCGTGGTCGCGGGCGCGGATCTCGCGCTCGATCGCGTCCACGTCCGAGGCCACGCCGGCGGCGGCCAGCTCGGCGTGGCGGCGCTCGGCCCGCCGGCGCGCGTCGGCGTCCAGATAGAACTTCAGGTCGGCGTCGGGGAAGACGACGGTGCCCACGTCGCGCCCGTCGAGGACGACCCCGCCCGGACGGCCCAGCTCCTGTTGCCGCGCGACCATGAGCCGACGCACCTTGGGATGCGTGGAGACGCGCGAGGCCGCCGCGCTCACCTCCCGCGTGCGGATGGCGCCGCTCACGTCCTCCCCGTCGAGCGTCACCAGGTCGCCGTTTCCCGCCAGCTCGATCCGCGTCCGGCGGGCGAGCTCGGCCAGCTCGTCTTCCGCGTCGAGGCGCACGCCGGCGCGGAGCGCCTTCAGCGCGAGAGCGCGGTACATGGCGCCCGTGTCGAGGAAGACGTAACCCAGCCTCTTGGCCAGCGCGCGGCCGGCCGTGGACTTTCCCGCCCCCGAGGGCCCGTCGATCGCGATGACGAGGCGCTTTCTCACCGGTTGCGCCGCGGACGCCGAGTCCGGTCGCCCGTGGACGGTGCCGCTCCGGCGCGGAGGGCCCGCACTTCGTGGGCGGCGAGCGAGCGGAATTGCCCCGGCTCCAACCCGCGCGCCGTCACCGAACCGAGGGCCACGCGCTTGAGCTTGGAGACGGGATGCCCCACCGCCTCCAGCAGCCGCCTCACCTCGTGGTGCTTCCCCTCGTGGAGCCTCAGCTCCAGCCACGCGTTGTTCCCGGCCTCGAGGACGCGGACGCCGTCGACGGCGAGCCGCTCCCCCTCGACCCTCACCCCGCTGCGGAGACGGGCGAGTGTCGCCGCCTCGGGCACCCCGCGCACCTTCGCGTGGTAGACGCGGGCCACCTCGTAGCGCGGGTGGGCCACGCGCTCCGCGAAGGCGCCGTCGTTGGTGAGGAGGATCAGGCCCTCGGTGGTCACGTCGAGCCGCCCGACCGGGAAGAGCCCCGGGACCGGGGGGACGAGGTCCATGACCGTGGTGCGCCCCTCGGGATCGCGCCGGGTGGTGACCACACCCTTGGGCTTGTTGAGGAGCAGGTAGACCGTCTCTTGCGGCGGCCGCACGCGTACGCCGTCCACGCGGATGTCGTCCCGCGCGGCGTCCGCCTTCGTGCCCAGCTCGCGGACGGTGGCGCCGTTGATGGTCACGCGCCCCTCGCCCATGATCTTCTCGGCGCCCCGCCGGGACGCGACGCCCGCCCGCGAGAGTATCTTCTGTAGTCTCTCGTTCATTCGTCAGTCTCGGGGCGTGGCCCGGGATCAGGGCAGCCGCGTGGACTGCCAGGCCACCATCTGCCACTGGCCGCCGCGGTTCACCCAGACGTCGGTGTAGCGCAGCTTCATGCTCAGCTCCTGGCCGTGGTTGTTCACCTCGACGGAGGCGAGGCCCGTGGCCACCGCCGTGTCGCCGTAGACGCGCAGCTTCGGCTCTTCCGGCCGGAACGACTTGTAGCGGAGCTGGCCGGCCTTGATGTCGTCGAGGAACGACGCCTTGCTGTCCACCTTCCCGCTCGCGTGGGTGTAGACGAGGTCGTCGGCGAGCAGGCGGTCGAGGGCGAGCGCGTCGCCCCTGATCATCGCATCGAAGCGTTCGGCGTCGAGCTTCTGCACGTCCGGCCCGGCCGCGGCCCCCGGCCCCGAGGCCAGCGCGAGCGGCCGGATGCTCACCTCCTTGAACCACACCACGTCCTTGTCGGAGTGGTTCTGGAGACCGATGTAGCCCTCCATCGGGCGCGGGCCGCGGTCCGGCTCCCACGTCTCGACCTTCGGCGGGACGGGCTGGCCCTCGGTGTAGTCGGTGACCTTGGCGCCGTTGACGACGACAACCGTGCGCGGACCGTCGACGGTGATCTCCATCTCGTTCCACTCGCCGGGTTTGCCCGGCCGCGCCATCGCCTTCGTCAGCGAGTACAGCACCCCGGTGACGTGCATGTCGTTCTCGGAGTCGTCGATCTGGACCTCGTAGCCACGGTTGACGGGCATCCACGGCTCGGTCGGCTTCTCGGGAATGCGGATGAAGACACCGGAATTGGCGGCCCTGTTCGCCGTCTTGTAGACGATGCGGATCGTCGCGTTGCCGATCTTCCGCGGCGTGAACCACAGCATCCCCATCCCGCCCTGCGTCTTGAGCAGGCCGTCCTCGAGGACGAACTTCCCCGGCCCCACCTGCTGCCAGCCGTTCGAGTCATGCCCGTTGAAGATGGTCTCCCATCCGCCGTCGGCCACGGCCGGCCCGGCTGCGCCGAGGGCCATGAGCAGCAGCATCGCGGTCTTCGTCATGTCACTCCTCCTCTGTGTCCTCTGCTTCCTCTGCGCTGTCTGCGTCGTCCGCGAGCGGAATTTCGACGGGGCGGGGGGCCTCGATCGCCCGCTTGAGCCCGG
>Ga0207684_10002146_pt1 | contig 20219 bp, 20 predicted proteins | sample KBSK5501metaG_FD_184342 | JGI IMG/M metagenome (GOLD analysis project Ga0207684, IMG submission 184342) | Corn, switchgrass and miscanthus rhizosphere microbial communities from Kellogg Biological Station, Michigan, USA - KBS K5-50-1 metaG... | ecosystem: Host-associated > Plants > Roots >...
CGCCAGACGAACTCGGCGTCGTGCTCGGGCGGGATGCACCAGCGCTGGGTCAGCCACGGCTTGAGCCGGTTTGCTTTAAGGCCTGCCGCACCGTCTCATACGACACCGACTCGATCACCTCCAGCTCCACCAGCCGATCGGCCAGCAGCCGCAACGTCCAGCGCTTGCGCCCTTCCGGCGGCGCGCTGCACGCCAGCGCGACCAGGTGGGCCTCCTGCTCCCCGTCCAGCCGGCGGCGGTACTCGCGCGCCGGCGGTTTGCGGTACACCGCAGCGTCCAGCCCCGCCGCGACGTACCGCATGCGGACCCGGGCCACGGTGGCCGGGTTGACCTCCAGCGCGGCGCCGATGGCGGCATCGGTCCAGCCCGGGCCGGCCTCGCCCTGACTGGCCTTGAGCAGGATGCGCGCATGGGTCAGCGCACTGGCCGGGGCGACGCCCCGCCCGATCATGGTGTGCAGCCGGGCACGCTCCTCCTCCGACAAGACCACGACATGTCGCTTGCGCACCTCGGCCTCCCTGCAGCGGCGGTATCCCTCGACCGCGAGCATGAGACCAAACCTCACATCGCACAAGTCACGACTGACGAGCTACTAGGCTACGAAAGCCCCGATAGCGCGCACCTCCCGTGACCAGCACGCCAACAGCAGTATGCCAGGTAGGCGGTAGCTGTCACAGTGGGTGAGCGGTCGTTGAGCACGGCCGCCTTCCGTGATCGTGCCTGCCGAATCGGCGTGGCTGAGGGCTGCGGTGACTGCGGCCAGTCACCGCACGCATATCAGCCAGTTCGGGCACCGGCTTGACGTTGGGGCTGACAGCTTCCCCCGACCCGTGACCGGTAGACGTTCCCGCGTCTCCTCAAGGCAAAGAAACCATGGCCCGCCTGAGAATTCAGGCAGTCTGGACCGCAGAATTCGTACACCTCGGCGGGTTGCCCGACCTGTGGGCTGCGGTCGGGGCCGCCAGCGTGAGCACGACACCGGTTTGGGACAGCAGGTCTAGGTCATCGAGAAAGCGGGGCGATCTGCTGCGGGTTGCGTGAGGTCATCGACGGCGTGCCGAGGGGTTCGATTTGGTTCCAGTGCCACTGTCCTTTCTGGAGGGAGGTAGCGTCGAGGTTTAGGTGGCGGGTCATGCGCGTCGGTGTGGTGCTGGCCGCCGACAATGCTCGGCGGCGCTATGGATGACCTGGTGCCTTGTCGGGGGTTCCCTGCGCCGGTGGTGGTGGCTGGTCTGGTCAGTGGGCTGGGTTGGCGGGTGGGGCGGGCTGGTGCAGCCGGGCCGCGCGCAGTTGGAGGTAGCGCTGTTCGGGCAGGCTCGCGGTCATCTTGGCTGCCCGGAGGTAGGAGTGGCGGGCGGCGGTGGTGTCGCCGGCTTGTTCGAGCAGGTGGGCGCGGACCGCTTCGAGGCGGTGGCTGTGGGCCATACGGTCGTCGGTGTCGAGGGTGCCGAGCAGGGCGAGCCCGGCCCGGGGTCCGTGGACGTGGGCGAGGGCGACAGCGCGGCTGAGCGTCACGACCGGTCCGGGGTCGACGGTGGTGAGGACGTCGTAGAGGGCGAGGATCTGCGGCCAGTCGGTGGCCTCGGCGGTGGGGGCCTCGTCGTGCAGCGCGGCGATGGCGGCCTGGAGCTGGTAGGGGCCGACGGGGCCGGTGCCGAGGGTCCGGGTGAGGATGGCCTGGCCTTCGGCGATGGCGGCGGTGTCCCACAGGTCTCGTGGCTGGTCGGCGAGGGGCACGATCCGCCCGTCGGTGTCGGTGCGGGCGGCCCGGCGCGCGTCGGTGAGCAGCATCAGCGCGAGCAGCCCGGAGGCCTCGGCCTCGGCGGGCAGCAGGCGGTGCAGCAGCCGGGTGAGCCGGATCGCCTCGGCGATCAGGTCCGTCCGTTGCAGCGCCGGGCCCGAGCTGGTCGTGTACCCCTCGTTGAAGATGAGGTAGAGCACGTGCAGGACCACGCCGAGCCGCTCGGTGCGCTGCGGCTGGGCCGGCAGCTCGAACCGGGCCCCGGCGTCGCGGATGCGCTGCTTGGCCCGGACGATGCGCTTGGCGATGGTGGCCTCGGGGACCAGGAACGCGGCCGCGATTTGCGCGGTGGTCAGGCCGCCGGCCGCGCGCAGGGTGAGCGCCAGCTGCGAGGGCGGCGACAGCGCCGGATGGCAGCACAGGAACAGCAGCGCAAGCGTGTCGTCCCGGTCGGCACGGGCAAGGCCGGCGTCGGGGATGCCGGTGGGGCCGGCGGGCGGCGTGTGGCCGGACGGGTCGAGCGCCGCGGCGGTTTCGCGGCGGCGCCGGGCGCTGTCGGCGCGCCATGCGTCGACCAGCGCACGGCCGGCCACGGCCAGCAGCCACGAGCGCGGCCGCTCCGGCACCCCCTCGCCCGGCCACTGCAGCGTCGCCGCGAGCAGCGCCTCCTGCACGGCGTCCTCGCAGGCATCAAACTGCCCGTACCGGCGGACCAGCGTGGCCAGGACCTGCGGCGCGAACTCGCGCAGCAAGTCCTCGATCCGGTGCTGGCCAGTCACCACGCGGGGTGCGCGCCGGTCACGGCTGCGCCGAGTGGTCCATGATCCGCCGGACCTCCATCGGGTACTCGGTGTAGCCGACCACCTGGGCGGCGATCTGCAGCGCCCGCTCCTCGTCCGCCTCAACGATCCAGTAGCCGGCCAGGGACTCCTTGACCTCGGCGAACGGCCCGTCGGTCGGCACCGGGGCGCCGCTGGTGAAGCAGACGGTCTTGGCCTGGCTGGGATCCGCGAGCGCGTCGCTGGCCACACACTCACCCGATTCTTTCAGCTCACGGTCCAGCTTCATCAGCAGCTCGTGCATGCCGGCGATCCACTCCGCCGGGCGGTTCTGCGTGGCGGCGCCAAGGCCGCCGAACATCATGATCATGTACTTCATCGCGTGGTCCTCCCGTACCGGCGCCCGGGCGGGCGCCCGGCCTCTGGTCGGAGCCGCCACCCGGTTCTGGACATCCCAACCAAAATTCACCTCACCGATCTTCCTGCTGAGCGCCAACTCAGCTCAGACGCTGACGCTGCGGGCCACCACAGTGCGGCCTAGTCGAGGGCCGGCAGCGGCGCTGACGACCTCGCCATGGTCCCGCCCAACAGACCCGGGCACAACGCCAGCCAGCCTCCCTGGGTGTAACCCCAGCCCCGAGGCTGCGCGCGCGGCCGCACGCAGATCGCCCCTGATTCTGGACATCACGACAGCGGGGTGACAGCGCCTGGCCAGTCAGCGGACCGCAACCGCCGCTGGTAGGAAGGGATGCCAAGTGAGCCGGGGCCTGGGGCCGGAGCGATTAGTCCGCCCGCGCCCGCGGGGTCTGTATGGATAGGCGCGGATGCGCCGGGCCAGTATGCAGGAGGGTTCATGTCCGTTCTGGATGTTGTGGGCAGCTACTACGACGCGTGGATGGCCGGAAAGGGGGATTTCAGCGCGGTGCCGCTGGCACCGGACTTCGCCTTCACCGGGCCGGTGGCCAGCTTCGACACTGCGGAGGGCTTCCGGGAGATGGCGGCCCAGGCGGGCCCGATGGTGACCCGGTTCAGCGTCCGCCGCCAGTTTGTGGATGATGACACGGTGTGCTCGATAATCGACTGGGAGATGGCGCTGCCCATAGCGGCGATGACCTCCGCAGAAATCCTGACGGTGCGCGATGGCCAGATCGTACGCGGGGAGCTGATCTACGACGCTCAGGAACTGCGTACCGCGATGGCAGCCGGCGCCTGAGCGATAGTGGGCGTCCCGGGCCTGACCGTCCTGGGCTGTGACCCGTGACCTGGAGCAATCACCTGTGGTGACCGGCGGCACGTATCACGAGCCAGAGCTGGTGCTGCTGGCCCGGGCCAGGGCGGGCGATGAGGACGCGTTCGGCGTCCTCATCGCCCCCTACCTGCGTGAACTGCACGCGCACTGCTACCGGATGCTCGGGTCGGTGCACGACGCCGAGGACGTGCTGCAGGAGGTCCTCATGCGCGCCTGGCGCCACCTGGGCACCTTCGACGGGCGCGGATCGGTGCGGGGCTGGCTCTACCGGATCGCGACCAACCGGTGCATGACCGCCCGCTCCCGCGCCGCCTCGCCCGCTGCAGCCCCCTGGCCGGCGCCCCCGCCGCCCAACGCCCCCGATGTCGAGGTCACCGCGCTGGCACCCTACCCCGATGAATGGCTGCGCGAGCTCGCCGGGTCCGGTGATCCTGCCATCGGGTATGAGGTCCGCGAGAGCGTCCAGCTGGCCTTCCTGACCGTCATCCAGCTGCTGCCGCCGCGCCAGCGCGCCGTGCTGCTGCTGCGGGACGTGCTGGGCTTTTCCGCCGCCGAGACCGCGCAGATCCTGCAAGCCAGCCAGGCCGCGGTGACCAGCGCCCTGCAGCGGGCCCGGGCCGCGCTGGACACCCACCGGGCCTCCGGGCGCCTTCACCCGGCCAGCGCCCCCGACCCGGGCGCCGAGCGCGCGCTGGCGGCCCGGTTCACCGCAGCCTGGCACGCCTGCGACATTCCCGCCCTGGTGTCGGTGCTGGCCGAGGACTGCCTGCTGACCATGCCCCCGGCCCCGCTGGCCTACCGGGGACGGGACGCCATCGGGGCGTTCTTCGCCACGGTGCCAGCCGGCGGGGACCTGACCGCCATCCGGCTGATCCCCATCAGGGCCAACGAGCAGCCCGCGGTGGCCGCCTACCTGCGCGACGGCGCCACCGCACGGGCCTACGGCATCATGGTCCTCACCATCCGCGCGGGCCTGATCGGCGAGATCACAGGGTTCGCCGACCCGTCGCTGTTCCCGCTGTTCGGTCTCCCGCTGCAGGCGGACTGGCCCCCCGGCCAGGCCGGTTAAGCTCGCCGGAGGCATCTGTGGCCTACGACCAAGACCTAGCCGGGCGGGTCAGGGCAGTGCTCCCGGCCGGCGGCGCAGTGACCGAACGGCAGATGTTCGGCGGCCTGGCATTCATGCTCGGCGGCCGCATGTTCTGCGGCGTCGTAAAGGACACCCTCATGGTGCGCCTCGGGCCGGACGGCGCCGACCGTGCCCTGGATCGGCCGCACGTGCAGCCGATGGACTTCACCGGGCGCCCCATGAAAGGTTTGGTCTTCGTCGAGGCCGCCGGCCTGCGCGGCCCAGCGCTGCGGCGGTGGGTCGGTGCCGCCGCCGACTACGCCCGCGGCCTGCCGTCCAAGCAAGCCACACCGCGCGCCCGGAAGCGCCGGTGACTCCCCGCTGGCAGCTGCGGCGGCGGCGGGCCGACGCTGACCGCTACAAGGCTGGCCGGCGCGCGAGCGGGCAGAACGCTTCGCCGCTCCGGCCACTCCCTGGACTATCCGGTACAGTCTGCGGCTAGCATGGGCGCATGCCGGGCGAGCCGAGGACGGGGCGCGGGCGTGCCAGCCGTGAGCGGATTGTGGAGCGCGCAGCGGAGTTGTTCGCCGAGCGCGGGGTGGCGGCCACGAGCCTGGATGAGGTGCTGGCCGCCGCGGGGGCGGGCAAGAGCCAGCTCTACCACTATTTCCGCGGCCGCGACGAGCTGGTGGAGGCGGCGGTGGGGCTGCGCTGCGCGCAGGTACTGGCCGGGCTGACCCAGGCACTGGGCGCTGTGGCGTCCCTGGCGGAGCTGGAGCAGGCACTGGCAGGGTTCGTCGCCGGGTATGAGCAGGTGGGGCTGCCGGGGTGCCCGATCGGTTCGCTGGCGGCCGAGGTCGCCGAGCGCAACGAGGACGCGCGGCTGCAGACTGCCGCGGCGTTCGATGCCTGGGAGCGGCTGTTCGCCGGCGCGCTGGAACGGATGCGTGAGCGGGGGGAGCTGCGCGCGGACGCGTCCCCCGCCGTGCTGGCCACGGCGCTGCTGGCCAGCATCGAAGGGGGGATGGTGCTGAGCCAGACGCGCAAGGACCCGGCGTCTTTGCACATCGCGGTGGAAGCGGGGCTCGCGCAGGTGCGAACGTACCTGAGCTAAGTCTGTACTAATCGGTCCACTTACTGCTAACCTCAGAACTGTACTATTCGGTACAGTCTTGGAGGCGCATCTCGTGACGACCCAGCACGGTTCCTTCCTCGCAACCCGCCGTGGCAGGCTCACCCTGCTGCTGCTTTGCGCGGTCCAGTTCCTCGACGTCGCCGATTCCTCGATCATGAACGTCGCCCTGCCGTCGATCCGCCGCGACCTGGGTTTCTCGGTGCAGAACCTGCAGTGGGTGCTGTCCGGCTACCTGGTCACCTACGGCGGATTGCTGCTGCTCGGCGGCCGGGCCGGCGACCTGCTCGGGCGACGGCGGCTGCTGGCGGCAGGGACCGCGCTGTTCGCGGCCTGCTCGCTGGCGGGCGGCCTGGCTGTCGGCGCGGGCATGCTGGTCGGCGCCCGGCTCGGGCAGGGCGTGGGTGCGGCCATGATGACCCCGGCGGGGCTGTCGATCCTGACCACTACGTTCAATCAGGGCACCGACCGGAGCCGGGCGCTCGGCGTCTGGGGCGCCGTCTCCGGCCTGGCCGCCGCCGCGGGCGTGTTCCTGGGCGGTGTGCTGTCGCAGGGCCCAGGCTGGCGGTGGGTGCTGTTCGTCAATCTGCCAGTCTGCGCGCTGATCCTGGCCGGCGCCGCACGCCTCCTGCCTGCTGTGCGGCACCGGGTCCGGCCGGCGAACTTCGACATCCCCGGCGCCGTTCTGGCCACCGCGGGCATGCTGCTGCTGGTCTACGCCCTGGTGCGGGCGCCGCAGCAGGGCTGGGGCAGTGCCCGCACGATCGGCGCCCTCACCACCGCAGGCCTCGTGCTCGCCGCCTTCGCCGTTACTGAGCTGCGCCGCCGCGGCCCGCTGTTCCCGTTCTCCATCTTCCGCATCCGGGGGCTGGCGGCCGCTGATGCCACCCAGATGATCGCCTTCGCCGGGTTCGTGTCGGTGTTCTTCTTCCTCACCCTCTACATGCAAGACGTCCTTAGTTACTCGCCCATCCGGGGCGGGGCGGCCTACCTGCCGGTCACCGCCGGCATCGTGGTTGCCGCGGGCATCTCCTCCCGGCTGTTCGCCCGCATCGGAACCCGCCCCGTTATCGTCGTCGGCGCGCTGATCGCCGTCGGCGGGATCTACTACCTGTCCCGCATCACCATCCACGGCAGTTACCCCGTCAACCTGCTGCCCGGCCTGGTCATTATGGCGATCGGGATCGGCGCCGTCCTGGTCGCCGTCACCACCGCCGCCAACGCCGGCGTCCCGCCTGATCAGGCCGGTCTCGCCGCGGGCCTGCTATCTGCCTCCCAGCAGCTCGGCACCGCGCTCGGCCTGGCGGTCTTCACCGCCATCGCCGCTGCGCGCACCAGCGCCCTGCTCGCCGCGCACGCCCGGCCGGCCGGAGCGCTCACCGGTGGTTTCCAGCATGCCTTGCTGGCCTGCGCGTTCTTCCTGCTTGCCGCCGCCGTCATCGGGCTGCGCGCCACCAACACCCGTGGCGAGCCGCCCGCGCACCCCGATGACATCCACGCCGGCCACGACCGGATTCCCGCGCCGGAACTGACCGACTAAAAGCCGAATCCGCGCCGTTCCGCGGACGCGGCCAGAACTCGCCCGCACACCACTACGGCCAGCCTCGGCACCGGGCCCTGACGCAGGCCTTGACGAACAGGAGCACCTGATCAATGAACATCACCGTCTTCGGAGCCTCCGGCGGCATCGGCACCCACGCCGTGGCCCTCGCCGCCGAGCGCAGCCACCAGGTCCGGGCCATCTACCGGACCACGCCGCAAACCCCGCCCCCCAGCCAGGCCGAGATCCTCATCGGCCCGGACATCTTCGACCCCGGCTTCGCCGCCGAGGCCATCCGCGGCGCCGACGTGGTGGTCACCGCCGTCGGCCCGAACTTCGCCACCCGCCACAACCCCCGGACGGCGATGACCTCACCGCCCGACCTGCACCAACGGCTGGCCCGCACCGTCATCTCCGCGATGAGCGACACCGCGCCGCCCGCCCGGCTGATCACGGTGAGCACCGCCAGCATGGGACCCGCCGATAACGTCATGGGCGCCGGGCCGCGGCTGCTGTTCCGCTTCTTCCGCACCGTGCTGGTCCCCAACCTCGGTCGCGTCGGGCAAGACCTTCGCGCGATGGAGGAGGAACTCGCCACCAGCGGGCTCGACTGGTATGCGCTGCGGCCCGTCAAGCTCACCGATGGCCCGCTCACCGGGCACGTTCAGGCCAGCGACCGGGTCACCATAAAGACCATCTCCCGCGCCGACGTCGCCTGGCAGATCGTCACCCTCGCCGAAGACCCCGCGCCCCACCCCCAGCGCACCCCCGTCATCACCACCGGAGCCAGCCGGAAAACGCGCCCGGCCGAGACCAGGAACCTCCCCGCCCGGCAAGCCCCCACAATCAGGTAGGCACTGCGCAACGGGCAGGGGCGGAACTAGCAGCAACGCGAGCCGTCTTCCGTAATCCGCTACTTGCCCTGCCGCTGAGGGTTTCAACTGGCCGCCGCGGTAGTGAATACCTGATCGGCCGGCGCCATGAATTAGTACGGGTGACCTGGTTGCGTGACCTGGGTCAGGCCAGCGTCCAGCACGCTGCGCATCACCGCGACCGGGTCGTCGGCCCGCAACTCGAGCCAGGCGCCCAGCCTGGGCTGGCCATCGTCGAGAGCGTCACCCGTGAGCTCGATGCTCAGGTTCCCGCCGCCACGAAACCCGCCACCGGCATCGGCTCAGCCATCCCAAGATGACCGGCCTCAGCTGCGTAGGGTGGGCTGCACGGCGAGGTCCCGTATCCCTTTTGCAGGATTTGGGCCTTTTCCGTGCAGCCTCCCTCCGAACCCGGTGTGCACCGTTTCGATGCGCCGGGCTCTCCGGCGATTTATGCCGCGTGCGCGATGGGGTTGGCGTGGATGTGCTCGTGGCACGCCGCGCAGACGATGAGGGTCTTGCGCCGCATTCTGGCCATGAGCGCGGCCCACGGGGGCTGGCCCGGCCCGGGCCTGCCGAGCTGCTTGAGCGCGGCGACCTGGTGAACGGTTACCGTCGCGCCGTGCTCGCACAGCTCACATACCCGTTTGCGGAGCCGGTGGATCAGCTCCTTGCGAGGGTAGCCGTTCCAGGCCGGGGCGGGGTCACAGATGACCGCGCGCCTGTCTTGCTTGAGGGGTATCCCGCCGAACCGTGCTATCAGATCCTTCTTGCCCTGACGGTGCCGCCTGGCTTCGAAGCAGGTCCTGGGCCCGTGGCCGGTGATAACCTTCGCCTTGTGCCGGGTGGCCATCTTGGCCACGGTGGACTTGTGCTTGGCGGCCAGGGTTTTCAGCATCGAGGTCTGGGCGTACCAGCACAGCGTGCCGAGCCGCCAGACATCTTGGGCGAGCAGGTAGTAGTTCACGATGCCCCGGTATTCGGCCCCGTAGATCCGGACGATGTCGTAGTCGTCCAGGTTCTGCAGGCCGGGCCGGTGCCAGGGTTTGCCCCGGCGCCGGCAGGGGGCGGTTTTGGCCTTGATCACGTCCGGTGGCACGCGCAGCGCGATTCTCCCGTTGGCCGGCCGGCGGCCGTAGGTGATCCGCGTGTCGCAGTGCTGGACGATGATGTGGTAGCCGAGGAACCGCGCCGGCTGGGTGCGGGCGTGGCTGATCAGGGTCTTGTCCTGGTTGAGGTCCAGCCTGAGGGTCTCCCGGAGGAACCGGGCCAGTTCGGCCTTGATCTGCTCGGCTTCGGCCTTTGGCCCGATGAATCCCAGCAAGTGATCGTCGGCGTATCTCAGGTACCGCAGCCGCCGGTATCCGGGGTCCATCGGGTTCACGGAGGGGAGCGTGCGCATCTGGCGTGTCAGGTCCCGGGCCGTGGCCCGGTTCCCGTGCCGCCGCGCCGTGTCCCGCCGGGATCTTATCCTCATGTATTCGGGGTTGCGTGCCCGGCTGGCTCCCCGCGTGTTTTGCGGGATCAGTTCCCTCTCGACGAACTCGTCGAGCTTATTCAGGTAGATGTTGCTGAGGACGGGTGAAACCACACCGCCTTGCGGAACCCCGCTGAGCGTGTCATGGTATTCCCAGTCCTTCAGGTACCCGGCTCTGAGCATGTGACGGACCAGCCGGAGAAACCGCTGATCGTGGATTTTCTCCGCCAGGATCTTGACCATTATCTCGTGGTCCAAAGACCCGAAGCAGTCGGAGATGTCTCCCTCGATAAACCACGTGGTCCCGACCCAGGTATTGCGGATCTCCCGCAGCGCGGTATGACATCCGCGGCCTTTGCGGAACCCGTGCGACCGGTCCGAGAACCGCGGCTCGTAGTACGCTTCCAGCAGGAGGCGGACCACTTCCCCGGCCAGTTTATCGGACCACGACGGCATTCCCAGGGGACGGAGCTTCCCGTTCTTTTTCGGGATGTAGGCGCGGCGGGCCGGGGAGAACCGGTACCGCTCATACCGCATCAGCTCGATGATCTGGTCGATCTTGCCCTCGGACATGCCGTCGGCGGTTTCCTCGCTGGCCCCCGGCGTCATCGCCCCCTGGTTGGAGTAGATGTTGCCGTACGCCAGCAAGTACAGGTTCTTGTTGAACATCTGCCGGTACAGCTGCGTGAGCGGCAGGCCCTTCCTGCCGCGCTCGCGGAGAACGCTCAGTACCACTGCGGCTTCCTGCATTACGCAGACCTCCTGGCCTGATGCTATTCATCGCCTGTGCCCCTTCGCCCTGTGGTCCGGTTCTCCCGGTCTCCAGATTGGCCGGACGTTACCCCGGCGACTACTATGGGCACTCCGTCGCCATAGGACTCGCGTCCCTTAGGCGATCCCACGTTCACACCTGCTACACGTGACAGCGCGACTTAGGCGTCCCGTCCGTCTCCTTCAATGCCCTGACCGGGCATCGCTCCTGCGCCCCGGAGGATTGCCGCGGGTATCTGCGCAACCTGCGGCAGGGGCCGGTACCGGTTTCAAGCGTCTTTCCGGCAGGCTCGGATTCTCGCCTTCTGGAGACTAGGCTTCAAGCAATCCGGCTTTCGCCATATCGCGCGGATCTCCCGGCACACCGTCCCGTACGCCTCGGCAACGGCCGCCGGTTTCCTGGCATGCTATTGTCCCCGATTTCCTTTCGGATCACGGGTCAGCCATCAGATCCAAAGACACCTCCTCCAGTCCATGCCCGCTACGCGGGCTACATAGCAGTGCGCCTCGTGGCGCACACAGATCATCCAAGTCTGCACGGTCGCCGATGAGCTGAAGCTTGACTACACAGCCGTCCATAACGGCGGCTACTTGCGCGCCAGCGCCGGTCGGCATGCGTACTGAGCGTTACACAACGATGAGGGCTGGCTGTGGGACAACTTGCCTGGCCGGGTGATTGAGCTTCCCTAGATCCCCTGACTGATCTGCAGCGCTGCTCACGGCACAGGACACTGGCCACGGTACGGTGCAGGCATCCTATGGAAGTCGGAAGGCAGACAATGGCCCAGAAAGTAACCGTAATCCTGGAAGACGATTTGACCGGTGGCCCGGCGAAGCAGACGGTGCGGTTCGCCTTCGATGGCACCGGCTATGAGATCGACCTGAACGCCAAGAACGCCGCGGCGTTCGGCAAGCAGCTCGCGCCCTATCTTGAGCACGCCCGCAGGGCCGGGCGGGCACAGTCTCGCCGGCCCGAGCGGACCAGCCGTCAGCGCTCGGGTGATATCCGGGCCTGGGCGAAGGAGCACGGCCTGACGATCAGTGAGCGCGGGCGGATCCCCGCCAGCGTGCTGGAGCAGTACCATGCGGCGACCGGCGGGCGCTGACACAAGCCACCACCGGCGCGGCCCCTAGAACCTATGCGCCGTGCCCTGGCAGGGCACGGCCACGACCGTGCGCCTAGCGGACTCCGGCTCAGGCCTGGGCGCTGGCACCCTCTTGGACTGCGTCGGCAACCCAAAGACAGCGCCCGCTCGGCATGCAGATCCGGACGTCTCAAGGGTTCCCGGCGAGATCGTGGTGCAGCAGGACGGCCTGAACCGCGTCTTGCCGAGCGCTGCGCCCAGCCCGCCGCCCGGTCACCTCCGGCGCCGTCTCCACCGCCAGACTGGCCGCGCTGCCAAGGATCTCTTGCTGCTGGCCATCCGCGACGAGCAGGCCGCCACAGATGGGGGCTTCCGGCCGTAGGGCATCACTACGTTCGATCGTTCGAACATTAGCGAGGCTAAGGAGATGCCGGGGAGCCACCAGCCACAGATGTCTGGCGACGCCGAGCCACGACTAGCATCCATAATGCCAGCTAGATGGCGCATCAGGCGACCCCGGGCGACGTACTGCTATCTCCTGAAGGTGACTTCTAACTGCCGATCTTGAATACGTTGTCCATCACTTCCGCCCCTGTGGAGATAACCGGGCGCAATTCCCGGCGGTACACAGCCTCGGTTGTGGCTGACGTGCTGTGTCCGACCAGCCTGGCGATCTCCTCGACAGGGACGCCCTGCTCACTCATGATCGAGACAAACGTATGCCGTAGCTCCCGTGGGCTCCAATTCGTGCCGATCCCGGCATTCTCACAGACCTTCCGGAACCCGCGCCGGACATGGGACGGGTCGAGCGGTGTGCCTACTGCCGAGGTGAACACCAGCCCATGGTCCTTCCATAGCTCACCGGCCACTAGCCTGTCCTGGGCCTGTTTCGCCTTGTGCGCCCTCAGGGCTTCCACAACGCCCAAGGGCAGCCGGAGGGTACGCCGGGATTTCTGAGTCTTGACATCACCGTGGGAGCGCACGGAGCGCCACACGGCCAGGTGTGGTGGCACCGGAGGGTCGGCATTGGGATCGCCGTCGAGGTCCACGTGATCCCAGCGCAGGGCGCGGGCCTCCTCGGACCTGCAGCCAGTCAGGAGGCAGAGCACGATGTATGCGTGAAGCCGTGACTGCTTCGACGCCTCGATCAGGGCCTCGGCCTGCGGCAAGGTGAGGGACTTGGACGGCCGTCCCTCCAGTCCTGTGGGAGGCCGCACTAGCGCGGCGACGTTCCGGCTCACCAGGTCAGCGGCCTCCGCGTGCCGGATCGTCCGGACGAGCGCGTTGTGCGCTATCGCCACGGTCCGGGTTGACCGCGTGGCGGCCAACTTTGTAAGCGCTGCCCGGACTTGGGTCGCAGTCAACCCATGAAGTGGCACCTTCCCGATCAAGGGCAGCAGCGGTGCGAGCACCTCTCGGTTGGTGCTCACCGTCTTGGCGGAGCGGCCGTCGAGGCCTTGTTCCAGCCAGTCTGTGACGGCCCTTTCGACGGTGTACGAGGCCGAGGTCTTGATGCCGTGATCAAGTTCCTGACGCAGCTGCTTCAGCTTGTCTCTTACATCGGTCCTAGTGCGCCCGTACACCTTCTTGCGGATCCGGCTGCCATCCAGGTCGAAGCCCAGCGAGACCACACCGAGCCAGCGGCCAGGGCAGCCTCGATGCTTGAGCACATCCCGGCAGGCTCCCCGGTGATCGAAGTAGATTGCGTCCTCACCGAGCGCGCGGCGCTTGGCTTCCGCCATGTCCAGGAAGCATACCAGGTGGCTCCCCTGGTGGCTCCCCTTGTACTCTCAGTCAAGATCGACATGTGCTCTGAGCTGGTCGGGATGGCCGGATTCGAACCGGCGGCCTCCTGCTCCCAAAGCAGGCGCGCTAACCAAGCTGCGCCACATCCCGGTGAACCGTTCCGTAGCCTACCGCCCGCGAGCGCCGGCCCATGAGCGCCACAACGGGGCGCCACAGGACACCCACCCGCCGGCGTCGCGCCGCGCTGGCCAGTCGCCCCCTGGTCGCCGGCCCGTCACCGGCGGTGATAGTTCGGCGCCGGGCCCCTCCCGCAGGTACGCTGACGGTGCCCACCAAGCGGGCAGGTTCGGCCGCTCGGCGCGCGGGCGTAGCTCAATGGCAGAGCCCCAGCCTTCCAAGCTGGTCATGAGGGTTCGATTCCCTTCGCCCGCTCCAACCCAAAACCCCAGGTCAACCGGCATCAGTCGGCCAGCGTTAGGACCAGGACGAAGCGAGGGGCGCCCGGTTCGGGCCACACACGGGCCACAAGCCATGAGCATCACGCATCTTGACGGCCCTCGTTCAGGCCATCACCTCTCGTCGTGCGCACCTGCTGTACCAAGCCGCCAAGTGCCCTTGCGATCGCCTGGTCGCGGTCCCGCGACGCATGCTGGTAGATCAGTGCAGCCCGTGTGCTCGAATGACCCAGGCGGGCCATCAGCTCCTTGAGGCTTGCGCCAGTCGCGGCGGCGAGTGTCCCGCCAACGTGTCTGAGGTCGTGGAAGTGCAGCTCTGGCGCGCCTGCCTTGGCCCGGGCCGCGTTCCAGATGGGACGGAAGTTGGACCGCCGCAGCGGTGCGCCTTTCGGGCCGACGAAGACCAGGCCCCGCTCCCCCGGCTCAGCAAAGCGCTCCAGATGCCAGCGCAGCTCGGGCACGAGCTCATCAGGAAAAGCGACCGTGCGGCGGCCAGCTCGTGATTTCGGTGTCTCAGGCAGAAGACCGCCCTTGTCTAGCTCCGCAGTGGTCTCAACAATACGAATTACCCGCGCCGCCAGATCGACGTTCTCTTGCCGAAGTCCGACAAGTTCACCCCAGCGCATCCCCGCAAATGTAGCCAGCAGGGCCATCGCCCGGTAGCGCACGGGCAGTGCATCGGCGACAGCAAATACCACAGGCAGCGAGACAATCTCGCGCTCCGGAGACTCTTCGATGCCAGCGCCATCGATCCGGCATGGATTGCGGCGGATAAGCCGGTCATCCTCGGCAGCCGTGACAAAGATCGCATGTAGCAACCGGTACGCCTTGGCGACCGTAACCGGACCGAACGGCCGAGCGGCCCGAGGCCCAGCATCCAAGCGCTCCTTCCGCCACCGACGCACTGTTGCCTCATCGATGTCAGCCATGCTCAACTCGCCGAACGTAGGCAGCAGATGATTTCGCACCAGGGCTCGATACAGGTCGGCGGTGCGCACCTTGAGCACACGATCCTGCAACCACTGCTCGGCGTAGTCCTCAAAGGTCACAGACCCACGATCTGGGTCGATCCAGTCGCCGCGCTTGATCTCAGCTTCCTTGAGGGCCAACCAGCGGACGGCGTCCGACTTGCGGGCGAAGGTATGCGGCGCCGATCGCAGCCTGCCATCCGGCGCCCGATAGCGAGCCTGGTAACGACCAGACTCCCGCTTGCGAACGCTGCCGAAATACCGGCGCGAACCCGTCATCAGGCAGCCCTCCGACTACCTCGCTTGGGTGATTTCATCGGCTCCACGAGACCAGCCGTGATGAGTTCACGAAGCGCCGACTCCGGAATCCGCACGTGACGACCAATTCGCACGAACCGAATACGCCGCTCAGCGATCAGACGCCGGGGGAACCGTTCAGTAGTGCCCAGCAGCTCTGCTACCTGGGCGACGGTCAGCAGCCGTTCCACCTGGGGTGCTGGGCGCCTAGCCATCATGCAGCCCTCGGATTCGCTGAGACCTCGGCGTCTAGGGCGTCACGAGCCCGGTGCCGGGCTTCATCGAGGGCCCGTTCCCAGGCAAGCCGGTCAGCTACCGAGTGCAAGAGCCGCCGCCCGGGCGGCAGGTAGTCGTCGTCGCCGGGCTGGACGGGTTCCCACCGGTAAGTGGCGGGGTCGGTTGCCGGAAGACCGAGCATCTCCATCAGCCAGGCTTTGCGGTCGCCGCGGTGGTCGGCGAGGGTCTTGCCGGACCATTTGCGGGAGACTAGGACCCGGCGCCCGGCGTAGCCGAGGTGCTCGCGGCGGTGGGCTTTGCCCTTGCACGCGCCGGGGACCAGGCCCGGGCGGGGATGCTTCGGCTCGATGCCATACCGCAGCCAGTTCGCGCAGGTCGGGGAGCACGGCTCGTACCGCAGTGTCTCAGCGAGCCGGTCCACGTGGTCTTGCTCGGCCTCGGTGCTGGCTTGGTGGCATTCGCCGAGCTGCTTGGTCAGGTACTTGGTGAGGTAGCCGATGCACCGGCCCGCGTCCTTGGAGCCGGAGAGGACTCCTTCGGCGTGGAACTCGGTGCCGAGACGGGCGACGTGCCGGGGCTGGTCGTCATCGGTGAGGGCGTCCAGGGCGTCGTCCCAGGCGGTCAGCAGCTCCCCCGTGGCTGGGTCGAGGTACCGCTCGCGGGCCTCGTCCCAGACCGGCAAGTTGCTAGAGTCGAACCGGGCCTGGCTGGTGGCGGGCCACCAGACTTGGTGGTAGGTGGCGGCGATGATCTGCCGCAGCTCGGCGCGGGAGAGGGTGCCGCGCAGGGCGATGTGCGCGTGCGGGGCGAGGCGTCTTTGGGGTTCGATGGTGGCGAAGTACTGCACGTCGTGGCCGAGGACGCGGCGGGTGTTCTGGATGAACCGGTCGAACAGCGCGGCGAAGTGCAGCGCGTCCCGGGCGGCGGCGGTGTAGTCGTAGCCGTCGGGGTGGGCCGGGGTGCCGTCGCTGCTGACCTTGCCGTAGCTGGGACAGGTAAGGGTCAGGAACATCGAGGGGCGGAAGGTCTTGCCGTCCGGGGCGGTGTAGGTCTTGCCCACCGTGTGCGGGCTGATCTTCCGCCTGGGCAGGCCCGGGGTGTCTTGCCGTCTGCGGGTGGACCGGTGGCGGCGTGGCCTCGGGGTGCCGGGGTCGGCGTGGCCGCGCAGCCCGCACCGGGCAATTTCGTGGTCTAGGTCCTCGATCAGCTCATCCAGCTCGGTCGTGTCCTGGCCCGCGGCTGCGGTGTGGTCGCGTTCGGCTTGGGCCTGGGCGCGGTGCTCGACCCACATGGCCTGTTCAGCGTCGGGGGGCGGGGAGTCGGGGATGGGTTCGATGTCCAGGTGCCAGCCTTCCCGGCACTGGGAAGCGCGCAGGTTCTTGGCCCGTTCCGCGCACGGCGGGCACACACTGGCCAGGGTCGCGCCGCAGGGCACCAGGACCTGGTCCACTTGGTCTGTGGCGGTGTTGGTGCGGCGGAGCTGGACCGGGCGCAGGCACGCACCGTGGTTGACCGCGACTGAGCGGACCGCATCCCGGGCGGTCGGTTGAGCCATCCTCGCCGCGCGGGAACCCGGGCGCGAGGCGAGCGGCTCGGTCATGAGGTCACGCTCGGCGAGTGCGTGGCCTCGTCCATGGCCCAGGTGACCGACCACCCACACGCCCGGCACTCCTGGGTGACCTCGCCGTCTGAGCCGGGGGTGTCGGTCAGGGGCGTACCGCAGTCGGGGCACGGGTCGTCGGTGGCCCAGGTAGTGACGGGGATCATGCGGGCACACCTGCCTTCTCCGGGTCGAATACGTCCCAGGCATAGGCGGCGGCCATGTCCTGGATGTCGGTGTCGGTGACCCACCCAGCGCGGACCCGGACCGGGTCGGGGTCATCAGCGAGACGGACGAACGCCACACCCGCCCCGGTGGCCGGGTTAGTGGAGATCAGGTCGGCGGTCGCACCCCGGTCCCGGGCGCCGTCACCCAGGACCATGTCCACCTGCTCGGCCTCATCGAGGCGCATCGCGATCCGGTCGGGGAACAGGTTGCGGATGGACATGACTTCCTTGCGCGGGTCTTGCAGCGCGGCGATCACGCAGAAGCCGACCGCCCGGCCCTGGGTCGTGAGCGTGGCCAGCGCGGCCTTGATCTTGTCGCGGAGCTGCTTGTCGGGCAGGTAGGCGGTCAGGAAGGCGACCTCATCGACCATGATCACGGTGAGCGGGTGCTCGGCCGTGGGGGTGTGCTCACGCTGCCTGCCCGCGAAGGCGGCGGCCCGGGCCTGCATCTCAGCCACGGCGTCCTCGAGCATGGCCAGGATCGCGGCCGGGCTCGTGACGTACCGGCCGTAGGTCTCGAAGATCACCCGGCCGTAGGCCAGCTCCATCAGCTTCGGATCCGCGGCCCACACCCGGACCAGCCCGCCGAGCATGGCCGGGAGCATCGCCCGGATGATCGACCACAACAGGGAGGCTTTCCCCGCGCCGGTCGCCCCCGCGATCAGCACATGGGTGCCATGGACCCGGACCAGCCAGAGCTGCCCGTCCTCACGCTTGCCTACTGGCAGCGCCCGCAGATCCACGCGCACCGGGATGGGCAGGGCGGGAATGATGACGGCCAGGGCGTCGCGGCGGATGAACTCCAAAACGACCGCGCCGGGGGCGGCGGACCGGACCGACCCGGCCCTGATAGGACGGGGCCAGGCGGCCGATCGTCATCACCGCACCCCACCGGCGGCGGTAATGCACGGCCCGCCACTTCGACCGGGCCGGGGTGCCGATCCACCGGGTGAAGGCGGCGGGGAACCGCCACCGCCAGGCCACCAAGACCGCGGCGGCGCTCAGGACTAGGGCGAGGAGCCCAGCCGTGCCGACGACCCGCCAGGCCAGCACCCACGCCAGGACGGCCAGGATCGCCGCAGTGTGCCGGGTCACGAACCGGGCCAGTCGCCACAGCAGGCGGGCGGCGTGGACGATCAGGACCAGGGTCAGCGGGGTGCGGTAGACCGGGGCGCGCCAGGCCGGGACCGCGAACGGGTCCCGGTTGTAGATCTGGGCGACCTGGTCGCCGGTCACCACTTTGCGCATACGATGCTCACCTCTTCCAACTTCGGTCAGGGAGAGAACCAAGGGGCGGCCAGCAGGTACCAGCTGCTGGCCGCCCCGCCTTCATCACGCCGCCACATCCCCAGTCGCGGGGCTGTTTTGGGCGGCGATCCTGTTCTCCAGCTCGGCGGTGTACCGGGCCACCACCGCCGCCAGGCCGCGGGCCAGGTCCACGTCGGCGGGGCTGACCTGATCGGGGTTGGGGACGGTCAGCGACACCGACACGTGCGCGTCGGTCAGCGCCACGATCGGGGCGCTGTCGTCGTAGACGCAGCACTGCATGTGGGACCGGCCGGTCAGCCGCAGTGAGGCATCCACCGCGGCTTGGCCCTCGGGCCGAAACCGGATGTTGGCGACGGTGGGCAAGATCATGACGTCCTCTCCTTCTGCGCGGCGGCCAGGGCCAGGCCCCGGAACCGGCGCTCCACTTCGGCCGCGTACGCGGTCGCGGACTTGGCAAGCTGGCGGGCGAACTCCACATGCCCCGCCTCGATCAGATCGGGCACGGTCAAAGTCACCAGCAATGCCGGGCGACCGGCCCGGATGGTCAGCAGCGGGGCACGGTCCCGGTAGGACAGCACCTCCGCGCCAGAGCGGGCGTCCACCGGGACGCACAGCGACGGGGCGCGGCGAGCGGCCATTACGCCGCGTCCTTCCCGGCCTGCGGCACCGGGCGGGCGGCCCGGACAGCGGTCGCGCGCAGCGAATACGCCATCCGGCCTCGGTCGGTCACATACGGGGTGACCATCAGCCCGTCGAACTCCACCAGGTCAAACCCCCGCACCGGAGGCTGCGGCTTCTGATCCGCCAAGATCTTCACCACCACCTCATGCGAGCGGCCCTCCGGGATCGTCTCGTCGTTGTCTTGCACCCGGACCTGCCACACCCGCAGCCCCGTCACCTTGTCCACCGACGGCGTCCGCGCCCGGGTGTTCTCATCGAAGTCCTGCACCTCACTGATCGACCCCGGGATGAACACACACCCCTGCGGAAACACCTCCGCCGATCGCACCGCGAACCGCGTACCAGTCCTGAGAGCCATCGCTCTCCACCTCCATTCTGTTCGGCCACGGCCAGGGAAGGCCGTGACACCGCCACGCTCAGTCTACAGCGCTAATGCTGTAGCTAGTACAGCGTTAACGCTGTACTATACTTACTCTCGCGGGTACTGCCGCGAGCAACGGTCATTGAACGCGGTGTAGCGGAGCGATGACAGGGATACATGCATAGGGAGCGCCCGCTATGCGACGATGCATAGGAAATCCACCGAGGAGGCCGCCACAATCACAAAAGTGAGCGCTGCCGAAATCCTCTGCGGCAGGCCCGAGGTCCGGGACGCGCTAGCACGCGGGGACTGGTCCACCGTGTTGCGCGCGTTCCTTGATCACGGGCTCTCGCAAACAGTGATCGCAGCGCGCACCGGCCTTTCTCAATCCCAGGTTTCACGGCTGGCCAGCGGGAAGAGTAAGACGCCGGGTATCACAACAGTGAAGGCCCTCTGCGATGGGCTAGCCGTGCCCAGAAGACTCGCGGGCCTCTTAGATGACGCCAGCCAGGAGGACGACACGAACCGGCGCCAGTTCCTCGGCGGATCACTCAGCTTGCGATTTAAGCTTTCGTCGTTACTCTGTGTGTTCAGTGGTGGCCGGTTCGCTCTTGCGGTAGGGCGGTTGCTTGGGTTTGGGGCGGTTCTTCGAGCCTTTCGGGC
>Ga0207684_10002147_pt1 | contig 20217 bp, 20 predicted proteins | sample KBSK5501metaG_FD_184342 | JGI IMG/M metagenome (GOLD analysis project Ga0207684, IMG submission 184342) | Corn, switchgrass and miscanthus rhizosphere microbial communities from Kellogg Biological Station, Michigan, USA - KBS K5-50-1 metaG... | ecosystem: Host-associated > Plants > Roots >...
GCCGCCCAAGCCGCCAAACTTCGACCGCATCATCGCGCGCAACCGCGCCCAGGCCTTGCCGATGACCGGCGACCCACAGCCGCTGTCGGCCGACCAGGCGCGCGAGGCCATCGCCAAGGGCGCGTGCGTGCTCGACGTGCGGAGCCCGGAAGAGTACGGACAGGGTCATATCCCGAGCGCCATCAATGTCTGGATCGAAAGCCCGCAGTTTTCCTCCCGGGTGGGCTGGTTCGTGCCGGCCGACGCGCCGGTCGTGCTGGTGTCGGCCAGCCCCACCGACCTCACGCGCGCCGTGCAGGGCATGAGCCGGATCGGCTTCGACGCGGTGGCCGGGCACGTGCAGTGGGGAATGACCGAATGGCGCAGCCACGACTTCCCCGTCGCCACGGTGCCCCAGATCTCGGTGCACGATCTGGCGACCATGCGCGAGGAGCGCCCCGACCTGGTGGTCATCGACGTCCGCGAGCCGTTCGAGTGGGACGAGGGCCATATCGACGGGGCGCTGCACCTGCCCATGGGCGAGGCGGTGCGGCGCATGGCTGATGTACCGGCCGCGCGGCCCAAGGCCGTGCTGTGCGCCGGCGGGCTGCGATCGAGCACGGTGATCAGCGCGCTGAGCCGCGAGGGCATGACCGGTTGGTACAATGTGATCGGCGGCATGACCGCGTGGCACAAGGGGGGCTATCCGACCGTGAAGTCAGGAAGCGGGCGCACGCCCGCATGAGCGAGAACGGCTTCGACTACCCGAGCATGGCGCGTGCCCTGATCCTTGGCGACAAGGACACGGTGGCGCGCAAGACGCAGGAAGGTCTCGAGCTGTCTATGGACCCCAAGGAGCTGATCTTCCGCGGGCTGATCCCCGGCATGGACGTGGTCGGCGAGAAGTTCCGGCGCAATGAGTACTACGTGCCCCAGGTGCTGCTCTCGGCGCGGGCCATGTACGCGGGCCTCGATCTGCTCAAGCCGCTCATCACGAAGGCCGGGGGCGCGAACCAGAACCTCGGCGTGATCGTGATCGGCACGGCGCAGGGGGATCTGCACGACATCGGCAAGAACCTGGTGGCGATGATGCTCGAGGGCGCGGGCTTCAAGGTGCACAACCTGGGCCGCGACGTCGCGCCCGAGAAGTTCGTGGCGGCCGTCGAGGAGCACGGCGCCCAGATCGTCGGCATCTCCGCGCTGATGACCACGACCATGCCCGCCATGAAGCGGACCATCGACGCCCTCGAGAAGGCCGGGCTGCGCGCGCGGGTCAAGGTGATGATCGGCGGCGCGCCCGTGAACCAGGCCTATGCCGACGAGATCGGCGCCGACGGCTACGCCAGGGACTCGACCATCGCCGTGACGCGCGCCAAGGAGCTGCTCGGCGTGCCCGTGAACGCCTGATGCCGAGCCGTCCGCGCGGCTGGGATCTCGTGGAGCGGGTCCGCGCCGGGGAGCTCCTCGTCTTCGACGGTGGCTATGGCACGGCGCTCTTCGCGGCGGGACTGCTCAACGGCGCCTGCCCGGAGCTCTGGAACGACACGCACGCCGACGTCGTCCGGAACATCCACAAGGGCTACTTCGACGCCGGCTCCGACTTCGTGGAGACCAACACCTTCGGCGGCACGCGCCTCAAGCTCAACGAATACCAGCTCGGCGACCGCACGCGCGAGCTGAACGAGAAGGGCGCCAGGCTCGCTCGCTCGGTGTGCCCACCGGGCGGCTGGGTCGCGGGCTCCCTCGGCCCGACCAGCCGGCTGCCGGTCGAGTACGAGCCGCTCGGCGACACGAGCGACGAGCAGTACGTCGAGACGTTCAAAGAACAGGCCGCGGCGCTGGCCGAGGGCGGCGTGGACCTCTTCGCCGTCGAGACCATGATGTTCCCCCAGGAAGCCACCGCCGCGATCAAGGCGTGCAAAGCCGTTACGGATCTGCCCGTGATGGCCACCATGTTCTTCCAGTACGAGGAGATCCACGATCGGGACCGCACCATGTGGGGCGAGAGTCCGGCCGACGTCGCCCGCAGTCTGCTCGGGGCGGGCGCCGACATCGTCGGCATGAACTGCGGACGCGGCCCCGACCGCGCCATCGTGATCGTCCGCGAGATGCGCGCGGTCACCGACGCGCCGCTCATCGCGTATCCGAATGCCGGGCTGCCAATCACCAAGGGCGACCAGACCACCTACGAGCTCGGGCCCGAAGCCATGGCCAAGGACTATCCGGCACTGCTCGACGCCGGCTGTAGTATCGTGGGCGCCTGCTGCGGCTCCGGACCCGATCACATCCGCCTCATCGCCGAGGTCGTGCGCTCCTGCCGCAAGAAGTGACCGAGGCTCTCCACGTCCTCACTCCCGTCCCGATCGCGCTCGAGGGACTCCCCCTGCGCATCGACCGGGACGAAGTGCTCCGGTTTCAGGGCTACAAGAAAGGCGTGGACCTGCCGAGCGCCGAGGTGGTGGCTCTGTTCGAAGATGCCCTGGCTCTGGGCGAGCGGCTGATCACGCCCCGAATCGTGTACCGGGCCGTGCCGGTGGCGCGGCAGGGGCCCGACCTCATCGAGGCGGAGGGCGAGGTGCTCCACATCCCCGAGATCGGCCGGCTCTGGGGGGGGCTCGAGGCCGTAGGGGCCGGCATCTGCACGGTGGGAGCGGCCGTCGAGGAGCGGGTGCGGGCGCTGTTCGACGCGCGCGAATTCCCGCTGGCGGTAATGCTCGACAGCGTGGGATCGGCCGCGGCCGAGAGCCTCGCCGAGTACACCAACGATCTCCTCTGCCAGGCCGGGCTCGCCCAAGACCTCAAGATCACCAACCGGATCAGCCCGGGCTATGCCGGCTGGGACGCGGCCGAGCAGGCGGCGCTCTTCCGGCTCTGCCCCGGCGAGCCCATCGGCGTCGCGCTCAACAGCGCCTGCTTCATGACACCGGTCAAGAGCATCTCCTTTCTCGTGGGCGTGGGACCCGAGGCGCGCGTGGATCACTACTTCACCCAATGTCGCCGCTGCTGGATGCGCGACTGCGCCTATCGCCGCGCCCCCGCCGCCGTCACCGTGCACCGATGACGGAACGCCCCGGCGAGCTGATTACGTGGCGCGCCATCGGGCGGGTGCTCCTCACTGGCGCCGCGGTTTGGGTGCTGATCGAGTCCTGGGAGTTCTGGATCCTGCTCTTCATGGCGCTCATCGTGGCGGCGGCCATCCTGCCCGCCGCGCGCTGGGCGGACCACTACCGCGTCCCGCGCCTCGTCACGGTCCTGGGCGTGTACGCGGCCGCCGCATTGGTGGTGGGCGTCTTGGGCCGCTTCCTATTCCCGGCATTGGTCGAACAGGGCGCGCAGTTCGTCAGCCAGTTGCCCGTGCTGGTCGAGAAGGGACGGACTCTGCTCGCCCATGTCATCGCGTGGGGCGCTCGGTGGGACATCCCGCTCCCATCGCTACCGAACGAGGGTGACAGCCTGAAGCGACTGGGTGAAGTGCTGCTGGCGAACACCCTGGCCGTTACCAGGGGCGCCGTGGGCGCCGTCGTTGGATTCTTTGTCGTTCTGGTTCTTGCTGCTTACGTGGTGATCGACGCCGAGCATATCGGCCGGGGGCTCCAGAACATGCTTCCGCCCGCCCATCGGCAGCAGGCCGCGCGGGCCGCCGGCGCCGCGCTGTCCAGGATGGGCGGCTATGTCCGGGGCCAGCTCGTGGTCAGCCTCTCGGTGGGCGCCGTGATCGCTGTCGGACTCGCCCTCCTCGGGGTCCCGTACTGGCTGCTCATCGGTGGGGTGGCGGCTGGGCTCAATGTCGTGCCGTTCCTCGGCTCTCCTGCCGCCGCCGTGCTGGGCATCCTCGCCGCCCTGAATATTTCTCCCACGCTCGCTCTCTGGGCGGCGCTGGTGTTCTGGGGAGCCAATCTCCTCGAGGCCAAGCTCCTCGTTCCCCAGCTCGTCGGCCGAGCGACGGGCCTGCATCCGCTGGCCGTCCTGGTCGCGATCCTGGTTGGCGCCAAGCTTGCCGGAATCATCGGCGCGCTGATCGCCGTCCCGCTCCTGGCCGGCGCCTGGGAGATCCTTCGGGCGCTGTACATCGAGCCCCGGGAGCAGGCTTAGTGATAACCTGTTCTCTATCATGGCGGGGACGGCTGACAACGTAGTGCTGGTGGGCTTCATGGGGGCGGGCAAGTCGTCGGTGGGGCGCATCCTGGCCCGGCGGCTCGGCCGCTGTTTCGTCGAGACCGACGACCTGATCACGGCCACCGAAGGGCGCTCGATCCCCGAGATCTTCGCCGAGAAGGGCGAAGCGCACTTCCGCCACCTCGAGGAAGAGGTCGTCGGGCTGCTGGCCCTCAAGAGCGGCGACGTCATCGCCACCGGCGGCGGGCTGCCGTGCCACGAAGGGCGGCCCGCGGCGCTGCGTGCCCTCGGCACGGTCATCTGGCTGTCCGGCGACTTCGATACGCTCTATGAGCGGGCGCAGCGCGCCGGCGAGCGGCCCATGCTGGCGGGGCGAACCCGGGAAGAGGCCGAGGCGCTGTATCTCGCCCGGGAGCCCTTCTATCGCCAGGCGGACCTCACGGTGGACACGGCCGCGATGGGCCCCGACCAGACGGCCGCGCAAATCCTGAGCGCGCTCATGGCGCGGGAGCGGGCGGCGCGCTGACATGGCCGCGCCCTTCGCGGCCCGGTTGGCCGAGCGCCCGCTGCTCTGCGACGGCGCCATGGGCACCATGCTCTACGCGCGCGGCGTGCCGCTCGACGCCTGCTTCGACGTCCTGAACGTCAACGATCCCAAGATCGTCCAGGGCATCCACGCCGAGTACCTCGCGGCGGGGTCGGACTGCATCGAAACCAATACCTTCGGCGCCAACCGGTTCAAACTGGGCGTACACGGTCTCGGCGCGCGGGTGGGCGAGATCAATCTGCGCGGCGCCAAGCTGGCGCGCGACGTCCGCGAGAGCATGGGGCGCGACATTTTCCTGCTGGGCTCCATGGGGCCGCTGGGTAAGTATCTGGCCCCACTCGGCTCCATCGAGCCCGACGAAGCGCGCGCCGCCTTCCGCGAACAGGCGGAAGGGCTGCTCGAGGGCGGCGTGGATGCCTTCATCGTCGAGACCCTCTCGGATCTGACTGAGATGCGGCTGGCGGTGGAGGCCATCCGGGCCATCACCGACCTGCCCATCGTGACCCAGGTGGCCTTCACCGACGACGGCGTGACCTTCCTCGGCCGGACGGCCGCCGAGGTGGTGCGCACGCTTCGCGAGCTCCCCATTCAGGCGGTGGGCGCGAATTGCTCGGTGGGCTCGAGCGTGCTCTACGACATCCTCGAGCAGATGCTGCCGGAGGCGGGCGGCCTGCCCGTGGTCATCCAGCCCAATGCCGGATTGCCGAGCCGCGTGGGCGAGCGGCTCATCTATCTGTCGTCGCCGGCCTACATGGCCGACTACGCCGCGCGCATGATCGCTGCCGGCGCCCGCATGGTGGGAGGCTGCTGCGGGACGACGCCCCAGCACATCCGCGCCATGCGCGAGGCGCTGGACCGCCACGCGCCCCGGCGCGGAGCCGCGCGCGTCGAGTCGCCCAGGCGCGCGCGACCCGAGGCGGTGGAGACCCCGGGCATCACGACGCGCGCGGCGCCGACCCTGCTCCAGCGCAGGCTCGAAGCCGGCGAGTTCCTGGTCACCGTGGAGCTCGACCCTCCGCGCGGTCACAATATCGAGAAACTGGTGCAGGGGGCCAAGCTGCTCAAGGAGCGGGGCGTCGAGATCGTCGACATCAACGACGGCTCGCTGGGCCGCGTCCGCATGTCGGTGCTGCCCACGGCCATCCTGGTGCGGGAGGCCACCGGGCTCGACATCAACATGCACTTCACCTGCCGGGACCGGAACCTCATGGGCATCCAAGCCGATCTGCTGGGCGCCCACGCCATGGACATCCGCAACATCCTCGCCATGACCGGGGATCCACCGCGGACCGGAGACTACGTCAATGCCACAGCGGTCTTTGACGTGGACGCCATTGGCCTGATCCGCATCCTGGCGGGCATGAACGAGGGGCTCGACGCCACGGGCAACTCCATCGGCGAGCCTGCCGCGTTCTGCGTGGGCGTGGCGCTCAACCCGTCCGCCGCGGAGCCGCAGCAGGAGATGGAGCGCTTTCTCTCCAAGGTCGAGGCGGGCGCCCGGTGGGCGCAGACCCAGCCGGTCTACGATCTCGAGGTGCTGGAGCGCTTCTTCGCGCGCGCTCCCTCGCCGATCCCGGTGGTCGTGGGCATCCTGCCACTGCACTCCTCACGCCACGCCGAGTTCCTTCACAACGAGGTGCCGGGCATCTCCGTTCCCGAAAACGTGCGCGGCCAGATGCGCGAGGCGGGTGAGCGCGGTCTGCGCATCGGGATCGAGACGGCCCAGGCGCTGGTGCACGGCCTCCGCGGACGCTACGCGGGCGCCTATCTCATGCCTTCATTCGGCCGCTTCGAGGTGGTAGCCGAGGTGCTGGAGGCGCTGCACTGATGGCCGCGCTGCACGAGCTCACCGCGGCCGAGGCCGCGCGGCGCATCCGCGCAGGGACGGTTTCGCCCTCGAACCTCGTGGCCGCGCTCCTCAAGCGCATCGACGCAGTCGAGCCCACCGTGCGGGCCTGGGTGCACCTCGACCGGGACGCTGGGGCGCGCGTCGCGGTGCAGCGGGACATCGAGGCGCGCGAAGGGCGGCTCATGGGCGCGCTGCACGGCGTCCCGGTGGCCCTCAAGGACATCTTCGACGCGGCGGGCCTCGTCACGACGGCAGGCGCGGGTCCGTTCGCTCATCGCACGGCGGCGGCGGACGCGGCCTCGGTGGCCCGATTGCGGGCCGCGGGGGCCGTGGTGCTGGGCAAGGTGACGACGACGGCCTTTGCCTTCCTGGACCCGAGCCCCACGCGCAATCCGTGGAATCCCGAGCACACGCCGGGTGGCTCGTCCAGCGGCCCCGCGGCCGCCGTGGCGGCGCGGATGGCGCCGCTCGCGCTGGGCTCCCAGACCGTAGGCTCCGTGCTGCGGCCCGCGGCGTACTGCGGGGTGGTGGGCCTCAAGCCCACCCACGGACGCATCAGCACCGCGGGCGTGGTGCCGCTGTCGTGGAGCCTGGATCATGTCGGCATCTTCAGTCGGAGGGTGGAGGACTGCGCGCTGGTCCTGGGGCTGCTGGCGGGGCAGGACGGCGCCGATCCGCTGTCGAGCGCCGCCTGGGTGGACAACTATGCGGCCGCCGTATCGGCTGCCGCGGCGCCGCGGATCGGCGTGCTTCGGGTGCTGCTCGAGCGCGCCACGCCCGAGATGGCGGCCCACATCGAGGCCACGGCGCGCGCGCTCGAGAAGGCGGGCGCGGTGCTCGTGGACGTGGCGCTGCCTGCCTCCTTCACCGGGCTCCACGAGGCCGGCCAGCTCGTGGTGCGCGCCGAAGCGGCGGCCTGGCACGCGTCGCTCTTCGCCAAGCACGCCGCCGAGTACCCGCCGAAGATCCGCGAGGCCCTCGAGATGGGACGCGGCATCAGTGCCGTCGACTACCTGGCGGCGCAGGAGGCGCGCCGCGCCTTCCGCCGCGACATGGCCCCGCTCGTCGCCGCCCACGACGCCCTGCTCACTCCAACGGTAGGCGCGCCGGCTCCGAAGGGATTGGGGTCCACCGGCGATCCATACTTCTGCGCGCCCTGGAGTTTCGCGGGCCTGCCGGCCATCGCGCTGCCGAGCGGCGTGGACGCGGGCGGGCTGCCGCTGTCCATCCAGCTCGTGGGCGCCGCCTTCGCCGAAGCGCGGTTGCTCGGCGCCGCGGCTTGGTGTGAGCGTGTCATCGGCTTCGACGCCGCTCCGGCTCTCTAGCCCGTCGCCATGAAGATCGGGCGGCTGTTTTCCGACCTTCTCGCCGCGCTCGGCCGCGCCGCGTCCCCCGAAACCGGCTTTGCCCTCGCGCTGAGAAGGCTCGTCACCTTGACCGGGGCGCATGCCGGAGCGCTGAGATTCGAGCCGGGCCGCGCGGCCCCGCTGCACGTGACCGCCGGGGCGCGACGAGGCTCGCCGCTGGAGGGCTGGTTGAGCGAGCGGCTCAACGAGCGGGTTCGAGGCGTCAGGCTCAGGCGCCTCGGCGAGCCGCCACCCGGCTGGCGCGGCCGGCGGCCCGCGGTGCTTCTCCGCGCGAGCTTGGGCGATGTCGCAAGTCCCGCAGGGAGCTTCGTTCTGATCGGGCCGGGCGGGCGCCGCGGCCTGGGCGCCGCCACGATTCCTCCAGGGTTCCCGCGCGAATTCGGCCTGGCACTGGAACAGGTCTGGCGTCTTCACCAGCGCACCCTGCGGCTCGAGGAGGAAAGCCGCCGTCGCGAGCGCGAGACCAAAGCGCTGCTCAAGGCCGCCCGGGCCGTCAACCAGAGCCTGGAGGTAGGCGAGACCGTCCGCCTCATCCTGAATCAGGCGCGCGAAGTGCTGGGCGTGCAGTCCTGCGGCCTGTTCACGCTGGATGCCGCCACCGGCGAGCTCAGCCTCGCTGCCAGCCTCGATCTCGACCCCGCCAGCCGAGGCGCGGTGCGAGTCCGGGTGGGGGAGGGAATCACGGGCGCCGCCGTCCAGGAGCGGCGGCCCGTGCAAAGCGCCGATGTCTTCACCGATCCGCGCGTCCGGTACCCGCAGCTGCAGGCCGAGAGCGGGCTGCGGTCGATGCTGGCGGCGCCGCTCATCCTCGGCGAGCGTGCTATCGGCGCGCTCACGGTGCTTCGCCAGGACGTGCATCATTTCACGGCCGAGGAAGAGTCGCTGCTCTCGGCCTTCGCCGATCAGGCGGCCATGGCGCTGGAGCACGCGCGGCTGTTCAGCTCCGTGCGCACCTACTCCGAGCAGCTCGAAGTCATGGTCACGGGCCGCACACGCGAGCTGGACGAACAGAAACGCTTCGTCGAGGTGGTGCTCGAAACCCTGCCGCTCGGGCTCTTCGTCCTCGACGCCGGGCTCCGCGTCGTCAGCGTCAACCGGGAAGGCGCCGCCCTCCTGCCGGTGGAGCCGGCCGCGCGCGGCGACTTTCTGGGGCTGCTGCCGCCGGCCAAGGTCCCGACCATTCGGGAGCTCCTCGAGGCCGTGCTGGCCGACGGCCAGGTGCGCCGGACGCAGGAAGACTTGCCGCGCGGCCCCGAGACGCTCACGCTTCGCCTGACGGCGGCGCCGCTGCGCTCGCCCGCCGGCGAGACCACCCACGCGCTGGTCCTGATCGAGGACATCACGCTGCAGCAGCGGCTCGAGCGCCAGATGCTGCTCACCGAGCGGCTCACGACCGCAGGTCGGCTCGCCGCCGGCGTGGCGCACGAGCTCAATAATCCGCTCGCCACCATCGCGGGCTGCGCCGAGGCGCTCAAGGAGCGCGCTCAGGAGCCCGCGCTCCGCGACCTGGACGCCTTCAAGGACTTCCCGACCTATCTCTCCGTGATCGAAGACGAGGCGTATCGCTGCAAGGAGATCACGGGCAGCCTCCTGCAGTTCGTGCGCGACCCGGGCAGCCGCCGGGTGGCCGCCGACCTCAATGCCCTGGTGGAGAAGGCGCTCGAGCTGCTCAGCCATCAATCGCGTTTCGCCGAGAGCCGGCTCGAGACCGACCTCGATCCGACGCTGCCCGATGTCGTGGCCAATGAGGGCCAGATCCGCCAGGTATTCCTTGGGTTGGCGGGCAATGCCCTCGAGTCCATGGACGGCCGGGGCACGCTGACGGTGCGGACGCGGCGCCATGGCCGAATGGAGGTAGAGGTGGCCTTCGAGGATCAGGGGCCCGGGATCCCCGACGACGTCCTGCCGCGCGTCTTCGACGCGTTCTTCACCACCAAGCCCCCCGGGCAGGGGACCGGACTCGGGCTGGCGATTGCCCAGGGCATCGTGGCCGATCACGGCGGGCGCATCGAAGTCGACTCGCGGGTGGGTATCGGCACCACCTTTCGCGTGATGCTGCCGCTTGACTCCGCGGGCGCCGCGGTCCCAAATCCGAGAGAGACGAATCCCAGGGGAACGAGCTCATGACGGCACAGATCCGCGTCCTCGTCGCCGACGATGAAAAGAACCTCCGCGAGCTCCTGGTGCGCGAGCTCGCGCGCAAGGGCCACGCCGCCGAGGGCGTCGCCGACGGGCAGGCGGCGCTCGACCGGCTCAAGGACGACGGGCCCGACGTGCTCCTGCTAGACATGAAAATGCCGCGCGTGGAGGGCATCGAGGTCCTCCGCGCGCTGCAGGCTAACCCGGAGGCGCCTCAGGTCATTGTGATGACCGGCTTCCAGGAGGTGTCGACGGCGGTCGAGGCCATGAAGCTGGGCGCTTACGACTACCTGACCAAGCCGGCCCGCATCGAGGAGTTGGACATCCTGGTTCGCAAGGCGGCGGAGAAGGGCCGACTGATGCGCCAGAATGTGCTCCTGCGCGCCCGGCTGGGCGCCCAGGGCAGTTACGGCGGCATCATCACGGCCAATGCCAAGATGGAGGAGGTGCTCCGGCTGATCGACCGCGTCGCGCCCACGGAGTCGTCGGTGCTCATCCTCGGCGAGAGCGGGACCGGCAAAGAGCTCGTGGCCCGCGCTATTCACGATCGGTCGGCGCGCGCCGGCCAGGCCTTCGTGCCTATCCACTGCGGCGCCCTGCCGCGCGAGGTACTCGAGAGCGAGCTCTTCGGGCACGAGAAGGGCGCCTTCACCGGGGCCGTAAGCGCCAAGCCCGGGCTCATCGAGCTGGCCGACGGCGGCACGCTGTTCCTTGACGAGATCGGCGAGATGGAGCCCGACAGCCAGGTCAAGCTCTTGCGCGCGCTGGAGACGCGTGCCTTCTTCCGAGTCGGGAGCACGCGCCAGCGCACGGTGGACATGCGCCTGGTCGTGGCCACGAACCGCGATCTCGCCGAAGCGATCAAAGCCGGCCAGTTCCGCCAGGATCTCTTCTATCGCATCAATACGATCACCGTGTCCCTGCCGCCGATGCGCGACCGCTGCGAGGATGTCGCCCTGCTGGCCAACCACTTCCTCGAGCAGAACGCCGCCTACGGGCTGAAGCGCCTCTCGGCGGCGGCGCTCCGCGCTCTCGAGGCCTACGACTGGCCGGGCAACGTGCGTGAGCTCGAACACGCGATCCAGCGAGCGGTCATCCTGACCGAGGGGGAGGAGGTTCAGCCGGCCGACCTGCCGGCCGAGCTCCAGGGTGGCACTTCGACGCGTGGCTCTGGCGGAGCCAGCCTCGAGGACGTCGAGCGTGAACACATTATCGCCACCCTCAAGCAGGTGGGCGGGCACCGCGCCAAGGCGGCCGCGCTACTCGGCATCGACCCCAAGACTCTCTACCGGAAGATTCAAGCGTACGGCATCTCTCCGAACCTGCTGAACTCCTGACGGGCTCGCCTCGTCTGCCCGGATTCGCGATCGGGGATCGGGCATCGCGGGCGGTGCTAGAGCGGCGGGGTCGGGAACCGTGGAGCACCACTCGTCACCACGCAAGACCATCCAGCCCTGTATTCCCCTTCTCGCAGGGAGAAAGGGCTAAGGCGCGAGGCCCGGAGAGCCACTCTCTTGTCGCCAAACGCGGGGCTCCGCGCCGTCCCTTGCCCTCTTCGGGCCGCATCCCCGCTCTCGCGGGCACCCACCCGGCTACGGCTTTTTCCCTCATGGCCCGCCCGCATTCTTCACGGGTCTTAAGCGCGCTTATGGGTACGAACGCGCTGACGGATACGGTTCCTAGACGCCACAGCACCCAGGCGCCCTCGGCGGAGGCGAACGTGGTGAAGGCGAGCAGACAGCAGAGCATGGCGACCACAATGGACGGCCTGCGAGCGATCATCGGTCTGCTTCTCGATCAATCCACTTCTTAGCCGCCTGAAGAGCGACGGCCTGGGCTTCCGCCTCAGATGGAACGCGCTTGTGGAATGGCACGACGACACTCGTATGACTACGGGGGTCATGTCCAGGCTTCCAGACTTCGATCATCGCTGACGACCCAATACCGACTGTATTGCCAGTGATGCGAATCTTCCAGCCATGATACTCATGCTCGGATTTAGCCGACATAATCGGTCCGCTTCCTCCTCACCTTCTCGGGTCGACAGTGTCGCGGGGGCGCATCACCTACTGGATGACGTCATCCGCCCGCAACAGCAGCGATTGAGGGATCGTGGGGCCCAGCGCTTTGGCCGTCTCACTTGGTTGCGTCTCTGCGAAAGAAGAAAGGCCCTTTGCACGGCTCCGTGGGTTCCCTCACTCTGTCGCGTACCGCTTCACACTGCTCCTGTGTGCCGATGACGTTAAAATCTCTCGGCATGCGGCCGTAGGGGATGCCGAAAAGCGACCGCACCTTGACCCGCGCTTCGAACTGCCAAAACTGCTCGTCGGATGGATTGTTCGTGACCGCCGCATCTCGCATGGACTCATTGCACGGATCGACGGAGTTTCCGCACGGGATGCTAGTCAGAACCTCATATCCCCTCGCGTTCCTGTAGACGTAGTAGCCATGACCCATTTCGGTCGTTCCGGTGCACCCGGTGAGCAGCACTAGGGTGCTGCGGGTCAGGGCCGTGCCGAGCTTCATGAGTGTCCCCCTTGGCTGGCCGCGAGGCCCGCAGCGCAGGCGAGCCAAGAGTCGCGTCACCGTGTCCCGCGTGGGCTTGGTCATGGTGGGCCTCCTCGTGAGCCCTTGGAAGTCAACCAGCGAATGAGCCCCAGGAGAAACAGCCCGACGCCCACCATGAAAGGCACCCAGTATTCAGGCACCCTGAGCAGCCTGATAATTACGATGCACAGGCCGATGAAGATGACGATGGCCCCGGCCATCATGAGACGTGCGCCTGACTTGTGGGCCATGCTTAACGCCTCCTCTGCATGATCAGTCCATTCACCGCTTCGACCGCCGACACCCATCCTTCACGGCATCAGCCTCGGTGCCATAGCAGCGCTCGGGCTTGGTCTTGCCGTAGAACTGGCCACCCTTCATGTGGTAGATGCACCGCTCGCCGGAGGACGTCGTGAAGTTGCCCTTGATCGGGTGAGTGAGGGGACACGTCCAGGCGTCCTGCGGGGGGACACCGGGGCGGGGCGTGGTTTGTGCCGCCGCCGTTGACGCGGCTAGCACGAGGACGGCCAGGATAAAGCGTGGGCTCAGTTCAGCCACCCGACCATCGCCCACTGGATCACTTCGTCCGCCCGTAGCAGCAGCGACGGCGGGATCGTCAGGCCGAGCGCCTTGGCGGTCTTCAGGTTGATGACCAGCTCGAACTTGGTGGGTTGCTCGACGGGCAGGTCGGCGGGCTTCGCGCCCTTGAGGATCTTGTCCACGTAGCCGGCGGCGCGACGGAAGATGTCAGCAGAGTTCACTCCATAGGACATCAAGCCCCCGAGTTCCACCGCCTCCCGAAATTGGAATGTGCTTGGCAGCCGCGTGCGGGTCGCAAAGTCCACGATGAGACCCCGATCGGCGTAGAGGGGCCCACCAGCCGCCCCGACAAAGAGCGCGTCGGCCCGGGCGCGGCTGATCAGCGTGAACGCGTCGGTGTACTGATGGGGCGTGTATTCGGCCAGCAACAACGTTATGCCCAGGGCCTGCGCAGCCGCCCGAACGCTCTTCCCAAATGAGCCTTCCCACTCTTTGTCTTCCTTGCTCGCAAAGTAGGCGATGCGAGAGACTCCGGGCAGGGCATCTCTCAAGAGCTCCAGGCGCTTGGCCCCGATCTCCGGCCCGGCACGAATCGTGAGCCCCGTGATGTTGCCGCCGGGTCGTGCGAGGCTCTGAACGAACCCCGCGCCCACGGGATCGCCGCTGGTTGCCATGACGATGGGGACGGTCGTGGTCACCGCCTTGGCTGCTCGCACCATCAGGTCAGCGACGGTCACGATCACGTCCGCTTTGAGGCGGACCAGCTCGGCGACGATGTCGCCGAACCGCTCGAATTGCCCCTCGGCCGACCGACGCTCCAGGATGAGGTTCTGCCCTTCCACGTAGCCGAGGGCACGCAAGCCCTGCACGAACGCTCTGGCGAGGGGATGGACAGGCTCGGGGCCAGCCATCTCCGAGACCGGGGACGTGGTGAAGATGAGGCCGACGCGGTACACCTTCCCCACCGCCTGCTGGGCCTCGACGGCGAGCGGCGCGGCCACGAGGCCGCCAGTGAGCATCGCTATGAAGGTGCGCCGCTCCATCACTGGGTCCTCCCCCTCAATTAAATGGCCCCCGAATCATCCGCGCCTCGGTGCGCGATCGCCCTTATCCGGCGCGAACGATGACCCCGCACGCGGCGCGAACACCGCTATTGCCCTCCGGATCAGTGCGCATGTCGTCGGGGCCCGCGTGCACGACAAGGGCACTCCCATCGGCACCGAACAGTGAGGCCGGACCCTGTTCGAGCGTCACGCGAGAAGCGGTGACCTCAAGGTGACCTTGGCCTGTCGCGTCCACGGTGATATTGGGGAGATCGCCCGCGTGAGGCCCGCGCGAGTTCTCGGTGCCGTGCTCGGCCTTCTTCGGGTTGAAGTGGGCGCCGGCGGACTCGAACGACGGCGGATCGCATCGTCCCACCTCGTGGATGTGGACGGCCTTGGTGCCGGGCGTGACTCCCTTGAGATCGATCAGAATACGGACGCCTCCGCCTCGCTGTAGGAGCACGGCGCTCCCCACCACGCGGCCGCTGGAATCCCTGAGAGTCACGCCAGCAGCGGGAGGTGGTGAGGTCACGCCCGGGATATACGGCAAGCGACACGCGGTCAACGCAAGCGTGAACGCGATGATCCACGCCACTCTCTTCGAGGCGGTCACCGAACGGTCCCTTCCTGCTGCGCCGAGGCGGCGGGTGGGGCTGTGAGCAGGCCGCCGGAGATCATCACCAGGAAGGTTCGGCGCTCCATCATTGCACGCCCTCCCCGTCAGTTAAACCAGCCCGCCCGCCGGATGCTGCTCAGGACGGCAACCCTCCGGCCACTTCCCGTCCGCCACGCCCGAACCAGCGCCGAAGCCAGCGGAGGAGCCGTCTCATCGCGGACTGCTGGCGTGGCGCTCGCGGGACACGGCAGGCTCCATGGCGGGGCTATCGTAGCCGAACGCCAGGGAGGGGGCCAGCAGCAGGCAAGCCGTACGGGCCACGAAGCGGTTTGACAGCGCGCCCGGGCCCGCCTACGCTCGTCGCATCCTCCAGTAGTTCACCGTCCGCCCTGGGGGCAACGATGCCCGGGATCGGGAAGGCGGGGAGATGGCCCGAGTGCTCTTTATCGTGGCCCGAGACCAGCCCAAGTTGCTCGCGTTCCTGCGCCAGGACTTTGCCGCCGAGGAAGCCCAGGGGGTCATCGAGATCTTCATGGACCGGAGGCAGGGTGTCCAACGGCGTGAGGCCGACCGGCATCGGCGTGACCCGCGCCGCAACTTGGGCGTCAGCATCGATCTCCGCGAGCTCGGCTGTGCCGTCGTCCACCAGCCAGCACCGGTCCCTCAGGGCTAGCGCCATAGCGAGATCTTCCTTCGCTCCATGGCACGGTCCGCGCACAGGCGCATCCATCGCCTGGCCCCGCTGCCGGGCGTTGAGCCGGGTCAGAAGTAACCGGTAGGCCGCATCCGTTGATGAGGTCGAGTCCCCCTCGGCGCTCGTTATATGTTGCGGGATCTGTACGGGGCTGGGCCCGCTACTCGGTGGGCAGGGCGGGGTCAGTGATGGTTCTCCGCACGAGTGCCTCGAAAACCAGCCGCTGGACCAGGCGGTTCGGGATGCCCGTCTGTATAACGATGAGCTGTTCGGGCATCCAGTCGTTGAGGGCCGCGACGACACCGGCTGAGCGCGAGATGCCCGCCTCACAGTGCGCCACGATTAGGGGAACAGGCCAGTGCCGCACGATAAAGTCGGCAATGCCATCAGCCGAGAGCTGGTTGACCAACACCGGCGGCGGATTGCCCGTCAGATCAGGCAGCAGAGCATCAAGATCGTGGAACGACACCCGCCAGATTGCCCTCCACTGGTCGCTGAGGCGTGCGTCCGGCGCGCCAGGATCGGTGATGGAAATGCAGATACCGTCTATCGCTGGCGTGTACTGCTCTGCCTCCTGACGGGACAGATGAAGGACTCGTGTCATAGGGGACCTAGGTGGCAATCATCCACGGCTGTGGGCTCGCCGATTCGTCCGCATCGTCTGGCCCTTCTTCACGACCGTGAGTCTATCAGCACGGGGCGGACGTGGGGGAGGGATGCGGGGGCAGCCGGGGCGAATGGGGGATGCGTTGTTGTGTCGTCTAGCGGGTAGCTTCGATCAAGCACGTCGCCTTGAGGGCTCGGTCGATGGCGTCACCCGGCGGGTCCGGTGCGCGTTCCTGAGATTTACGAGAGCACCAAGGGCATCTTTTCGACCCGCACCCTGGAGCGAGCCAAGAACGAGCTGGGGATCGAATCGTCTGGACGAAGGAGGGACGGCCTGGCGCGGTTCACGGGCGGCGCGGAGCCCGGGCGAGCCGGCTCCCGTCGGCACGCTCACTCGGTGAGCGAGCGTAGCGCCCGGCCCGCGCCTGGTGTAGACTTGGACAACGCGCCGCAGCCGGCGCCCTCGCCTCCGATATTGGCTCTTCCGAGTATTGGGGCGCGTACTGATGCGGAAGAGCGACCGAAGGAGACTCACATGGCCTCGAAACTCTATGTCGGTGGTCTGTCCTACTCCACAACCAGTGAAACGCTCCGTGAATACTTCGCTCAGTGCGGCACGGTCGAGTCGGCCTCGGTGATCACTGACAAGTTCTCGGGCCAGTCACGCGGCTTCGGCTTCGTGGAAATGGCAACGGCGGAAGAGGCGCAGCGCGCCATCGCCGAGCTCAATGGCAAGGATCTGGATGGCCGGAAGATCACGGTGAACGTGTCCACGCCGCGGACGGGCGGCTCCGGCGGCGGCGGCCGCGGGCCCGGCGGGCCCCGGGGCGGCGGACGTCCCGGCGGCGGCCGCGGCGGCGGTTTCGGCGGTGGCGGGGATCGGGGCGCCTACGGCGTCCCGCCGTCCAAGAAGCCGTTCCGCTGGTAGTTCTCTCGCCAGCGAACGGCCGAGCGATCGACTGACAGAGCAAGGGCCCGGGAGCGCTCCCGGGCCCTCGCGGCGTCCAGCGCCTGGCTACCGAGTCGGGCCGATCAGCCCAGGACTCGTTCGTAGCGGCCGTACTCCCGGGCCGCGTCCATGAACCACTTGACGATCTCCGGGTTCGAGCGCGGCGGAATCTCGCACGAGGTCGAGAGGATGAATCCGGAGTGCTTGGCGGCAGTGTCGATGCAGCGCCGGACGTCGGCCTCCATCTCCTCGCGGGTGGTCTTCTCGAACTTGGTGGCATCCACGTTGCCGATGGCGACGGCGCGGCCCTTCGACACGTCCATGAAGCGCTGGAGCTGGTCCACGTACAGCTTGGGATCCGACTGCTGGTCCAGGTCGAAGGACACCGTGGTGAACCCGCAGCCGATCAAGTCCTCGTAAATCGGATACGTGGTCCCGCAGATGTGTGTCGTGAGCCCCACCTTCTTGGCCTTGAAGTAGTCCACCAGCTCCTTGTGATAGGGCGCGATGAAGTCCCGGTAATTGTCCGGCGAGACCAGGCTGATGGATGCCGTGGGCTCGGAGAACGACAGGCCGATCTTCGTCTTGGCGATGGCATCGCCCCAGGCCTTGCAAAAGTCGGTGCTGATCCGCATCAGGTCGTGGATGAACTGCGGGTCCTCGAAGGTGTCCAGCAGCATCATCTCCGGATTGCGGAGCAGCATCGCGATCGTCCACGGGCCCACCGCGACCGCGCCCATGGCCGCGGGCGGGGCGGCTTTGACCAAGGCCTCGCACTGCTCGATGAAGCCGGGTAGCCGGGCGGTGCTGTAAGGGTCCGGCATCTTGAGCTTGGCCAGGTTGGCCTTGTCCTCGAGCACGTGCTTCTCGATCGAGGGGACGACGTAATCCGAGTACTTCACGCCGCACCCGAAGGCCTCGGCCTCCTTGGCGAGATCGTTATAGGCGAGCACCACGTCCGGCTGGTAGCGCTCGTAGTAGTTCATCATGGCCTTGATCGCCTTCATCGGATTGGTGCAGTACTCCTCGATGCTGAGCCCGTTGAGCGTGCCGGCGAAGGACGCCACGATCGGGTACACGGGAACGCGGTCGGCGAAGGAGCGCTTGTAGGCGGCCACGACGCGGTCGCGGTTGGTGAGGCTCGCCTTGCCCTTCTCGACGTCCCACAGCCGATTGACCTCCATGTAGCGCGGCGGCATCTTGGCCTCGTACTCCATGAATTGCGTGATCGGGTAGCGGATGCCGCCGTTGTGCGTGCCGCGCAGCCCCTCGACGATCTCTTCCATCCGGGCCCACGGGATGCTGAACGCCATCTCGTGGTCCTGGGTCTGGCCGAAGATGCGGTCGCCGGAGCAGGGCAGGATCACCTGCGGCTCGCCCGTCTGCATGGTGGTGACGATGATGTCGGCGCACACGGCGCGCCCCTCGAAGGAGGAGTGCAGCCGCCCGCCGCGCTTCCAGAGGGCGGCCTGGGTGAGACGCATGACCTGGGCCGGATTGGCGTAGATGCAGACCACGTGGGGCTCGAAGGTGGCGCGCTCGAGCGGCGCCACCAGGAGACAGTAGTACTCGCCGGGCGCGAACTTGTCGATGGCGGCTTCGGAGCGCTGCCCGGCCTCCTTGGTCTCCGTGTACATGCCCTCGCAGAGCGTGCCGACATTGTAGATGGGCAACGGCTTGTCGAAGCCGATGGCTGTGATGCCGAGGGAGCAGATGTGATCGTCGCGCGTGAGCGCGATGGTCCAGCCGTAGCGCCGGGACATGTCGATGACCTGGCACGACATGCTGAGCTTCTTGAAGTCTCGCACCGGCCGCTTGGCCTTCTCGGGAATCTCCTCCCCGGGCTTGAGCATGCGGATCGCCACGGGGAAGGTCTGCGGGCGGATGTAGGTCTGGAGCTCCCGCTCGGCCGTCTTCACGTCGATCATGGGCGCCTCCTTCCCTGAACGGAGGCTACGGGGGCCCTTCTCCATTGTCAAGGGAGCGGGCCGTCTCCGGTACAATGGCGGCCGACATGGCGCGATACCGGATCATCCACTGGCGGAACATCCCGTCCCTCGTCGAGGCGGTCGACGGCGAGCGCACCGTCCGGCGGCCGCTCTCCCAGCGCTTCCACGACCTCATCGATGCCGTCGCCATGCGGGAGGGGGCCTCGGACAGCGAGGGCTACCTGGAGGGCTGGGGCCAGGAGACAGAGGCTGAGCGGCCGGGCAGCGCGCAGTCGGTCGCCGAGCAGGTGGCGGCCGAGCTCGAGGCCGGATTCCAGGACCTCGTCGCCGAGCGCTTCCTCGGCCCGCCTGCCTAGAATTGCGTGGAGGCGTTGCGGTTGGATTACGGGTCACCTATAATCCCGCCAGCCAAGCGACCTTGCCTCTCCGTAGGAGAGGCAAGGATGGTCTCGGTGGGTGTAGACCCTTTGCGGTGGATAGCGCGCTGCGGGCGTCCAACCCCGAGCAGCGGGCTCGCGCGGAGTCGGTATCGCAATGTGCCAAGGCCGCATGCTCCGGTGTGAGGGATGCAGCGTCCCTCTGAAGAATAGAATCCAAGGAGCGCGCTGAATGGGTGAGCCTGACACTGTTCCCCTGAAGCGGACCCCCCTCCACGCGGCCCACGTCCGTCTGGGAGCGCGGATGGTCCCGTTCGGCGGCTGGGACATGCCCGTTCAGTACAGGGGCATCGTCGAGGAGCACCGGACAGCCCGGGCCGCCGCCGCCTGCTTCGATGTGAGCCACATGGGCGAGTTCGAGTTCCGGGGTCGTGACGCGGTCCAGGCGCTCCAGCGGCTGACCACCAATGATGCCGAGGCCCTGCAGATCGGCCAGGTCCAGTATTCCCTCCTCTGCTACGAGAATGGCGGGATCGTCGATGACCTCACGCTCTCCCGGCTCGGCGACAACCATTACATGATGACCGTGAACGCGGCCAATATCGACAAGGACTGGGAGTGGGTCACCCAGCACCTCGAAGGTCAGGTGGAGGCGAAGAACGTCAGCGCGGAGACGGGATTAATCGCGGTGCAGGGCCCGCGAGCGGAATGGCTCGTCGGTCGGCTCAGCGATGTGGACGTGACGCAAATCGGCTACTACCGGTTCGTCCGTGGGAGAGTGGCGGGAACGCCGGCCATCATCTCGCGCACTGGGTACACGGGGGAGGATGGGTTTGAGCTCTATATACCCGCGGACAAGACCGAAGCCCTCTGGGAGGCGCTTTTGGCCGCGGGGAAGC
>Ga0207684_10002148_pt1 | contig 20202 bp, 19 predicted proteins | sample KBSK5501metaG_FD_184342 | JGI IMG/M metagenome (GOLD analysis project Ga0207684, IMG submission 184342) | Corn, switchgrass and miscanthus rhizosphere microbial communities from Kellogg Biological Station, Michigan, USA - KBS K5-50-1 metaG... | ecosystem: Host-associated > Plants > Roots >...
TGAGCTGGAAGTGAGGCGGGCGCGGGGCACGAGGACCGCGGCGCTCCTCGGGCTGGCGGCGGGGCTGGCGGCGGCGAACGCGAGCGCGGAGCCGCCCGGCGTGGAGCACCAGCCGGTGCCGTGCACCGTTCCCGACAAGGCCCTCTCTCTCTGCGCCAACGTCACCAGCGACCGGCAGGTGGGGAAGGTCCGCGTCTACTTCCGCTCCGCCGGGGACAAGTTCTACAGCTTCGTGGACATGGTCTTCGGCGGCCTGAACTTCTGCGGCACGCTGCCCGGCCCGCGGGAGGGCAGGGTCAAGACCGTCGAGTATTACGTCCAGGCCGTCGACGACCAGTACGAGTCCACCCGCACCAGCACGTTCCAGATGTCCGTCCAGCCCACCTGCGAGTTCCCGCCCGTGGAGAAGGACGCGGCGAAGACGGCGGCCATCACGGTCTACGCGACGCACAAGGACCAGGGGAAGAAGCTGTCCGAGGGGTTCCAGGGCGCCGGGGTGTCGTTTGTGCCGGTGGTCCGCAAGTAGCGTCCTCGCCGTCCTGGTCCTGGCCGGTCCCGCCGCGGCGGAAGTCCGCCTGCAAACCGCGGGGGCAGTGGAGTCCGGCCCGCCGCGGGTGCGGGTGAGGGTCGACCTCGCCAACCTGGGCGACGCGCCCGCGCGCGGCGTGAGCATCGAAGCCGAGCTGCTCGGGCAGCGCCAGATCTCCCGGCTCGGAGAGGATCTGCCGGGGCAGGAGGGGGGCAGCGCCACGTTCTCGTTCGACGTCGGCGCGCTGCGGCCGGGCGTCTACCCGCTCGCCCTGCACGTCCAGTACGCGCGCTCCGCCACCGCCGGCGACGTCGCCAGCCAACGCGGTTATCTCCTCCTGGCGCTGGGGGCCAACCCGCCGCCGGCCGTGCGTCTCACGGTCCCCACCGTGCGCCTCGACACGATGGCGTCGGTCGTGGTCCGGATCGACAGCGCCGACCTCCGGACCCATCGGGTTCGCCTCCGGATGCTGACGCCGCTCGGCCTGCAGCCCTTCGGGTCCGAGCCCGAAGTGGACGTGCCGCGGTTCGGGGGCGTCGACGTCGAGATGCGCCTGCTGCGCGGCGGCGCCCCGCGGCCTTCGATTCAGGGTCTGGTCGTGCTGGCGGAGACGATCGGCGAGGCGCCCCCGAGCGCCAGCGCGGCCACGGCGGGGGTGGAAGTGCAGGCCGACCCCGCGTGGATGCCCCGGCTGCGCTGGCCCCTCCTCGCGCTGGCGGTGCTCCTGTTCGTGGTGTCCGGCTACGCCGACCACCGGAAACGACGCCGCGAGCGCGGGGGGCGGGCCGAGAGCGCCGAGACTCATCCGGCCGGGACGTGATTCGAGTCGAGCCCGATGGCGAGGATCGGGACGTCACGTTCTTTCGTCTCGCCCGCAGTCTTGCCGGCCGGCCCCTCTACTGGGCGGGCGCGTATCTGGTGGGCGGCGCGCTCGTCGACTGCGGGCCGCCCGCGACGGCCGCGGAGCTGGTCCGCGCGCTCGAGGGACGCCGCGTGGACACGCTGCTCGTGACCCATCACCACGAGGACCACATGGGGGCCGCGGGCCTGCTTGGACCGCGCCGAGGCCTGGTGCCCAAGATCCATCGCGCCGGCGTGCCGCGGCTCGAGGGTGGGTTCCCCCAGGAGGCCTACCGGCGCATCGCATGGGGCCGGCCGCCCCGCGTGCACGCCGAGGCGCTCGACGCCGAGGAGTCGGTGGGATCGCTGCGCTTCGAAGTGATCCCCACCCCCGGCCACAGCGCGGACCATGTCTGCTTCTTCGAGCGCGAGCGGGGATGGCTCTTCACGGGGGATCTCTTCCTCGCCGAGCGCCTCCGCTACCTGCGCGACGACGAGGACCTGGCCTCTCTCATCGCCTCGCTCGAAACGGTGGCGCGCCTACCCTTGACGCGCGTCTTCTGTGCGCACCGTGGCCCCGTGCGCGACGGGCCGGCCGCGCTGCGACGGAAGGCCGAGCACCTCTCGGGCCTGCGGGAGCGCGTGCGCGAGCTGCTCGCCCAGGGCCTGCCCGAACGCGAGGTGACCCGCCGCGCCGTGGGACGCGAGGGCTTCCTGACCTGGTACAGCCTCGGCCGCTTCTCCGCCCGTAATTTTGTAAGGGCGGTGGCACGTTCCGGGGCGACGGGCTAAACCGTCAACTTGACCTTGCGCGAGCTCGCATACAGGCCGTGGATGAGGCCCAGCGCGAGGACGATGGCCAGGATCAGGGTGCCCCACGTCATCGGCCAGATGTTCACGTGGGAGCCCGCGATCATGCCCCACAGCATCGGGCCCGAGAGGTAGGTGTTGATCTTCGAGGCCAGCGCGGCCTGGGGCGCCGCCGTGGGCGGAGCGGGAGGCCCGCCGAGCATCGCGCCGAGGATCTTCTTCTGCCGGGGCCAGATCACGAACCACACGTTGAACCACATGATCGTGCCCAGCAGGCCGCCGAGCAGGATCCACATGCCGCGCTGGCTCAGATGGTGCTCGGCATCCTGGATCGCTCCGCCCCGGATGTAGATCTGGTAGAAGAGCGCGAGCCCGAAGAGGAACGTCCACATGGCGCCCCAGCGGAAGAAGTAGAGGGCGCGCAGGACCAGGGGCGGGTTGACCTTCGGCTTCAGATCCTTGTCCAGGCCGCCCTGGAAGGGCGCGTTGACGAAGTTGAAGAAGTAGAGGTGCCCGATCCAGGTGATCCCCGCGATGACGTGGAACCACCGGAAGATCGCTTGGAGGGTGGAGTCGATGTCCGGGAACATGATCGTCCGCTCCTTCCGTGGAGATGTCGCGTTTTGTGCGGAGGTCTTGGATCATACGTGAGCGGGGGGAGGGCGTGTCAAGACTTGACAGCCCTTCCAGCCACGACCTATGGTGTATTGGGAATGGAGAAGCCCAAGGATTACTACGTGATCCTCGGCGTCGCCCGGGACGCCACCACCGCCGCCATCAAGCGCGCCTACCGCCGGCTGGCCAAGGAGTTGCACCCCGATCGCGCGGGGCGCGGTCCCGAGGCGTTCCAGGACCTGCAGGCGGCCTACGAGACGCTGGCCGATGCCGAGCGACGCCGCCGCTACGACGAGACGCTGGCCCAGGCCAGCCACTTCGGGCCCCTGGCGTGGTCCTTCGTGCGCCGGCCGGCGGCGGGCGACCTGCGCCGGCCCATCCGGCCGGGCAGCCTGAGCGGCGAGATCCTGCTCACTCCGCAGGAGGCGCGCGCGGGCGGCATCCTGCCCCTCGACGTGCCCCTCACCGCCGCCTGCCCGTCGTGCGAGGGCACCGGCGGCTACGTCTTCGATTGCGAGCGCTGCGGGGGCGAAGGGACGATCGAGCGGCGGATGCCCGTGCCCGTGCGCATCCCGGCCGGCGTGCCGGAAGGCACCGTGTTCCAGGTCAGCGTCGACGACCCCGCCGTGCTCTCGATCCTCCTCACCGTCCACATCCGTCAGCTCTGAGGGCGGGAGCGGGCATGCTCCTCCTCTTCGGCGTCGCGGCGGTCGCCGCCGCGCTCTACTTCTTCGGCCGCCTGCGCACGCGGCTGGAGGCGTCCTTCCTGGCCGACGAGCTGCACGAGATGGGCGAGGGAACGTGGCGGGCGCTGCCCATCGACCCTCGCCGCGGCCCGCTCTCGGCCGGGATGCTCTCCGGCGAGGTGAGCGGCGATCGCGTGGAGGTGGCGGGTCCGTTCCTGTTCCTGCCCTTCGAGCATTCCCGCGAGCTGGCCATCCTGCCCCAGGAGACGCCCGCCCGCGCCTCGGAGTCGTTCGTGCCGTCCGGGCACGCCGCCCTCGACGCCGCGCTCGCCTTCCGCTCCGCGGAGACGGAATGGCTCCGCGCCTTCCTCTCGCGGGACGACGTACGCCAGGCCCTCGGCCCGCTCTGCGCGCGGGCCGCCGACGACCCATCCTTCGTCGCGGTGCGCGCCGGGCGAGGCGTGGGCGAGCCCCCGTATCGGGAGCTGGTGGGGAGCCGCTCCGGGTTGTTCTTCTTTCGTGACCCCGAGGTGGGCGCCCTCGACGCCACCGAGATCCGCGACCTCGTCCGGATCCTGGTCCCGCTGAAGCGCACGCTGGTCTGAACCCCTCGTGTGATAATCAGCGCCAAATGGACGAGCAGGCGGTCCGGCTCCTCGCGGCCGAGAGCGTCGCCCTCAAGCAGCGCTTCTTCGAAGCCAACGCGGGCCTGCTCGTCGCGGCGGGCCGGCGCATCGCGGAGTGCCTCCGCGGCGGCGGCAAGCTCCTCGCTTTCGGCAATGGCGGATCGGCCGCCGACGCGCAACACCTGGCCGGCGAGCTGGTGGGCCGCTTCCTGAGGGACCGGGCCGCGCTCTCCGCGATCGCCCTCACCACCGATTCGTCGGTGGTCACGGCCATTGGCAACGACATGGGCTACGAGTCGGTGTTCCGCCGGCAGGTCGAGGCCCACGGCCGCCCGGGCGACGTCGCGGTCGGCATCACGACCTCGGGCCGGTCGCCCAACGTCGTCCAGGCGCTGCAGCTGGCGCGCGAGCGCGGCCTCGTCACGGTGGGCCTGACCGGCGGCGGCGGAGGGCGGCTGGCGGGAGCGGTGGACTACCTGATCGACGTGCCCCACGCCGAGACCGCCCGCATCCAGGAGGTCCACGTGATGGTGGTCCACGTCCTGTGCCAGGTCGTCGAGGAGGCGATGCCGCGCGGATGAGCGCCCCGAAAGGTCCCCTCGACCTCGGCGGCGTCCGCACGTATCCGCTGGCCAGCCGCAAGAGCCAGGTGACGCGGGCGGACTTCGGTCGTCCGTTGCCGCGGGGGGCGCGGGTCACGGACCTTCTCGACGCGTTGCCCCGCATCCTCGGAGGGCAGGCGTTGCGCGGCCTCGCCGCCGACGTGCTGCGGGCCCGCTCGCTCGGCAAGCCCATCCTGTGGGGCCTCGGCGCCCACGTGATCAAGGTCGGGCTCTCCCCGGTCCTCGTCGACTTGATGGAGAAGGGCCTCGTGACGGGCCTCGCCCTGAACGGAGCGGGCGTGGTGCACGACTTCGAGCTGGCGGTGGCCGGCCACACCTCCGAGGACGTTTCGGCGGGCCTGGGGTCCGGTGACTTCGGCATGGCCCGCGAGACGGGCGAGGAAATCAATCGCGCCATCGTCGAGGGGGACCACGATGGCCTCGGCCTGGGCGCGGCGGTGGGCCGCTACCTGGCGGCGCGGAAGCCGCCCCACCTCGACGTCAGCCTCCTCGCCGCCGCGCGCCGTCTCGGCCTGCCCGCCACCGTCCACGTGGCCGTCGGCACCGACATCGTCCACATGCACCCGGCCTGCGATCCGGGCGCCCTCGGCCGCGCCACCCACCTCGACTTCCGTCTGTTTGCGGCGGAGGTCGCGCGCCTCGGCGGGGGAGGGGTCTACCTCAACGTCGGCTCCGCGGTGATGCTGCCCGAGGTCTTCCTGAAGGCGGTCACGCTGGCGAGGAACCTCGGCCATACGATCACCGACTTCACCACCGCCAACCTGGACTTCATCCAGTCCTACCGCCCGAACACGAACGTCGTCGAGCGGCCCACCCGCGGCGTCGGCCGCGGCTACAGCCTGACCGGCCACCACGAGATCCTGGTTCCCTTGCTGGCCGCCGCGCTCATAGAGGGCTGACCCTGCTCCTCGGCGGGCGCGCCTCCGGCCCGGCCGCCAACCTGCTTCTGGCCGCGGCCTCCCTCGCGGTCTTCGGCATGGGCCTCGCGGCCGCGGAGTGGATGGCGCGACGGTTGAACCCCCGCTACCTCGAGCGCATCTCGCTCGACGACCTCGCCTACCTCCACACCTACTCGCCGGTGTACGGCTGGACGCCCCGGCCCTCGTTCCGCTACACCCTCGCCGGGAGCGAGACCACGATCAACCGTCTCGGGTGTCGCGGCCGGGAAGTGGCCTCGGCGCGCACGCCCGGTCGCCGGCGCATCGTGATGCTCGGCGATTCGATCACCTTCGGCTACGGCGTGCGCGACGGCGAGACCTTTTCGGCGGTGATGGAGACGCTCGACCCCCGCCTGGAAGTGGTCAATCTCGGCGTCCAGGGGTACGGGACGGATCAGGAGCTGCTCAAGCTCGAGCGAGAGGGCTTCGCGTACGCGCCCGACGTCGTGGTCCTCAACGTGTGCCTCGCGAACGACCTCCTCGACAACGCGGCCGCGCGGTCGATCTACGACGGCGTCTACCCCAAGCCGTACTTCCGTCTGGAGGAAGGCCGGCTGGTGGAGGTGGCCGGCCACGTCGCGCTCTCGCCGCCGCGGCGGCTGGCCCTGCTCCTCAGCCAGCGCTCGGCCCTCTTCAACGCGCTGCTCGACCTGACCCACGTCGACCGCGCCCGCTACCAGCGCGAGGTGGCGGGGCGGGCCGAAGCCGAGCCGGCCGAGCCGGCGTTCGCGGTGACCTTCGCGCTCGTGCGGCGGATGGACGAGCTGACGCGTGCGCGGGAGGCGGGGTTCGTGGCCCTGCTCTACCCGAGCCTGCGCGATTTCATCCGCCCCTCGCGCCGGGCCCAGCGTTTCCTGGAAGCGCCCGAGCTGCGCGGCGTGAAGGTGATCGACCTCCTCCCGCGCTTCCAGGCCGCCGGGTTCAACGCGGACACGTTCTCGCGCTACTCGCTCGACGGAAACCTGCACCTCACCGCCGAGGGCCATCGGCTGGCGGCAGGGGTGATCCTCGAGGTGCTGGCGGAGCAGGGCCTGTTGCGCGCGGCCCCGGCCCCGGCTAGTCCCAGCCCAGCTCGCGGGCCTTCTTGAATACCGCGAGGCCGAGCGTGCAGCCGATGGCCAGGTAGGCGTACGCGTCGACGAACGAGCGGATGATGCCGCCCGCGATCGGGATGAACGACAGCGCCACGCCGAGGAGCCACTGGCCACCGGCGAAGAACGAATAGATGAGCAAGGCCTGCCAGTAGATGCCGCCCATCTTGTGGATCGTGTCCAAACCGACGACGGGGTTCAGGGTCTTGAAGAAGCCGCGGGACAGGGCGGCCACGGTGAGCGCGGCCGGCGTGTAGACGAGCTTCCAGAGCAGCGCGATGCCGAGGAGCACGAACGTTCCCGCCGCGGCCGCCCGCGATGGAGGGGCTTCGTGCTCGTAGTCCCTCTCCTCGCGGGGCGAGGCCGTCGCCGACTTGTCTTCCGCCTTTTCTTCTGGCTCCTCCTGCGCCTCGGGCGAAGGCGGCGGCGGGGCCTGGGCCTGGGCCGCCGGTAGTACGGAGCTCGCGGGCGCCTCCGCTCGGTGGAGCGCAACGCCCAGCCCCAGGAACGTCAGGACCAGCATGGGGCCCGCGCTGATGATGAGGACGGCCAGGCCGAGGCGCAGCGGCTCTATGAAGTCCGAGATGCCACGGAAGTCCGGCGTGAAGTCGCGCAGGTTCCCGCTGGCCACGCGCGACACCGCGAAGAAGCAATAGGACAGCAGCACGCCCTGGGAGAGGATGATCCCGGCGAACCCGCCGAACAGGGCCATCTTGGCCAGGAGCCCGAAGAACCACGTGAAGAGCGACAGCATCACGAGCCCGATCGGATCGCGCAGGGGGTAGGCCACGATCGTCCCCAGCTCCTGCATCAAGGAGCGCGCCTGCTGCTGTCCCCGGGTCTGCGACTCCTCGTATTGGGAAGCGCGCACGCACAGGCCGTCGCACGCCGGGCAGATGACGGCGTTCTGCACCGTCTGGCCGCTCGCGCAGGCTTCGCAGTAGCCCTTGAGGCAGGCCGGACAGACGCTGTGTGAGCGGACGGGATGGTTCACGCAACGGCGCCAGCTCACGGGCCGGGCGGTGGGCACCGGGGCGGCGGGGGCGGGAGGTGTCGCGGCCGGCCTCGCCGCGGCCGGTTTCGGCGCGGCGGGTCTCGGCGTCGGAGCGGAAGGGACCGGAGCCGCCGCCACGGCCCGCGCGGCGACGACAGGCGCGGGGGCGGGCGGCCGAGCCGCGGGCGCGGCGGCAACCGGTGTCGCGACGACCGGCCCGCTCCCGCCGGGTGCATCCGCGACGCGCGGCGCCTCGGCCGCGAGAAACGTCGCTCCGCAGCGGCACTTCACCCGGAGCCTCGGGTGCGCCGCCTTGTCGTCCGGAACCGGAATGCTGCGCCCACAGCCCACGCAGCGGACGGTCATTCAATGACCCCCCACCCTGTCCCTCCCCACGTAGGGGGAGGGGAGAGCTGTTCCACGCGGTTGCTCCGCATTTTTGGCCGCGATTCTAGCGCAGCGGGCCCGTTTCAGCGAGCGGCGCGGCGGGTCGGGGCCTTGGGCAGGAGGTCGGCGAGGAAGCGCCCGGTGTAGGAAGCGGGGACGCCGGCCACGGCTTCCGGGGTGCCGGTGGCCACGATCCGGCCGCCCGCGTCGCCCCCGTCGGGGCCGATGTCGATGATGTGGTCGGCGGTCTTGATCACGTCCAGGTTGTGCTCGATGACGACGACCGTGTTGCCGGCGTCGACCAGGCGGTCCAGCACCCTCAGCAGCTTCTTGATGTCGTCGAAGTGCAGGCCCGTGGTGGGCTCGTCGAGGATGTAGAGCGTGCGCCCGGTGGAGCGCTTCGACAGCTCCCGCGAGAGCTTCACGCGCTGCGCCTCGCCGCCGGAGAGGGTGGGGGAGGACTGGCCGAGGGTGATGTAGCCGAGGCCCACGTCGGCCAGGGTCTCCAGGGCCCGCCGGATCTGGGGATGGTTCTTGAAGAGCTGGAGCGCATCGTCCACGGTCAGGTCCAGGACGTCGGCGATCGAGAGCCCGTTGTACTTGACCTGCAGCGTCGCCTCGTTGAAGCGCTTGCCCCGGCACACCTCGCACGGCACGTAGACGTCGGGCAGGAAGTGCATCTCCACCCGCTTCACGCCGTCGCCCTCGCAGGCCTCGCAGCGGCCGCCCTTCACGTTGAACGAGAAGCGGCCGGGCGTGTAGCCGTGCATGCGCGCCTCGGGGAGGAGCGCGAAGAAATCCCGGATGCAATCGAACAGCTTCGTGTAGGTCGCGGGGTTGCTGCGCGGCGTGCGGCCGATCGGGCTCTGGTCGATGTCGATCACCTTGTCGATGTGCTGGAGGCCGACCACCTTCTCGTGGGCGCCGACGGGCAGGTCGCTCTTGTAGAGCGCCCGGGCCGCGGCCGGATAGAGGATCTGGTTGACGAGCGTGCTCTTGCCCGCGCCGGAGACGCCGGTCACGGTGACGAACTGGCCGAGGGGAATGTCGACGGTCACGTCCTGGAGGTTGTTCTCGCGCGCCCCCACCACGGTGAGCTTCCGCCCGTCGGACGGCCGCCGCGCGGCCGGGAGCGGGATCTCCAGCTCGCCCGTCAGGTAGCGCCCGGTGAGGCTCTCCCGCGAGGCGCGGATCTCCTTCGGCGTGCCCGCGGCCACCACGTGACCGCCGTGGCGCCCGGCCCCGGGACCGAAGTCCACGATCCAGTCCGCCTCCTCCATCGCCTCCCGGTCGTGCTCCACGACCACCACCGTGTTGCCGATGTCGCGCAGGTGCTTCAGGGCGGCGAGCAGCTTGCGGTTGTCCCGCTGGTGGAGGCCGATCGACGGCTCGTCGAGCACGTAGATGACGCCGGTCAGCTCGCTGCCGATCTGGCTGGCGAGGCGAATGCGCTGCCCCTCGCCGCCGGAGAGCGACGGCGCCGGCCGGTCGAGGGTCAGGTAGCCGAGGCCCACGTCGCGCAGGAAGCGCAGGCGGGAGCGGATCTCCTTCAGCAGCTCGGCGGCGATCGTGGCCTCGCTGCCCTTCAGCCCCAGGTTCTCGAAGAACTCGAGCGCCGCCTCGACGCTGAGCGCGGTGGCCTCGGCGATGTTCCGGCCTCCGATCCGGACCCCCAGCGCCTCGCTCCGCACCCGGCGGCCGCCGCACGCGGAGCAGGGACGGTTGGAGAGGAAGCGCTGGTAATACTCGCGCATGTCCTCCGACTGCGTCTCCCGCATCCGGCGCATCATCGAGTTGATCGCGCCCTCGAAGCGCATCCGGAAGGCGCCCGCTCCCCACGATCCCTTGACCGAGACCCGTACCCGCTCGCCGCCGGTGCCGTAGAGGATCACCTTGCGGTGGGCCGAAGGAAGGACCCGCCACGGCTTGTTGAGGTCGATGCCCCGCTCGCGGGCCACCGCGCGCACCAGGTCGGTGCCCCAGCCCGTTCCCTCGCCGACCGCGCCCAGGGGCTTGACCGCGCCCTCGTTGATCGTCAGGTCGGGGTTGGGCACGACCAGCTCCGGATCCATCTCCATGCGCGTGCCGAGGCCGGAGCACTCCGGGCACATCCCCTGCGGCGAGTTGAACGAGAACAGCTGCGGCGACGGCTCCGGGAAGGAGATGCCGCAGTGGTGGCAGGCCCGGTGCTGCGACATCACCTTCTCGGGCTGGCCCTCGGGGGCGACCACCACCACCCCCTGGCCGTAGCGCAGCGCCGTTTCCACCGAGTCGTTGAGGCGCTGGCTCATGCCCTCCTTCGCGACGAGCCGGTCCACCACCGCGTCGAGGGTGTGCTTCTTCTTCTTGTTCAGGCGGATGTCGTCGACTTCATCGAGCGAGACCACGACGCCGTCCACCCGCACGCGGGAGAAGCCGGCCTTTCGCACCTGCTCCAGGAAGTCGCGGTGCTCGCCCTTGCGCTCCTTCACCAGCGGAGCGAGGAGGAGGAACTTCGTGCCCGGCGCGAGCGACGCGATCTCCTCCACGATCTGCTGCGACGACTGCTGGGAGACGGGCCGCCCGCACTGGTGGCAGGCGAGCCGTCCGACCCGCGCCCACAAGACTCGAAGGTAGTCGTGGATCTCCGTGATCGTCCCCACGGTGGAGCGCGGGTTTCCGCTCGCCGCCTTCTGCTCGATGGAGATCGTGGGGGCGAGGCCGCGGATGGAGTCGTAGAGGGGCTTGTCCATCTGCCCCAGGAACTGCCGGGCGTATGCGTTGAGGCTCTCGATGTACCGGCGCTGGCCCTCCGCGTAGAGCGTGTCGAAGGCGAGCGACGACTTGCCCGACCCCGACACGCCGGTGACGATCACCAGCTTCTTCTTGGGGATCTCGACGGTGACGTTCTTCAGGTTGTGCTGGCGGGCGCCCGTGATGACGACGCGGTCGATCTCCATCGGGAACCTTCGATCTTAGCTCCGAAAAAGGTCCGGGTCGAGCCCCGGGTGGCGTCCCCGCTCCTTCCGCGCGGGCCCGGCCTGCGCGATGATTGGGGGGTGCGCCTGGCCCTGACCTCCTCCCGGACGTCCCGGCGAAGCCTCGCCGCGGGCCTGGCCTTGTTGGCGCTGTCGGGGCTGCTCGTCATGCGGACGGGGGCCCAGGAGGCCGAGGTGCGCATGGCCTTCATCGGCGACGGCGGCACCGGCGACTCCAACCAGGCGGCGGTGCGTGACCAGATCCTGCGCTTCCTGCCGCGCTACCTCTTCCTGCTCGGGGACAACATCTACAGCGACGGCCGGGCCGCCTACATACGCCCCCGGTTCTACGACGTCTACCAGTCGCTCCTCCTGCGGGGGGTGGTGATCCACTCCGCGCTCGGAAACCACGACGTGCAGGACTGCGCGCGCGCGGACGTCGACCCGCTGCCCGCGACCGCCGATGCCTACCGGCGCGGAGCCGGCTGCGACGTCGGGGAGCACCTCGGGCACGGGCCGTTCGGGTATCAGGGCGGGCGCCGTTACTACTCGGTCGTGAGCGATCCGGGGCCGTCGCCGCTGGTCGAGATCTTCGTGCTGGACTCCAACACGCTCGCCGGCACGCAGAGCAAGACCCCGCTCCGCCCCGACCGGGCCCAGGTCGATTGGCTGGACGGCGCCCTCGGCGCGTCGCGCGCCCGCTGGAAGCTGCTGGCGATGCACCATCCGCCGCACTCCCCCACCGCCAAGAACGGGTTCCTGGGCTTCGGCGACGGACGCGTGCCGGAGGTGGCGCTCAAGAACCAGCTCGAGCCCGTCCTCGCCCGCCATCCGGTGGACGCCGCGCTCACCGCCCACAACCACTTCTATGCCCGCATGCTGCCCCAGTCGGGCATCCGCTACTTCGTGAGCGGGGGCGGCGGGCGGCGGGTGTACGGCTTCCAGCCGGCGCCCGGCTACCTCGCCAGCGGCGGGGCGTACCTCCACATGCTCTACGTGCGCCTCACGCGCGACCGCTTCGAATACTTCGTCGTCGACTCGCGGGGACGGTCTCGTGACGCGGGCTGGTTCGCGAAGGGGGACAAGTCGGACCACCCGCTCCCCGCCGGGTCGCTTCCTCCCACACCCACCCAGGCCGCCCGGTAGCGGCTAGTGAGGCGAGGGCGTGGGCACGCGCGGGCGTGGCGTGGGCCGCGCGTCGTCGTCGTCCTCGGGGGCATCGGTCCCCGGCTCGAGCTCGGGCGCGGGATCGACCGTGATCTGGAGCGCCTTGCTCTGGGTGCGCCCCACCGTCACCCGCACCGGAGCGGTCTTCCGCTCCCCGGGGTCGAGGGCCATGTCGGGCACCTCGATGAGGAGCCGGCTCCGCGTCGCCTCCAGCACGCGCGCCGCATAGTCCCCCACGTAGACGTTGTTGTCCTCGGGCCGGTGCGCGAACGCGCTGCCGGAGAGGATCACGACGTCGCCGACGCGGGCCCGGGACGGCACGACGAGGTCGAGCTGGGGCGGCTCCACCTTGCGCAGGCTGACGTACGCGACGAGGCCGAGGACCATGACGCCCAGCAGCCCGTAGAGGGCCCGGCGGGCCCGGCGCCAGCGCCGGGGGAAGTGTCGGCGCTCGATGGGAGGGGCCGCGGTCGGAGGCGCGTTCGTCGACATGCCCTCCGCGAATTATTGCACGCCGTTTCTATTCCCGGCGGCGCGGCGGGTTGAGCTGGGTCTCGATCAGCGCGTTCCAGGCCGGAGCGCCCATCGACGCGAGCTGGTCGAGCTGGGCGGCGGCGAGGACCAGCTTCCGCACGGCCGGGACCACGACCAGCTCGAGCTCCGAGGCGCTCGGCTTCTGGGCCGCGGCGAGGTCGTTCCTGGCCTCCTCGCTCCACGCCGCCGGCGCCGAGTGGCCCGAGGCGAGGTGGTCCAGAGCCTCCAGGCCCCGCCGGCTCACCACCATCAGGTCGCGCGAGTGCACCCGCGCCTCCGCCGCGCGCGGCGAACGGTCGAGGATCGGCTCCAGCGCCGCGTGGTTGTCCCGCCAGCGCGTGAGCGCGGAACGGAGGTCGCCGGACTGCGCCGCGTCGGGTCCGCTCTTCAGGTAGAAGTCGACCTGCCGGCGGAAGCGCCGCGCCGTCTCGCTTTCGGGCCGCGCCGCGTCCACCAGCCGGTCGAGCGGCGTGTCGCTGCGGTAGCTGCGCACCTCGCCGCGGGCGTAGTGCTTCACCGGCTCGACGAGGTCGGCCAGCGTCTTCAGCGGCTCGACGGGAGCGTCGCCGACGAGCCTCTGCAGCATCGGCACGTAGCCCGACCGGTGGTTGAGGCCGAACGCCTCCAGCCGCCGGCTCTCCGTCTCCAGCCGCCGATGCATGTCGTCCACGTCCTTCACCGCCGCCGGCGACCACAGCCGCTCGGCCACCGCGGCCGCCCGCGGCCAGATGCGGGAGTCGATCGTCTCCGGCGTCACCATCTCCGACCACATGCACGCCTCGCCGCCGAGGATGTGACGGCGGGCCTCCTCGGGCAGATCCGAGCCGGCGGGGACCGGATCGGCCAGGTAATGGCTCGCGGTCGACAGGTTGAGATCGAGGTAGTAGCCGTTGGCGAGCATGCCGTCGTACCCGAGCCGGGCCGCCTGGGCGAGGGCTTCCGCCCCGCGCCAGGACTCGACCACGATGTTCCGCGGAAGGTCGGGGTGCAGCACCTCGTCCCAGCCCACGACGCGCTTGCCGTGGCGGGTGACGATGTCGGACAGGCGCTTGTTGAACGAGGCCTGGAGGTCGTGGTTGTCACGAAGCCGATGCTGATACATGAAGTCCTGGATGCGGGGGTTCTGGTTCCAGGACCGGCCGTTGACCTCGTCGCCCCCGATGTGCAGGTAGGCATCGGGAAAGAGAGCGGCCATCTCGCCCAGGAAGCCGTCGAGGAGCGCGTAGACCTCGTCGCGCGTCGGGTCGAGGGCGTCGTCGAAGACGCCCCACGTGCGGACGATCTGGAAGGGGCCCGGCGCGCTGGCCAGTTCGGGATGCCCGACCATCCAGGCGGTGGTGTGGCCGGGCATGTCGAACTCCGGCATCACCCGGATGCCCCGGTCGCGCGCGTAGGCGATGACGTCCTTGACCTGCTCCTGCGTGTAGAACCTGCCGTCCGAGCCCTGCCCGTGCAGCTTCGGATAGCGCTTGCTCTCGACGCGGAAGCCCTGGTCCTCGGTCAGGTGCCAGTGGAAGGCGTTCATCTTCACCGAGGACATGCCGTCCAGGGTGCGCTTGATGACCTCGACCGGCTGCCAGTGGCGGGCGGCGTCGATGAGCAGCCCGCGCCACGGGAAGCGCGGGCGATCCTTGATCATGACCGCGGGCACGTGGACGGCCCCGCCCTCGGCGCGCGCGAGCTGGAGAAGCGTCTCGAGGCCCCACAGGATCCCGAGGGGCGTGCCCGCTTCGAGCACCGCCTGGCGCGGCGTCACCGTGAGCGTGTACGACTCGTCCTCGCCCACGGCCTGCACGGGCGCGCCCGCGTTCTGCCATCGCAGCACCAGGGTCGCCTTCTTCTCGTCGGCCGGGCGTGAGGAGGTCGGGCGCACGCCGAGCGCCTGCAACCGGGCGAGCGCCCGTCCCCACGCCGCGGGCACGCGCGGATCGGCGGGGCCGCTCGTGGCCACCGTCATCTTCGCGTCGAGCGGAAGGCGGCCGCTCTGCCAGACGACCTCGGCCGGCGCCGGCATCAGGTCGGCGGGGCCGCCGGCCACCGGGGACTGCGCCCGGGCGGCGGCGCCGGCCAGGAGCACGGGAAGCGCGACCAGCAGCGTTCTCATGAGCAACCCTCTCGATTTCCGAGGCGTACGCGTCGGAAACGGACCATCAGCGGCCGGTGGACCCGAAGCCGCCCTCGCCCCGGGACGTCGTGGCCAGGGCGGGCGCCCGCGAGAAGTGCGCGCGCTCGACCTTCTGGATGAGAAGCTGGCCGATGCGGTCACCCGGCTCGATGCGGAACGCGGCTTCCCCGTGGTTGACGAGCACGACCCGCACCTCGCCTCGGTAGTCGCTGTCGATGACGCCGGCCAGGGTGTCGATGCCGTTCCGCACGGCGAGGCCGCTGCGGGGCCACACGAGCCCGACGTGGCCCGGGGGGATCTCCACGTGGAGACCGGTCGCGACCGCGGCCCGCGCGCCCGGAGAAAGCACGACCGACTCGCGCGCGCGAAGGTCGGCGCCCGCGGCTCCGTCCGTGGAGTACTCGGGCAGTTGTCCGGATCCGTCCACCTTCACGCTGACGGGCACCGGAGGATTATATTTCCAACGTGGACGGCAAGAAGAATCTGTTCGGGCTCGACCGCGCCGGTCTCGAGGGGGTGATGGCGGAGCTGGGCGAGCCGGCCTACCGGGCGCGCCAGTCGTACGTCTGGCTCTACCGCCGCCGCGCCCGCGATCTGGCCGCGATGACCGACCTCGGCAAGGGGCTGCGCGGGCGCCTCGAGTCCGGCTTCGAGGTCCGCTGGCCCGAAGTCGCCGCCCGCGACGTCTCCCGCGACGGCACGATCAAGTATCTCTTCCGTCTCGATGATGACAGCACCATCGAGAGTGTGTTCATCCCGGAGGAGCGGCGCCGGACGATCTGCATCTCCACCCAGGCGGGCTGCCCGCTGAAGTGCGCGTTCTGCCTGACCGGGATCGCCGGCTACCAGCGGAACCTCAAGTCGTGGGAGATCCTCGGCCAGGTGGCGACGGTGATGGACGAGGCGCCGCGCCAGCAGAAGCCGTGGAACGTCGTGGTCATGGGCATGGGGGAGCCGCTGCTCAACTACGAGGCCACGGTGCACGCGCTGCGGATCCTGATGGACCCCGAGGGCTTCGCGATCGCGCCGAAGAAGCTGACGCTCTCGACGGTGGGGATCCTGCCCGCGCTCGAGAAGCTGATGGCGGAGCCGGTGCGCCCGAACCTGGCCATCAGCCTCCACGCGCCCGAGCCCGGCTTGCGGCGGCAGCTCATGCCCATCGAGGAGAAGTACCGCCTCGAGGATGTGATCGCCGCCGCCCAGCGCTATCCCATCCCGCGAGGAGGCCGCGTGACCTACGAGTACGTGTTGCTCAAGGGCGTGAACGATTCGACGACCCACGCCCGCCAGCTCGCGCGCCTGCTCCGCGGCGCGAAGGCGAAGGTGAACCTCATCCCGCTCAACCCCGCGGCCGAGATCCCCTTCGACGCCCCGACCCCCGAAGCGGTAGACGCCTTCGCGGGCGTGCTCGCCGACGCCCACGTGACCGTCTCCGTGCGCCGCCCGCGCGGGCAGGACATCCTGGCCGCGTGCGGCCAGCTCCATCTCAGGACGGCGGCAACCGGCGCTTCAGGAAGTCGAGCGTCCGCGCGATGATCTCGCGCGAGCGGTCGTCGTCGTCCAGGACGTCGAAGCCGTGCTGGCCGGCGGGATGGGTCATGAGCTCGAGGGCGGCGTTGCGCGCCAGCGCCTCCTGAACGAAGCGGTCGATCGTCGCGTTCAGCCACGGGTTGTCGCGGCCCGCGCGCGCGACGAACAGCGGCGGCGTCTTCTCGCCGGCCGCCGCCAGTTGGCGCAGCGGCGAGAACTCCCGCCGCGTCTCGTCCGTGATACCGCTGGCCGCGCCCGGAGGCGGCACCTGCAGGTCCAGCACCGCGTAGTAGGCGACGATCGCGCGCACGAACGGCCACTGCTCGCGCAGGGGAGCGCTCAGGAACGGTCCACCTCCGGAGAAGGCCCAGAGCGCGAGCCGGTCCGGATCTCCGCCCAGCTCCTGGGCATGGCTGCGCACGTGCGCGACCGCCGCCGCGACGTCCCCGGCCGCGTCGGCGAGCGCGCTCGCGCCGTAGAACCGGTGACTGAACGTCACGGCCATGAGTCCCGAGGCGGCGAGCAGCTCTCCGTAGGAGAGGAAGACGCCCATGTTCTTGGCGGAGGCGCCGGCGGGCACGGGGCCGCCGTGGACGAGGATCACGACGGGAAGAGGCGCGCCGGGCGTCGCCTCGGCGGGCGAGTACACGTCCATTTCGAGCCGCGAGCCGTCGACGTCCCGGTAGACGCGATCCCGCTCCACGCGCACGCGATCCATGCCGGGCACGGTGTACACGACGCGAAGCCGGACGAGGTCGGGAAGACCGGGCATGGGCTCTATGCCGGCGCGCCCCGCTCGGCGAACGCCTCGCCGGCCGCGCGGACGGTGGCCCCGAGGTCCAGCTCCGTGTGGGCCAGGCTCACGAAGGCGGCCTCGAACTGCGCGGGGGGCAGGTACACGCCGCGGCGCAGCATGCCATGGAAGAAGCGCGCGAAGCGCGCGGTGTCGGATGCCTTCGCGCTCGCGTAGTCGATGACCGGCCCGCGGCAGAAGAACACCGTGAACATCGACGCGACGCGGTTGATCGTGACCTCGACCGACGCAGCCTTCGCCGCCGCGGCGAGGCCGTCGGTGAGCCGCACGGTGAGCGCGGCCAGCCGCTCATAGGTTCCGGGCCTCTGCAGCGCGTCGAGAGCCGCGCATCCGGCGGCCATCGCCAGCGGGTTTCCCGACAGGGTGCCGGCCTGGTAGACGGGACCCTCCGGGGCCACGCAGCCCATGATGTCGGCGCGCCCCCCGTACGCGCCCACGGGCAGGCCGCCGCCGATGATCTTGCCCAGGCAGGTGAGGTCCGGCGTGACGCCGTAGTGCGCCTGGGCCCCGCCGAGGCCGAGCCGGAAGCCGGTGATCACCTCGTCGAACACGAGCAGCGCCCCGGCGCGGCGCGTGATGTCGCGAAGTCCCGCGAGATAGCCGGGGGCGGGCGGGACACATCCCATGTTCCCGACCACCGGCTCCACGATGACCGCGGCCAGGTCGCGCCCGTGGACGGCGACGGCCTCTTCCACGGCCCCCAGGTCGTTGTAGGGAGCCGTCAGCGTGTCGGCCACGGTGCCGGCCGGCACGCCCGGCGAGCCCGGGATGCCGAGGGTGGCGACGCCCGAGCCGGCGGCCACGAGCAGGCTGTCGGCGTGTCCGTGATAGCAACCCTCGAACTTCAGGATCTTGTCGCGGCCGGTGAAGCCGCGGGCCAGACGCAGAGCGCTCATCGCGGCCTCGGTCCCGGAGGAGACGAAGCGGACCTTCTCCATGGACGGCAGGAGGCGGTTCACACGTTCGGCCAGCTCCACCTCGGCGGGGCAGGGTGCGCCGAACGAGGTTCCCGACAGGGCGGCGTCCCGCACCGCCTGCACCACGTCGGGATGGGCGTGGCCGAGGATCAGCGGTCCCCATGAACCGAGGTAGTCGATGTAGGCGCGGCCGTCGGCATCCCGTACGCGCGCGCCTTCGCCCCCGACGATGAAGGGCGGGCTGCCGCCGACCGCCTTGAACGCCCGCACCGGGGAATTGACGCCGCCCGGGATCACGCGCTGCGCCCGCGCGAACAACTCCTCGGACCGCGTCATCGCCATTTGCTTTCGCTCAGAGCCAATAGCCACGGCTTCAGCGCCAGCGGGCAAAGTCTTTCGCATGGTAGGTAACGATGATCTGGGCGCCGGCACGGGCGATGGAGGTGAGCGTCTCCTCGACCACCCGCTCCTCGTCGATCCATCCCCGCTGCGCGGCCGCCTTGACCATGGCGTATTCGCCCGACACGTTGTAGGCCGCCACCGGGCGGTCGCAGGACTCGCGCACGGCCCGGATGACGTCGAGGTAGGGGAGGGCCGGCTTCACCATCACGATGTCGGCGCCTTCCTCCACGTCGAGCCGCACCTCGCGCAGCGCCTCCCTCACGTTGGCGGGGTCCATCTGGTAGCCGCGGCGGTCGCCGAACTGCGGCGTGGAGTCCGCCGCCTCCCGGAACGGGCCGTAGAAGCCGGAGGCGTACTTGGCCGCATAAGAGAGGATGGCCACGTCGGCGTGGTTCTGGGCGTCGAGAGCGCGGCGAATCGCCGCCACCCGCCCGTCCATCATGTCGGAGGGCGCCACCACGTGCGCCCCGGCCCGCGCGTGGGCGACCGCCATCTTCGCGAGCAGCTCGAGCGTGGGGTCGTTCTTCACCTCGCCGCCCTCCACCACGCCGCAGTGGCCGTGGGAGGTGTACTCGCAGAGGCAGACGTCCGTGAGGACCAGCAGCTCCTTGCACTCCTCTCGGATCGCTCGGACCGCGCACGGCACGACCCCGTCCTCGGACCATCCCTGGCTGCCCGTGGCGTCCTTGCCCTCGGGCAGGCCGAAGAGGATCACCCCCGCAATGCCGAGCTTCTCGACCTCGCGGGCCTCACGAGCGGCCTCGTCGGCGGAGAGATGGAAGGAACCGGGGAGGGAGGAGATCTCGCGGCGCACACCGCGTCCGGGCGCGACGAAGAGGGGGTAGATCAGCCGGTCCGGAGTGACGCGGGTCTCGCGCACGAGGGCGCGGAGCCTCTCGTTCCGACGCAACCGCCGCGGCCTCTCTTCAGGAAACGGCATCCTCACTCATCCTCGTCGTCGCCCCAGAAAAACTGATCGGCGCACTTGCGCTGGCAGAAGGCGCGGCCGTAGCTGCGCACCGCGCAGTTGTCACAGACCCATTTGAAGCAGATGGGGCACTTGTGGAGGCGCACGTCCTGGTCACTCACCTGGCAGGCAACGCATTCCATCGCTGCGGGGCGAGTATAGCACCGGGCCCCGACGCGCCACTCTCGGCCCCGACCCATCCGTAGTACACTGGGTCGGATGAGTTTACTCTCCGGGGGCGGGGAAGCCCCGGGGACGCGCGCTCGTCGATGGCGGTGTAGCTCAGTTGGTTAGAGCACGCGGCTCATATCCGCGGCGTCCGGGGTTCAAGTCCCTGCACCGCCACCATCCCCTCTGCTCGGAGGCGCCCTGATCGTGAGGCCGACGCTCCTGCTGACACACGCGGCGCGGGCCCTGGCCGGCCCGGGGGCGCCGTGCGCCGGGCAGACGGTGGTCGCCGGCCTCTCCGGGGGGCCCGACTCGGTGGCGATGCTCGACGCGCTCCTCCTTCTCGCTCCCGCGCGTGGCTTCCGGGTGATCGCGGCGCACCTCGACCACGGCCTGCGGCCCGGGGCGAAGGACGACGCGGCCTTCTGCCGCGAGCTGTGCGGCCGTCTCGGCGTACCTCTGCGCGAGGGCTCCGCCGACGT
>Ga0207684_10002149_pt1 | contig 20198 bp, 13 predicted proteins | sample KBSK5501metaG_FD_184342 | JGI IMG/M metagenome (GOLD analysis project Ga0207684, IMG submission 184342) | Corn, switchgrass and miscanthus rhizosphere microbial communities from Kellogg Biological Station, Michigan, USA - KBS K5-50-1 metaG... | ecosystem: Host-associated > Plants > Roots >...
ATTGACGCCTCACTGGAAGGCGCAGTCGCAGCCACTCTGGCTTCAAACAACTCGAGCCCGGCTTGTTCGCTTTTCGCCGGCCGAATATCTGGAAAATATTTACGCACGATCGCGGAGTAATCTTCGTCGCCGTGACCCCGTTGCATCTGTTCGAGCAAGCGATCGCGCGCGGTCGAGCTGACTCCGAGTTCAAGATGATGGGACAAACCCAATCGGCTCGCGATCTGCATGTCCTTGAGCATATGTTTGAGCGAAAAATGGGGTTCGAAGTTGCCCTCAATCATCTTGGGAAGTTTCATTGACAGAGTGGCGGAATTACTCGCGTTCCCCTGCATTGCCTCCGCGAACTTCTCCGGTGATATACCCGCCGATTGGACCAAAGCCATGGCTTCGGCCGCAGCTTGGACACTCGCGGCCGTGACCATGTTTGTGGCAATCTTGATCGCAGTGGCCTGACCTAGTTCTCCGATCTCCATGACTTGTTTGGCGCTCGCCTCAAGAATTGGGCGCGCTTCGCGCAGCGCTGCCTCATCTCCTGCCACGTAGTAAACCAGTTCGCCCTTCTCGGCTGCCTCCTTACTGCCAGTAAATGGAGCTTCCACGAATCGAGCTCCACGCCGTTCGATGATCTGGGCCGCAGCATGGATAGTCTGGGGCGCAACCGTGGAATGGGCCAGCACGAGGTGGCGGGCAGCGAGGCCTGGACTGAGCTGCTTAGCTACGTGAAGGAGGGCGTCATCATCGGAGACAAAAATTTGCAGGTAGTCGCACATCTCGGCCAGTTCTGCCGGTGCGCCGACGAAATTCGGGACCGGACGCGGAGTTCGGTTCCAGACGAATACATGAAAACCTTTTCGACGCAGAACCTCTCGGACACGGCTCCCAATAATCCCAAGGCCGATTACCCCCACGTTTTGTTTTGTTCTTCGGGACATTCTCTAGACAGCCGGTTAGGGCGACGGACCAACCAGCCTGAAGTCAAATGCCTTGCGACGCAATCCCGAAATTACGAAAATTTCACGCTTTCAAAGCGCTGGCAGGGCAATGAAATCACTTTTGCGCGAAAGCTCGGCTTTGAGTGCTTCCACCGCAGCTCGCCGCTTCAGATTTTCAAGGGTCAACCTGATTTCAGGCTGCGACTGTTCGAAAGTCATCTCTGCGCCAGGCTTTTTGTCGGTTATTTGAACAATATGAAAACCAAGATGAGTGCGGACGATCGCGCTGATTTCACCTACGCGCATCTTTGTAATAATGGCGAAAAAATCAAACGGCATTCGTGATTCGGAGAAATAATTGAGATCACCACCGCGTGTTTTGGTAGCTTCATCCTCCGAACCGGTGCTGACAAGGTCGGCGAAGTTCTCACCCTCAGCGATGCAATCCGAAAATGTCTTAATGGCTCTCTGTTTCCCTTCGACCACGTCCGTCGCGGTCTCAGGCGGTGCAGCCAGGAAAAAGTGACTGGCTCGAAATCGTATCGGTTGCGAAAAAGCCTCCGGATGCGCCTGGTAATATTGAAGGCATTCATCTGGCGAAATCTTAATCGCGGTCGCGATTTGCTCTTCAATCCACTCTCGGGCCTGCAGCCACTTGGCGAGTTGGCTGTGGAGCGATCGCTTCGACCACCCATTTGCATGCAGCGACAGTAACCATTTCTGTTCCGGCCTGAGTTGATATCGTAAGAGATCGTATTCATGGTCGAATGCGGAACGGGAAATTGCGGCGTAGCGGGCGAGATCTTCAGCTCGCGCATTCGCCACCAACGCGGATAAAACAGAACGCCGATCGATTTTCTCACCGGTCTGTTCCGGATCACTTACCACGCCTCTGTTCATGGCCTCTTGCATCGCGCGGTGAACGTCGGCTTCATAGATGCCGGCACCGTGCACAAGGGCGAGTAATCTGCCGCGTCCACCCACAAGGCCAAAAGCGTTTCGGCATGAGGTCGAGCGGTAAGTGAACTCACCGCACAGCACGCCAGCCAGGCATGCCGCCACGAACATACCTGTAATCGAAGGCCCGAGTTTCACTTCAATGAAAACTCGGAAAGATAATAGAGGGCCACCCTCCCGACCTTACCCAAACTTTCCGCGCTTACCTTATCGATGGTATCATCCGCGGTGTGCCACCAAGCGAAATCGAAATCAATCAAGTCGATTGCGGGAATTCCGATTCTATTCAAAGGCGTATGGTCATCGGTGATTCCCCGATCGAAGTAACTGAAATAACTGCGTAATTTGAGCGCTTCGGCCGCGGCAAAAATGTCGCGTGCCATTTGCGAAGGTGAATCCGGCGGAAGCGTAATGTTTAATGAACTGTCTCCCACCATATCGAACAAGATTCCGCCGTGGAATTGCGCGGCCGATTTCTCTTGGGCGAGCTGCTGCGCAAAGTAACGGCTGCCGTATAGGCCGTCGGTTTCGGAAAAATTTTCGTAAGCTTCTTCGCCGTCAAAAAAAACCAGCTTTACCTTCGCTGCAAGAATGGGGTGCTGAGCCAGCACCCTGGCCAATTCCAAGAGCAGACCGGTGCTGGAACCCCCATCATTCGCTCCGACGAATCGAATAGTCTCAAACCACTTTGTGTCGTAATGGGAGCACAGCAAAAATGACGGTTTATCTTTCGTCTTCGTTCCCCTTTCACGGAATTCCGCGGTCAGATTAACGAAACCTATTTTCCCACGCGGTGTGTCGTCGGTGAACGCTTGCCGCGTTACTTTCCAGCCCCAGCCTTCCAGTTGCTTTTCGATGTAGGCTCTCGACTTCTCAATTGCCTCCGACGCAGGCGGACGCGGACCTAGATCCACCAGCCGCTGGACATGTTCCATGGCTTTCTCGCCCGAAAATTCCTCCCAAATCTTTTGCGAGTCCGCGATTGCCGGCAAATGCACAAGAGCGAAAGCGGTCAGCAACAAACCGAAGCGACTCCTGGAATAGAGTCTGCCGAATGAAAGCCGAATTCGCATCGCAATCGCGAATCAGCTTTCGCTGGTGGTTAATCCCAGTGCCGCGATGATGCGCTGAAGATCTTCATCGCCGTAATATTCGATCTCAATACGACCGCGTTTTCTTCCATGGCGCAGAGTAACGTGTGTGCCGAGGTGCTGCTGTAGTCGGTTTTGCAAATCCTCAATCGCGGCTGAACTCATGCTCGAACCGACGGCGCGATGCTTGCGACGCACGCGACCAATTCCAAGCTGGCGGGCAACGAGCCGTTCCGTGCCCCGGACGGTCGCATTGCGCCGCAAAACCGCTTCGGCCACAAAGAGTTGTTCTTCCGGCACTTTTAAGGCGAGCAGCACCTTGGCATGGCCGACGGAAAGCAAATCTTGTGTCAGCCAGGTTTGAATTTGTGGATGCAAATCCAACAGACGCAACGAATTTGCCACGGCGGCCCGGCTCCGCCCAACTTTTAGAGCAATATCCTCCTGGCGCAGGCCAAATTCGCCCGCCAACCGGGCGTAGCCGTGAGCTTCTTCGATCGGGTTGAGATCCGTGCGCTGCAAATTCTCGATCAGGGAAAGCTCAAGGACTTCCAGATCAGTGGCGGCGCGAACAATCACTGGTACTTCGGTTAAGCCGGCCTCCTGTGCTGCGCGCCACCGCCGTTCCCCCGCAATTAATTCGTGGCGGCCATTCACTTGCCGGACAATCAGCGGCTGAATGATCCCATGTTGCCGAATCGAATCGACCAGTTCTTGCAAAGCCTCACGGGCGAATTCTTTCCGCGGCTGGAACGGACTAGGACTAATACTGCCGAGGTTAACCTGACGGATCGTTTCACCCGGCTCGGCTTCCGGTTGCGAGATTGGTCGAGCGCCGATGAGTGCGCTCAAACCTTTGCCAAGACCAGATTTCGCCATTTTGGCCACGCCGCTCAAGGGTATCGGAAGACCTGCGGCAAGGCAACCGGCAAGGCGATAGGTTGTTTGGTTGACGCTATTTCGACTTTATTGCTTCCCGCCTTTGAAAAGATAGGATGCCAACATGTCGACAGACCGCGGTGTTTTCACATTGGGACACTCTCCTGATCCCGATGACGCGTTCATGTTTTACGCGATCGCAAAAAACAAAATCGATCTGCGTGGCTATCGCTTTGAGCATCGCCTCGAAGATATCCAAACTTTGAACGAAAGAGCGCAGAGAGGCGAACTGCATATTTCCGCCATTTCCATTCACGCCTACGCCTATGTGGCCGACAAATACGCGTTATTGCCGTGCGGCGCGAGCATGGGAGATGGGTATGGACCGGTCGTGGTTGAGAAACGCCCAACGCCCAACGTCCAACGCTCAACGTCCAACGCAGAATCGGCGGCGCGCGAATTCTTGAGCGACAAGACGATTGCTGTGCCCGGGCGCATGACGAGCGCTTTTCTCGCGTTACAACTCTTCCTCGGACGCGACTTCAAGCACATCGTCGTTCCGTTCGATCAGATTTTCGGGGCTGTGGAAAGCGGACGCGCCCATGCCGGGCTGATTATCCATGAGGGACAGCTGACCTACAAGAATTCCGGTCTGGGGAAGATTGTCGACCTTGGGGAATGGTGGAAACAGGAAACAGATTTGCCGTTGCCGCTTGGCGGCAATGTTATCCGTAAAGACATACCGGTGCCAATTCAGCGGGATCTCGTCCAAATTTTGCGTGAGAGCCTCGACTACGGCCTGGCGCATCGGGCCGAAGCGGTGAATCACTCCATGGCCTACGCCCGCGATATGAACACGAAGCTTGCCGACAAATTCATCGGTATGTACGTGAACGAATTTACGCGGGATTACGGCGAAGTAGGACGGGCTGCCATCCGCAAATTCCTCGGCGATGGCCGCGAAGCCGGATATATCAAGAAATCGATCGAATTGGAGTTCGCAGAGTAGAGGCCGGCTGGATACAGAGGAACAGGAGGAAACGAAGATAACGAGATTCTGGACCCTAGACCCTGCCGTCCGAAAAAACCTTTGTTACCTTCGTTGTCTTCTGTGCGTCCCGCTTCTTAAAACTTAAAGCTCAGGACCACTGTCAGCGCGACAACGTGTGGCAACAGCTGCCGATTATTTCTTCGGGTGAGTTACTTTGCCTGTTTGGTCGACAACGAACGTTTTTATCCGGGCAAATTCTTTTTGAAATCCCGGCACGAAATCGTGCGTTCCATATTCAAACAGAACGATAAAACAGAACGTAAAAAACACGAACAGAGCAATCCAAAACAGACTGCGCAGCAACGCCATGGTCGAGACCGTAACTTATTCAAGTTGTGGGGTCAACGATGCTGTCCGCCGCCGGCGCCCTGATTTGCCCGATTTCGATGGGCCGACCTTCTTCGGCTTGTTCACGGTTTGGACTTCGGTGTCCGGTCGGCCGAGAAAAATTTCCGAATTGAACAGGCAAGTGAAGCTCCCATGCTTCCACCGCATGCGAGTGCCGCTGCTCGATTTACGCGAACAATATCGCGCCCTGGCCGCGCCTATCCGCGCGCAAATCGATGAAGTATTCAGCGGCCAACGTTTCATCCTGGGGCCGAAAGGAGAAGCACTCGAGCAGGCGATCTGCGCTTATTGCGCCGCCCCTTACGCAATTGGCGTTTCGTCGGGGACCGATGCTCTCCTTGCAATTTTGATGACTCTTGGAATCGGACGCGGCGATGCCGTCATCACCAGTGCGTATTCGTTTTTCGCAACCGCTGCCTGCATTGCGCGGGTTGGCGCCACGCCACTGTTTGTCGACATCGATCCATCGACTTACAACCTTTCTCCGTCAGCCCTAGAACATTTCCTGGGGCATGAATGCGAGCAAAAAGCAGAAAGCGTGATCGTTCGCAAAACGGGTGCGATCGTTCGTGCGATTGTCCCTGTTCATCTGTTCGGTTTGTGCTGCGATATGGATTCTGTGCATCGCATCTCTGAACAGTACCAACTGGAGATGATTGAAGACGCCGCCCAGGCAATCGGCGCCGAATACCGCTTCAATTCTCAGGTCAAGCAGGCCGGGACGATGGGCGAGTGCGGGTTTTTCAGTTTTATCCATCCAAAAATCTCGGAGCAGCCGGAGACGCTGGCATGATTACCTGCCGGGACGAGATGTTGGCAGAGCGACTTCGCATTTGCCGGCAACATGGAATGAAACCCCGTTACCATCATCATTTCATCGGCGGCAACTTTCGACTCGACGAAATTCAGGCGGCTATTCTGACTGTTAAGCTTCCGCATCTCAACGGTTGGTCAGCGGCGCGTCGAGCGGCGGCGGATTTCTACGGCGAAGAACTTGATCGCGCCGGTCTGGCGCGAAAAATCTCCCGACCGGCAGAACCTTATGGTCAGCCCAGCCTAACGAATCACCACATCTATCATCAATATGTGATTCGCACCCAGATGCGAGATGCCTTACGGGAACACCTCGCCCAACACGAAATCGAGACAGAGATTTACTATCCCATTGGACTCCACATGCAGGAATGTTTTGCCCATCTCGGATATAGGAAAGGCGACTTTCCGGAAACGGAGCGGGCCGCACGTGAGACACTCGCTCTGCCGATTTATCCGGAAATTTCGGACGAGACGCAGCGGTATGTAGCGAACGCGATCGCGGAGTTTTTTGGCTGAAGAGCGCCACGGCGCGATCTTCGGTGTCGCCACCCAAACGAATCACGGCGGGAATATCCAGACACTGGTGAAGCAACTCCAAATCTGTGCTGAGGTCCCGAAGCGGTGCTTAGGTGAAAAGTTGTAGCGCTGGTTGGGCCAACCACCGAAACCAAGAACAGGTGTTTGATACAAGTACCTCTTCCAACCCGCTTGCTCATAGCTCTCTCAGTTCGCAAATGGATGCGTTGATGAGCTGATGGATGCAGCCGGTCAAACTACTTGCGACGGGCACAGCGCGAGCCTATATCAACGCTCGCAGCCACGGGTAGGTTCCGGAGTGGCCAAACGGGGCAGACTGTAAATCTGCTGGCTTTACGCCTTCGCTGGTTCGAATCCAGCCCTGCCCAATTCTACCCTAACGGCGCTTGCGCGAGCCACGCCGACTTGGTTGACGGCGTGACGTGGCAGATCGTCGTGCTTTCGCCGCCGTTCGCCCGCGGGAGCTTTGGCGGCGCGCCTTGCCAGTCGATCTCCGGGAAGGTCTCTTGGTTTTGGCTTTGCCACGCGCAGGCGCGCGGCGTTTCGATGGACGAGAAGACCTTTTCGGCCGGCGAGTCGTCAAAGCTGCTTTCGCCACGGGTTTTGTCTTTTGAGCGACCCTTTTTACCGCCTTCTTCACGGCTGGCGCCACCCGACGCCGAGTCGTAGCCTTGGCCGCAAGGGCCCCGACTACTCCACCTACGACCGCACCGACTGGGCCCGCGATGCTGCCGACGGCGGCACCAGCCACGGCACCGGCCGTTTCTTTGGGAATTGGCGGTATCTCAATACTGTCCTCTTGCTGTTTTTCTGCGTCTGATTCATCAGCCATAGTTGCGGACCTCCGGGAATGTGTATTTCAATTACAAGAATAGTTCGAAGGACAAAGTTGCCACAGCCGTGTCGAAATCAATTCGGCTAAGAAAAACTAACGAAAAAGCGCCGGCCGTGGCGAGCGCTTTGCAAGAGCTATTAATGCCCTCTACGCTGGCCGCCGTCGCGTCGGCCACCACCATAGCCCCCACCGCCGCCGTAGCCTCCGCCTCCGCCGCCATATCCGCGTCCACCACCGCCGCCGGGGGGGCGGGCCTCTCGCGGCCGAGCCTCGTTAACAGTCAAAGGCCGGCCTTCAACGGTTTGGCCGTTGAATTTAGAGATGGCGTTTTGAGCGTCTTGCTCCGAACCCATCGTCACGAACGCGAACCCACGCGATTTGCCCGTGAATTTATCTTGCATGAGCGTTACTTCCTGGACGGCACCCGCCTGTGAAAAGAGCTCCTGCAGTTCATTTTCCGTCGTATTGAAGGAAAGATTGCCTACGTATAGTTTAGTTCCCATTGAGTCTATTCTTGAAAACGCCGCTAGGTCACTGTTCCCGCTTATCGGATTTCAAATCGCCGCTGAATAAACTCAACTGACAATCCACCAACTTCCGAGCTTCCGTTTTCGTTTCGGGCTCATTAGTAAGATGCTTCGCTTGAGAAAGCAATAGGAATTAAGGTAGAGAGCTGTGACATTTGCCGCTTCGAACATAAAAAATAGACGCGTCGCCGTAGTCGCGGCCGGGGTCGTGAGCCCTCTTGGTTTTGGGCTGTCGCAGACAGCCGATTCCCTGCGCCGGGCGAGAGATTGCGTTACTCCCGTAACCCGATTTTCCGTCGCTCGTTGCCGATGTAAAACGGCGGGACAAGTGCCCGACGAACGTCTTGTCGAAAACCAGCCCAAGATGAAACATAGCCATCGACTGCATCGCGCTTCCCACATGGTGATTCGGGCCCTGCAAGAGGCGCTGGATCAGGATCGACGTTTTAAACCAGACTTTGCCGTAATCGGCACGACCAGCGGGGGCATGTCGTTCGGCGAAGATTACTATCGTGCCGTGTATCGACATGCGACGGTGCGAAATGTGCCCGCCTGGATAGCGAATTATCCGCCACAAAAACCAATCGTGGATGCATTGAAACTATTCGGAATCCGAAGCGGTTGCCAGGTCATCGCGAACGCATGTGCTTCGGGAACAAACGCCATCGGCCATGCCTTTGAATGTGTTCAATCGGGACGTTACGACCGGGTTTTAACGGGAGGTTATGATGCGCTTTCCGAGCTTGTTTTTGTCGGCTTCGATTCGCTGCAGGCGTCGACACCGGAAAAGTGCCGACCATTTGATCGGCAGCGAACGGGAATGGTCTTGGGCGAGGGCGCAGGCATTCTCGCTCTCGAGGAACTCAACTCGGCACTCGCCCGCGGAGCGAGAATTCTGGCAGAAATACGCGGCTACGGTATTTCGACCGACAATCATCATTTAACGCAACCGAATCCTTCCGGCGTAGGTGCCCGCGCGGCGATGGAGCAAGCGTTACAAAGCGCGCGGCTGGAGCCGCTGGCAGTCGACTACATCAATGCTCATGGCACAGCCACTCCGTTCAATGATGCCGCTGAAGCAAAAGCCATCAGCGATCTGTTCGGTTCGCGAGTGCCGGTTAGTTCGACCAAGTCCATGATGGGGCATTCCTTAGGCGCGGCCGGTGCGATTGAAGCGATATTCTGTATTCTGGCGCTGCAGAAGCAGTTCCTGCCGCCCAACATCAACTTCGGGATGTGCGACCAAGACGTCGATCTAAACATCGTTGCGAATCAATCGTACTCCGCTCCGGTGCGCACTATAGTTTCAAATTCATTTGGGTTTGGTGGCACGAATGCGTCCATTGTGATCCAACAGATGCCGGGATGAGCTTAGAGATCGTCGGGCTGGGGTGGGTCACACCTCTTGGTAGTGGGATCTGCGAAGTTTGGCAACGCTTGCTGGCAGGAGAAGAGGCCACGGCAGAGCCAATCTCCGATACCACCGGCCAAAAACCTTACCCGGTCTTTCGAATACCGCACATGGCCCTGCAGGATCTTCCGGGCCATGCGCGTCTGCGTCGCGCCAGTGCAATTTCGCGCTTCGCCGCGGCTGCGGGAGTAAGCGCGCTACACGATGCCGGTCTAACCAACGAGGAACAACTCGCGAAACAAATTGCCCTCGTCTTCGCGATCGCAAACGGCGGCGTGATCTATACGAAACGTTTCTACCACGATATTGTCGCCTCCGGCGCCGATGCGGCCAGCCCGTTGCTTTTTCCTGAGACGGTCTTCAACGCGGCGGCCAGTCATCTCGCCGCAATCCTAGGGATCACCGGGGTAAGTTATACCCTTGTCGGTGACGGAGCGGTCGGATTATCGGCTATCAGAATGGCTGAAGATTTGTTGTCCAAAGACGAACTGGACTACTGTCTGGTCGTCGGTGCCGAGGAAGCCGACTGGTTGCTTTGCGACGCCTATCGAAAATGGCGGCTCCTCCGTTCCGCGCCGCCGATCGAGCCGTTTCACAAACCAGCCAAAGGAACGATTCTCAGTGAAGGCGCCGGTGCAGTTTTGCTTGGGCGGAAAGGATTCGTCAAAATCGGAACGATCCATCCCGGCACATATTACTCGACCCGGCGAGAACTAACCGAAGTGTTAAAAGGAGTTTTGGAGGAGCTTGGCCCTGGCGGCGACCCAAGTGCGGTGATTAGCAGTGCAAACGGTACCTTTATCGACTCAGCTGAAGTTTCTTCGATTTCAAAAGTTCTTCCCGGTGCCACGATTTACACGCCAAAACCGGCCTTTGGCGAAGGGGTTGGCGCTGGCGGTGTATGGCAGGTTATTGTTGGCGCTCAGGCGCTGCGCTCGAATAAACTTCCGCCTCTCTTGCACGCGCCTGCGTCTCTTCCCTTTCGGATCCCCACCTCCTCGGCCATCTTCAGCGATGTCGTTATCCTAAGCTGCGGACTGAACCAGCAGGTGGCGGCCTTACGGATGTCAGCTCTACCCGCGCAGACTAACTAACCCACCTTGGGGGTCGGTCGCGGCCCGACAACCGGTTTCGCCTTTGCAAGGGGAGCTTACTGCAGTACGTTCGGCGACCTCATGCCAAAGCCGGCTTCGTTGTTTGCTGCTCTACTGCTGACGGCTGAGTTCGCAAGCGGCGCGATCGAAACACCGAAGAATCAACCGATCGAAATTACCTCAACGGGCCAAACGACTTACGAGAATGGTTTGGCCACAGCGCGCGATAACGTTGCCATTCACATCGGCGACACCGACATTTACTCTGATTTCGCGCAGTATAACTCACAAAAGCACGAGGTTTTCGTTGAAGGTCACGTTCGGATCTACCGCGATGTGAGCCTCTACACCGGAGAGCGCGCCGTCTACAACATAGATACAAAAGAAATTCGCGCTGAGGAAATGCGCAGCCAATATGATCCGTATTTCGTCTCAGGCACAAAAATATTTTCGATTTCCGAGAATGCATATCGGGTGCAGGACGGAAATTTTACGACGCACGACACGCCAGATCCGAGTTTTCATCTGCATGCGCGGACGGTTCGCGTTTACGAGGACAATTATGTCGTTTTTCAAAACGTGACATTCTACGTCGGCCGTGTCCCAATTTTTTGGTGGCCCTATGTCTACCAAAGACTCGACGATGCATTCAGCTTTTCGATCTCACCCGCCTTTCTGAGCTCCTGGGGTCCGTCGCTGCTGACTCAGATTACCTTTCCTATTACCGACAAAATTAAAGGACGCCTTCGGCTCGATTATCGCGGCCGTCGTGGGCCGGCCATCGGTTTCGAAGGGGATATCGATTACGGGAAGGACGATAGCAGCTGGGCAAAACTGAAGACCTACTACATCCAAGATCAGAATCCCCTGATCAATCGCACGGCTGTACCGCGCGGACTTGTCTCCACCGGACGTTATCGAGTGACTTTGGAGGATCAAACGAACTTCACGGATGACATCTATGCCATTGTCGATATTACGAAGCTAAGTGATCCATTCGTGATGCAGGATTTTTATCAGAGCGACTTCCGAATCGATCCGGTCCCGGACAATGTCGTCTCGGTAGCGAAAACAGACCCGTTTTACACTCTAACTGCGATTGCTCGGTTTCAAGCGAACGACTTCTTTGAACAGACGGAGCGACTTCCGGAAGTGGTTTTAGACATCAAACGACACGCGCTTTTCGGTGGCCCGATTTTCTACGAGGGCGAGACCGGCATCGCTGATTTGCATCGAAATTTCGCGGACGGCTCGGGATTCGAGAACTATAGCACAGTTCGACTCGATACTTTTCATCAGCTCGTCTACCCGAACACGTATTTCGGCTGGCTTTCGGTTGTGCCGCGAGTTGGTTTTCGCGAGACGTATTACGGAGAAACGCGGGATCTGGGCAAAACCCTTTTCACGCCCAGTGACAACCCGCTCGTACCAGATTTCCTTCTACCTGATCCGACCGTCACCATGCCGCTAAAGGACGGGGGCAACACCTATCGCACCGTTGTCAATGCGGGTGTCGAAGCTTCTTTCAAGATGTCCCGGGAATGGGAAGACGTGCAAAGCCGGGTTTTAGGCTTGGACGGGCTCCGGCATATCATCCAGCCGTTCACAAATTTCTCGTGGGTATCGGAGAGTGGCGCTGATCCGAAGGAAATCCTGCAGTTCGATCGTTTCCAGCCCTCAACCCAACTTCGCCCGATCGACTTTCCGCAGTTTACTTCCATCGATTCGATCGACCACTGGACGGTCTGGCGGGTTGGGGTTCGTAATCGCCTGCAGACACGACGCGACGACCTGACGGTGAGCTGGCTAGATCTGGAGACGTATATCGATGTTAACTTCGACAACCCGTACGATAGGACCCCCTACTCGAATTTATTCAATAAGTTGCGCTTAACGCCACTGCCCTGGATGTCACTGGTAATCAATTCACAGGTACCGGCGTTTGATAAGGGTTTCACCGAAGTGAACACAAACGTGGTTGTTCAGCCAGTGGCAAACCTTCAAGTCAGTGTGGGGCATCGCTATCTTAATTCGGATCCATTCTTTCAAAACAGCAGCTTGTTCGTGGTGGGTGGATATTATCGCGTCGACGACAACTGGGCCGTTGGAGTCCAGGAGCAATATGAGGCGACAAGCCGGACGCTGGAGGAGCAACGCTACTCTGTTTACCGCGATCTCACGAGTTGGGTTGCTTCTTTCGGCGCGGTGATTCGAGACAACGGCGGCGTAAAAGAATATGGTGTGCTTCTGACTTTTACGCTGAAGGCATTTCCGAAATTCGGTTTCAATTTCAATTTTGACCCCGGAAGCTCCGGCGACTAATGGCCCGCCTTTCGTCGATTCAGTTGCAATCTCGCCTTCTCACGCGTTGGTTTTCGCGGTGCGTTTAAGGCGTCGCTATTTCTAGAATATTATGGATATTTCTATCATCGGTTCCGGTTATGTCGGGCTGGTCACCGGCTCTTGTTTTGCTGATGTTGGCCACAACGTCTTTTGTGTCGACAATGACGCGCGCAAAATCGAGGCGCTGCAAGCGGGAAAGGTCCCGATTTATGAGCCAGGACTCGAGGAGATAATCCACCGGAACGTGTCCGCACAACGGCTGCGTTTTACCGGCAGCATCCAGGAAGGGGTCGATAATTCCCAGGTTGTATTTATCGCGGTCCCAACGCCCCAGCACCCAAACGGCGACGTCGATCTCAGTTATATTGAAAAAGTTTCGCGTGAAATCGCCGGTGTTCTTAGAAGCTACCGAGTAATCGTTGATAAGAGTACCGTGCCCGTAAAGACGGGGGAAAAAGTGGCGGAATCTATCAAGCGATATAACCGTCACGGCGCAGAATTTGATGTCGTAAGTAACCCGGAATTCTTGCGTGAGGGCTGCGCCGTCGCTGACCTGATGCATCCGGACCGTATTGTGATCGGCGCGCAAAATGAGCATGCGGTCGACCTGATGAAAAAGGTTTATGAACCGTTCATGGCGCCAATTCTCGTGACCGACATCAATAGCGCAGAATTGATCAAGCATGCAGCCAACTCATTTCTCGCCCTCAAGATTTCCTACATCAACGCAATCTCGGCCATTTGCGACGCAAGCGGTGCCGATGTGGAGAAAGTTGCCGATGGGATCGGAATGGACCATCGAATCGGCCGGAGTTTTCTTAACGCCGGAATTGGATATGGCGGCTCGTGCTTCCCAAAGGATGTGGCCGCATTTATCACAATCAGTGAACAACTTGGCATTCCCTTCGCTTTGCTGAAAGAAGTCCAGCGGATTAACGCAGGTCAAAAGGAGCGCTTTCTAAAAGTGATTCGGGAAACACTTTGGGTGTTGCGCGAGAAGAAAATCGCCCTGTGGGGCCTGACCTTTAAGCCGAACACAGATGACATTCGCTCATCCGTCGCTATCGATCTGGCGGCGGAAATGCTCCGCGAAGGCGCGCAAGTGGTGGCCTACGATCCGAAAGCAATGGACAAAGCGCGCGAGATAAAGGCGATCGCGGACGTTCAGTTCGTTTCGTCCGCGCTCGATGCCGTCGATGGCGCCGAAGCGTTGGTCATCGCGACCGAGTGGAGTGAATTCGCCAAGGTTGATTTAGCGGTAGTAAAGGAAAGAATGACAACACCAATCGTTTTTGACGGCCGCAATTTATTTGATCCGCAAACGATGGCTCAGCTGGGTTTCCGCTACCACTCCATTGGACGCGCCAGCGTAACGCCGCGATAACACGGTGGCGCCCACATCCGCTCGTGCAGCTGCCCAGGCTGCGTTACGGAGCTGGAGAACAACCAATCGGCATGCCGACTTAATCATCTTTAAGTTCCTGCAAGAACGGGCCCTCAGCCAATCGGATCGTGCTTTCGCTCTCGAATTGTTTTACGGCGTCTTGCGCAACCTAACGCTGCTTGATTTCTGGATCGATTGTCTCCGACCTTCCCAGATAAATAGCGATATTCGCGACATTATTCGACTGGGCTTGTATCAGCTTCTGCTACTGAAGGTGGCAGAACATGCGGCTGTCTATGAATCGGTGGAACTGGCACCGCGCCACAGCCGCGGCTTCGTCAATGGTCTGCTCCGAACGGCGGGTCGACGGCAAAACGAGTTAATGGCAAAAGCTAAGGCGCAGACATTGTCGATCCGGACTTCGCATCCCGAATTTTTGATCACGCGTTGGAAAAGAAATTTCGGAAGCAAGGCCACCGCAGACCTGTGCGCATGGAATAACAGGCCACCTCATGTTTACGGCCGGATCAATCAACTCAAAATCGGGAAAGAAGCGTTCGCAGCCAGATATCCGGAAGCGAGGCAATTGCCCAATAGTTCCAACTTTGTCGAGTTTTCGACATTTCCGCATCAAGCCCTGGAGGAAGGCCACTGTTACATTCACGACCCAAGCACTGCGATTGCCTGTGAGCTGTTGGATCCTCAGCCCGGCGAAATCATTCTCGATGCGTGCGCGGCTCCGGGCGGAAAAACTAATTATCTGGCAGAACGGATGCAGAACCAGGGGCTGATTATGGCATGCGATAGCCAATCGCGACGCCTCCGCATCCTGGAAGAAAATATGGCCCAGCTCGGTGTTAAGATTGCGCGCGTCGTTTGTCACGATTGGATAAAAGGAAATGCTCCCGTCGCACTCGCCTCTGCCGGCACGTTCGATCGCATACTGGTCGATGCGCCTTGCACCAACACCGGGGTGATGCGGCGCCGCGTGGACGTGCGGTGGCGTTTGCAGCCAAAGGAATTCAGGCGCATGCAAATGCAACAGTTGGCGATTGTTCGCGCAACTATTCCGCTATTAAAAAGCGATGGCGTGCTTGTTTACAGCACATGCAGCCTCGAGCCCGAAGAAAATGAACAAGTCATAGAAGAGCTGCTCATCAAACTGCCGAGCATGCGGCTCACCGAGAAAAGGCAGAGCCAGCCATTCCGGGATAATTTCGATGGCGGGTTCGCGGCAAAGTTGGTCGCAAGCGAAACGAATCAACACGTCCGGTTGCAACCCACCACAGCAATGGAATCGTAGAACCTCTATGCACGACGATCGCTTCGACAAGCTCGCGCGACTTCTCATCGAGTATTCCATTCGCCTGAAGCGAAATGAGACCGTTTTTATCGAAGCATTCGATGTCCCTGATGAAATGACGATTGCGTTGATTGGCGCGGTTCGGGACGTGGGCGCCACGCCTTTAGTCCAAATTCAACGCGCGCAAGTGAGCAGAGCGGTCGCACTTCAAGCCACTGAGCGTCAGCTTAATCTCATAGCTGCTCATGAACTCACGCGCATGAAGAAGATGGATGCCTATGTCGCCGTTCGGGGCAGTAATAATATCACTGAGTTATCCGACGTGCCGGTGGAGCAGATGAAGTTAATCGCGAAGAAAATGCGGCCGGTGCAGGACCAGCGCGTCAAGAACACAAAGTGGGTTGTGCTGCGCTGGCCCACCCCATCGATGGCACAGCTAGCCGGCATGAGCACGGTAGCGTTTGAGGATTTTTACTTTGAAGTGTGCTCGCTGGATTATGGCAAACTGCTGCCCGGAATGCGGGCCTTGAAGACCCTTCTGGAGAAAACAAACCGTGTTGAGATCAAAGCTCCGGGCACAGATTTGCGCTTCAGCGTCAAAGGAATTCCAGCTGTGATTTGCGGGGGCGACCGCAATATTCCAGACGGAGAAGTTTTTACGGCGCCGGTGAAGCACAGTGTGGAAGGTCACGTGACTTTCAACGCGCCAACGATCTATCAAAGCACCGGTTTCGACGATATTCGTCTGGAGTTTCGGCACGGCAAAATTGTCGACGCCACCAGCAATCAAACGAAGAAACTAAACACCATTCTCGATTCGGATCCGGGCGCGCGCTACATCGGGGAATTTTCCATCGGGTTCAACCCCTACATTTTGCAACCGATGCGGGATATATTGTTCGACGAAAAGATCGCTGGCTCGTTTCACTTCACCCCAGGGCAAGCCTACGAAGAAGCCGACAACGGAAACCGAAGTCAGGTCCACTGGGACATGGTGAGTATCCAGCGACCTGATTACGGCGGTGGCGAAATCTATTTCGACGGCAACTTGATTCGGCGTGACGGCGATTTCCTACCCAAACAGCTGCGGTCACTGAATCGCAGCCGCTTCCTCAAACGCGTCTAACGCGACCGAGCGGCCCCACGCGAAACCGAGTGGCAAAAATTGGCGATCGGAGGCGGTGACTTTAAGCTCGTCTCACGCCCGAGCCAAGCAGGTTAAGCTGCATCATTCCAATCTCGCCGCTTGGGCCAAGTTGCAGGTTCGCGATCTCGAACATTGGCGCGTTTTCAATCGTTCCTGTGCCGGCCAGCTGAACGGCCACTTGTTTAGAGGTGGAGTTGAGCACAATCGAGGCGATCTCAAACGAGGGCGAAAACTCAACCGTAGCAATTTGGAATGAAGCGGTCACCATCACTGCAGCCTGCTGCGACGGAGTGAGCTGGACAGGTGCGGCCTCAAAATTCGAAACAAGTTGCAGACCTGCGACGGTAAACGATGGCGAACCCACTATCTGAGGTCTTTGTTGTTGAGACGGCAAAAGTCGAACCGTTCCAAGTCCACCTCCAGCGGGCTGGATCTTTGCAATCTCGAATGTGACTTGCAGGTTCATGGCCGGCTGGGGTTGCTGGGCAGGCGCGAGGCGCATCGTGACAATTTTCGATGTCGGCCGCAATTGCAGTGCACCCATTTTGAAGGTGGGAGTCAATTGCATCGAAGCGATATCGAAGGCGAACGACAACTGCACAGCGGTAAGCATGGCGCTGGCGGGCTGCGGCGTTGCCCCTGTGGCTGGAGTTCTGATAACTGGAGCGGTTTGCATTTGGGTCGGTTCAGGCATGATTTGACGTGTTGTGGTTTGAAGGAAAGAGGGCTCGTTTACAACAAATTTCGGTGCGTAAGACGGAGTCTCAGGTTGGCGAAGAGTCTCTATTTCGCTCATACTAGCCCCTCTTGCAACCTCCGGTGCCCCTGTTGACCCATTTTTTTCCGGTGCGGCCGGCGGCACGTCTGCGAGCGCGGACTCCATGGCGGTAACTGGCATTTGGTAAGGAATGGGCTGCCCTTGTCCAATTGGTTCGTTCTCGGGTGCGATTGGTTCTCGCTCCGGTGCCATTGGTTCTGGCTCCGCCGCCATTGGTTCCGGCTCCGCCGCCATTGGTTCCGGCTCGGGGGCGATCAGTTCCGGCTCCGCCGCCATTGGTTCCGGCTCGGGGGCGATCAGTTCCGGCTCCGCCGGCATTGGTTCCGGCTCGGGTGCCATTAGTTCCGCTTCTGGCGCCATTGGTTCCGGCTCGGGTGCGATCAGTTCCGCTTCCGGCACCATTGGTTCCGGTTCGGTTGCCATTGGTTCCGGCTCCGCCGCCACTGGTTCTGACTCCGGCGCCATTGGTTCGATCTCAAGCATCCGTGATTCCACCTCCGAAACGGTGACAGCCTCCAAAGCCTGCTCGTTTGCAAGCGCCGGCGCCGACGGAGCTGGACTCATCCATTCCTCGTCGGCGGCTAACCTTTCCGGTGCCGATATAAGATTTAATGGCGAAACCTCACCGTTGGGCGTCGTCTCCGCAGTAGGCGCAAATGCGCCTTGTTCCACAACAGGGCCCACGGCTTCGAGCGGTGTTTCGGGTAGCGGAGACAACTCGAATTCCGGCTCAGATGCACGCTGGACCGACGATTCCGCGCCGGCGGCAGGCATTGCGGGACCGGTTCCGAACGCGGGTGCAGGCGCGAATGATCGAACTGGTGTTTTTCCGACAGGGCGGACACTTCGGCGCAAAGAAGGTTCGGAAGCCTTCAACTGCAATGAGACTTGGCGCGGCCCCCCAACAAACCGATTCTTCATGACTGCCCGTGCAGCAGGCGCTGCGCCATTGCCATTGGCATTGCCATTGCCGTTTTCGATATGCAAGCCGATAGCTGGAGTCGGCGGACGATAAACACTAACGTTAGCAATCCACCGACGGAGCTCGGGCACAATTACCCATGCCAGCAAACCAAGCCCAGCCAGAACCAAGCCGACGACAAGTAACGTCTGCCGATCCGGTACAACTCGGCTAAGGGTTTCGCCAACGCCGGGCCGTGAAACATCGCGAATACGCGCGGGAGCCAGCGCGGTAGCGGGAGTGGCGGAAGCTGCAGGGACAGTGGGCGGAGTAGCTTGAGCCGCCTCTACGCTTGCGCCGGGCTGGGCAACAGCTGAAGCTTCGGGCTCGCCTGCCGATTCAGTCGCTGCAGAGAGGGACGCCGACGGCGCGGGGGCGGCGACTGGAGTAGTTTCCACGGTAGGCGACAGTGCAGGCGCGGGAGTAGGAGCAAGGTCCTCTGGTTTGGCCGGCGTTCCTGCAGCGCTTGTTTCCCTTGAAGCAATGCCAGGAGTCATTACGATCACCGGCGAAGATTCCGCGCGCGAGGTCGTCGCTTCCATACCGGCAACCGCAGGGCTCGGTGCCGGAGACATTTCTTTCATTTCTTTGGTTTGCTTCGCCTCTTTCGCTTGCTTGGTGGACGCGACAGTCGTTCCAGGTATAGGACTTGGCTCAATCGCTGGACTGGCTTCCGTCGGCGCGGACATCACTGTGGCTGCTTCGGCCGCGGGCGCCTGAGAGCCTGCCACAGCCGGACTCTGCATCCAGCCGAGATCGTAGAATGCGTCGGCAAAAACAACGTTCAGCGCGGGCGAATAAATCTTTTTAGCCGACGTGATCCAGTCGACTGCCTTGTTCGGATTGTTGTGCTTAAACTCCCAAGCTGCCTGCGCGTAGTAGAGTGCGGGAGTGTCACCAGTGAACTGGAATTGTTCCATCATCTTTTGCGCGCGACTCTCTTTGCCTTCGAGCAAAAGCGTCATGAAAATCTTGAATTTGATCAGCTGCGACGCCTGATTTTTGTCGCCGCCCGGGGTCTGACTAAACAAATTTTCAAAGCGCTCGCGCGCTTTCGGATAATCTTTTTTCTTAAATGGAACTTGCGCCAGATTGTACTGCGCTTCCCGGAATTTCGGATCGAGCTTGATGGCCTTTTTAAAAGTCGCCTCCGAGAGATCGAATTCCTTTTGCTCCATCAAAATCTCACCGCGCAAGTTAAGAATAGAGGTTTGATTCGGATCAGCCGCATCGGCCTCATCGATAAACTTGCGGGCGGTAACGAAGTCGCGTTGCTGAAAAGCCTGTTGGGCCTGCTCGAATCTTGAACGAGCAAACGCTTTTGTCTTGGCGGCGCGTTCAGATGGCGTCGCCAACTCCAGAGCCGCGCGCGATTGCCCGGCCTGCTTCTCGAGCCAGCCAATTTCGTACAAGGATTCAGCGAAGAGCTTATTCAACTGCGGAGAAAAATTTTTCTCCCCCGCCGCTATCCAGTCCCTTGCTTCCTTCGTGTTCTTGCGCTGCAGAGCGATGGCGGCGTTGGCGTAATGGACCGCCGGTGTCCCGGGCGAGAGTTCGAACTTCGCCAAGATGGAATCAACCATGTTCTCCTTACCCTCGAGCAGATAAGTCAGGAGAATCTTGTACTGGATCAGCTCAGCGGCATCGCCTTGCAGTTCCGACACATTATTCGAGAGCAAATCCTGGAAGCGGTTGCGTGCTTCGGTCCAATTTTTTTGCAGGAACGGAATTTCTGCCAGGTTGAACCGCGCGTTCCAAAATTTGGGATCAATCCGCAGCGCCTCATGCAAGGCTGCTTCGG